>OIWQ01000220.1_pt1 | contig 73554 bp, 136 predicted proteins | sample 1587571 | NCBI WGS metagenome assembly OIWQ01 (sample SAMEA3888910, study PRJEB22519) | human gut metagenome | biome: human gut; feature: human-associated habitat; material: faeces | place: Denmark | collected 2010
ACCAACTATACGTAAGAATCAAAAAATACGAGTATCTACTTAATATTATGAATTGGATAGGACGGTAGAAGACCAGTCACCTTCTGCTACACGAAACTATAATACCAAAATCCTATATTTGCATAAGTCCTTGAGGTACAAATGATATAAGTAGAGAAAGTATTTACTTGACAATGTTAATATAAATGTTATAATTAACAATTGAACAAGCATAATATAAAATCCATTACGAATGTTGTGTTCCATATCTTTAATGCAATCTGACTAATTGCACATGCCAAAGATGTCAAAAGGAGACAACTGTAAGGAGGCAGGAGATAGCATCATATTGAAAAATGTGGTGCTATCTCTCGTTTTCACAAGAAATTTGAATTTTCTATACACCTTTTAATGTGTAAATATATTCATTGTTGGGATAATTTTCGTTTGCTGAATAATTTTCAAATTCAAAATTATGGTATGTTAATTCACATTCAAATTCATCCCGTGTCCTTGGATCAATCCTTAACTCATGTGATCTAATTGTCGCTATTTTATTTCCTGAAATCATACAGTCATATAATTGTGGACTAAATGACAGCAAACAGATTACCATATTACCATTGGAAGTGTAAGAAACCGACTTAATGAACCCACCTTCAAGTTTGAAAATAATATCATCATCTAAAATAAAATCCACAGAGGTATATCTATCAAAAATTAAGAAATCATATTTTTTATCATTTCCAATAATTTTAAATTCTCCAAGATGATTTAAATTATTCATGTTCTATACCTCCTTAAAATTGCCTTTCTTTGCAAATTCAACAATCTTATATAAATCCTCTTTCGGGATCTCATCAAGTTTCTTGCTTACAACGTCCATAAGTGGTGTGAGAGTAGCATTTGCCAAATCAGAAATTCTTCCAATCTGCTTGCTAATAAACGCCTGAGTAGTTGTCTCATTAAACTGAGTATCTGACTGTTTCATTGTTAAAATGGTCTTAAATTCACTTAACTCACTCATTGGAATAAGCGGATCTCTCTGTTCAGAGCCAACCATTAAAATATCAAGTAAACCAGATGACTTCAACGCATCATATTCCTTAATAAAACTTCCATCTTCAATCTCAAGATCTGTATATAATTTAATTACAGCACAACAAAACTGCACATACTGAGCAACAGAATTTACTCTAATCTTATCTGTTTTTCGATACTTTGTTTCTCCATTATCATTATAAGCTTCCTGCTCAAATGTTGTTTTATCTACAATCAACTGTGCATAAGTATCTTTCTTAATAATTGATACATAAGGTGTAATTTTAATTTCCTTTAATAAAGATTCTTTTAATGTACTGTTATTATAATTATTATATTTATTTACAAATTCTAAAACTGTCATATCTTAACTCCTTTTATTCCTAATTTTTTGCAAATAAAAAGAAGCCGATATAAATCGACCTCTTAATCAATTTTATGTACTGAACGGCAGTAGCATCCACTTGGCATTTTTGTGTTTACCAATATTCTTTGTGACATATTCGTGAACTTCCTCTAAGCATCCACAATTTATGTCTTCAAGAGTTTGATATTCAAGCGGATCACTCTCATCAACACATACGAGCTTATAAAACACTCTTCCTTCCATATTCAATTGTTCCTCCCAAGAAATTATTTCAGACAAAATAATTCGTATAAATCTACCTTGAGTGCTTTTGATATAGCAACGGCATGATGTAACCATATATCATTTGTGTCTTCATTTTCAATTTTGTTTAACGCAGATACTGATATACCAGTCATCGCAGACAAACGCCGCAAAGAAATATTCTGTTGATTTCTGTAATACCAAACTTTATTTTTCATATATGTAGTATGTGTGAATTATTTTATCTTATACATATACTACTACAATATGTGTCTACTGCATTAAACGTTTACCTAATCACTATAAAAATCCAACTATACCCATCATTTGTTACAATTGTTGTCTTCTGAGAAAATGCATCATATTTGATATATGATATCTGTGGTGATGTATCACATATATGATTGTACATATGGGAGTCAATCATGTAATTATGAGAAGAGAGCAGTGAGTCTATTTCTTCTGAGTACATTTTTTTGCCTCACGTCTTAATTTCTTTAATGTGTCATATTCCACCCAGCCGCCATATTTGAGATTTCTACAAATAAACGTCAGGTTAGTTTCTGGGTATTTAGCCCATATCATTTTTCTTTTTAAAAGTGACATACTATCTGGATTGCCCTTCACATCAAAAACCTGTAAAGTGCCATCAGACCATATAACATTAAAATCACTTCTATATTTAATAGGTAAAATTGTTTTACCTTTATATTTAAATTTATCTTGAAGAACATATTCTACTTGACGTTCATATGATAATATTTCTCCACTTTTCATCTTGGGTTCGATATACTCTTGTAAAAATCTAAGCTCCGTTAGACTGTCATAGGTTACGCCATTATATGTCCGATTTTTCTTACCTTGTTCTGAAATATCTACATGATATTTTGATTTTGTTCTTGCTATTCCTTTTCACTCCATTCTAAAATAGAAGAGTGGCATCCGAAGAAACCACCCTTTCCAACTAAAATCCATTTTTCAGTTTTTCCTTATACGATTCCATAATAACTTCCATTGACACATCCACCTGTCCATTTGTTCTCCCTAATGATTCAAGCAAATCTTCATAACGACCATGAATGTCAATTACATGATCATATTGTTCCTTACTATATTTTCTTCCAGAAGAAATAGCGGAAGCCATATCTAATATCTCGTAACGCCAATCATTAATATTTTTATCTTGAATAATCAATGTTAGTTTTTCCAAATCTTCTTTTATCATTTTGTCGTGCCTAATTGACTGTTTAGTATCTTCTTCTTGTTTTTGCCTTAATTCATTCAAACCTTCTGACGTTTTAACAAGCAATTCATGATCATTATTGCGCTTTTTTACCCATTTAACGGGCTTTCCAATGATTTCAGAAGCTTTGCCGATTAAGGTGGCGGCAGATACGAATATAGTAATGATCAAAAATAATATAATTAGAAAACTGAATAAATCAACTTGTGATAACTGTTGAAGTGCTTCTATCATGGTTGCACCTCACTTTATTTCTCTTTGAATTTTTCAATTAAATTCTTAAAAGCTTCATAACAACCTGTAGATGCCAAGCCGGAAATTAAACCGCCAAGTAAAATTTCAGGTGTGAATTTTCCATTAATCCAAATGTTTAGTCCTACTCCAAGAACACCCATAATTACAGGAATAAAAGAATTAATTTTATCTGTCTTAATAACATTCTTGAGCATATAACCAATACATAAACAAATGCCTACAATAATAGGAACTGCATATTCTGCTAAAAATCCTAAGTCCATATTAATTTTCCTCCTTATTCATCCACGACCAATCTATGACTTGATCACATAGAGGACATGGTGATTGATAACAATTCAACTCTGTATAACAACGTTGACAGTACGGATATCCACCGTCTAATTCTATTTCTGGTTCTATAGGAGTTGAAATTGGTATATTTTTATATTTTTCATTCATATAAATTACCTATGAGAGCTCATAATTACACCACTTTTTATATACATCTGATGTAGCTGTCTTTAAAAATACCATTGCTAAAATTGCATTATCTTTATCATCAATACTGGTATAAATATCAATTGGATAAACATTGTTCTTAATATACAATAATTGCTGTTTGGGATTTACAATACGAACAACTTCATGTGGTAAGTAATTTCTCGCTTCCTTTAAATTTGTTTCTACCATACTTTCCTTTCGATCCTTTATTAAACGTAAAAAATAGGGGAATATAACTAACACTATTGAATAGCAAAGTTACATTCCCCTATCAGAATTTTCAAAATCACTATTCAATAACACCATCGTCTTTAACCTTTTTGACTTTGGATTTTCTATAATACTTATTCGTTGGAATATCTGTACTCTCGTCTGAAATAACAGATTCATCTTCCTTAATAACATCATCAGTTTTTTCAACAGGTTTTGTTTCTTCGTTAATCTTCATAATTGCTTTTTGATAACTCTCACCAAAATTAGCAATCTGAGATAAATCTAGTTTATCGAGTTGCTTCTTTGCATCATCTGCTGAAATCTTTTTGTCTTCATAATCAGAAGTTACAGTATATATGTCCTTGCAATTTTCAGAGCAATATGCGAAATACCATGTTGGTTTATTTCGATCTTCTGGTCGGCATTGAGGACAGAAAAGATGCTCACGCCTGCACACGCAGCAGGTTCTTAAACCTCTTTTATTCATTTCTTCATCTCCTTACATATAATAAGAGGGCAGTAATAACCGCCCTCAATATTACTCATCAGATTAGGCTTCCTCTTCCTCATCAATGAAGTAGATTTCAACCATTTCCTGACCTACAGAACATGTGTCTGTAAGGATTGCACCCTTATAATCCATAGTCTGAGAATCGCCACCCTGAAGAGCAAGAGATACTTCTGGACTTGGAATGAATGATGGAATATGAATAACAACTGCACGGAAACCGCCATTTACATTACACTTATCAACTGCAAGTGCCTTGAAATACAGCTCATGCGCCTTTGGATACTTGTCTCCTGAAATAGTAACCTTTGCACCACTCTTAACGTTCTTCTTGAACTTAACAAGATACTGTACTTCCTCTGTGTCTGTTGGTGGTGTAAGTGTATTTGCATCGGCATCAACCTTAAATTCTGTTGGAGATACATCTGCACCCTTTGTATATGCCTTGCCTAGAGAACCATTTGTTGAAAGTGCGTTTACAACGAATGAATCTGCAACTGCATCTGTGATATCAAGTGTTTCACCAGCCTTTACAATCTTAAAGATTGGCATAACAATTGTCTTTTCTGCTGTTGCAACTTCTGCATCTGTAGCAGATACAATTTCAGCGATAGCAAGGTTAAGGAAAGCGTTAGTAGCTGTGATTTCACCAGTCTTACCAGAATACTTTCTGTAGACAAGGTTTCCATCCTTATCCTTTACATCTGTTGAATCTGCTGTGATATCAATTGTCGCATTCTGAAGCTGTGTAAGTGCATAAAGAGCCTTATCAGCTAAAGCACCATAACCGAATTGAAGACGGTCAATAATTACGTCACCTAACTTAAATGCCATAATAAAAATCCTCCTTAAAAATATAAAAATTTGTATTAAAAAAGAGCGACTAATAAATCGCTCATAGTTCACTAATTATTCATGCAATTCACGCATGAAATTAAATTGTTCTCTTGGAACTTTACTTACATCACAGAATCCACTATATGATCCTGCCATAAGTGCACGACTTGATTCATAGACTTGTAATCTTTGTACTGAGTCCATAAATTCACAAATTCCCATTTGTCGTAATTCTTGTAATTTATATTTGAATCCTGGATGATTAACGCAAGCAGATACCAATGGAAGAAGTGTAGAACTTTCTTTATCAGTACGTTGTGCTGCGTTCATCCTGTCTTCATCTATCATCCATTCCTTTGTGATTTTCCCTTTTGCCATTTCAATTTTGGGATGAATATTAAGCATAGACCTTACATATTCTGCAATTTGATTGTATTCAGATTCCTTTAATATAAAGTCCTGATCTTTGTCGTATAGACATAATTCAGAAGTGTCTGAATCAGGTAATTTTATATTCATCAATTGCATTTTTTCGATTTTATAATCTGGGAAAATTAACCGCATTGCGGAAAAATCAAATGAAGGAATTTTATTTAGAATATCAAAGATTTCAATATCATGAATTTTACACCAATCTATTTTTGCATCCCAAAGCATCACACGAATTGAAGTAGAGTTATACAGGATAGGAGATAAGCCAGAATAAAACTTTGATTCACCCATATTTAAAATATCATAAATCTTAGGCTGCACAATTTTGATTCCTGCGACATAAAAATCTTCACCGAAGTACATCGCCAACGGATCAAATTCATAGTCCTTTTTATTCTCAGCCTGTTTCTTTTGCGCATCAGCTAAAACAGCAGCTTGAAGCCCATCCAACATATCAGTATTTTGCTGTGCCATAATATCACCGCCTTAACTGATAGTTAATCATCTGTGATTGTCCACCGTAAGGTGTGTTGACAGAACTGTTTAAATCTGTAAGTTGAAATACGAGAGTGCGTACAAGATAATTATTATCTGTTGTAGACTCACGATTGGATACAAGGTGTGTTTGCATACCAAATATATTAGACCATGCAAACTTTTCTCTGAGAATAGAAGCAATTAAATCATGTCTTGGAATCCCGGTTAATTTATCCATTCTATCGTTACCATGCACAAAAATAGTAAATGTAACCAATGTATCTTTTAATCCGGGCTGGTATTTTACTGTATCTTGGAAACTAACCTGATAACAAATATAATGCTTCACATCTGTCTGAGTATCTGGAATAAATAAAAAAGGACGGATATTTGAATTACTTCCAAAATATCTATCCCACTCTCCAAGAGGCTCATATTCCTTTTTTTCTTCATTCCATTCCCAGTTTATATATCCTTCACTATTGAAAAGTTCTGGCTCAAGTTCTTTTTCATTTAATGCATATAAAAGACACGGATTTGATAATAAAGCTTCTTTGATTTTCTTTTTATACTGAATATTTTCGTCATCAGGAGTTGTTTGATATGCACGAAGTTTGTTCAACAAGTCATTCTTTGTAACTAATTTTTCTGCCATAAAACACCTCCTATTCAGTTAATTCTAACGGCAAAATTTCAGATTCAATCGGCAAGCCATCCTTAACAATTTCACATTTAACAGACAATATTTTGCCAATAACAGAATTATCATTAGGAAACTTTACTTTCTTTTGGTTGTACTCTGCACCAGCTCGCCATGTAACTTTATCAGTCCAATCTTCATTATCAATAGAACAAGTCCATGTAAAAGTTGCATCAGCATATTCAGTTGTAATATCTTCATTGAAATCATTAAATAGATTTACTGTGAGATTTTTATAAGAACCACCAACTTTGATAGTTGAAGTGGATACTGAAATTCTTGCTGTAATAGACGATGGGGGAGTGGTTGGAGTAGATGGATCTGTTGGGGCGATTTCTGAATCGAAATACGAAGCCCACATACCAATAATATTACCATCAGAATCTTTCTCGATATAATCTCTATGTTGGTCAAAGAAATCTTGATATAGAGTTAATTTCTGAACACCAAGTGGTTGAGCATTTTCAACCTTACTGATTTGCCAGGCTATTGCATTATCAGTAAAAGAACTAACAAGTACACGCATGTTCTTTGATGACTCATTTGTATACCAAATCTTTTCAGTGATTGGATTTAATGGTAGCCATACTTTATCTTGGTTTTCCTGCGAAGTAAATCGCAAATCAGTCCAAAGCCCAGAATTATAACTAGACTGCATTTTTAAAACAGACCACATCCTACGCTTGATTTTTTCTGTTCCATTATTCTCAATCCACATCAATTCATAATTGCATTTGAGAATTAAATATTTCGGAAATTGATTTGCTGGTTCAGTACGAAGAATCATCCATTTCTCATAGATGTTTTCATCATTTGGAATATCAATGAATAAACCAATAAAATTATCATTATGATATTTTTTACGATAATCAGTTTCAAAATAGTAGAGTTCATCACCTTCAGAAAAATGTGTTTTCTGTGTTGGTTTAAACTGAATATAATAATCTACTTGGTCTTTATCCATAGACTGATATGACTTAACGATAAACTTTGCATCTATGCGTGTTTTAGTTGTATTCTCATATGTCATGCCTTCGGCTAATCGTGGCTGATCATCATGATAGAAGTCATAGATATAACAGATTTTACTCTGGATATCATTATCCCAAGTCTGTTCCATCGCCCAATCAGATTCTTCCTTATAAATCTGACCAATCGTTTTAGCACCGTTATTCTTGGCGTTTGCGACACGCCTAGCTGTCTGTAGACTCGGCATCGCTTACACCTCCCTCAAACATCTGCTTAATATATCCGTGAGAATCCAAGATTGCCCTACGGAATTTTTTGTAACTAAAATGGTCACTCTTAAAATTATCCATAGCACCTTGTAAGGTTGCCATAAGAGTTACCATAAGTCCGTTGTCGTTAAATAAGGTTTTTGTGCCACCTAATTTAAACATAACATTCTCAAAGAAGACGAGAAATGCTTCGTCATCTTCAAATATTTTCTCTTCAATTGTCTTGTCTTTGTAAAGCAGTAGTTTGTGAATATCACCATGCATTGCACGAACTGCTTCATTGATTTGCTTGTCTGTGAAGTCACCATATATGTATTGCATATTAGGACTCCGTGTTAATATAGGAATTGTACATATATCCGTAATCACGAATACGTTTATTCAATTCAATTTTCATGGAATCCAGACGATCAATCATATTTTTATGATTGTCAAGTAGTTTCTTTTCTTCCTTGCCGCCTATCATTACTGATGTGTGCATAATAGAATCAACCTGTGGCTGTAACCACTCAATCGTCATTCCAAGTACAAGAATTCCTACAACAAAATTCATATCAGCCGTTTCGTCTACTGAATTATTCAGCGTAAAATCCAACTGTTGAATTTCATCATCGAGTGCGAGAGAAGAGAATAGCCTACGCACTCTTGGATTAGAGATTACATTGCTTAATCGTTCTGTATATATTTCAAGCAAATCATTTTCATCAAGAGAAAGTTCTTTCGGATCTGAAATTCGTCCTCTTGTTCGTGAAAAAATTGTTTCGTATGGAAGCGTCATTGTGAGCCTCCTTTACTAATTCTGTGCTAATGTAAGTAGAAGATTTGTATCAAAGATTTCATCAAGTACCTTGATTTTCTTAACAGAATCATATGTACCACTCATAATCATAGAAGCAGCCAATCCTTTAAGCGTTTCAAAGACACCATCTGGTAAATCTGCAATAGCAGCTCTCATCTGTGTAATAGGCAAAGATAAAATATCTGTTAAATCTTTTGTAGAGTATAATGATTCATATAACTCTTTTAATTCTGGATACTGTTCAACAAACTCAGCATCCTGAATAATAAATCTAGGTCTTGTAATACAAGATTTATGAGAGCGAATCATATATACTAAATCTTGGTATTCAATCTCTTCAACATCGCCATAATCAGCCCATCTATATAAAATTCCAGTCTTTTCGCCTGTTACCAAAAGCTTCCCATCGGTAAGTGACTTACATGGAATAACATCGTCTTTTTCATATTTACGAGCTTTTGACTTGTCTTCAACTTTTGTTTCTGTTATGTTAGCAGTTGTTGTAGTCTTTTTTTGATAAGCCATAATAATTCCTTTCTATCCGTCAAAATAGGAGAGTGATATTTCACACTCTCCATAGTTTTTATAATTCATTCAGATTAGGCATCTAAGTCCCACTGACCAAACTGACGAGTAATAATTGTAGCAATACCCATACGTCTCTGAGCTTCGTATGTCTGCATATCATCAGCATTTGCACCAGTCTCAGTTACTTCAAGAGTAGTCTCACCACCATCAATGAATTTAACTGGCTTGTAATCAATTACAGGGAATACTAAGAGGATAGTAGGATCGACAAGCTTATTTGCAAGTGTATTATCTTTAAATCTCTGAGGAATCTCTAAGAGAGAAGTTCCTTCATAAGAACCAAGAATACCTGTGTTTGCAACAGCTTCTTTCTGAGATGCAGCTACCCACTCAACAGAACCATTTCCTGCAAGAGCATTAAGTTTCTTAAGTGCAGTCTTTGTACCCATAATTACAACAGAAGATACGTTATTTGCTGTAGCGACATTAGAGATAATCTCATCAAACTCATCCTTCTTATCTTTAGTAAGAGCACCAGTACCCTTAAACCCAGTTGTAACAGGGAGCTTGCTTGCTGCATTCATAAACTCAGCGTAAAGCTCGTCCTGAATCTTATGTGTATATGCCTTTGCTACAGCATCAATAAGTTCAGACCAATCCTTACGACCAGTTAAGAAGAGACGAATATCTCCACCAACCTTTACTGCATATCTGCTAGTAGGAACTGTGAAGCTTGAACCCTCAGCAAGTCTCTGAATTGTGTAATCATGCTGATCGCCAGAAACCTTTGCAACGTTAAGAATAATATCTGTATCTGTCCAGAAGTCAGTTCTATCACCATCTGCAAGATTTCTTGTTTCAACAAAATTGTTAAAGAATTCATTATCTCTGAAACCATACTCAATTTCCTTCTCGATAATTTCCTCAATTACCTCGAAAAGAGCAACAGCCTTATCAGACTTTAAGGCTCTCATCATCTGCTTCTCAGTAGACTTTTCTGTAATTCCAAGTTCCTCAAAGCACACTTTTCTTACGGCATCATTTGCTTCTGCCTTACTAATAACTCTGCCCTGTTCGTCATCATAAATTTCACGACCAGAAGCAAGATCAAACATTAAATTTCTAGCTGTATTTTCCATAATTATTATCTGTCTCCTTTCCTAAAATTACGCAACTGTCCACTTCTTACCAGTAACAGTAGATACAACAGTTGTTCCAACTGTAGGTTTTGCTGTAAATGCAGCCTCAGAAAGCTCCCAAATATCTCCTTCACGAACTGAATAAGCTCTAGCTTCCATAGTTGCAGGGATATAAAAATTAGCTTCGAGCTGGAATGACTTGTTGTACTGTTCCTCGATAACTGGTGGGTTGTAAACGATAAGAGCTTCAGAAGCAGGAGAATCCTTTGTAATTTCTACATAATAATTTCCATTTGCTGCCTGACCAACAACCTTTGCATTAATCTTTGTTGCTGTTCCTTCTGTATAAAGATCAAGTGCCTTATAATCGCCCTTTGCAATTACAGCACCATTCCAAAGATCTCCATCGTGCTGAATACTGTACATGTGCGCTCCACCGTCTCTTGCAATAACTTTTGCAGGGAAAGCGACAGGGAACTTTGATAATTCAAATTTAATTGCCATTAATTTTTCCTCCTTAAAAATTTGCATAATAAAAGCCGTACATTTCTGTACGACTTATTAAAGTGTTAATATTTGTTTGTGATTTATATGAAGTGATTACTTCTTAAAGATATCTCCGTATCTACCAGAGCGACTATTTCTACGAGTATTTGGATCACCAAATAACTGCATAGAATGGGATTTGTTTTTATTAGAACTGTTTAATGAGAAATTACCTACAGATGATACATAATCTGCAAAAATAACCTTTGCTTTTGTCTCCAAATCATCAAGAGAGTAGTTATCCATATTTTTCTTTAATTCCATAAATGCTTCATTATCAGATAATACAGAGTATTTTTCATCTACAAGTAAAGACTCTTTCTTAGAATGAAGTTCGTTCTTTTCAACATTCTCCTTAAATGCCTTTAATTCAGCATAGTTAGAACGCATTGATTCAATTTCTGCGTATTCAGAATCTGTAAGATATGTTTTATGTAATGAGTATCTTTCTCCATCTAGTGCTACATTATCATTATCCTTTGTATACTTCTGACCATAGATTTTTCCACCGTCCCAACTTTCATATACAAAATACGAATCATATACACCAGTAATGTAATACCACTCATTATCAGCATCTTCGTATGAAGATAAAAGATTATAAAGCGCATAACGGATGTCATCGTGACTAATCTCAAAAGTTCTTGTTAATGCATTATTAGCTTTCTTCTTTGGTTCGTCATCATCAATAAAAGGTGTCTCATCTTCTGTGGTATCACCTTTTTCACTTTCATCTGGATTTTGCTCAGTAGGATTATTTTCACCTTCTTCATTTCCATCAGTGGTTGTTTCACTACCAGAACCCTCACTTCCATCATCAGTAGAATCAGCTTCATCGAATGCTTTTGCAAATGCTTCGATCAATTCATCATCAGACATATTCTCGTAATCAAATGTGATATCATCAACTGTTTTTTCATACTTCTGACATAATTCTTCAAATTTATTCAAGTTTTTGTTTCCTCCTTCCTTAGAATTATTTTTTTTATTGTCAAAACAAGCAGTCTCAAGTTTTTCAAGTCTTGCTTGTAATTCAACCATTTTTTCATTAAATTTAATTAAGCTATTATTTTCTTCACTGAAATCTTCAAGAGTTATCTTACTCCCAAGCATTCCCTCACCAATAGGTGTCCCATCTTTTTCAGAACCCAAGCAAGTGCAACCTGCAAATTCAAAATTATCTAACTGTAAATATTTTTCTTTTGCATTGTATGAACACTCATAGATGATAAGTTCACAGCTTACCTTTGTGCCGTTTTTCTCACGAATAATATCAGCGCAACGAGTGTACGATTCAGGAATTGCTACACGAGCAACAACGTATGTTTTATCCATATCTTTGTCATATTCGAGATATGGTTCATCTGCTGTAAAAGTACCAACTTGTTTTTCGTCATAGATAACATTTTCATTTCCATCTTCATCTTTTTCTATATGATAATCGTGCGAATGAAAATCCCACGTACCATCATCCAACTGATGAATATTCGCAAGCAGTGGAGAATATTTAAGACTAGGCATAGCTGCTTTCATAGAATCTTCTGAGATATAACTTCCATTACGATTTAATAAAGTATGGCAAACACGAACTTTTGCATAAAGTTTATTATCTGCTGTTTCTTCAACATCAGCAGAAGAAAAGTCCTGAACTGCTTGTATAACAATAGGCTTACCAGATTCCTTTGAAGAAAAGTTATACATTTTCTTTTGTTCACAGAACCTAATTAAATCTTCAATTGTAAAATATTTTTTTTCCATTTCTTCCTCCTTTCTTGGCATAATAAATGCCACTCGAATAGGAGAGTGGCTAAATACTCAGTATGTTACTATACTGAATTTTCTTTTTATCTATATCATTATCTGAAAACTGGATCTTGCCAGTATTCAAAAAGGTATAAACACCATTTGTATTATCAACCTTCTGAAATCCAAGAGCTGATAGCTTTTTAGAAGTTTCAGAATCTGTTGTTTTTATAAAATTCTGTTTCATCCTGTTACTCCTTACATATCATTCTTCCCTGACTCCCTTGTACTTTCTCCTTCGTCTGTGAGGTCTGTCACGTCTTTTTCTTGTCCACCACTATCATTAGAATTATTACCCGACTGAGTATAACTGCTTTGAAGTGGAATCCAAGAATTATGTAATGAAAGTACATCATTTTCAAGAAATTGCATTCTAAGCACTTCCAATGGGCCAAAACCATCAAGTGCTGCAACAGCCATTTTTACAGGCACACCATATTGTGCCGATTCTATCAATTCTTTTTTCTTTTCATTTTTCATCCAGGGGGAAGTTTCAAGATATTTTACTTTTGCGGGATTTGAAAGATTATAAGAAAGATGTCTATTCATCCATATTTCAATTTCACCAAGAAGAGGTTTAATTGCATTCATCATATCCGCAATCATATGTGCTCTATAGATTGTAGTTCCTTGTTTTTCATCATTTAAAACCAAAGAACCACCAGATATTTTAAAAAGATTACTCATAGATTTTTCAATCATATCTGTATCATCTGTTGTAGTTCCTTTGAATTCAATTGGTTCAATTGGAAGAGGAGAAATACAAGAAGATACACAATCTGGAAGAGATGCTTCAAGCTTCGCATAATAATCAAGAGCAACCTGAATATCTACCTCGAAATCATCTGGATTATCACTTCCTTGCATATGTTCAAGACGAGCTACAAGAAGTTTATAGATTGATAATTCATCTTTTACAGAAACAAGTGATTGTAAATCAATAGTATCAATTAGATTTTCAAAGACACCAATATAAGGTGGAATACAAAGCTTTGGATCATCGCTTCCAACTTTAATACAAATTGTTCGTTCAGGATCTAATTCTTGCCATTTAAGAGATGAATCACTATCATAAGAATTATATTTTTTCTGAAATTCAGAATCCCAATAGTCAAGATAATCTTTTCGCTGTTTGAAATAACTAAAATCAAAAGCAAAGTTATAACTGCCATCAGGATTGATAGAAGATATCTTACAGTATTCACCATCTAATAGATGTATGAAAAAACCTGTATCATCTTCATATATATAACCATAAGCAGCATCTTCAATCCATGCAGTTACAAGCATTTTATATATTTCAGAATGTAAGTGCATTTTATCAATTTCTACACAAGTGTCATAATAATCTTTTAAAATTGTCTGAGTATCGTTATCCTGTGTAATATCAATATTTGGACTTACATTCATTGCTGTTAGGTCAACTAATTGAGCATTATAATTTACTAATCGTCTATATGGTTGTGAAACTCTATATAAAAATCGGCTTAAATTACGCAATCTATTCTCGTTTGAGAATGGATTTTGCATATAAGAACGAAGATTTTCTTTACTATAAATAGTATAACTTCGTGTCTCTGTTTTTTGCAAGTTGAGTAATTGCATAGCTTGTGATGCTTTGGCAAATAATTCCTTACGGTATTCCTCTTTAGAATAATTTCGCATCTGAGCCGCAGTTGTTTTAATAGAAGAGGACGTTGAGTTTGTCTTCTTAATTGTATTTATAGCAGGTGCATTAGCATCTGCTTTCTTTGTTCTTGGCATTTTTCGTTAATGCACCTCCTAGTATAATAATGGTGTAGTCAATCAAGACTACTTGGTTAATAAGTTTCTGTAAATCAGATAACAAAAGAAGGGATTCTTCCTTCATCAGATGTTATCCATAATAATTATCATGTCTGACGGTTCCTGATAGACACCAGATAAAACATAAGGTATTATCTCTTAGGATAGGACAAAGAATGTTCACCTCCTTGGGAAGTCACTCTTGTGACTGATACCTACAATGAAGTCAATTAGTCCATTCGACAGGGTTTTATGTTTTAGCTGGTTGGGAGCCGGAAGGCTATACCCGAATAACGCGCTAGGTTGTGTACCTGCCAGATTGGAAATGGATTCCTATCAGAAAGGAGCTATTGCTCATGTCAAACAAAGTTTTCTTTAATCTTGATGAACTATTCATCTCTGTTGGTATTGATGTCGGTGCTGATTTCTCATGGATGTCTATAGCACTTCCAAACCAACAATTCGTAGGAAAACCTTACAAAATCCTACATAGCAGTATTGATTCCCTTACAACCGCTGTTTCTAAAATAAAAGAAGCAGAAGAGTTGTATTCTTTGGAAAGTCGCATTTTCCTCGAATCCACGGGAATTTATCATTACCCACTCTTCTGCTATCTTCGTGATAAGGGTTTTAACTGCTCGGTTATTAATCCTATCATCACTAAGAATAGCACAAATATCAACATACGAAAAGTACATAATGATCGTTTTGATTCTAAAAAAGCTGCTTTGGTTGGTTTGAAACCTGATTTAAAGGTTTCACTTATGCCTTCAGATCTTGCTCTAAACTGCCGTAACCTATGCCGTGAATACTACGATTTAATGGATAATCGCAGTGCCTATGTGAATAAGCTTCAGGGTGAATTACGCATGGCATTTCCACAGTATCTTGGCATCTTTTCCAAGGTTACTATCAACACTTCTCTTACATTATTGGAGACTTATACCTCTCCATCAGCTTTTCTTAAAGCAGACAGGCAAGAGATTATTGATATCATCAAATCCACAGCTCGATTTGGGATTACATATGCTCAAAATAAGTATAATGCCATAATTCAGGCGGCAACTGATGCAAATCAGTTTGGTTACATCATAGACAGCAACATCAAGCGTATTCGCCTTTATATCAGCTTCATACGTAAATATGATGAAGAAATCAACAGCATTCTTGAATCACTCCACGAGCTTGTTGATGCTAATGAAGATGCTGACTTTGTCAAGCAGATTCATTTGATTGAAACTTTCAAAGGTGCTGGTTTCTTGTCTTCTGTATCCATTATGGGTGAGATCGGTGACTTTTCAGCATTTTCAAAGCCCAAACAACTTTTCGCTTATTTTGGTCTTGATCCAGCAGTAAAGCAATCCGGTAAATTTGAAGGCACCAAGGTTCAAATGTCTAAGCGTGGTTCTGCCATAGCTAGACGTGTTATTCACACGTTAACCTTACAAAGCATCAGTATCTCCCGTAATAGAGAAGCTAAAAATCCAGTTCTTCGTGAGTACTACCTCAAAAAATGTGACTCAAAACCAAAGCTCGTAGCAATGGGAGCTGTTTCACATAAGGTATGCAATATGATATTTGCAATACTCAGAGACAACAAACCATTCAAAATCATTGCTCCTCAGGAGCATATCAAACAATACAATGCTGCTAAATGCGACAAAGCTGCATAAAATACTATGAACCCAATGAATCAATATCTTTCAAAAAACGATATTTTCACCAAGGGGAAAGTCCGTCCTTTTTTAGTCAGAAAATAAAATAGCTTTTTTCTCATTTAACTATTGACATTTATTAGCTGGACTTTAATTAAACATTGAAAATCTTTTGCCTTGACGGATTGGAAGTTTGTTGATAAGACTCTCGACATCTGTATTCTTTGGTTTTAATTTAAATCCTAAATCTTGACAAATTTTAAAATTGTATTCAAGAGATGAAAATCGGTCTTTACGCATTCCTGGTTTTTCTACAATTTTTATATTTGTTCCTTTTATCTCGTGATCAAGATTTATTAATTCATTAACCATCAGAGAAGTTTGTATATATGGTAATTTTAATAACGCTTGTTCCTTTGATGTCATCTTAGAATATCCACGAATCTTTTTTACTAATTCTTCTGCTTCAAATTCAGAAGTAAGAAGATTAATAGAGCCATTCTGAAATCCGGCACGTAATGCAATGGCTGCCTTTGTATTAAAATCAGCAGTAGCTTTAATAGACCATACGACCTTATTTGCATTTCTAATTTTACATCTATCAGCCATATTATCATCATTAATACAAGTCATTGCTTCATATGTAACTCCATACTCAGCATCATACTGAGGTTTAATTATAAAATCATAAACGCCAATACCTTGTCCGTTAGTATCCAATACCAAATCTGTACAATTGAATTGATAAAATAATCTCATAACAAGAATACCTAACTCGTCTGTAGTCATTCCTTCATGCGTTTCTATATAAACAATATTAGATATATAATCATTTTTTTCTGTTGGAATAGCAGAATTGATTATAAGAGCAGCAGCATCATTATTATGCTTTTTACTTGCAAGCAAAGCTACATCGACTGATAATATTCGTTTTTCATTTGGAACTAATTCTGGAATTTTGATTTGATGATTTTTATAAATTTCAAGAGGATAGAAAGAATTTCGTATCTTTCTCCTTGGAGATATATCATCGAATTTAAAGAAAGCACCATCAGTATCACCATACCATTCAGCACCCATTTCCATTTTAAATGCAGTAGGATCAAAGTCTGCCTCAGACATTTCATCCTCGACCTGCTCACGAGATAATAAACCTTCTCGTATAGCACACTGATAAGGTAAACCTACGCAAAAGTAACGCTTAGTATCATCAAGCATGTTTGCATAGTAAGCTTTTAATTTCTCGAAACTCCAATGAGACTTATACCACGCAGATGACATATACATTTCGATGTTACGCTCCTGAAGATGAGTATATTTTGGATTATTAAGATAACCAGGCGAACGTGGAGCTGTTAAGAATTTACGAAGAACTGTATTAATTGTATTCAAATCAACCATCCTGAACTCATCCACGACTATAAGCGTTGCTCTGTTGTGACGAGCCGAGTCATTTGAACTAACGATTTTTATCCAACTACCATTACGAAAATCAACATGGGCATTATTTATTGAAGTAGAAATTTCAGAAATTTCAGAACGAAGATTAGCTGAACCCCAACCATAATTTTTCATAAAGTCATCATTTATCTTTTGAATGACCTCTAGTGATTGAGATTTATATCCAGAAGCCACACAGATTTTTGTCCCAGGATACAGGATACAACGCACAACACAGTACAAACTTGTCAACCATGTCTTGCCACTACCACGACTTGCAATATACATAAAGTTTGTACTAACCATCATCATGTATATTAAAATCTTTTGAAATAGCTTTAATTTCACATTCAAATATTCGAGTACAAATCTTTGTGGATTTTTCCTATAGAATGAAGCCCAATAAGCAACTCCTTCTAATACACGCTCAGATTTTTCTTGATATACTTCTTGTAATGACTTTTTCTTTTCTTTCTTTGTGGTAGCCATAATTATTCATCATCCTTGCTACCAAAAATCTTATCAAATAGAATTTCACTATCTGATTCCTCATCATAAGATGGTGGATTAACAGTATATTTTGCCATTACTCGTTCATATATATTTGAAAATCTGTTTTTCAGACCAAGCATTTTTGATGCGTGACCTCTATAAAAAGCATCTATGTAAGTACCAATTTTATCAACATCTGCAAGTTCTGGATCTATATCAGGAAGAGGGCGTGTTTCCTCATATTTCTGAATTAATGTACCCATTGTCTGAGCATCTGAAAATGTATCAAGTGTATTTTGTTTTGGCTTTAGATTACCCGTATCAAGCCATTGCTGATAAGAATAATCCAGATCTTTTGTAGAAGCCCCTTTTTTAATTGCATTACGCTTCATCAATTTAATAACTGATAGATTTTGGAATGTTTCTTCCTGAGCCTTTTGTGAACAGTCATATCTCGAAATCCAGTCTTGGTACTCATTTTCAAGGAACATCAGTTCTTCATTATTATAATCCGTGCCAAATCTCTTTTTTGCTGCACGTAATGTTTTTTGTACAATTTTTACATCTTCCTCTGTATTATTTTCTATATCATCAACAGAGAATTCAGAATCTTTATATGTTTTTTGACTATAATCGTTCAGGCTTCTACAAATTACGATCCACTGTTGAACAGCAGTGCTTCTTATTTTTTCTCCTGTTTGTTCAGAGAGTTTTTGTAGCTGCTCATTATAAACATTTTCGTCAAAATACCAATTAAGTCTTCTAAATGTTTCTATGGTTTTCTCACGATTATCAGTTCGTATATTATTTTTTTTGTCATAGTCAGTACATTCGTTTAATATACATTCTTTGCAAGCATAATGTTCAATACCATCAGGACTTGCCTTAGACGAGTAGAATGTTGCTGCACTTTTCCATTGTCCACAATGGCTACAATATATTAGCTCATTGTTCATAATACGCTGATAGAAATTTGCAAGCTTTTTATATTCATTTCGCAAATTCACAACTGTAATTTTCTTTAATTCAGCGTCTGAAATTGGTTCTAAAACTTTAGCCATTGTTTCACCTTCTTTCTTTTTATTCCAATAAAAAAGAACTAACTTACATAAGCTAGTTCAGGGTATTTATATTTCCATATATAATTCTTATGAATATATGTTTTATTCTTCAAACACTTATTTATCCCATAGTTCGAAAATCCTTCAATTGAATTTACTGATGACCATTCTTTTATTAGATTTTCATTTATATCATATTGAAGAATGGGAATTGTTTTTAGTTTTGAATGTTTTAATCTATCTATTCTTTCATTTAATAATTTTTCATCTTTTTCATATAACCAAAGAGATTCATGATACCATGTCATATTACCATTACAACACGATCTTATAGAACCATCATCATGTCCTTCCGACAATGCTTCAACTGCGTTATTCCATCTTTTGATTAAATCACCAGACGGAGAATATTGTAGCACCGTAAGAGTTTCATTATTTTTCTTATCAGTTAATTCTTTTTCTATAGATTTTCTTGTCTTGTCATATAAACTTTCGTTACCTGTATATTTCCATATATAATTCCTATAAGAAATACGTTCACCAGTACATACCCGTAATATTTCAGAAGCACTTCCTTTTATATTTTTCGAAGCCAATTTTGCAGAATCCCATCTTTTAATAAGTCTATTATCCATAGAATATTGAGAAACTGGTGTGTCATTTTTATGTATAAGGATATGGTCTTCAAGTTTAAATTTATCTAAATCCTTTTTATAAATCCATATATATCCGTATGCTTTTTTATATTTATCTCCATCACAGCAACGTTTGATTCCACTACATGAATCTTTTCCTAGATAATCACCAGCTTCTCCTGCGGATACGAACTCATTTAAAATATTTCCATTAAGATCAATCTGTAAAATCGGTTCAGGATTTTGAATCATTCGCATTTTAGCAATTTCTTCATCTGTATGTTTATATCCACGACAACCTAAACCGCCATCTGCTAGATTATATCCATGTTCTTGATTTTGAGAATCATAATATTTAATCCAATATATTTCTCTTTCGTCAAGCAACTCTAAAGAACATTTTTCTAATTCTGAAAATTCAAAATTATCTTCTCCATATTTATTCCATGCACCTTGTAAATGTCTATTATGATGTCTATTGCCACGTAAATCACTTCTATGGTGCAACCATCTGAATTTTAAATCATATGTTTGACCAATGTATTTCTTCCCATTGATTTTATTTGTGATACAATAAATTCCACCATCATAATTTTCATTTTTACTTTCTTCATTTCGTTTGTAATTACTCATAACATTTCTCGCTTTCCACTCGCAAAACCAATTAAAATAGAGTGAGAGAGTAGTGCGAGTATCTACTATACCTGAGATGATCGGTCAAAGGCTTCTCACTCCATAATTCCAACTACCTGCAACCGAAACAGTAACAATCCTCTCATAGTTGGCTAAATATATATTCTCTTTTTAAATACAAAAAGAGATCAGTAATAATACTGATCTCTTTCAAATAATCTTTACAATATTTTTTACAAGTTGTCACGTAATGCTTTTGCTTTGTCTGCAATCCATGTTCCAGGAAAAGCGTTCATTATTTCTCCCAATAAACCATATGCAGTTGCAGAATTAGAAATTTCTCCATCTTCAATTTTTTCAATAATTTCTTCGGCAGAAGCCATATCTGTAAAATTCCACGCCATAATATTCACCTCCATATAACAATTATTGCATGTTAGATAAACAAAAGCAACATAAAATTATATTGAAAATGTAATTCACTTCACTTAGCACACCTTCTACGATTTGAACATAGACCTAACGATTTTGGAGATCGTTGCTCTACCAATTAAGCTAAAGGTGTATATTTATGTTGAATTATTTATTAATATGTTATATACTTAATAAGTAACCAATAGTTTGTTTTTAAAAGGAGGTATAATATGAACAGAGAAGGAACTGGGAAGTTTAATACCGATTCAAGTGGACATACTTATAGGTACGACAAAGGTGGCGGATCTGATATTGATACATCAGATAAAACCAAACGTGAAAGCGACATAGGACACATTCCTGGAAGATATCAGTGGGAAGAAACCGTTGATGTTTCGGCAGATGATGAAGATAATGACAACACAGAAGATGATTAAAAATTAATATTATTAAACATCGTATAAGAGATTATCATATTTGATAATCTCTTATATTTTATTTATTTTTCATTAAATTCATTAATAAAAATCAATAGCTCGAACATCCACACCGAATAAACGATGACCTCTGATTAGCAATAAGGTGCAATACCAACTCTGCCAATACTACATAACAAAAGAGCCATCTCCAAATGAAATGACTCTTTCTTTACCAATCAGTCGCCAAACTGATTATAACTGTATAGGGCGGTAGTAAGTGTTGAGCTTGCACACCTAAGTTTCGTATGCATCCCAAAAATAGGTTTTGGTATCAGGTTTACCGCACGAAAATTATATTACGGTTCGGATGGATCGGTGATATCTACCTTAATCTCATCTACGGTTATTCCAACATTGTATGTCACATCTGCAATAACACGAATATTCTCAAAACCAATTGTCTTATCTAATTCAGCAATTTTATTTTGCAGCTCAGTTACATCATCAGTTGAATATTCAGTAAATGTGACTACGCTACCAGTAGTAGAAGTAGTTCCATATATTTCCCAAAGATTTTTTAATTTCGTTTGTGTATTTTTGATCAAAATTTTATATGTCATTATTTATGTATCATCCTTTCTAAAATTTATTATTTTATTTCGAATTGCGGAAGTAGGACTCGAACCTGCATACTCTTGATTATGAGCCAAGTGAGCTTCCATTGCTCGTCATTCCGCTATGATAGGAGAGTAGCGACCTCTCCTTATTGTATAGATTGGTAAGATCTACTGCCGATTGATTACCAGTCAGCCGACAAGACAAAGAGAATATTGAAAATTCTCTGAAATTGTATTATCAAGTTGCAACGCCACTTCGGAATCGAACCAAAATCCTCTCCCCCATCAGGGAGACGCATGTTCCAATCATGCTGATGACATGGATAATATATTATTCTCTGTATCCTACAGAAAATTCTTTTGTAAAAATCTATCAACGAATTGATAGACCGCCCTTACTCTTATGAAGCGTAAGCAGCTTATATTGTATTATTCTCTATTTTTTGGATATTTTGACATGAATTGTCATAGATGATATAATATGAGGGACAAGCGATTATTCAACATTTCATTTAAGGCTAGATGGGATGGTAAAAGGCGGTTTAGAGTCGTTCCAAAGTAGCGATACTTTGTTCGAATAGAATCCTTTCAGGAAATAATTAGAAAGGAGGACGATAACTATTAATATTTTAGTTGCACTTATAATCGGAATTGTAGGTAGCATTATTGCTACATACATAGTACGATTTATAGATAAAAAGATGCACAAAAATAACCGCCATGAGTCTAAATAGCGGTTATTTTTGTGTTAATAGATATAAAATTTATTAGCCTACACACCACATATAGGCTCTAAACCGTCTAACGGATAATTGCTTGTTTTCTTGATTTGTATTATAACACATAAAATTGTGTGGTGCAAGAGGGAATTAGACGAAAGCTTCATCGGCATTGTCTACAAATCAGAGAGTGATTTTTGTTCTACTTGTTTTATTTCTCCATCAGCAAAATATTTTGCAAATTGCTCATCTGCATCAATATCCTTGTACACTGCAACCATATCAAGCGAATTCCAACCGACTAGCATTTGAATTACATCATCTGGAAGACCACTTCGAGAACAAGAGGTGGTAAAGAAATGACGAAGACTATGGAAATAAAAGTCTTCTCCTAAATGTTTGCTGAATGTATCAGCCCAACTGTCAAGAGTGCTTGAATCCATAGGTTCATCTATATATTCTCCATTTACTTTCTTTGGAAATAACCATTCTGATTCAATTCCATGTTCTTTTCTATAATTCATCCACAAATCAAAATATGGCTTAAACGGTTTTGCAAGTGTATATACCACTAACATTTTTCCACGTGATCCTCTTCCTTTTGTTTGGATCTTTTCAGGTGTCTTATATAAAGAACCATATATAATATTTTCGTCATCGAAATAAGACACTTTGAATCGTGGTAATTCACTCTTACGTCTACCGCTAAATGCAGCTAATGCTAAAATACAAGCCTTGTCATACTTACCTTTTTCAACCCAATAATCAAGCATTCCCTGCACTTGCTCATCAGATAACACAGTTTTAGTGAATACTTTCTCATTTGCAGGATTTTCAATTTTGCGTATAATTGGTTTAAAATTTTCATACTCATCGTCCAATATAGCTTCTACATAATTTGAAAGAGATGAGAGAGTAGATTTTACTCTACGCATTCTAGCTGGCGACCATTTATATTCAGTAAGACAAAAACTCTGATAACGAGCAATATCCCTCTTAGATAAATCAATAAAGAATTTGTTATCGCAATGCTGAAGTAGATAAACCCAAAAAATAAAAAGGTCACGCCTATACGCATTAATTGTATTCGGAGATCTATCCACTGAACGAAGATAATCCAAAAAATCATTTCCTAATTCTATATTTTCTTTATTACATTGAGCCAATAACTCATCAGTAACAATATTATTATGCTGTATTTTTCTACCCATCAAATCTCACTTCCTTTCGTATATAATATTCTTCATAATAAATGCTCACTTACTCCTGACTTTAGTTATGAGTGTGCATTCGCACCTTTATCAAAAGTGGACGACTGAGGTTACGATCCTCACAAAGACCAATCTCGCCCATACAAAAAGAGTGTGCAGCATACACCACACACTCTTACAAGACATATTTTTTTTAGCCCATAAATCAACATTAAAACGCCAAATATGTCACTAATAACATAAATTTAAAACATTAACATAAAATATGTTACAATCAACAAATTATATTAACATTTGAATAAATCCAACCATAACAAACTAGCAATATCATCAATATTACCAGTAAAATATGGTTTCTTTCTCAAACTATATTTATTATCAGAATACTTATCATGATGTAAATTTATACTTTTATTAATATCATCCCAATCTTCATCAAACTTTTTTACAGCCTGATCATACTCATCTTTAGATACCTTTTTACCATTAATCTTATAAGTTACTTTAGCATCTTCAGTAGATTTATTATCTTCATAATCATCCTCAGATTCATCAATCTCAGCAATATTAAATTCACGCATAATACATTTAGAATCTTTATTCTGTTTTACAAAACTTGAATTTACATCACCATGAACAAACACAATATCTGTTGAATCCGTATAAATATAAGTATCTTCATTACATTTAGCTGCTTGTACCCATATAGTCATATCAGAATCAATAGTGAGTACATAAGCGTCATCGTAACCATCCCAACAAGGATGGTTTAGATCATTACAAGACACTAATTTATAATTTGTATTTTTAATTAAAGAATTCAGAATTTCGATCATCACATTATATTTAGCAACAACTAAAATTTCTGAATAGTCCTTTTCTTTTCTGTGAATAAACAATTTGTCATAAGTATCATTTAAATATTCCACAAAATCATATACGTCTTCAAAATTGAAAGTCTTCAATTTTTGTCACCACCCTTAATTACGCAAGTGTCTTAACTGACTTAGTAATAGAGAACTTGATCTCATCATGTTCAGGTACTGACCAAGCTTTACCACCTGCAAGTGCAGCAACACCAGACTTTTCTGCTACATGCTTTACTGAGAAGCTACCAACGCCAGGAAGAGGAATCTTTTCTGTCTTGTTATCCGCAAGATTATCAAATACACAATCAACATAAGCTTTGATAACGGCTTCAATTTCCTTCTTTGTGAATTTCTTACCTTCTGTAGCAATAATATCTGTAGCTCTCTCTGAAACTTCCTTAATCATAATATCCTTTTTCATGTTTTTTAAACTCCTTTTCGTTCCTTAATATTTTTATATCTTTTGGCTATTTTTTATTTTATTGCCGAAATAATAATAAAAGAGGGTAGCGGCTATAATGAGTCCACTCCCTCGCATACGGCTTCGTCAGCCAAATTAACCATAGGTTATTTCCGTTTGTTAAATGCCAGTCGGATTCTGGTCATGTAATAGCAATCATTTTTATTTGCATTTTGACTTTGCAACTGTTTTTGATTGAAATTAGTATTTTAATTTAATTCAATAGGGTAGTAGGCTTTTACACCCTTATCTGTACAAATACAAACCATCTGTGACGGTTTACCTGTTAATCTCTTTTCAATCGTATATGAATCCCCACATCCTGCAAGTGATCCACCACGAATCATCTTTACACCATTTGTTTCATCCACGGAACATACGTGCAAGTGTCCATAAGTAATTGCGTATGGAACAAACCCTAGTGCTAAACATAAGTTTTGTACACCAGATTTATTAAATCCGTCATAATCACCATGTACAGCGATATATGATTTTCCTCTAATTGAAATATCTGCAATTCCAGTATCTATATTTCTGTGCAACACATGAAAATTATCAATGTGTTTCAGAGACAGTTCAACAGCCCAACTAATAATATCATCCAATCTTTCGTCATGGATTGCATCATCTTTACGATCCATACGAGTATGGTTTCCTGCAACATTTGACATGAATACTGTATCAAAATATAAAGATAATTCATAGCAGAATGATGATATTAACTCTGTGGCAATTTTTATCTGTTCAATTACATTCTCTCTATTTGTTACTTGAATAGACTTGTGAATATTACCTGAAATAAGATCACCTTGAAGACTTACATAACAGTTTTTAGATTTATGTAATTGATGAATAGAAATTACTTCATTTAATAATTGATTAAGCCTATCTTTTGCAATATCTGTGTTGTATTTACCAAATATAGAATCAAACGTCTGACCAATATGTAAGTCACTTAAAATAATTAGCATATCATTATCAGAATTAATAGAAACATTATCATGTTTATTGAAATTTGTTCTGCCAAGAGAGACAAGTTCAGATTCTAATTTGTCAAGTTTTTCTTCAACTCTAGCATCTGCAAAATTTTGTTTCTGCCAAGCATTTCGTTCATCTCTAAACTGTATTTTCTTGCGTTCTAACTCACGTTTTTGAATTTCAATTTCTTTTAACTGAGCATTAGAATCAACGAATTTTGATTGGTTGGCATCTAACATCTTCCTAAATGCCTGATATTTTTTGCGATAAGTGCTTTCACCATAATCATTACCAGTAAGTTCATTGATTATATTTGCTACATCCTGCCAAGAACCTATCTGATCTTTATTTTCGCATATTCTATAGATAAGTTCTTCGTCTGATTCTCCATTATATCTTTTATAGGTTGTAATGACATCCACCTACTCTCTATTCTTCAGCAGCCTCAGTAGGCTCATCGAGTTCTTCCTTGTCCTTAACTTTAATGTTAATTTCAATAGGTGCACCATTGAAACCTGATAGAAGAGTAGATAACTTTTTCTCTTCTCCGCCTACATCAACTGTTAAATTGTCACTATCTAAAATTCCTACAACCTTCATTGCAGTTATAACTGTCTTTTTATATGCAAAATTTGCCATTTCCTTTTAATTCCTCCATAACATTAAAAATTCCTACAAGACTTATATCTGCTAGGATTACAATAATTATCTTTTTTACCTTTTTGTTTTCGAGTGTCTAATATTTCCTGAATTTTATCACGATATTCCTCATTATTACTTAATCTGTACATACTAATGAGAGTATAATTACGTGAATTTAATGGAATTTTACCATTGCACACATTATGAATTACAGTCTTTGCCAATTGCTTACTTTTCATATGTGTATGATAATCGCCTTCAATGTCAATACGTGTCACTCGAAATGTTCCATCTTGTAACTTATCAATTGCGAAATCTTGTTCATTCATAGGCAGAACCTACTTAACAAACCTATCTTCGATGTAACGCTTATTTCCACACGTCTTGTAGTAACCTACGTGTTCACCTTTACGATCAACATATCCATGTTTTGTATTGCGGATTACACCTTCAGATAATAACTTTTCGACCTCATTTTTAGAAATCTGTTTAATAATTTTTCACATCCTTTGATTTATTTTTCCTGCTAAATAACAAGAGAGTAGCTGGCTAAGTAGGACTCGAACCTACAACCTTTTCCTTAATGGGGAATCTACCATTGTTCTACTAGCCAAAATTAGAAAAATCCGATGACTATACAATCAGAAAGAAAGCACAGCCATCGGCAATAGAAAGAGGGGGTATTGAGAAAATCGAAATAATGAATATATAATTATAGCAACTGTACCCCTTCGGGTTACTTCTAATAGACGCACTAATATTCAGTCAATGCAAACACAAGTCTGAGCATATACACCGTCGCATATATACTTCTTGTGCTATGGGAAACACCCAACATAGTGCATACGGAATTGGTTATCCATAAGCCTCGTCCATCATTCAGAATCATTAATATACTGTAATTTCATATGTAGTTTTAATTAAAATATACATTCTATTATGACTACCTTGGACTACTACTTCCTGCAACTCATCTTATTGTGCAAATTTCTTTACACTCACGGCAGAACTGACTTATTTGGTATTCCCTTACTTACCTCCTATAAGTTACCAGCTCATAGGCATCAGGGTTCAGCATTGCAGTGCAACTCTCTATTACGTCAGCGATGAGAACAGAACTTTTTACTACGCTTATTATTAGTACACATGCTTGTCTTTAATGGTTTCCACAGTATTCTAAGATATCTCACGACATTTCGAAGCACACCACTATAAAGTATCCCATATAATAATATGCCGACATCCACATGCTCTCAGCACGGTGATTAAACCGATCTTCACTGAGTTCCAATAACTATAATTATATATTCATTATTCAATTGTATTTCTTATTAATCTGCTTATAAACGCCATTATCTTTGATAGATTATTTACTTCTACAGAAATGCATTGGTACAGTCTCGCTTGCTGAACTGAACTGGTTTTCCACACCATGCACAAGTTTTTCACATGGAATCACAGCAACTATCTTATATCCATGTATTAGACGAAATAATTTACTGCCTTTCGGCTAATTATATATTCTCCGTACACAGTACAGAGATGCTTAATATTGTATAAAAACAATATTGTAGTTAAAAAAGCTGATTTCATTTGTTATTCTCTTATTACTATACATAATAAGAAAAATCGGACGTAATATCGCAAATCCCTTTATTTACAAGGGGTTTAAGACTTTTTGCTTTTCCTAAATTCTATATTAAATTGCAATTTTTTCTATAATATTCTTTATTTTGTTCATTTTTTTTATATCTTTTACACGATAAACAATATTTAGTAGAATTGTCTTTGTTACTTTTCTTTTTAACAAGTCTACCGCATTCAGAACATCGAATAAATTTACCATCGCCAATATAATTCTGATATTCATAACCAAGTTCTCTGAAATCTTTAATCTTTAATACAACCTCGCTATCATTATCTATAAAATTAACTTTCATATTCAGATTATCATTTTTATTAGAAAAAGAGATTAGTCCAGTATTCTCAAGATCATTTAAATATAAGAACTTATCATTCCTATATTTAACAGTCACTCTTGCAACTTTATAAATCTCTTTAATTTCTGTATTAACCCATCCATTATTTGTATCTGATAAGGTATTATATAGCTTTGCATAACACAGCATCGTAAATAACAATTTTTTATACTTTATATTTTCTACGCTTGCAATTTCATCTAGCTCACTTTTTGTAATATTAATCGACTTAATTTCTTGTAAAAGATACTTCTTACCCTTTTTTGAAATATCTTCAATAATGTCTTCCCATAAAGCTTCATTATATCCTTTATAATTTTTCTCCATAAACTCATTTAACTTCTGAGCCGTTTTCTTTTCTCCAAGTTTTTCTTCTTGTCTATAATATTTAGATAATAAGAAGAGAGTAGAAGTTGGTTTGTTACCAACTTCACCTTTCTCAATTATTTTCTCTGCCTGTTCCTTTTCATTTAATATAACTGACATTCATCATCCTCCACATCAATAGTCACTTTAATTTCAGTTTCTTTCATAGAAAAATGCATACCATTAAATTCTATATCACCATCTTCATCTAATTCAGGATATGATATTTTATATCCATTTCTTCTCAAAAGATTTTTTATAAAAGTTTCCCCACAAATATCCCATGCAAATTGTTTACTATTTTTGGATTTTGTATAACATAAATCAAGAACAATATTGCACAGCTCATCTTCATTAGGACATTCTTTCAAACATTTCTCTCTAAACTGTTCCTTTAAAAGATATTTCTGAATCTGTTTCTCATCTGATTTCAATCTTTCTTTTTTGGCATAAAGCATATAATTTTGAATGTCTTTTTTATATACTTCATATATTTTCTTGATTTTGTTATAAATCTTATTTGTATATTCAGCATCGCTTTTTAAAATAGAATAATCAAAATCTGATTCTGTGGCATAATACTGATTATCAAATAATTCTTCAATTTTCCAACATATTCTATTAATAGTGCATGGTGCATTACCTAATGGCATTCGATCGTAATAACAATACACAAAACGTTCTTCTTCTTTTGTTTTATTCTCTTTTTGCAGCAATTCATCCAACGTAATTCTGAAACGCATTAAACATTTTTCATTATTTTTCTTTTTGTAGTTATTGAATTCGGCTCTTTCAGATGGATAAATATATTGCATGAAGTATGGTTTTTTGTCTGCTATTATTTTCCTATTTACCCAAAAATCTTTCTTTGTGTCAGAATCTTTAGCTTTGGAAAGTTTATTTGCTATCCAATTATACCAAGTATCAGGCATAGGTTTAGCCTCAATTCCCTTTGTTTTATCAATCGCATTTTGCTGATAAAGCTGTCCACACTTAATTCTATAATCAAGAATATTATATTCACGACTACCTTTTGGGAATTTCGCTTGAACTTCAAACATTGAAGTGATTTTATTAGTTACTCCACCAACAGCATTACCAAAACTATTGATATTCGATTTCATAATATCATCATCTGTTGGAACACATTTTGGAGCTTTTCTCTGAACACACACAATAGCAGGAAGTCTTTTTGTATTCTCGACTAAAATAGGAAATGATGTATTGATAACGCAATCCCCATCTTTGTCGAAACCATTCATCGCATCTGCGCATGTATCCCAACTATTAAAAATAGTAGGAGTCGTCATATACTTATAAAATTCGTCCATTGTTTCGTTGTGTACTACATCTAATAATCTAATATTATTATGAGATGTCATTGGCGCACGAAAACTGACAATTTGAGTAACACCTTTATCAATCCAATATTTTGAATAAACTTGTCCAGCTTTTAATAATCCAGTGACAGTCATACCGAACATTGACTGACATAACGAATACGGATCTCCTGAAACAAGAGAGTAATTGGCAGGTACTTTTAAAACACCAACTTTTGCTTCGTCTATTCTTTTTCTTATCATGGAATAAATTTGACTTTTGATATACGGATCTTGTGTCATAGATGGCTCGATCATAAGAGCAGTTGCGAAAGAACTGTCAAGATTTTGGACATTATTCTTATTTAATCCAATTCCTTTTGTATAAAGAATTGTTTTTCTATAATCATCTGATAAAATATCTTTTATTTCATTTACAGTCGGAGCAATAAGTTCATCAATCTGCTCATCTGTAAAAGCATAACTTTGCAAAAACTGATAATTCATAGTTCTTACATTTTCTAATTCTTCCTCTGAAGACTTTGTAATTGCAAACGTATATTTATTCTCTTCGCAATTTCTAAAATATTCCTCAATAGAAGAATAAGAATCCCATAATTTTAACATTGACTCTGTTAAAATGAGTTCAACCTCATTAATCTTATATGTATTTCCCCATACATCTGTAATCTTATCAAAGCCGTTATCTGAAGCAAATTTTTGAAAATCAATTGGAAATATTGCACCTTTACAGAACGAATTTCGTATTACACAACCTGGTAATAAGAAATCTTCCCCAATTTCTTCTCCCCATCTTTTCATAAGATTAGGCATTGCTAGTCCATACCCATCACTGTCTATAAGTTCAATATCTTTATCTTTTATGAATTTCATACTTGGCTGGGCTAATCCTGTATCATCTAATTCAACAATATCCGACTTAAAATGAGTAATACAATCGTGGACTACAACGACGCCATTCGGCATTGAAACAGGAGTAGAAGAGCTACACACTAAAGCAATATAGGCTTCAAGCTTTGCAGGAGCGAATTTCATTAACATATCTCGTCCGTTATTAATTCTCTTTTTTATCTCAGGGAGAAGTTTTTCATTAATAAATACAATGGTATTATTTTTTACTCCCCCTGTTGTACCAAGTAACCATTTATACCTAATACCATTTATCTCAAAGCCATTTTTATAAATGTAGTGGAAATCCTTTTCTTTGTCGATTACTACACAGACATAATCTTTCTTAAATTGATAATTGTCTAATTCTGCATATAATTTTTTGATTTTTGGTCTTGATATAGCAAGATTGGTTTCTTTCTTTAACTTTTTAATTTGAGATTTGATGTGAGATATATGAAGTTCTGAATCTTTAATTCCATTTAATTCATCTATCCATCTTAGGATTTGACTTTCACTTAATGCAATTAACTCTTTATTTTCTCTTGCAGTATTTATTGAAAGATTTAACTTCCATTGTTTTCTTCTCAATCTGGCTGAATGAATTTTATACACATATCTCTGTGATGTTAAGTGTTTACTCATTTTCATTTCCTCCGATAGACTTTAATTTTATATATGGCAAATAGTAACAAGATGCATAAGAATAATTGCCTATAAAAGCATAATCTTTAACTGGATATGGATATTTATTTGACGGTCTTCCAGTTGGAGAAGGATAATGACTACCAATACATTGATAATTATTAGATGTGTTTTTAATTAATATATAATTTTTATAATTTTTATTATAATCATATACATTCATCATTAAATGAAATTCTCTTGTATAATACATTTTCATCCTGTAATAATTAGTTAAATGTCTTCTATATGAACTTATCCTTTGAATATTTTTGATCTGTTTTTCTGACAAATCTTCCATTTTATAAAAGTATTTATATTGGGGAGAATAATAAATTCTACATTCTTTTTCTAATACATTTAACCTCTTATTTACACCAAAATACTTATCTGTTCCACAAATCCAAATATCATTAATTCCTGCTGTTTTGTATAATTCATGCCTTTCTAAATATTCTGATGCTATAGGTGTGCATTGATATTCAATAACATATGGAATTCCGTTATATTTAAACATAATATCTGGTCTTTGTTTAGTTTCTGGTATCCAACCTTCAAGAATAACATCTGTTATTCCACATTGCATCTTAATCCATTCGTATAAATCACGTTTTCCATTTATATGTTCATCTGTTTCTGGTTCAGAATATTTATTTTCACATTGTTTCTTGTCTTTATGCCTAAAATATGAATCAATAACCTTACCATGACAATATTCATATGGTTTATTACATGCAGGACATATTAATATTTTTTTCTTGCTCCATTTTTTTAAAGTTTCGTAAGTATGTGTTCCATCATAACAATTTATAATTTCGTTTCCAACTTTTGCCGTAAGCATCAATTTCCTCCTTTAATAATTATTTTACTTATTTATTCTCCTTTATTATTCATAATCCATAATCAGTACATAATATCTTAATTACGACGCTTCCCTTCGTATGTTTTCATACGCAAACCCATCATTGGTTGTATAATAAATATGCCTTATTCCAAGATCCTTAATTGCAGCCATACAACTAGGACATGGGCGTGACATTCCATACTCCTGATCACAACGACTTCTGTACATATACAATTTTACTTTTGAGAAATTTATATCCAGATGACGGATAGAATTAAGACAATTGATTTCGGCATGAAGCTTTGCCGCAAAGCATCCCATGTTATTATTCTCTCTATATTTATTATAATGTTGTTGAATTGGATGCGTCTTGTTGGTATTATATCCAACTGCAATGACGTGCCCTTGATAAACAGCGATACATCCAATGTGAGTTTTGTGAAAATCAGAACAAGTTGATACGTTCTTTGCCTTGGTAAAATAATATTCATCAGTTCTTGTCATAGTATTCCACCATCGCACGATTACTTTCAACCGCATCATTTCCCATGTCGAAACAATCATAAGTATACTGATACAAGTTCATATATTTGTTCAATCGTCCATTGTTATATAATTTTTCAACAAGCTTACAAATATCAGTCTTAATAGTCTTCTTTGTACTCTCAACATACTGCATTCCGATTTCCTGTGCATCAATCTTAAATCTGTCATCAATTGTATCCCAATGCAACCACATTGACACCTTATATTGATCTAGTTTCTGATCATGAATATATGTACATACCACATCATATTTGCCATCTGGTAGTGGGATAGTAATAGTGTAACCTTCATTCTTATAATTAAACATGCTCAATTCTCCTTTCTCTTGCTTCTGCATTTTCCTTACATCTTTTATCAAATTTCCAATCTGCGATAATATTCTCTACAATATGACCGTTTGCGTGATCTGTGTCTAAATCGTATTCGGTAACATATCCTCCATAAGTATTATGGTTGGTTTTTGTAATATTTTGCATAATATAATTCATGTAATTGTTCATATAATAATTTTTGTTCTCCTTTTTGTTTGTTAAAATTTTTATTCATAATTTTTCAGCTCCTTTTAAGTGCTGTGTTAATTGGTTACATATGTTTATTCTCTGTTTGGATTATGATTTATTACCATTTTTTAATTCTCCAAAAGAATCTACTTCATAAATTTCAAGCATTTTAGAAATAGCCCATTCAATTTCTTGTTCATATCCTTGCTTATTTAACACATATATATTGGGAACATTTTTAGGTGGTTTCTTAGGATCTGGTTGGACGCTACCAACTTCTTTTTTGATTAAAAGAGGTTCTTTGTCTCCAATAGAAGAAGTGAGATAGTAAATACATTGATTGATAGTATCCTTAGACATAGATAAATCCTTTGACATAGTATCTATACTTCTGAAGAATGCTTCAGGCTTTTTTTGTGGTTCTGATAATAATTCATTTCCATTCTTATCTTTTTGTCTGATGAATATATAAGAATTAATGTATAGAAAAGCTACTAATATATTCTCTCTATTAATTGATGATTCATTCATCATAATAAAATCAAATTGTGATGAAGTGAGTTTTGAAAAATCCTTACCAAAATCAAAATTATCAGGAATTATTTTAATTTCAATACCAGTATCATATCCAATAGAATCAAGATCTTGTTTGACTTCAATCATTTTATTATTAATCATATATTCCAATACATCTAAAATTTCTTTGAATGCCTTTGGTTTATTGCGATGAGTTTTATATCCATAAAAGTCTAAAACTTTACGAATAGTGATCCAACTGTAGTCTTCATATGACCTATATTTGTCTATTAAAATATAAGTAATATAAAATTTCCTGCTTATACCAAATTTTGTTTTGATATTTCCTTGGATATAATCATTAGGGAAGCGTGTAAAATATTCAGTTTTTTGTTGCAATATAAATTCCTCCTTGTGTTATGATATTTTATTATCTCTTTGCAGTATTTTTTATAGTTATGTTTAACGAGCGTTCAGTAGAGGTGCATTTTTGCACATGATTTTTTAAAATATGCGAAATTCCATGTGCATATTTGCACATAAACTGAACTGAAAGAAGATATACAACTTATTTAATAAGACAGACTATTCGTAATTTATTCGCTACGCTCATAAATTACTCTTTAAATTTTTATCTAATGTTTTTAGTTGGTCTAATTATTTATTCTCCATCTCAATTATTGTTTTGTTTCAAATCAACATATTTGTTCTTATAAATATCCTCTACAAAAAATACTGGTATTTTATTATGATAACGGTCATATAATTCTTGGCTTGTAATCACAGATCTGCACATTCCTAAAACAGAATTTGTTGTTCTATAATAATCCTTTACAATAGATTTGTTTGCATTGAATCTATTTCCTATTTTCCCACAAATAATACAATAGCTTTGTAAATCAGTTGTAACGTGAGACTCTTTACCAGGAAAACTAAAATTATATTGTATAAGACATTCTTCATAATGATGCTTATGTTTTGTTTTCTTTGCGCTGTCTGATATATTACTTCCTGTGTTCTTTTTATGTTTTGGTATTTCGTTTGGAATATTTTTATTCATATATCAATTCTCCTTATTTTCTCTATGTTTTTTTGATTTTGTAAAAATTATTAGGTTAAAATAGCGTTTTAAGGCATAATTTTCCGTTTTTATTTTTTAGGCAAGTATTATATCCTTGAAGCTATTTTCGTTCAAATTTGAGTTAGAATCATATGTTTTTCTCCTTAAATCCCAGTATAAGAATTATGCAGGTATGTCATCGAAGATAGTTACATATCTTGTTTCATGATTCCCATCAGAGAGGTTATATTTGTCTTTTTGTTCAATGCCTGATTATATATTCTCTGTTTGATTTTGTTTTTTTACATAAAAATAAGACAGACGAAAGTAATCATCTGTCTTATGGCAACTATTATTTATTTTATATTGATAACCAATTAGATTCTGGTTTAGCAATTAAACGAGCATTATTATATGCCATATCAAGTGTTAAACACGTATGACCTTGATAATAGTTACCTACTTTTGTTACTGTTAATGCTAGTGATGGAGTAGTGTCATCTTCTAAACAAAGCGGAAGTAATAATTGGATTTTATTTTCGTAATATTGTGGTATTGCTAATTTGTAATTAGCAGACACTCGTTTTTTCATTGTTTCTATTGAGCCATTAAGATTATTGAGTATATTCTTACTATCTTTTAATTTTTCAGGAATACGTTCAATATTATTAATATCTTTTAATATATGTTTATAATTAATATTTATTTCGTAATGCCAATCAAAAAGTAAAAGCGAAGGATCTTCAAAATAATTTGCTCTCGGTGGTCTGTCGGAAATGTTTATATTACCTAGTTCATACGATGTGAGAAATCTTAATCCGTTCTTATCTTGGTATGCATATATTGGTTGATAAAATTCTGTAAATAGCCCTGTATTAAATAGCGCATATTCATTATTAGTAACAATATTCTTTTCTGAAGATAATTTCTTATATGTGTGAACCATATAATTTGTAAGAATTTTATTATTAGGATATGTATCATTAGACCAATTTTCTTTATCTGCTATTTTAATTATATCTTCTATATAATCATTCCAGTTTACTTGAAAATATGACATATATTCAGCTCCTTTTGTATTTTTAAATGCTTCTGTAAGTATATCATATTTCTTTGAATTGTGAAATGGAAAAGTAGCGGTATCATCTGGTTTATATAATTGAAACGGATACGATTCATATTCACTTAATTCTTGTGGTATGTATTCTCCTTGTAATTTTGTACGTGCTTTCATATATGCTTCGTGTGGTGTATCAGCATAAACAAAATAGATGTGATCATAAGGTTCATAACAATATGCTGCTGTTGTTGGTACTAAATAGGTATTCATATGTTGTCCTCCTGGTTTTACAATTATTTTTAGTGTTTCTATATAGGTTATTCTCTGTTTATTTTGTATTTTGTGTGTAGTTTCTGAGTACCCCCTCTTTACGTGAGTGTGAGATTGCGGAAAATGGATATCGCCAATTATGCTTATAAATAAGGAAGATTTTAGAATTGTTGGTGTGGTTTTGGATGAAATTGAGTTTAGATTTGATGGTTGTTGGGTGGATTTTTTGTTGATTTTTGTGGTGTTTGACGATATGAGGTGCGATAAGGGGGTTGGAGAGGGTAGAATGTGAGATTTGGTTGATTTTGTTGGGGGGATTAGGATTTTTGATGGTAAAATTTTGAAGTTGGTGTATAGATGAATCAGCTATCAGGCTTGCACCTTTTCCGGATCTGGCTTTTAGTTTTTAGTACCCCTAGTCACGGTATTTCTATATTTTTCCGTGTGTTATAGTTGATATATAACAGATAGAAAAAGATTCTTTTGATACTCTTTTGAGTTATAAAAAAAATTATAGCTAGTTATAATTTATAATGATATCGTATTTTTGAAATTTATAGTTGACAACTACACATATAAATAGTAATATAGAAACAAGCCAATCAAATACACATTTTAAAAGTCTTGAAAAAATATTTTAAAAAAGTGGTTGACAGCTACAAAAATGTGTAGTATGATATGACTTGTAAGGAGCAAAGCAATACCTTACAAAAAGGGTATAAGTACCACAAATACTTACACCCCTACATAGTGGATAGCATGATACATACTAGCACTTAGCAATCTTTATTTTAGCATGTTTCACGCAATATTTCCACAATTTTTTTCAACTGCACAGGACAGCAATGTCTAGTAGGGTATCACACCCACGACAAGCAGTTATGACACCATCCGAAAAGTCCACAGCGCAAGCTGTCGATACTCTCGAAGGTGTCCGACCTTTGAAAAAAACAATATTCTAATCAACCGTTGTCCGGCTGAATAGGTTTCGGATAATAACAACTAACTTTTTAACATTATACACGGCATGAGGTGATTTTAGCACAATGGCGAAAAAGAATATTTTATATAGGACTGTATCTATACGCTAGAAATCTGCTTGCAGATAAGCCAATTTGGTATGGATTACGCCGGAAGTGCCGAAATGAAATCCGGTTATTCACTAGCATTTTATCCGCAAGGATAGAACGCCCACAAGGTATGGGCAGGAAGGTTAGGAGGTCTGAAATAATGCTACCAGACTGCACAAAAAGTCTGCCCGTTCCAAGTCGGGATGAAAGCAGAGGATTTCACTAATACAATTTTACGCACCTATGCGAAAAATAGGAGAAAGAGGTATAATTATGGGTAGAAATCAGATCAATTTTTCAAAGATGACAGCAGAGGCACTTGCACAGGTTGAAACATTCAAGAAATCAGCAACAGACATTGCTATTGAGGATTTACGGTACAAAAAAGAGATAAAGCCACTTAATGCACAGCGTGACGCAATCCTTCAGACACGGGAAGACTATATCAAAAATGGCTTGTCTTTGGATGAAGCTATTACAAAGCATTCGACTCTTGAAGTGGACAAAGCTATCCGCAAGGCTGAGAATGAACACAAGGAAATTATAGCACCATTACAGAAAGCCATGAAGGATACATATGTATTTATCCCGGATACAATGCATGACGCATATACTAAAAAAATCAATGAAGGTAAGCGTGGCGAATTTCTCAACGCTATCAAAGAATTTCTTGATAATCTTGGTTTGGAATGTTCACAGGGACAGATCAACAAGTTTGCTGAATCAATGTCTGACAAATTCGGTGCAAAATACGCTACATCTAAGAAGATTGTAGAAGATAGCACCTTCACAACCGCTATTAAAAAGAATCAGTTTAATAAGCTTTTTATGGCTGTATTCTGTGATGTAGTAATGAAGTAATACACATTGTACATAGTAGAACGGCATAAATAATATAATTTGTGCCGTTCATAGTGTGTACAAACATACTATAAGTATAATTAAATTTAGGAGGGCACAATACTATGAATCACGCTGATAATTTAACAAAAGAACAGGTAAGAAATATTTTATTATCATTTTCAGGAAAAGGGGCATATATCCGGCATAAATCCAGAATCATAAAGCCTTTTCTGTTTGCAATAATCTTTATGAGATGGAAGAAGATACAACTGGATTTTATTTGATGGGAGGTATAGAAGAAGCCATTGATTTCTTAATGGGTGCTTAATTGACAAAATATATATAACTATGCTAATATGTAGTAACAAAAGAAAGAAGGTGAATTTTTTGTGATAATCTATACAAAATTAGGACAATATTTACAAGACCACAATATGAAATACATTGATTTACAGCGCAATTTGAATTTAAGTCCTACGGTTATTGCCAAATTCCAAAAAAATCGTTCTGTTACTACTGATACCATAGATAAAATATGTACATATCTACACGTACAACCAGGGGATATTATGGAATGGATAGAAAGTGAATCTATTTTACAAGAGCGTGAAATAGAATCAAAAATAAAAAAATTACAACAACAACTAGCAGAAGTGAAGGCAAATAAAACTTAATGCCTAAAATAACACTATAACTACGCTTATAAGCACCCATCATCCGATAGGGTGCTATTTTTATACCCAAAATTCAAAAAAAGGAGGTAAACACAATGCCAAAACGCACAGTAAAACACAATCATCTTGTATCAACTTATCCATGCAATAACGGATATGTAACGGAAACAGTCAACCGAAATGGTGAAACAATCCGCACAGCATTTGATACAAATTTGTACGATGCAGAACGGAGACACAATAACTATCTGCGTGATTTATAGAAAGGAGGCACATTATGCCATATCAAAAATATGGAGACTGGTATATTCCAGAATGTCACATTATATTTCCCACAGAATCTGAAGCATGGGAATACATAAGCGAAAACGCAAATGAAGAGTAGAAAAATGTCTGCTCTTATTTTTTTGAAATCAAAATAATCCAAACAGGAGAATAAAGAAAGGAAGTTGTTGAATATGTCATACATCATTACATTAAATGGAAACTACATCGGATCACAGATAATGTCTAAGGAGGAAGTACGTAAAACAGAATCCGCAGGCTTTACAGTAATCGAAGCCAACAAGTAAAGGCAAACGTAACTATACAGACTGTATCTGGATAGCTTATTCGGCGACAATAGGCACAACTACGGATGCGGTCTGTCAACTTTGAGAAGACAAAAAAGGAGGAATGCCCAAATGTTAAGGAATATAGAAAGAGCAGTAACATACTATTCTGTACATTATGCGATTAATAACGTCGATGCTATGAAGCGATTTTACGAAGATAGAATCGGTGCAGAAGAGTTTGCAAGAGAAGTTCACGGAAAAGTGAAAACAAAATTTTTAGGATGGAAGAAGGTATCTTAATATATGAAACACACGGTATGTACACGGCGACTAAAAAACGGAACGCCTATATTAGTTGTGGATTTACGGAAATTAGGCGAAGCATTAGTATGTGCAGCAGTAATTATAATAATTATGCTTGCACCATCATTACTATAAGAAGGGAGGTTGTTGTTATGCCTACAACCACGATTAGAGACATTGAAGATGCATACAAAGATAAACAGGCAACACAGGAATGGAACTAGGAGGAAATGCAAATGGAATATCAAGATTTCTATGACATTGCTGATTATTTTAACAATCTGAATTGTCAAGTGTATACAGAAAAAGAAATTGCGACAAACGCATACGAATATAAATCAGAGTATGATTATTCTATGCGTAAAGGCAAACCAACACGGACAATGATTGAGTTATGTAAATTATGTTGTGAAGATATGGACTATCTCAACTATCCGCAGATTCAAGAAGAAAATGCACTTACTGTTGGACAGATGCAAGAGATATTGAATGATTTTATGATGGAGATGATACCATGACGAAACAGAATGCGAACGTAAAACATCCGTGTATTTCTTGTATCTATTTCAAGGAATGCGGAGAAACTACACGGACAATGCCATGTAAAGGCAGACAGACAAAAACAGAACAGAAAGCAAATAAAGCGACTGCAAATAAGTAGTCGCTTTTTTCATGCAAAATTTTAGAAAGAATGAGGTAAATATTATGTGTAAAAGAGTTTATTTGAAGGCAAAAGATGCAGAAAAGGAAATGCAGGAAGCACGGAAGATAGATGGATTTATAGGCAAAACAGAAAAGGTGCTGATTGCAAATATGGTAAAGGCAGCACGGAATAATTCAAGAGTTGGAGACAAACTTCTTATGGTTGTCGATCCTAAATACATTCATATTCCAGATTGGCAGAGACGGATCAAGTTATCAAGAGCCTATGAAATCGGTAACAATTACAATTCATACAAGTGGGATGAACCGAAGGTGTTACTTTGCAATGGATTACTTCTTTGTATTGATGGACAGCACAGAATTTATGGTGCATTCAAAGCAGGTAAAGAAGATGTGGTTGTAGAAGTCATGGAATGTAGTCTTGAAGAGGCAATCGAATTGTTCCTGAGTCAGTCAACAGACAGAGCAAAAATGCAACCGATGGATATTTACCATGCCGCACTTGCAGCAGGGAAACCAGAATATATTGCCTTACGTGATATTTGCCACAAACATAATGTGGCAGTCAAGGGAGATGATGAAACAGAAAATACAGTTGGCACATTAACATCAATTTCCGATGGAATTGGATTTACAAAAACAAAGCCAGAACTTCTCGATTCAATGCTTGCTCTGCTTGGAAAACTTGGTTGGAATGGTTATGCAGATTCATACAATGGAAAAGCATATACTGCAAAAATCATCCGTGCATTAAGAAGATTGTATGCATACTGTGAAGGCAGAGTAGATGAGATGGAACAGGCATTGATTGAACATTGTAATGGAACGGAATTTTTCGTCAATAATATCATGGATAAAACACAGGCACAGATTTTTGATTATCTATCTGAAATTGTTCGTTATGAAATGGAATCTCCATTCACAGAAAAGAAACGCAAGACAGTAAAGCGAAACACAAAGGTAAAAGCAATCTAAAAGCGAATATACATACATAAGCTGTGATAACGGCTATACGGTCTATTAAAACACACGGTATATATAAATAGGAAGGAAGTGATACACATGGCAAAAGTACCAGGAGTACCAACAAGAGAATTTAGAGCTGCATTAAAGGCAAATAATTTCCGGCTTCAACGGAGCAACGGAGGGCATGAGATTTGGGAAAAGACAATCACGATCCATTGCTCATTCCCTAATCATGGAAAAGAAATCAACGGAGCATTAGCACAGCGTCTAAACAAAGAACTTGGATTAAATATGGAACGGTTTAGAAAATAGGAGGAATTAAAATGGTATATGATTTAATAATGGAAAGTGGAGAATACGCATTGATTCTTCGTGGCTCACGGATGAAAGAATATGCGGTTGTTAATGGACTTGACAAGGCAAAAGGAAGTTGGGCATGGACGTGTACCTATTACAACTTTGATGAATTTTCGCCATTATCACAAGCCGAAGCGTTGGCGATGGCAGTTGATTATTTTAGATTGCGAACAGAGAGTGATTATATTGGACGCAATAGACTTGAAGAATTGGCAACACGATTTAAAGACTGTATAAACGGAGATGAGGATTTTGAGAATATGTTGGATGAAATGGATGATTGTGAAAAAGAATTTTTTGGAATAGGAAGAGAGGAGGAATAATAATGACAGTTGGTGAATTAAAAAGAATGTTGGATGACTATGAAGAAGATATGAAAATTGTATTTCAACCATCGGGTGATATGTATGGAGAACGCATTGGATATATTGAAGAAGGCAAAGGCATAGCATCATTTAGAGGAAATGATTATAGAGCCTTGATTCTTACATCAGATGGACAATGCGGATCTGTTTGTGATGAAGATGATTTAGATATATAAGTGAGGTGCAAATAAAATGAAAACATATTATATGACAGGCAATAATATTGGAATTGAAGTGTTAGCAAATAATGCACAGGAGGCTATGAAAAAGGCAGAAAGAACATTATTGCAGGGATTAGGTGGAGATATTGAATTTTGTAATCAAGAAGATAAAAACGAATATGAAAGTTATGAAAGTGAGGAATGAGTATGGCAAGAGTAGAATTTTTTGTAACATGTATTGCTACATATGAATCAGAATTAGCTATACCCAATGATATAGCAAATGATAAAAATGCAGTTCTTGAGTATATACATGAACATTTAGAGAATGCATGTATAGCTGATTTGCAGTGGTCTAATGATCTTGAACCAGATGAAGCAGTAACATTGGATGATATAAAGTATATAGGAAAGTAAATGGATATTTCATAGGAAGGTAAATGGTGATAAGCATGAAAAAAGTAAAAGTAACAATGACAGTTGTATTAAATGATGATGAAGATGTAGAGGAAATCAAAAGATGGGAGCATCATATTGATTATGCGATTGATATGGATAGTTATCCAGAAATTCATCACATTGAAAATGTAAATGTTGAGGAATTGTAAATGCATGTTTCCTTGGATTAGAAAGGAAGGTAAGGTAAATAAAAGGTACGATAAAAGTAAATAAATTAAATAAGTCAGGTCTGTTTATTTCTGAAGTTGATTGGGATAAATGTTATAAAAGTGAAAGTAATCCTGATGGAAATTTCGTAATGATAATTGAGCCATTGGAGGGATGTGATAAAGGAATTATTTATTACGAGAAAGTGGATAATGGCTATCTTATAATGGGAGAAGCTTATATTATTCAAAATAAAATTGATAGAATTGAAGCGGAAATACAGAAATGGAAAGCAGCATATAAAAGTAGACCGTTTAATTATGTAAAAGAAAAATTACACAACTAAGAAATTCGCATTTCTTTAGAAGATTGGAGGAAAGATTATGACATTCAAAGAGATGATTTTTAAAGGCTTATGTGATGGAACAGTAAAGATCATCAGTAATCCAAATGATGATTGTATTGCTTGTCAGATTGGAGAATTTTGGTTTTACTTTATTGGAAGCGAAGATGAAGGTTTAACACCTGATGAAGTATATGAGTCATATACCAAAGAACAACTTACAGAAATGATTTATTCAACATTGCAGGATATGGAAAAGAATGAATTTGATGAAGTTGAATATTATAAAGCATTTTTGGAAGAAAAATATACGTGTGATAAAGAAAAATCAGATGATATGAATATGATTTTATGGAACGAACTAAAGAAACACAGAGGACATAAGGTAAGTATTGTATCATATGGAGATTGGGATAATCCAGAAGATGTATGCTTAGAATGTGAGGATTGTGGAGAAGTTGTACTTGATGCAGAGATTTATACATTATGTGCAAGAGAAGATAACGTATGAAACTAAGATTTCAGGAGGGAAATATTATGGCAAAAGAAAGAGAATTTATTTACAGCAAAACAAAAGAAGTTGGAAAGTTAGGCAATGCAACCGTTGAAATTGGTCATTACACAGTAGACGGAAAAGAGATGGCTGATAAAGTGTACATGGTAACATCTTACGTCAAGAAAGACGGAACTGAACATTCCAAAGCAACTGCGATCTGTACTGTGGCAGAGGCAAAGGAGTTAGGCAAACTGTTGCAGGAGGTTTAGGAGGAAAAAACAATGTGGACACCATGCGATGAACCAGTAGAAGAATATAACGAAGAAACCGGCAAAATGGAAATACATCACCATTGTCCTTATGCAGATACCTACGTTGGATATGAAGATGAAATGTGTAGAAACTGCTGTGGACTTGGTGTAGACGAATAAGAGGAGAGTAACGATGAGAGATTTAAGACCTGGTGATATAGTACATTGCCAAGGTATTACTTGCACAATTAAAGAGATTACATTCCAGGAACCGTGGGGATGGAGGAAAGCATATTACTTAGAGTTTCGTGATACAAATGGTATTTACAGATCATGGAAACAGAATTTTGACGGCGGTTATGCAGAACTGAAAAATGAATAATGAATAGAAATATTAAAGGCAGTTAGGAGAATAATCTACTAGCTGCCTATTTTATTACAAGGAGGAAACGAATATGTATGATTTCACAAAAAATGAAATGGAAATTATTAAAGACAACTTGATGGCATTTATTGCAAACTTTGGTAAACCACGGATTACAAGAGGAGACGATGGAGAAAGCTTCTATGTATTCACTGATGGTTCAGATTCATGGAGACAGTATTGTTACAACATTGATTATCTAAATGGTTGGCTATATGGCTGTGTTCAGGCAGCTTGTGGAAATCCAAAGCGAGATGAAGAAATAAGAGAAATGTGTGATAGTGCAGGATTCAGAGAAAGATATGCAATTATGCATGGTGAAAGAGAAGTGAAAAATATCAGTGGTTATAAATGCTATGTATTCACATATTCAGAAAATGATGAGTATCAGGATGCAAATGGAGCTACTTATGATACGGTAACAAAAAGTTGGATTGGTTAGAAAGGCAGGTTGATTAGCATGAAATATATTCCAAGAAATGAGTATTACAAAATAATTAGAGAAACAGGACGTATTCCAGATGAAAGCGAATATGAAATTGCAGACTTAGATTTGTCAACATATCCATTAAATGAAGATACAAAACGGATTGCGAACGTAAACTTCATGGAAGAAACAGAAGATAGAAATGGAAACTATATGTTGAGTGGACATTGGTTTTCAGATTTGAGTTATCATTTTGCAAAGAGATGCAAATTCGATTTAGTTCAGGTAAATGGATATAGTTCTTATGCTTATTCAGATGAACAGATGGCGGTATTCACATACACAGAGGGAGATATTTATCTTACATTATTTACTGATAAAGCGAAATATGAAGCTGAAAAGGAAAGAACAATTAAATTTTATGAGGAGGTATATTGATTATGGCATATAAGAGAAAGACGAAAGATTGTTATGCAATCGAAGGAAACTGTGGTTATGGATGGGATGTTGAGTGTAATTGTGAAGATAGAGCAGATGCAAAAGCACAGTTGAAAACATACAGAGAAAATGTAAGTTATCCTGTGAGAATTAAGAAATGGAGAGAAAGGATTGATGATTAGTATGAAATATACAATAGACACATTAAGAGAGATTAACGCAAGATTTTGTGGTTCGCATATACTTATGAATTACGATGTAGATAAGGCAAATATATATGTCAAACTTATAGAAAATACACGATCTGAAAAGACTCCAAGTGTAGGTGATTGCGTTAGATATACAAATGAATATGGAGATTACTATGAAGCAGCTCATATTGAAAAAGTAGATGTGAATGAAATTTATATCTGTGAACGACCATATACACCTTTTGTTCATGAATACGAAGGCAGAATTAGTTGTAATACAAGTGGTGGAGCATGGACACATTTACCAACAAGAGAACTGAAATATATAGGTAAAATTGAAAAGAGATTTTGTGATTGGGGTAATTGTGGACGCTGTGCAGATGGTGCTATTGATTTTATAGCAGAAGTAAGTTTATGGGAATATGTAGATAGTAAAAATCCTTTTGTAAGTGAAAATGGATATAAGTTCACAACAAAGGATTTTGATAAACAGTATATATCATTCAATCCTAAAGATGATTCACCTTATGTATATTTTGGAGAAGGTTGTGTCTGGAAAAGTAAAACAGATTTATATGCTTATCTGAGAACATATAGAGCAGAAATTTTCAAAGGACATTGGCAGAATCAGTTCATTGTGTGGACTTGGAAAGAGAAACAGCATCATATATCACCAACGGAATTTGATAGTCTTAAATTAGAAGAAGATACATTCCTGATGAATGGTGACATCATGAGATGTAAAAGAAAATATGATGAAATTACCCATACTGTACACACATATTATGTTTGGTATTGGAACGATCCAACTAAAGACTTCTTTGAGGCAAGTGCAGAACAGAATAAAATAAGAGAAAAATATTATACACTTGATAGAAAAATTCCAACATATATTGTTGCAAGAGAAGAATTAAAGTCTGGAATTGAAATTCCAAAACATAAGGAGGTGTAATAGTATGCAAATTCTTGATAAAGCCATTACACCAGATGGAATAGAAATTGAGCTTAGAGATTTAAGTGGAGAACATAAACTGCCAGATTATAACGGATTGGTAATTGTCTTTCGTACAATTGCAAAGAAAACATTTCCACCTAATCTTGGATGGTATGCACAAAAAGGAAAAGAATTTCATTCATGTATTTGTTGCTATAAAAATTATACATCAGATATGTTAAAGGCAGATTATGAGAAATTAAAAAATGGTACAAAAACTCTTGCAGATTTGAAATCATATTTTTGGAATGGAAATAGAGATTGTTATGTACTTGGGTTGGAAGGGAGTAAAAGTTATGCTGAAAACATTAAAGGAAATGTTAATTGAAGCGGGTTATCCTGAAAGCGAAATGTATCATCCTTCGTATGGATCTGATTTGTATGTATATGTAACACCGCTTACAACAAAGGTAATTGAAGAATGGTGTAAGGCACATGATTACAGAATGGCTTGGCATTGTCCTACATTTAAAGACCAGATAACAGGCAAAATGATGTATGATTGTGCATTTCAGTGGTATGAAAATTAGCAGATAGGAGCGTGATTATATGGCATATTACAGTAGTCCACGAAAGTATGAAAACGCAACTGGTAAAAGATTTACAGATAAATGCCCATGCATACATATAACAGGAAGTGTTAAAGGCATGGTTAAATTAGGCTTTTGGAATAAAGATAGTGATAAGGTAAGACATGGAAACTGGATTTATCAGCAACCATAAAGCAAAAAAATTGTAATTTCAGAAGGTGAGGATATGCAAGCGACAATTACAAGAAACGGAAAAAGATACAGATTATCAACGGCGGAAATGTTAGAAGCTGCTAGATGCCTACGGATTAATTTTATGCAGAATGAATTGGAAAGCCAATTCGATGTTCCAGAAAGTAAGTCGGAAGAGCTGGCGATTAAAGCTGATGAGCTTTATTGTGAGGGAAAGGTAGACCGGACAGAATATGATTGTATTAATGAGATTGCAAATAATTATGGATATTAAAGAAAGTAACTAAAGGCAGATGCAGAAATGTGTCTGCCTTTAGTTGTTAAAAGGGAGAATATAAAATGAAATTATTAAGCGGAACATTCGAAGATGGATGTGGCGTAGTCATTGCACATAGAGATGAATATTATCATCTGATTGTAAAAGATAGTTATGTGGTAATTGATGGAAAGAAAGTTCGAAAAGAAGATTTGGAGGAACGGAAATGAAAATATCAAAAGATAATTGGAGAAAATTTGCACGGAGAATTGTTGAAAAGGGAAACAAAATTTCCATCAAAGACGCAAAGGAATGTGGTATTCCTACGGGATGTTTTATAGAAATATGTATGAGAGGTCTTTCGGAAGAGCAGCTTGTAAACAATGCAAAGAAATTATTAGAAAGATTAGGTGAACAAAATGATTGAATTAAAAGACTTGTTAGAAGAAGATGAAGTTATTGTTGAATTTCACATGTGTCATGAATATTGGGCACGGAACGCAATTACACAAAAAGGAAGTACTGATATTTCAGGTGCTTTAGAAATGACACTGCACAGAATACTTGAAGCTGGTGGAACAGAAAATGATGTAAGGCGAATTATGGGTGCGAAAATTCCAACAGAAGAAGAACTCAAAGAACTTGAAGAATACGATGAATTTTTATGGATTGATCTTGGATATGTACTGCCGGGATTAATCGATCTTTGGGAAGAGAAGGTGAGTTAATATGAAACTAGAAATGACAACAGAATTTCTACATTTGATAGAACCTGGAACGTATGGCACAAATCTTGGAGACGCAATGGAGAATCTTGATGAAAATTATTTTGATGATTTTAGAAATGCAATTGTTGAATATGGAATTGAAAAGATAAATGAAATGTTATCTGAGGATTCTATAGTTGCTTTGTTTGGAGAATGCAAAGCAGAAAACGGAAGTCTCAATAGTCCACGTTGGTATAATTACGAAAATGATTCTATTGAGTTTGATTTAATCGTACCAGACGAAACAATCAAACATGTAAGAAATGCAGAATATAATGATGAATTCTTTAAATGGGCAAAACAGAATTATGGTTCTTACAGTGGTTTCATTTCATTCTTCCCGTATAACAGAGATAAATTTGAAGTTGCATTAAAGACAGACGGTTTAGATTTAAGTCGTGCGGTCGGAATGGTTATCATGAAAGCATTTGATCAGAATTTTTGTGAAGAAGAAATAAATAGATGTCAAAGGGATTTTGAAGATGATGTAATAGAAGAGGGGAATAGAAACGGTTGGTTTGTTTATGAAGAAGACAATATGGAGGATTAATTATGTTTAATGAACGAACATCCTGATAACAAAGATGCAGTGATTGTAATGAATGGAGATATTGAAGATATAGCAAGGCAGATAGCATAGGAAGTGAGGTTGATTGATATGATTAATGAATATAAATATTACAAAGAAGATGGAAAATTGATGAGACTACATATTGAACAGGATAATGACCCACTCAATCCACGAGTAGATTTTGATTGCAATATAGGAAAAATCGTATGTTGGGGAAATAATTGGGGTTATCTTGGAGATAAACAGAATAAATGGGATGATGCAGAGGATTTCTTTAAAGAACTTTGTATGGAACATTTAACAGAAGAACAGATTGAATCACTTGTTAATAAGCGTATGGAAATTGTTTCGATAGAATCACCTGCTGTAGAAAAACCAAATAAAGCAGAGTATGAAAAAGATATTAGAAGTACAGTCTTAAAATATAATGCTATGGCTGAGAAAGCAAAGGAGCTTGAATTGTCAGATGAAGCAGTTAGATACGTAAATATGGCTAAAGTTTACAAGAGAAATCGAGAAGATGAATTTGAAAAGAATTTACGACTTTCAAAAGAATACAAAGTAATAAATGACATTGGATGGTTTCAGTATAAAGGAACTAAAGAACAGTGCGAGGATTATATTAATGGAGAGTTAAAAGAAGGGTTGCTTGACGGTGATATCTTCTATGCAAGTGCAGGGATGTACGAAGAAGCAATGAAAATGTTAAAAGAATCAGATGTCGTAATTCTTCCAGTATTTGTATTCGAACATAGCGGAACTTCAATAAGCGTATCTGAATTTGGCGATAGCTGGGATTCTGGTCAAGCAGGTTGGATTTATACAACAAAAGAAAATGTAAAAGAAATACTTATCAATTGGGGTGCAAAGTACAAAGACAAAAATGAAAATTTTGTTGATGTAACTGAAAAAAATTGGAGAGAAGCTGCAATAGAAAATCTTAAAGGAGAGATTGAATTGTACAATATGTATCTTCAAGACGAAGTGTATGGAATCATCACAGAAGAATATGATACAGACAATGATGACTGGGAAGAGAAAGATTCATGTTGGGGATATTTTAGTGACAAATGGGGTGATGAACTTGTTAAGGATGTTGCACTTGATTTTGGAGTAAGCGAAACATTGTATGACAGCGTTGAGGCAGTAGCATAAAACCTGATGAAAGAACGGTTTCATTATGAAAATAATACTATATATTGTGTATAATATAGACTATATATACTATATATAGTATGCAATGGAGGGCAAATGAGATATTTAACATATTACAAAGAGTATCCAATATATGAGCCAGCAGAAGGCGGATATTATTACGCTGGAAATGAAGTAGCACAAAGCGAAAGAATGTCAAAGCGAAAATGTAGGTCACGTTTCAATGAAATATGGAAAGAATGTGAAAAGGAAAACATCGAAAATGGATTTACAGAAGATGTAGATTGGGCAGAGGTTCACAACCGAACTGGAATTCATCCATGGATTAAATTCGATGATAATTATATATGCAGAGAGTCAAATTATGTTGGCCAAGGCGAAAGTTATGTAATCGAAAGAAAACTTGGAAGTCAAAGAAAAGGTTGGGAACCATATTGTTAGGAGGAAAAATAGTATGATGACAAAAGAAAGATTCGAATAGACAAATTGGAAAATGTCTTATGAGGAATACAAAAAGTGTTACTGTCCAGGCTGCAACAGAAAGGATTGTCCACACAGAGAAGCTTTTAGGAGAGTGCCTGTTATTGATGGCGGTTTGGGTGTGTGTCCAAACTTAAATGGAAAATAAACAATGAGAGAATATATAAGAGGTAGAGAAATCTGCCTCTTATTTTATTGGAGGAAAATATGAAAGCATATAAATTGTTACGGAAATTATCAGATTGGAAATTATATCCACTATTCATTCATAAAACATATTCAACACCAATCAATGAATGGATGCAAGCAGAATGTTATCCAACAAAGGGGTTTGCAGTACGGAAAGGATGGCATTGTACATTTAAACCTATAGCACCGCATTTATCAATGAAACTTGCAAATGGAGAGCAGAGAGTATGGGTTGAATGTGAGATTGATGATTTTAGCACATATAATCGTCCAGAATCTCAGGGTGGGACATGGATCTTAGCACAGAGAATGAAAATTATAAAAGAGTTAAATGATGATGATGTTATGGAGATTCTGCAGAACGCAGCTTAGGAGGGAAAGAAAAATGAAAAGATATTTATTATGTGCTTTAGATGATGAGAATTACACAGAACCTGAATTTTATATTTATGAATCACGAGAAGAAGCATTTAAGAATGCAGTAGAAGATTGTATCAATGCAGCAGATGGTGGAGATTTCCAGATGGAAGTTAAAAACAATCAGAATCGTATTTCTGTTAATTTTGATTATGAGAACTTCTTTGTTACAGAAATTAAAGAGCTGGATTTGGATGATGGAAATTATGCGATTATTTGGCACCATGCTTATGAAGGTGTTGGATTTGAAGTAATGTTTCAGGGGACATACGATGAGTGTATAGAGAAACGAAAAGAATTTATCAAAAAGGCATTTGAAGAAAATGATTATTCTGATGGAGATAACACTGATTTTGATATGGAAAATGATAACTGTATTGATACCGGTATTGAATGGGAAGTCTACTCAATTGTGAAGCTTATGGAAAGTGAGGGATAAACATGACGACAATAAAGATTTATTGCAATAAGCGAAATCATAATAAATATATTGAGGTTCGAAATGATGGTCACTATCACAATTCTGTGCGGCAATACATGGAATGGAAAGATGAAAATGTGAAAAATCTACTTGGTGATAGGCGGTTGCACCGATGGAAAATAAAAAATTTAAAGGCTCTATTAGAGGATTATGAGGAGGTATAAACAAGATATGGAAAATAAACAAGAAATGGAACTTTATATTAAACAGTTGGAAGAAGAAAATTTACGGTTAAAGACAAGTAATAAATCTCTCAGAACAAACAATAAGTGGTTATTAAATGGCCACAACAAGCTGCAGCGTGATTTATACAGAGTAAGAAATGAACGGAATGAATTACGAAATAAACAGTTTACTGATGAGGAGCTACGAATTCTTTTTATGGCAATAAAGAAATTACTTAAAGGTATAAGTATGGAGTTAAATGTTACTTATGACAAGGTGAATTATAATTCACTAGAAATGTTATTAGCACAGTCTTGGGCGGTAAGGCAGAAAGTTTATAAAATGCTGAAAGAAGAGGTGGAATAGAAAAATGACAGGTGGATGGGGATTTGAAACAATTTTTGGAACAATTGGAGAAGAAATCGAAGATAAAACTTTTGTCGTTATTCCAAAAGAAGATTCATTAGATGTGTTACGGAAAATACAAAGCGATCTTGCCATGACTCAAATCTTAGAAGGCTCTGAAAATATAGGAGATGTTCTATATAGATGCGAACTCATGGAAGAGGTAAATAAAGGCTTGAAAAAACTGGAAGAAATGATGAAATAGTCAATTTTATAAATGGAGGAATATTTTATGAAAATGAATAGTTTAGAATTAGCAAAGAGAATTATTGATTGTGTTTCAGATGGTTATGATGACGAGGAATACAGAGAAGAGGCAACAGAACAATTAGAAACAGAATTAGATGTAACACCTTCTTATATTGTAGATGTAATTAAAAAGCTCTGTGAACGTATCGAAGAGTTAGAAGCGTAATCGGAATAAATTAGAAGCTACGGAAATGGAGGAATAAAATATGGATAAACGGATTCCAGAATATACGATTATAACACGGAACAAAGTATTAGAAAACGACATAGAAGATGTATTAAAAGAGCAGAATGAAAAAAGAGAAATTTTAGGACTGAATGGAAACGAGTATATTTGTCATTTCTTTGGTGCTAGTCCTGAGTATAAGTTAATCCCAACTATTGATATAGCAATTGAATATTTGAATATAAAAGACGGTGCAGATCTAGTTCAGTTCTGCAATGGAAATTATGGATTTGTAGCATATTGCAACGGAAAAGAAGATGCTTTTGAGATTATAGGTTGAGGTGATGATATGAGTTTTAATGATATTTGTAAGCCAATTCCAACTTATGCATTAAGTGATCAGATTGGTTTAGATACGGAAACGGCATATATTTTGGATTTGGAGACAGAGGAAAAATATAAAACTGCAAATGAATTGATAAATCATCTGTTATTTATGATTATGCAGCAAATGATGGAAGAATTTTATCAGAAGAAATTACTTATTGTGATGACTTTATTGATAGATACGAAGATTTTATACGCAGAACGCAGATGTATTAATCTTTATTCCGATATGAATCCGTGGATGGATTTAGTTATACTGGTAAACGATGAAGATTTTGATAAAGCAAAGGAAATAACACAAAAAGCTTTTGATGATTTTTGGAATAATCCAAAAGTCGAAGAAGAATGTTGGTGTTATGGAGATTGGGTTGGATGGAAATTAAAAGAAGCAGGTATTAAATATAGTATATATTTCAGAGAAAGTGAGAGTGATTAATATGTCAAAAGAATATGAACACACACCAAGAGAAATGGCGGAAAAATTAATGGAATTTAATAGAGATTTTTCAGATAGTGAAGCAGATATATCGGAGGAAATAAAATATTTAGAAGATATGTTCGAAGAATTACAGGAGTCAAATAAATTTGAAATTCTTGCACATCATTTAGATGAAATGTTTATGAATAGTGTTTTTAAATAGAAAAGGATGGTGATAAACCATGATGGAAAAATTAGATGAAGTAACAAACAAATACTTCCAGAATGTCATTAAAAATTCATGGACATGGCAACGTTTAACAGAAGAAGAGAAACAAAGATTTGTCAATCTTGATGTTTTTAATAAAATCAAAGGAAATAAAGACACAAGAGAACAGTGGTTATTTACTATCTATGCCGGATTTTTATCCGGATTGGGTTTTAATGGATCTATTAGATGGAGGGCGACAGAAGAAGAGAAAGAAGAACCATTTTTCTAAAACAAAGAAATAGCAATTTCAAACGGAAAGGATGGTTGATTTATATGTGCAACGAACTAAAAAAAGTTATTAAAAATGCAATAATCACCGCTACAAAGGTAGACGGATATAGTCAAGTTATTATTATGGAAAACGATGGTAGTTATGGTTATACAAGAAAATATGAAGGTTGCTGCCCTGAATGGCTAGGAAAAATCATTGGAGAAGTAGTTACGTTTTGGGAAAATGGAATTTTAAAAGCAAAATATGTTGGCAAGTAAACAAGAGTTTCAAGGTAAGAATTGGAGGTATGCCGTATGAGATATTTTGAATTAGGACTAGGTAATAGTGTCGAAGAAGATTGGGAAACATTTGATTATTCGATTTGTATTAAAGGCGAAAGAGAACCTTTGAATTTTAAAGAAGCAAATGAGTTTATAAAAAATGATTTGCAGAAACTTGGATATAAAACAGTAGTTAGTATAACAGAAATACCAGAAGCAGAGGCAATGGCATTTTTCGATTGGGATGCTATTGTTAAAGCACCTGTATTCAAGTAATGAAACGATGATTTAGTTAGGAGTGATTGGAATGGATTATAAAATAGGTGATATAGTAAAAATATCTGTTTATGTAACAGAAAAATGGAGCAGATTAGTTACTTGTAAAATCACCAATAAGTATATAAAAAATAATACTACTTATTATTCTTTGCAAGAGATAAATAGAATTTATAGAGTAAGCAACGTAAAAGAAAACAGATTCATACTTGATTAACGTGAAACGGAAATCTAACGAATCGGCTATTTAGTTAGGAGTGATAATATATGAAAGTAGAAAAAGTATTTTGTATAGAACGGAAATATCCAGAAGACTTTGATAAAGAGATAATTGATTATCTTGTTAATAATTATGGTTGTGATAGAGATATGGCTGACATCAGATTACATAATTGCCTTGCTTTTGGATGGGCTTTATGTGAAAGTCCAAAAGGATTTGTTGGAATGCAGACTAATTATGACAGAAGCGAAATAAAGGTTGGGCAATGAAACGGAAGATTGGAGGTTGATTACATGAACGAAACACAAGAAAAAATATATGGCTTATTGGAAAATTATTTAGAATACTGTAGGACAAATGGATATACAGACTTTGAAGTATGGTGTGAAGATAATATTGATACTATCAATGAGGATGCATTGGTAAAAGATATTTATCAGGAAGTAGAATACATTGCATTACAACTATTTGATTAAAACCACAGTAAACGGAAATTTCCTGATAGATTGGAGAACAAAGCAAGGATGCAATAAACTAATTAAAAGAAAAGAATGGAAAGGAGACATATTATGTTTACATTAAATGATTTATTGGATCAAGTTGATTGTCAAGGAGAAGTTAAAGTTCTTGTGATCGAAGAAGAAACTGGCAGTGTAAGGGAGGTTTTTCATGGAAGCGATTTAAGCCAAGTTCCATATAGTATTGGCTGTAAGGAATTGGTTTATATTTATAGTGGAATAGGAGATGATAGTGATTTTTGTACTTATTATGAAGTAAATGAGTAATTTCAAAATTCACGGCACAATAAAAATATTGATGAAGAGAAAGCGGTTATGTTATAATAAACATGACCGCTTTGTTAATTCACAATAAAAGAAAGGTGGTTATATTATGTTTAATACAATTATTTTATTGCACGGAGATGCAGCATTATCAAAAATGGAAATGAAAAAATTCAAAAAGGGAGACACCGTTATCAATGATTGGGCAAACGCAACGGAAGTCAAAAGATGGAAAATGAGTGAGAAAGATGAAGCTGTTGCAGAGTTGGCGAGTAAAAAATGTACATACAAAAAAGGTATTGAACTCACGTATATTGATGAGTGGGCTTTGGAATATTGTGAGTGTGACGAAGATGGTGAATTCGTAGAAGGTTCTGATTATGATATAGCAGATGAAGAGATAGATGATGAAGAGTGATGGAGGTATATATAATATGTGGAAAATATTTGTGATTGAGCATGGTGGAAAGATTGCTGGTGTAAATTTAGCAGAGTACGAAACAGACGCTATTAGTGGCTTTAGTTTAGCAAAAGAGATACCCACGGAAGAAATGAGTATTTATGAACTAATAAGTAATTATGATATGACACTTGGAGAATTACTTGAATTATTGCATGATCCAGATATACAACCATTATTTATATCGGTCAAAGACGAAGAAACAAGGGAAGATGTAAACGAAAAGAATTGTTTGGATAAGATTGTACAGGATTATGAGGTTCAATATGACGATGTGATTCTTTATGTGTAAAGAGTAGGTTTATGGATATTATTTGCTTTAATAAAATAAACAAGGAGTGATAGTATGCAAAAGGAATACAAAGAAAAAGTAATTAGCTTGGAAGGTAATAGAAAACTTATAAATGCCTGCAAAAAGAACAATTTGCAGACTTTCAATCCACAAGGCAAATGGAACGGATACGGATATGAGAAACTTCCTATGGCAGTAAAGATTACATCGCTCGCTGAAATGCGAAAATTCAACAAAATAAAAAGAGAACTAGAAGGATCGAGCGTTACAACAAAAAGAAAAACAGAAGAAGAAAAACAAGCGGAGTGGATCAATAGACTGTGCAGGTTAACAGGTATAAGTGAAGATGGCGCAAAAGAAATTGCAGAGGAAAAACTTGAGTATAAATGGGATCAGATATCCATGTTAGAAGATCGCCAAGCCGAACGCTACAGTGTACAAAGGGAAAAACTGATCCGAAAACTAGAAAGGTCAAACCCACTTAGATATATCAAAAATAAGGAACATGCGATGGCAATATTAGAAGCAGGAAATAGACACACATGCACTGATTACGAGAAGAAATTGAAAGTTTTGCATGAATTAGAAAAAGAAGGATTTATTGAAAAGGGAGATGCAAAAGAGATTGCTAGAACTCAAAGCATGGGAAATATATTAAATAATATTAATGCTTGACAATTTTTAAATATAAATATATTATATACTTACATTCATAATTATGAATGAAATTTCTACTATTGTAGATTAAAGCGGTGCTTATTGGCACTAAACACGAAAAGCGGCTATTATTTTATAGTCGCTTTTTTAATACAAAGAAATAGTAGAGAATATATAAATATGGTATAATTGGACTGAAGGAGGTTGATTTATATGGGAGTTTTAATTTTAGTTATTATTGTGATTGTTATTATTAGTTTAGCATTAAGTGATCCGGGAACAAGTTCAACAACGACAACAAAATATACACCACAACGTAAGTTCGGAGATGGAGCAAGTATGTATGATTTTAAAGATTATGTCAATGCAAAAGCAGATAAACATCTGAAAGAAATGGAAACTAAAAGAGAAAATAAATTTAGATAGAATAGAAAGGAAGGTTGATGATTATGTTAGGAGCATTATTATATGGAGCAATGTCGGCAGTATGTGGACTTGGTAGAGCTGTTGATAACGAAAGAACTAAAATAAATACTACTCATGTAAATGAAAAGGGACAAACCGAGTATTACGATCGAAACTGTTGTCGATACATTAATAACGAAAAAGTGTACAAATGGACTGAACATGATAAATATGGAAACGCTCATGTATTGACAATTGGTATGAGTAGCGGTCATGTCTATAATGACACATGGGATAAAATAATGGCAGAAGACGAAAGAAAAACAAAAGAATCGTATGAGGATGCTATTAGAAGAGGTCAGTTGTCCTATATAGATTATAGTGATTACAGATTTGCTTGTAATTCTGGAATTACAAAAGAAATTAGTACAGGAAAAGTGATAAATTGTCTCGATGAAGTATATAATCTTACAACAAGAAAAACAGAATATAGAAAATGGTATGTAACAGAAGCTGCATTAAAAGAACATGGAAAATATGCATATAAGAATACCGCTAAAGGCGATTACGGAATTGTAATCACTAAAGAAGAATATTGGAAGCTAGGGGGTAAATGTGCATTTAATATGGCTCATACTCCAACAGATAGGATTGTGTGGGAAAAATTATATGGAATAGGAGGCGTACATGAATAAGGAACGTAGACGTAGTATTAATAATATCAAAGCAAATATAGCAAGATTAAAGAAAGAAATTACAGATGTATCGTCAGAATTATCTATTGTATTAGATCAAGAGCAGGATGCATTCGATAATATGCCCGAAGGATTACAGAGCAGTATGCGAGGTATGGATTCGGAAGATGCGATTGACTTGATGGAAGAAGCTATTGATAGCTTGGATGATGCAATAAAATCATTAGGAGATATATTATAATGAAAGCAAAATATAAAGATAAATTAGTGGAAATCATTGAATTAAAATCAACATCATTTGTTGATTGTCTACAAAAGCAGAGTAAAACTGTTCCACTATTTTCTGTAGATTATATATGTGCAGTTAATAAAGAGTATCAAATATATAGATATGTTGATGTAAAAGCGAACAAAGTCAAATATGCATTGGAATATATAATTGATTATAATACAGCATATGCAATTATATGTGATACTAAGATTGATTTTGAGGATTTGGTGAAGTGGTTTGAAAGAGAAATATTAAAGATTGGAAAGTGATTGATATGATTATATTTAAAGAGAATAAGAAAACAGGATTACAGTGTGGAATTAATAATAATGGTGATTTATTTTTAGGTGACGATAGAAGTGGGTACAATTTGCCGGATACAGAAGAAAATAGAGAACGTGTGATAAGAGATTTTGATTTTTATAATAAACAGTAAATAATAGTTTCATTTGAAGATTGGAGGTAAAAATATATGAAATATGGAGACATTGTTGTATACAAAAATCAGATTGGAACAGTAGTAAAAAGCGAAAATGATTTTAAGTTCCATCCATGTAATTATGGAAGTTGCTATTTTAGCGAGTTAGATACGATCAAGGATGCTGATGTAAGAGAAGCGACACCTGATGAAAAGCTGGAATTAATAAAGGAAGAATTTACATGGGGCAAAGTGATTGATATACATTGTATTGGAGAATATCAGATTATAGAATACGAAAGCAAAACTGCACCTAAACATTTATGGCATACATATATTAATTATGCTGATACAAATAATTCTTATATGTCTTTAGATTCGGCATTAATTGGTTGTATTGGACGTAAATACGAAGGCGCAAATGGAAGGGCTGCTATGTATTTTGAGAAAATGATTGGTTTGGAATAGAATAATTAGAAATTTGGAGGTAAGCAATATGAAAGATATGAATATTACAGGAAATGCAATCGAAAATTTATTAATGTCGTATGCAGATCATAAAGTACAAGTAAGATTATTTATGGAAGACGAGAATATTAATGCTGATGAATTGGAAGAAAATTCAGAGTTTATGTATCATAAAGGATTCTGTGAATGTGCCGAAAGATGGATTAGGTGTCTTGGCATAAGTCCAGATAGTCCTAAAATCGAACAAATGATTAAAGATTGTATGTAAACCAATGAAACCAAGTTTTCTTGTGAAATTGAAAGGAAGATTAAAATGAGTAAATATATACCTAAATTTTCAAAAGACGAAAAAGACTTATTAATATTAAGCGATGTATTTAGTGCAGAACAGTGCCTTAAATATGCAAAAGAACATAATATGAGAGTTCTAATGGAATGTACGACAAGTACATCTAGTGTGGAAATTATGATGACATTTCAGAAAAATGGATATATCCATAAATTATTCGAACAAGATGTATATGCTCCTGATGGAATAAAATTATCACCAAAGGTATTATGTTTATTTGAGAAAAGTGCAGTACAAGAAAGGTGATTAAAATGGTTTGTAACAGAGATTGTGAAAAATGTAAACAATTAAATATAAAAGTTGATGACAAAGGTTATCCTTGGGGATATGAATGTTTAAAATATGGAGATTCTGTATTTAGAGAACATTTTCAAGACACAAAAGAGTTTGAGAATTATAAAACCAAGCAAATTTAACTTTCCTTGGAGGTGATATGCTATAAAAGAAAGCAAAAAGCAATGGATACTCAATTATATGTTACAACACAAAGATGAGTTTATTGATGTTGTATCAGAGAATTTTGTAAACGCATATATAAATGAATTTCATCCGAAAGTAATAGAATGGTATCTATATGGAGCGCCGAAAGTTCCTGAAATTGGTAGGCTGCTCGCAGAATTATACAAAGAGAATAAAGTAAGCAGATATAGGCATTATTGTGAATTTTGGCAAGACGGATATCCAAAATGGTTTTATATTTACTTTTTACAAAGATAAAAAGAAAGAATGATTTACTTGGAAGATTGGAAGAGGTGATATAGTGAAAGAATTTAGAAGTACTGACGAGATCACAAAAGAAGATTTTGAGAAAATGTATAACGCAATCGTTAAATTTGATAATTATATTTCATCAGTAACAAGGAAGCTAACAGATGAAAACATTGGATTATATGAACATTGGATTGATTGCAGGTACGATATAGAGAAATTAATTGTAACTGAGAGATAGGAGGCAATATAATGACAAATATGACATTAAAAGAATTGATAGAGTATGAAAGAGAATTATGTAGTTTGCAACAAGAATATGAGGGTAAACTGACTAAGATATATGGAGAGAATGATTCCTCAAATGAAAAGAGGAGGCTAACAATTGTTTTAAATCTTATTATTGAAGAAAGACAGAAAGTAAATCGTCAAAAATATAAGCCAGTGTAATGACGATTCCTTTTGAAAATTTGGAGATATAATTATGGAATATGGTGAATTATTAAAAGAAAAAGGATTTAGTTTAAATTCTTATCCAAAAGGAAAATTTTGGAAAAATGATTGTAACTGACATGATATATAAAAAATGAGAAAAGCAAAGGAGTAAATATGTCAGCAACCACAGTTATAAAAGAAATAATAAAGGCAAAAAATATATCACAAGCGGAACTTGCGGAAGCAACCAACACAACAAGGCAAAATTTAAGTAACAAAATGACAAGGGATAAATTTTCATCTCTTGAATTAGTGGAAATTGCGGATGCTCTGGAAATGAATCTGATTTTAAAAGATAAGGCAGAGGGAACGGAGTATATAATTGATTATCCAAACGAGTTAAAATATAAGCCAAAAAGAAAAAAAGAGTAACAGTAGAAGAAGGGGAAATTACATGAACCGACTAAAAGATATTATTATTAATGAAGATCTTATACAATATCTTGAAATTGTCCAAATATCCGATAGAAATAAATCTATTGTGAAAAATTATATGAATGGAATTAGTATGAATCATCTTGCAGTAATGAATAATATATCTTCTTCAAGAGTACGTATGATTATTTTAGATTATATAAGGCATAGTCATCTTATTAAAAGTGTAACGAATGATTTGAAACATTAGAAGCAGAAATTAAACCTGCTTCTTTTTTATTGTAAAAAAAACGAAAGGAGAGAATACATATATGAAAAATAATTGTAAAAACGGAAATCCGAAAAAGAAAAGCGAATTCATTTGTCTGTCGTGTGGTCGAATTATTATGGATGGAATTCAACGACCACGGCAGCGAGAAAAGGATCATATAAAAGATTTATTTTGTGTGTTTGAGGGTAAGGATGTAAAGAGTATTGAAGTCAGATGGTGCGATGATGTGAACGAAATAAGAGCGAAGATTCCAGAATTAAAGAGAGAATATGGATACAAGTAAGGGAGTGATTATAATGAGTACAACAAATTGGATTTCTAGCCCTAGCATAGATATTATTAAATTATATAGAGCAAAAAAAAGATGGAGCAGAGAATGGGTAACAGGCACCTTAATAGGATGTGATGAAATTAAAACATCATCGAACGAATCGGTAAAAATTAATAAAGATACAGTATGCATGTGCTTCTCTTTGCACAATCCCTATTATGGATGGGATGCACCTACTCCAATTTACGAAAAAGATGTTGTGTGTTTACAGAATATGAAAACAGGAAAACGATATTATTGTATTTTACGATGCTACAAAGATGAAAAAAAATTACAGTGGATATTAGAAGAAATCAATAAGAATCCATTTGTAATGGATTTTGTCAAATTTTGTGTTTATCCAGATCCAGATATTTTTCTAAGTATTATTGGAAACATCATAGATGATGAGGAATTGTTACACCGATGTAAATAGAAAGAAAGAGGTTGATAAATATGGCACAGACAAAAAACTATACAACTAAGAAAAAAGGAAAAACAGAAGTGCAACCATTCTGGAATATGTCAGATATTAAAAATGTTGTAGAGTGGTTTGAGAATAATAATGAATGGGATGGATATCTTATTACATTATTAGAATTGCTTCTCGGTAGACGAATTGGCGATACAGTAATGATGAAGTGGTCGGATCTATATTATGAAAATGGAAATCGAAAGAGTGAGATTGATACTATTGAAGAACAGAAAACAGGAAAGATTACTAATCTTCCTGTGAGTAATATGGTATGGGAAGCAGTTGATAATTATTTGTCGCATACAGAAGTAGATCCGATGAAACATTACAATGATTATATTTTTGAATATGATCCTAAGACAACATGGTTAAAGAGGGATGTTAATTCTATTATATATGGAAATGTAGAGATTTGGTGTGATGCGTTACAAAAAGATTTTTCTGATAAAAGAAAAGAAAATATTACTTCAGCTTACAAAAAGCAGAAACAATATGAGACGATTGGTGAATATCTTCATTATGTTGTTGAGTATAACGATGTTGTAAAGTGGCAGACAGATGATTATAGAAAGAAATTAAAGAAAGCGGTAGAAGCAGCCAACATCCAATATGCCGTAAGTTCACATAGCTTGCGTAAATCTTTCGGTTATTGGATACATAAAACTCATCCATTCGATCCTGATTGTTTATTATCTCTTCAGAAGCTGTTCAATCACACAGACCTTCAGACTACTATGAATTATATTGGATTAACAGAAGAGAAAAATAGACAGTTGATTAACGATCATGGAGAGTTCATTCATAATGTACTTGCAGGTAAGGTAGATGAGATAGTCAAGAATATGCCAGTTATCTCATTGAAGTCGGATGATTTTGGAAGAATAATTCGTATGCTCACAGACGATGTGGACAAGTATCAAGCAGCAATTAATATGGCAAATGAGTTAAGGGTTATATAAAAAAGAGAATATATAAAGGACGATGAGTTATTTATCATCGTCCTGGTTATTAGATAATAAGTAATGATATGTCAACAGTCTTGTTACCTGAGGATCTTCTGATACAAGTATTTCATTAGGGGAACAATCAAGAACTTTACATATTGATTCAAGTGTTTCAAGCTTAATTGCAGTAGATTCTCCTTTGTAAATCTTGTCGATTGTTGGATATGTTACGTTGATTTTTTTAGCTAACTCATATCGTGACATATTTTTTTCTTTCAATTTATTTTGTATAGATAGTTTCATATTAACAAACCTCCTTTGCATATACAATACCATATATATTTAAAAAAATAAATATAAAAAATATTTATAATAATACTTGACAATATATATAGTATTGTATATAATACAAAACATAGAAAGCAAAAGAGAAAGGAGGATGCTTATGGATATTAGAAGATACGATATTGTACAAGCTGATTTAGGAAAAACAATTGGATCAGAACATGGTGGAGTTAGACCTGTGCTTGTTATACAGAATGATATGGGAAATATTCATAGTTCTTGTACTATAATTATGCCATTGAGTTCGAAATTAAAATCACTTGAAATGCCAACACATACTATTATCCATAAGGATACCGATAACGGATTAAAAACAGATTCAGTTGTGTTGGGAGAACAGATGCGAGTAATTAGTAGTCAGCGAATTATCCGAAAAATCGGTTCAGTTACTGACAACGATACCAAATTAGCAATTAAGAAAGTTTATGAAGCAAATTTTGGAGAATAATAAAGGAGTGAGTATTATGGAATTTATAATAACGACTATTGATGAAGCAAAAAAAATTGCAAAGAAAAATGCAACGGTTCTTGTTGCCGTAAGAGATTTGGAGCAGGAAGATTGCAATGAAGAATTTACTTCACAGATGTTTGTTGAGTGTTCGGATATGTTTGAGAAGGCAAAGACGATTGCCCAAATTGCCGATGATTTATTAAATCAGATTCGTGTTTTTACTGAATACCAGCCTGATCCGATTAATTATATTCCAAAAGGAAAACTTGGAACAATACTTCTAAAAAAGTCAAGACACAACGACCTAGAATAACAAAAGTTGCATGAATTAGAAATTTTTGTAAAAATATTGACAAAAGCAAACATATGTTCTATCATTGTTCGTGTACGGAAAATAAAAATGCAGTCAAGATTAAGTTTGGCGACTCCTTGACTGCATCAACACACGGTATATACTAGATACACCTTATATAATATTACATATTTTTATTCAGAAAGTCAATACTTTCTCAATTCGAAGTATCTTTTATATTCCATTATTAAAATTAAATAAAGGAGTGATGAAATGGCACAGTATGTTATCACTGATGGCACTCGATGGATTATGCGAGATAGGAAGGGTAAATATGTTCCTACGTCTTGTGAGGCTCTTGCTGACATTTTTACCAATAAACAGGCAACAGGAATCTTCCAAAGTAACTTGTCTAAAGCGTTGAAATCGGTATTTCGTGTGCAGAAGATTGATGAGCCTCCAAAGCTAATTAAGCAGATATCACAGGAAACAGTGCAAGAAAATACCGAAAAGGTATCGACTGCCGAGAATGTGCAACGTTGGATTGACAAAATTGAGGGGTTAAATGGACTTGCGACTGAAGCATTACATAGAAAAGATGAATTGGTTCAACAATTAAGTAAGGTTGACCAGGAATTATCTGATGTGAATCATTACATAGAGTTCTGTAATTTGAATGCAGCACAAGGCTATAAAGCATACAAGATGATTAAAGATAGGAGAATAAAACGGAGAAGTATTAAAAATGAGTTACAGGTTGTTGATATTATCTTGAGTAAAAAGATATGCGAAACCGCAACAGATGAAATTCAAAAAGCTATTGCTGGAATGGATCAGCGTACATATGAACCACGAGTCTTGAATGAGTTATTCAATTTTTAAAGGAGGTATTGAATTATGGTTTTATGCAACAATTGCCAAGTTATGATGATTCCTACAATGTCGTTTTCACATAACGGCAATAAAAAATATTGTAGATGTCCTCGTTGTTATGCTGAGACAAAGAAGCAGCGTTTGGATAGAAATGAATTGTCTTTTGGAGAATATCTGAATAAAGCAGTTAAACGAAAATAAATTTAGGGTAGGTGTATTGAATGAAAGAAGAAATATTACGTGATAAATTACAAAATCTTTCTGTAGAGCAATTGGGGTGGATTAATGAATATTGTGATAACAATATGTCGAAGTTAAAAAAGATCAGTTATAACGCATTCTTTAGATATGGTATTCCAGAACATGAACATGATGAGTTATATGATGACGCAATGAATGTTTTAATGGAGAGCGTTGTAACCTTTGATTCATCTCAGGGAGCAAATTTTAATACCTATTTAACCAATAACATTAAAAAGTCGGTTATAGATTGGTATAGAGACAATTATCAACGAGGTAAAAGAAGAAATTTGCTAACTGATAAAAATGGGAGGATAGTGAAGGTTGATAAAGATGGGAATATCACAAGTGATCAAAAAGGGAAACCGCTTATTATTCCAAACAGCTCATTTGATGCACCTGATGACGATGATAATAGTTTGGCTGATAAACTTGCATCAGATTTCAATGTCGAACACGAAAGTGAATTTGATTTTGAAATAGAACAAAAAGTGGAAGATTTTTTGGACACATTACCAAAAGTTCAAAAGAATATTTTACTTTTATTGAGACAACACGAAAGTAAGGAATATATCAAACAGCAATTAAGTATTTCTGACAGAGAATATAATAGTGCAATTAAGTCAATTAACATGAATAAAGGACTTTCTGCATTTTCAGAGAATAAAAATGATGGAAATTATGAATTGGAGGTAACGGATATGGCAGACAGAATTATTGAAATTGGTGAATCAGAGAATTACAGAATGGACAAGTACAGTATGTACGCATTATTACAGGACAAGAAAAACGGAGATATGAACTGTAATTACATTTTGCAGCGTGAACCTTTTCAGTGGAATAAAGAAGAAGCAAATAGATATTTTTGTCGGATTCTTAGCAATCTTCCAATTCCTGAGATTATTCTTTGTGAACAAAAGAAGAAAGGATTAACAATTTCTCATCTAATTGATGGTTTACAAAGACTTTCATATGCTGAAGCATTTAAGGAAAATCGTATTAAAATTGGTTCGGCAGGAGCAGAAAGACATTTAATCCAGTATAGAGATTATGTTTTAGATGAAAATGGTAATCGTGTATTAGATGAAGACGGACTTCCTGAATACGAAATGAAAGTGTTCGATGTGATTGGAAAGTATTATAAGGATTTGCCAAATGAACTGAAAAAGAGATTTAATAATTTTAATATTAATGTAACTAAGTTCTTTGATTGTACAGACGAACAAATCGCAGATCATATTCGTGATTACAATAATCATGCAAGTATGAACAAGGAACAGAGTGGCTTGCTTAATGTATCTGCTGATATTGCCGTACATATTAAGGAGATTTCACAGAAAAATTCTTTCTTCAAGAATTGTGGTAAGTTTACAGATAATAATTCAATCAAGGGAAAACGTGAAAGAGTTGTTGTTGAATCACTTATGTTGTTGTTTTTCCGTGAATCATGGAAAGCAAACCTGGATTCAATTTATAAGTTTGTTAATGAGAATGCATCGGAACAGCAGTTTATGAAACTTAATTCACAGTTCAACAGACTGGAATTAGCATTAGGCGATAATAATAAAAAATTATCAGAGGTATTATTTACTCCAACTACGATGCCAATGTGGATTGCAGTGTTTGATAAATTTACTACATATAATATGGAAGATTCTCGTTTTGTTGACTTTTTAAATGCTTACAACACAGAACTCAAGGATAAAGATATCAACGGTGTATCAATGGCAGACTTTAAAGATCAGCAGACAAAGAAAAAGACAACTATTACAGGCAAGATTGATTTACTTGTACAGCTTATGAACGAATTTTTACATATCGAACAGACAACGGAGAATAAGGAAGTAGAAGATAGCACCACAGTAGCTTCTGAAAAGGATTTTGTACATAGTGTAATTGAGGCAGATATTACAGATGATGATATGCAGGATTATAAAGACTATATCGAAGACACAGTAAGAATGTCATCTCCATTATACCATCAGGCATATCCTGCTTTGTTGGCGATGGCTGCATATGTGTATAGTTGTGATAAAGATGACGAATTTAATAAGTTTATTAGCGGATACGCTAACAATACATATGAGTTTACTACAGACCAGAATGTTAATTATAGTAACATGAAAAACGCTTTTCAGGAGTGGCTCAAAACAAAGGAGGTAGCTGCATAGTGCCGGATATTAGTATGTGCTTTGGTAAGGATTGTGACAGAAGAGAACATTGCTATAGGTATATGGCAAAACCAAATCAGGTTCAAACATATAGTGATTTAGAACATGATTGTAAAACACACAATTATCGTCATCAATTGAAGTTTAAAAACAATTGTGAGGTGTTACATTAAATGACAAGATTGATTCCATATCAAGGTTATGTTGTTCCACAGGAATTTTTTACAACATGTCATAAGTGTTATGAACGTAATGTATATCAAGTTCAAGATACAGAACTGGATGAAAATACAAATAAAAGATATTTGCGATGCAATAATTGTAATGCAAAAATATATGTAAATTTACGAGGTATATGTCTTTGTTGATAGAAATAACAGGAATCATATTTCGTAGTGTCATCTATCTTATATACATAGTCAATTCTGACATTCTAATATCTTGTATCTTATAACTCGATATATAATTCCTGATTATATAGATAGCATAAAAATGAAAGGCGGTGAGAATATGGGTATTGGATGTAGACCAATTGGTAAGTTCAAGAGTGAAATGGTTAAGATTGAAAATCAAATTGCCAAGGAAAAGGCAGCACATGTTGTAAAGAAAAACAATAAGAAGGGAGAATAATTGTATGAAAAAGAAAACAGTTACATATCAGTTACACACAAGACGGTTGGATCGTGAGGTTGCACACAATAAGATGAAGAAATCTGGCGTTATTCAGCCTAATAAGGATAAAGGAAATGGTAGTTTCTTTGCACGTCATTGGCGTGAGTATGTATAACAAATATGATGGACTTGCAATATAGTAAGTTCATCTATAATGGGCTGTGGTGAAGCGGTCAACACAACAGATTTTGATCCTGTCATTCGTGGGTTCAAGTCCCACCAGCCTAGTTATGTGCCACTAGCTCAGTCGGTAGAGCACTCGACTTTTAATCGAGTTGTCACGAGTTCGAATCTCGTATGGCACATTATTTATTATATAGGAGGTGTTTGAAAATGAAAACAATAGATAACAAGTTTGAAATTGGTGAAGAATGTTATACCTATGCAAGAGAAAATTTAGCCATTATTTGTCCGATTTGTAAAGGAACTAAAAAGATTTTTTACAATAGTTATGAAATTCCATGTAAACAGTGTGATGATTCAGGCAAAATTGTAGGAAAGCAGACAGTGGTTGCTCCACATAAGGTTAGAATCAGAAGAATTATTGCTAATATTTGGAATGATGCCATCACAATTAAGTATAAGATTGATGCTGTTGATGATTACATCAATGTAAGAAATAGAGGAGAAAGTTCTTTATTTAAGACATTGGAAGAATGTGAGCAGAAGTGTAAAGAAATTAATCAGGGTGAGAGTAGTATATTATAAAAAGAAAGGAAAACGAAAAATGTTATTAAAAGAATGGAAAACAAAGCCCTTTAACAATGGTTTGTATCTTTTGGGCAAACAAAATTTAGATGAATTTAATGGAATAAGAATGTGGCATGATAAGGATATTCCTAAACAAGATAAATTAGTTTGTGTATATAACACAGAAACGGATAGAGTTAGTGATAAGTCAGTATATATTGATGTTGATGGAAGAGAATATATTAAAAATAAAAATGAAAAATGTTATCTTGACGAGTTTAAATGCATAAATAGTCAATCGGCAGATTGCTAGGAAAATTCTCTTTCTTTGGATTGTGAGGTGAAAACTATGAGATGGAAACAGGTAGTACAAAGGAAACCTTATCATGGAGATTTAAGATATTCTACTGTATTTGCATGGTTGCCAATTAGATGTGAAAATGGTGACTCTGCATGGTTAGAAAAAGTAAATTTGGTTGAAGAATACAGGATTGATCCAACGGGGCATTGGGTTAATAAGAAATTTGAGTAGCAAGAAAGTTCGATTTCTTTGGAAGAGAGGTGAGTAATAGATGAGCAATGGTGATATAGCATTAGTTATTTTTTCAATAATTGGATTAATTATTTCATATTCTGTTTTATGTAGTATGCCAGGAGATTTTTTAAAAGCATTTGAAAAAAGCTGCAAAGAGTCAATACGTAAAAGAGATGAAGAATTAGATGAGAAAGAGAAGATGAATAAAGAATTGCGAAGATGGTTATTTAAATAATATTTATTCTATGTTTGGAGGTTAAAAGGTATTATGAAACAGATTCAGGAAAATGAACAGTGGAAATTGAATGGTAACTGTGAAAAATGTAGAAGAAATAATTATTGTTTAAAGCCATGTACTCAGCATAATAAACGAATAAGAGCAGAATTTAAAGGTCTTGTTGCAGATACAATGAATAAAATGACTGGTGGAGTGATGAGAGAGGCTATTGATAAAACGGTAAATGGAATTTGGTAAATTGGAAAGGAGACTTATATGATTACAAAGACATTATATACTTGTCAGTTCTGTAATACCGATTATGCAGATAAAGGAAAAGCAATGGAATGTGAGAAGAATCACAAAGTTTTGGAAACAGCAACAATTATAGGCGACTATAAATCATTAAAATCTATTCCAGACGGATGCCATACGAAAGTAAAAGTGAAATTCAAGGGTTCAGATAGGTGGATTGAGTATAAAAGATAGTCAGGAGCGGAGTTATATGAGTCAATGGATTAGAAATAAGTCATGCGATATTTGTGGAAGAATAGAAATTGGGTTAGTAGAAATGAATGTAGGAAAAACTATGCATTATCTATGTTATCCATGTATGGCAAATTTCGCATCAGACGTTCTTGATTATGCAAGAATGAATTTGACCGAGAAAGTCAATGAATATGGAAATACATATTTTATAGACGAAGAACAGAAACCACAGTAAACTTCGATCTTTGGAAAATGAAAGGAGTATTTAATAATGACTGTTAAATATATTTTAGAAAATATTTTTGGCAAAGATATTAAGTGGCATTGCAAAAATCTTAATAATAAAGCAATGATCAAATTTAATGCCGCTTCTCCATTTCAGCCGTTCGCTGAACCAATTATTGATATAAAAGAAATGATGGTTGATACAAGATATTTGTTTAACACTCATCGAGACTATAAAGCAGATAAAATAAAAATTGTTTGTTTAATAAATTCATGTGAAGAATGCGATCAAAATCAATGGATGAGTGTGAAAGATGTAATAGAAAAACTCAAACAATTCGATGAAGATTTAGACTTGTGTAATGTGGATAAACAATATGTTGATGGATGGATACCTGCAATTATAAATGTTTATGACGAAGATCCTGAGTATGCATATGAATGTGATAAAAAAAATATTCCAAACAATTTTATTGGTGGAATAACATTCTTTTTATCATAAAACAGCACAAGAAACTTCGTTTCATGCGAAATTAAGAAAGGAGACAATATGCTAAACGTTGAAGATTATGTAGGGCAGATCAATAAAGATTCATCTGGTGTATGGAAGTTATATAAAGATAAGATAAATAAAATCACGACAACAAAGAAATATGGTAGAAGATATTTTACCAAGACAGTGTTTCGACCATTAGACGCAGATGACGTAGATAACAACACAAAAGAAATGGAAGAGTCGATTGGTAAGGGATATATACTTACAAGAGAAGTGTTTGGATTAAATAGTAAAACTGAATCTTATGCTGAAAGATGGATAAAATGGGCTAATGAGAATCCAGATAAGGCAACTGGTTTGATATAAACGGAGAATATAACAGTAGAAACAATTAAAAAAAATAAATATAAGAAAGAAGAGGTACAAAACATGGATGGATTTATGATGCTTAAGAAGGCTTTACAGAAGCACTTCGATGAAATGCAGAAAGAGGCAACACATTTATTTGAGGTAAATGTAGATAAGGATGAATTATGGAATACATATCTTGATAGCTTCCCTGCTGGTACAAATGAGATTTTCAGAGAGCGTAGAGAGCATGATTGTAGTTGTTGTAGACAGTTTATTAAGAATATTGGTTCTGCTGTCACCATCAAGGATAACCAAATTCATACAATTTGGGAACTAAATCTTGGTGATACAACATATCAGCCAGTATGTGATGCACTTGATGCTTTTGTAAAAACTCATACAGTTACAGATATTTATACAACTAAGTTCCCTAAGATTGGTACAGATTTTAACTTTGAGGAAATCAATGGAAAGTCTCATCAGTGGGATCATTTCTTCTTAGAGCTTCCAAGTAAGTTCGTAAATAGAAGTAGTCGTTCAAACGAGGAAGTTAAGGGGCAGTTCAGAGACACAAGAAATGTATTTAAGCGTTCTCTCGATGAGATTACTATGGAAGCACTTGATACAATTCTTGAACTTATCAATTCAAATACACTTTATAAGGGTGAAGAGTGGAAAGGCGTACTTACAGAGTTCAAGAAGTATAAGAAGGAATATGATAAGCTGACTTCTGATACTGAAAAGGATTTATATGCTTGGAAGAAGTCGGTAACAGCAGGTATGGCTATCGGTAGAATTAGAAATCATTCTATTGGAACACTTCTTATCAATGTAAGTGAGGATATGGATCTTGACACAGCAGTTAAGAAGTATGAGCAGATTGTCGCTCCAAGCAATTATAAGCGTCCAAAGGCTATTTTTACAAAGAAGATGCTTGAGGATGCAAAGAAGACCATCACAGAGCTTGGATATATGGATTCATTACAGAGAAGATTTGCTAATCTAAATGATATTACTGTAAATAATGTACTGTTCTCAAATAAGAGTGCTGCAAGAAGAATGGTTGGTGCAGATGATATTTTTGGTCAGATGGAAAAGGATGTTGCTGTAAGTCCTAAGAAGTTTTCTAAGGTTGAAGAGATTTCAGCACAGGATTTCATTGATAAGGTACTTCCAACTGCAAAAGAGATTGAAGCTTTTGTAGAGAATAAACATGAGAAGAACTTTGTTTCTATGATTGCACCTGTTAATCCAGATGCGAAGACAATGTTTAAATGGAACAATGGATTATCTTGGGCTTATTCAGGAAATATTACTGATTCTGATATGAAACAGAATGTAAAAGCTACTGGCGGTAATGTCGATGGTGTACTCAGATTTTCAATTCAGTGGAATGAAGATGGACATGACAACTATGACCTTGATGCCCATTGTGTTGAGCCAAATGGAAATGAGATTTATTTCAGTAATTGTAGAAAACCTGAGTCGTCAAGAATGGGTGGTCAGTTAGACGTTGATATTGTAAATCCAGTTGGAAAAGTTGCAGTAGAGAATATTACTTGGCAGGATTTATCAAAAATGAGACCAGGAACATATAGATTCTTTGTACGTCAGTATTCAGGTGCAGTAAGGCATGGATTCAGAGCGGAAGTTGAGTTCAATGGAGAGATTTATTCATTTGATTATAGCAACCCTATGAGAACTGGAGAGAATGTTCAGGTGGCAGAAGTTACACTTGACAAGGATGGTAATTTCTCAATCAAGGAAAAACTGTCTGGAAGTTCATCTATTTCAAGTCGTGAGATTTGGGGTGTAAATACTAATCAGTTTGTTCCTGTATCAGTAATTAGTTATAGTCCAAACTATTTTGATGAACAGGATGGAATTGGAAATTTGATGCAGTTATACAAATTTAACGGAAGAGATGTAATGGCTTTGGATAATAATGTGTAACCTGTTGGCGGAATTAAAAAAACGCCTGAAAATTAGTATATTTTTATGGAGA
>OIWQ01000251.1_pt1 | contig 69393 bp, 57 predicted proteins | sample 1587571 | NCBI WGS metagenome assembly OIWQ01 (sample SAMEA3888910, study PRJEB22519) | human gut metagenome | biome: human gut; feature: human-associated habitat; material: faeces | place: Denmark | collected 2010
GCATGGTACCGATTACACCGCTACGCTTGGTACCGATACAGCGCTATCGTCATATGACAGGAGCAACAATTGGAAAATTTGCAATTGTTCCTTTTAGTGAAACTGGTTACTTTGTAAATCAGCGAGTTGGAAAATTTGAATTTGGAAACAATCCGATAAAAAAAATGCCATACTTGATAAACTCACTAAAGATTGATTATTTTAGAAATCAAATTTTTCAGTTAGCAAGTGGATGTGCCCAACCTAATATTAGTGTAGAACAGATAAATAATATTTCATTGTTATATCCTTCAACAAAAATTTTAAGTGAATATAATATGAAATGTAAATGGATGTATGAACAAATAGCTAATTGCCGCTATCAAATAGACGTATTGACTAAGTTGCGTGACAAACTTCTGCCGTTATTGATGAACGGTCAAGCATTGGTAAATTATCATTTATCTGACGATTGATGGCTATTTTGTTATCAATGTCTGTTAAAATGCGCCCAATCCTTTTCTGAACATCAAGAGACGGAATCCACACTGTGCATTCTTTAATCTTGTCGGGAGAGGTATGGCGTATTTTTGTTTGCTGAGCAGCGGCACTAAGTTGCTGTTTAACGCAAGCTGACGAGATTAGGTAGAAAGCAAAGTCTTTATCCAACAGGCTCTCGTTGCAGTCAATTTTTGCAATATCTTGACTTTGGATATATTTTCCACTTTCTGGTATTCTTGCAGTAGAACCAAGTAATCCGATTGCTTGTTCTGTCAAAGGCGTAATAATGTCTCCCTTTTCAAGTAGAAATTCCTCTTTGAAACCACCTGTATAGTAGATGTTATCTTTTGATTGATTCTCTTTGAAGCAATTATTTCGATAGTCAAAATTTCCACAAGTAAGACGTACATAGTTTCCTTGGGTGGCATAAAATTCGCCACCCAAGCTTGCACCTCTTGTAACATGTGCCAAATCTCCAATTTTATAGTTCTTTAATTCCATTTATATTTGTCTAAATATTAGTTAAAAATCACATTCTTTCAACATTGGCAGCAATTCTTCATATCTTTTATTCTCAAAGTCATTGAAACGTTGAGTACATATATACCTTGCACCAAAGACTTCATATTCGTTACCAAATTCAGAGTGACAATTGCTATACCATAGGATAATCTTGTCCTCTCTTGAAAGTCTGTTAAGTTCAAACTCTATCGAATTGTCAATATATTCTTCTAAAACTCCATTCGGGAAGAATATTTCATCGTAGCCCCTGGATTGATGAAGTACTGATAACTGGTCGAAAAATGTGAACTCTTGTGGCAAATCATCACAAAGATTTATCTGTTTCAACTCTGTGTTTATGCGCTTAATCACATTCTTACATACTGTATCTATGTGATATCATCAATAAGAGGATAGCAATCATGTTCGATTTGAGAGATAAACTTATCCGCCTTTTCCAATTGTCCTTTTAGATATTCTATTTCTGTCATTGTTTTATCCTATATTCAGCAATTCCCTTACTTCCTTATCGAAGTCAGAGTCAATCGTTGTGTCTTATTGAAAATGTCACATTCCATGCAATTCTCGGAAGTAATCCTTTCCAAACACGGCATTACCTTGCTTCAAACGCTCATCGTCCATTACAAAGCCTTTCTTGATATACTCATTGAGTATCTTTGTTGCCCATTGACGAAAACGAGTGGCTTTCAGCGAAGACACACGATAGCCTATCGCAATATTGGCATCAAGAGAATAATATGTCGTTGTGTAGTTCTTGCCATCTGCGGCAGTTGTTTCCATTTTGGAAATAACTGAATCCGCCACAAGTTCATCCTCTTCAAAGATGTTCTTCAAGTGCTTACTAATTGCAGGAACACCACTGCCAAAGAGTTGAGCCATCGCCTTTTGTGTACACCAAAGTGTTTCACCCTTGATGACCGCTTGCACTTTGCCGTCTGCATCAGGCATATTATAGAGCAGTAATTGCATCTTGTTACTCATTATTGTTCTCCTTTCCTACATTTTCATTGAAACCGATGCAATCCAGTTGCTTCAGAATCTCTTCTTCTAATCGGTGACTTTCGCTGAATTGCTGTCTTAGCGTAGTCTTGAAGTTATTCATACGACAGTTGAACTCATCTTCCGTAATATCCACATAGTCTATTTTGATATCAAAATACTGACCAGCAGAGAAACTGTAGCCTTTCTCCTTTATCTCCTCAAAGGTTGGAGTCACAGAGAAATCTTCAATCACCTCCTTGTTGCGGAATGTGTTGACTATTTGTTGAATTTCTTCTGTGCGAAGTTTTGTCTTTTGGTTTCCATTCTCTTTGATAGTCTCGCCAAGTTTGCTTGCATCTATTAATATAGGTTTATCTACTCCTGACTTGTCAATGAAGACTACACTTACATTTGTACCTGTGTTTGCAAAAATGTTGCTTGGCATACTTACTACACCACGTAAAATGGACTTCTCTCCATCAACCAAGTGTTTACGTATCTTGAAAGCGATGCCACTTTTAGCCGTGATGAAACCTGTAGGCACGACAATAGCCGCCTTACCGTCTTCTTTCAGACTGTAAAGTAAGTGTTGGAAGAAGCACAGATAGATTTCCATGCCTTTCTTGTTTTTGGAAGGAATGTTTGGAATACCAGCAAAGAACCTCCCCTTGTAACTATCGCTCTTCAAATCGTCATGATAGTCGGAGAAGTCCAACTTGAAAGGCGGATTGCTGACAATATAGTCGAACTTACGCAATGAGCCATCCTCATTCTTGTGGAACGGATGCTTTAGCGTATTACCCTGTATGACATGGGTCAGAGAATGGCTCATGCTGTTAAGGATAAGGTTCAACATCATCATTGTTGATGACTTATCGCTGATGTCCTGTGTATAAACTGTGCAGTTTTGCTCACCGATGGCATGAGCCAAGGCGATAACAAGTGTTCCTGTACCTGCCGATGGGTCGTAGCAAGTCACACTCCTTACATCTTCCGACGGATCAACAAGCAGTTGAGCCATGATAGCTGCTATGGCGTGAGGCGTATAGTATTCGGCATAGTTGCCACCACCATTGGCATTGTAATCCTTGATAAGGTATTCAAATATCGTGGAGAAGAAATCATAGCCAGCTTCAAAGGCATTCTCGAACGAGAAACTTGCCACATCACCAATCAGCGAACGGCAAAAGGCATTCTTCTTGTTTGTTCCACCAGAAACCACATCAGATATAGGTTTCATAATGGAAACTCTGGTCTCGTCCTCATTGAGGATATAGAAGATGTCAGAGTTTTCGCTTGCTATACTCTCCAATGTAGAATCGAACAGCTCTGCAAACTTATCCTCGTTCTGTCGCTTGGCAAGGAATGGAATAAGATGTTCCTTTTTCAAGATGATTGTGTCGAGCATGGAATCGCACATCTCCTCATAATCATCTTCCGACATGGCATCAAGAGCTGCAAAGAAATCCACGGCATTAGCCAATTCCGGATTTTCTTTTTTAGCCTCATAGATAAACTTGTCATTAAGGAACTTGTAGAGAAAAATCTCCACAATAACCACATACTCGTTACCGCTACCAGCGAGTCCATTCTCTGTGGTGGTCTTTTTTAAGTTGTCAATCAGCTCATATGTCTGATTCTTTATTTCTTCTATTTTTTTCATTCTTTGTTATCTTGCTATTTGATATTCTCTGTTTATTATCTCACTCACATACTTGCGCACCTCACGGTCGGTCTTTACCGCTTCTTCCTTGAAATGGCGTGTGACATAAGTTAGGATGTTCTTCTTGAAATACTCTGGAACTTCCAAAATGGATTGGTTATGGAAATATACATCGTCCACATCTTCCTTGATGGCAAGCAGAATGATGGTCATTTTCTCCTTTTCCTCCGTCCATGCGTAGTTGCGTGGCGTTACCTTGCGTTCGGTTTCTTCCTTATCTTTCTCTTTCAGGCGTTTCTCCACACGCACAAACTTGGTGTCACCATTGTACTTGATGGCTTCTAAAGCGTCACGTTCATTCAGTTTCTTGATGCGACGCAGAATGTCATTCACGTTCTGTACCTTTTTGTGCATATTAAACTCCTCCTGTGATTCCATTTCCTTTTTACGGAATAGGCGTAGGAACTCTTCCAAGATAGAACGGTATTCTGGGTCTTCGGTATCAACACACGCTTTCAGTTGCTGTCTGGCGTGTTCTACGCTCTGCCTATATTGCTCCTGTATCTCCAACTCACCCTCGCCACGCTTTTCAAATGAGAACTCAATGTTTTCCAATGCCATGTTGAGCACTTGCTTTGCATTGGCGTTCTCGTCGGAATTGTCAATAAAGCCCAACAGGTCAAGACGGTTCTTTGCAGCCTTTATCAAATTGTAAATATCGCTGACTTCTACAACATCGTCAGCGTTGGATCCTTGCGATGTCAGCATATTCTGCAAACTCCGCATATCTTCAAGCGAGTTGAGGACTGTGCGGACAACATTTCTGTCATCTTCTAAATTGAGTTGACGAGAGAATATTTCGGGATTGCCCAGTTCGTAGTTGTCAAGCACTTTCTTGGCTTCATCAACCCTTTTTTTGGCTTCGTCCATTGACACCAGCAAGCGATCGGTGTTTTGTATATTGTCTTTTCCCACTTCATGTTCAAGTTCTTTTTGATACTCCTTGTTTGTCTTGCTGTATTCCTCCTCAATGTTGGCGAAGTCCACCACATAACCAAACTTAATTTCCTTGTATGGGCGGTTTACTCGTGTCAATGTCTGGAGTAAATTATGCTCCTTGACCATACGGTGTAGATACAATTTCTTCAAACGTGGAGCATCAAAGCCTGTCTGGAGCATCTGAAAGACAATAAGCAAGTCAATTTTGCCATCCTTGAACAGTTCTATCCACTTGGCTCGAGTTTCCTTGTCGAAACTGTCGTATGTGATAAGTGCTGCACGATAGCAACCTTTCTTGCAAGGCTTTTTCTTGACTTCCATTTCGCCAGCACTGATACTTTTGTACACGATAGAACCGTCTTCGTCCGTCTCATTGTCAAGTTCGCTTTCATCAGCATACTTTTCAAGGAATAGTCGGTACATGAGTTGTGCCTGTTCCTTACTGTTGCACACAACCATACCTCCCAATGTAGCATCATTGTTCTTTATTCTGAACTTATGTAAGTCATCTATGATATAATCAAGAAGTGGCTGTACATATACATGATGGGCATATACGTCGCTTTCTTTAAGGCTGTGTACTTTCACACGAATGCTGTTCAGAGCCTCTTTCAACTTGATTTTATAGTTAGAACCTATATCCTCACGTATCAGTCGGCGTGTATAACCGTCAGCAATGGACGCATTGTAGAAATAGGTGTGTATATAATCACCGAAAATATCTTTTGTGTTATACTCCTTACTGATGATTGGTGTGCCTGTTAAGGCAATCTTAACGGCATTCGTATCACTGGATATGAGATTTTTAAGGAAACTGCCGTCAGGACTGTAATTGCGGTGTGCCTCGTCTATGAAATAGATGCGCTGCACAGGCACATTGTAGGCATTCTTAGCCAAAGCCTTTGAATCGTTAGAGAACTTTTGTATGTTTACTACGGTTATCTCTGGCTTGCCTTCCCGGTTTTGAGTGGTTAAACCACTGCTGATAATCTTTGCAAAGTCTTCTTTGTCCTGTACGGAATTGACTTTCAGACCACGATACGAAAACTCCCTTTGGGCTTGTATCATCAAGTCCAAGCGGTCAACGATAAAGAAGAACTGGGGTACAATCCCTTTGGCGGAATAATAATCCGTCAAGTATTTTACATTGTAAAACGACAAAGCTGTCTTTCCGCTACCTTGCGTATGCCAGATGATGCCTTTATTCTTACCAGCCTCTAAGTGTCGCTCAATGGCTTTTGTGGCAAACAACTGCGGATAGCGCATGATGTGCTTTTGTAGTCCGTTGGGATAGTCAACGTATGCGATGCCATATTTCAAAAGGAAATGGAAACGATTGAAAGAAAACAGGCTGTCACAAATTCGCTTGGTTGGAGTATTTGCCAGACAGTTAGTCTTATATTCACTGCTGTCCTTATATTGTACCACATTATTGTCACGCAAAAGTATTTCTTCCTCTTCGGGCGTTACTTGGTAAATATGACGTTCGGTAGGGAAACTGTCCTGCCCCTCCTCACGGAAACAGTTGTACTTTGTATTCTTCTTTCCGATAGTGGCATAGAAAGCACCAATAGTTGGCGTAACCTCATTATTGTCATATTCCATATCGTTGCTGAATACCATTATCTGTGTGATATTAAAAAAACGACGGTATTGTGGATTAACAAAGCGTTGTTTCATGCGGTCTGTTTCCGCCTGTATGCCTTTATGGTTATTCTCTTTCTTTACCTCAATGAAAGCCAACGGCAAACCATTTACGAATATTGTAATGTCGGGACGGTAATTGTCGCTGTCCTTGGTACCACAAGTCATTTCAGTAGTTACTTGAAAAGTGTTGTTCTTGTAGAAATTGACAGGAGAGGACAAATCTATGATTCTTTCTCCAGTGTTCAACAATATTTCATTGTAGAACTGTCTACCCAAATCATCATTCTGTAATGACTTTCGTATTTTGGCAAGCATCTCCTCTGCATCCTTTTTCTCCGAATTTGGGTTGAGGGTGCAGTAAGCATCTGTAAAATAATCCGTTAAAATATTTGTCAGTGGGTCAAACTCCGTTTTGGGAGCCTCCACATATTTAGTTTTCAGTCCTTTCAAGGAAATGTACTTAAACCCCATCCTCATTAAGTGCATGAGTGTAGGAAACTTCACCCTGCTATCCTCGCAGAAAGCTGATTTTGCATCTTTTGCCATAATCATACGATTTTATTTATCCACTATGAGGTCTTTCATACTGACAGAAAAAAATATAGTCCGTTTGGTAAATCACCCTTTGTATATTTGTTGTTGCATACTAAAGCGTTGGATAGTGCTTCGTTTTTCCCAGTTACGTTTACTTTTTACGAAATGGGAAATACACTTCTCACCCAAAAGTCGTTTTGCTCTGTTCAGAATCATAGACGAACATAAGTTATTTTGTTTACAAAGATAATGATAATATTTCATAAATTGCTTATTTTCTTAACTATTTATGCTTTTTTGTCTTTTTCGGATGAGCATATATCTTTAAGAGTATAAATTTTTAGCATATGAACGTTTTTTATCTAGAATATTTTATATGCAGAAGGAATACTTATCAAATTATACCATCTGCGCAGATGCTTTTTAATATTTATTATTACTTTGGACGAAATTAATGGCTACATTTGCTGCCAGTTTCTCTATCGTTTGCTTCTCTTCCATGTCGTTTGGCAGTTGATGGAGCCATGTGAGGACATTGAGAAGCTCGAAAATGGTTGATGCAACCAGGAATGGAGCCTTGCTTGATTTTACTTCCTCATCTATATGTTGTCTATGAGAACCTTCATTGGCTATGGTTACCAGTGAATATAGGTGACGTTGGATATGCACAGGTACTACATCTTGCAGCTTGGAATTTCCAAGGAACTTGCTGCATTCACTGAGATTTGTCCCATTGAACTTGATGGCTAGAAGTCCATAGTCATACAGGTAGCTCATAATCCAGTCTAGGACTTTTCTCACTTTGTTGAAAGTGTCTGCATTTGCAAACTCCCGATTCTCGTATATCTTGATGATGCTTAAAACTTCATCTGCGATAGTCCCTTCCTCCCAGGAGAATATTTCAGGATATTTGTTCTTGATGATTCTGTTGGGCTGCTCGTTGATCGTTTGGATGATGTCATCGCAAAGCTTCTCGTCATCAACTTCCTTTTCATAGAATACAGGGAAGATGGATTTGAACATATTGTCGCTGAGTAGGTCTGGCTGTCCTGTCGAAATAAAGTAGGGAAGTTCCTTGAATTCTTCCTTGATTCTCAGAACTGCATTCTGAAGACCAGCCACACTTGCTACTTCCTGCTCGCTTTCATTAAGCACTTTCGCGTCCAATATGACAGCTTCCCAGAAGGTTGGGTTCTTGGCGTATGTGTCAAGTCCTTCTTTCTGGGTCTTGAATGGTGTAAGCTCCATGTTGTAATGAAGCTTACAGTACTTTTGGAAAGAGGTCATCTCTTCCCACTCATCGTCTATCCACAATATATGATAACTATTGCTCATTGTCATTTCTGTATATAGGTAAATAAATACGGACGGTTGACCAGATGAAATTCTGGTCTTTCTGTGTGAGGAGGTCGTAGTCTCCACCATAGTGTTCTACGATGCTTCTCACAATATAGCCGCCTTCTCCTGTTCCTGCAGTGATGCCACCTTTTTCGCCCCTAAGTCCATAGCGTATCTTGTCAAGCCCCTTAGGAAAAGGTGTTCCATTATTGGTGAAATCGATTTGGAACATGTCTCTTTCCTCATCCACAGTGAGTTTGACCCAGATGGAGTAGTCGTTTCTCTTTGGATTGGTGAATCCATGTTTGATGGCATTACTGAATATGTTGTCACAGAGTCTCTGCAGGTCATCCTTTGCCATAAAGACGTTGATGCCTTCTGCGTAGTCTGGAATTTCTTTGAGATATTCCTGCCAGTTTTTGCCCCCATTCATGTTGAGGGATAGGAGTGAATCCGGGATGGTAAAACCATAGTTGGCAAGGGCTTGGTAGTCTTGTACTATCTCAGAGTTATAGTTTTGTCCATCAGGGTAGTTCTCCACCAGGAACTTATCTATGTTGATGATCTCCGGTGTGCCAAACTGATCTTCTCTTGAAAAGATTTTGAGAATGGTGGTGAGAGAATCGATTGCTGTCTTCTGGTTGGCAATCTCTTCTTTCATTCCCTGCATGAAGTCTTCATTGCTCATGGAGTCCTTATGGTTGATGTAATACTCCAGATTCTTTCTTGCGCTTGACATTTGGCGAAGATGGGGCATCATGTCGTGCTTTCGTGAACGCACTTCATTGATATAGTCTGTCTTCATCTTGTCAATTACATCAAGAAGACCGGTTTCTTTTGCCTTGGCCATGACTTCCTGCTGGCATGCCTCTTTGTATAGAGTCTTCTGAGTACTTATGTCTTCTGGCAAAGCCAGTTTATACTTCATAATCGTATGCTTTGAAAGATGAGGTATAATATCAGTGCCACCGATTTTAGCCTTACTTAGTACCATGCAAAGATAATCGATGTCAATATCCATTTCAGGAATAATGGCAAGCACGTTCTTTGCCAGCCAAACAGGGGAATCCTCGGAAGCCTTGATGATGGATGGTTTGAGATCTCGTACCAAGGACACAACGATTGCAGTTTGCTCTAGTTTGGCACATCCTTTTACGTTGTCACTATCACTGAGAGACTCTGGTGAAATATAAGGCTTTGTCCAATCATTGCTCAAATCTGTCACTCTCAGCAGCTTGCCTTCGTCCGCCTCCGTTCCCTTTGTGCAAGATGGAATCTGCACGATATTTTCCATGACTACAGCCTTGTATCCGTCAGGAATCTCCAACTCTTCGTGCTGAAGGTATTGGGTCAAGTCCCAGATGTAGTCATTTTCTATGATGTCATCATAGGATATCGAGGCAGAAACCTTTGGCAGATCGGTATGATATGCAGCCACCACCTTCTCTATGTCGAGAAGAATGTTGCCGTCGGTCTTATCATACATATTCGAAGCATCAATGAATCTGATGGCATTTTCCTGTTGAGGGTGCTTTTTCAGAATGACACTGGCAAGTGGTATGCTGGTATGTGAGAGCATTCCTTTAGGCAAAAGAATAACCGCATCAATAATATGCTTTTCCATAGCCCACATTCTGAATCTCTTTTGCTCACCATATCCCCATTGTAAACTTGGAGTCATAAAGCATACACCTGTTCCATCTGCTGATGTTGTTTCCATGAAACGGTTAGCTGCAACTAGTTCTGCCAGCTCCCGCTTATAGCCATTTGCTGCTGCATGTTCATCCTGCATCTCCATTTTTATAGCAAGAGGAGGGTAAGAGATAATAGCATCATACTGTTTGTTTGTCCATGACGTGTTAGAGTCTTTCGTGAATTCTACGGAATCCAGCTTGCCGGCCAGTCCAAGTCTGATTCTGCCCAACAACCATATCTCTTGATTGATTTCCTTTGAATCTATATGCTCGTAGTTCTCCATCTCTGTGCCGAACTCCATCATTCCACCAAATGGAACAAAAATGGATTTTGCTTTAGGGGAGATAATTGCCTCTGCAAGTGAGCTGAAGGAACTTGGGACATAAAACTCTCCTACCTGTTTATTTGAGGTGGTCTGTTCGATGCAGAAGTCTAACCAATCCAGATATTCACCTTCTGTGTAGGATGTACTACAGAGCATCTGCATGGCCTGATTGATGAACTTGATGTTTATCTTTGAGATGGCTCTGATGAATACACCCTCTGCTTCTTCAAACAAGTCATCATCACGATCTAGCAGTTCAAACAGAGGCTGAGTATATTCAAACGAATCAACTAACTGGCCTTTTTGCTTTTTGATATATAGCAAAATGCCTACTAAAGTTGATATCTCAACTCCAGACAATCCTGTTGTTCTCAGGGTACCAATTACCTGATTCATTACAGACGCTGTCTCATTGCTCACTACAAGATTCTTTCTCATTTCAATCAAAAATTAAGTTACACATCAATTAACGAGTGCAAAGGTACTAAGGTTCTGTGCAGTCATCCTGCACAGATAAATATTTCTTGAGATTTTCTTCAATTTTATCCTTAATAGTTTCTCTAAGGCTATAAGGAGCTAGAACCTCCACATCAGGAATAAACGAGAAAATCAGCTGGTTCAGCTCGTTATTGGGTTTGACCGTGATGGTTACGGTTCTTTGTTCCTTATTGACTACTTGTGAGTGGTGCAGAGGTTTAGATACTACATAAGGAAAGCGATTTTCTGAGAATCTGAGAACAACGGTTTCAATGTCGGCCTTTGGTATTGTTACTCCGATGACATCATTAAAATAGGTGTCGAAATTGATCTCAGTATTGTTACAAAACGGAACATCAACTTTCTTGAATGACACAATTCTGTCTAATGCATAATTGCCAATTGTATCATATTTCTCATCTCTCCCGAGCAGGAACCATCTGTTATTATATTGCTTCACATAGTAGGGGTGACATATAGTCTCGAACTCATGTCCTTTGAATGTGCGATAGTGAAGTTTGAGAGGTTGGTGGTTTACTGTGGCATCTATGATATCCGAAAGATGTTCCAATCCCTGGAGTTTATCATTTTGCTCAAAGGAAATGAGATTCTCCGCATTGGCCTTTACCCCAAAGCGGTATTCCAAATTGGAGATGACCTCTTCAAGCCATGCATTGGCTGGAGTTCCTCTATAACGTCCCAGCATTTGAATAGTTGAACGTAGATTATTCACCTCCTCGATGGACATATCATTATTATATATGGTGAAGTTAGGGTCTTCATATCTATAATAGTGTTCTTTGCCCACAGCCATGGGATAGGCCTTTATAGGTGCATCAAAGGTTACTCTATCGCGCATATACTTAATGTCAGCACGTATCTGGCGAAGCTTTACTTCTTTACCTGTGAGGTCATAGAGGCTCTCATTCACTTTATCGATGAGATCCTCAATAGTGTATTTGCGTTTGAAGTCGCTGAAACATCTATCCAGTATCTGATACCTGAGTTGAGCATTTTTATTTGTTGGCATACGCTAAACATTTAAATGATTATCACTGGCAAAGATACTAAATCTGTGCGAAATATCTGCACAGAAAGAAGTTTTTTTTCGGTTCTGTATAAAAAAACTTGGATTTTATGCTTATTTCTAGTTAAAGGAGAGGCTTTAATAGATTATGTAGGGGCTTTTCCTAATCCGTAGACCAAGTTTTGTCATTTTTTCAGGAAATAGATTGGCTATGTTTTATTTTTTATGTAATTTTGCCACCAATTTTAAATGTACTAGTTATGGATAGAAAAAGTCTTTCGATAGGAAATGTACAGAAACTGGCCTTGTTGGCTTTGCTTCTTGTTATCTGTGTAGGTTCTCCTGCACAAGTTTACAACTTCAATTATCTTAATTCGTCCCTCCGTAAGGTATTGGCTTTATACCTGCCTGACAAGGATGGCATTTATCAGAAGTCAGATGCCCAAGAAGTGAAGGAAATTACAGAGGCTGGCTTATACTACGCCTATGACAAGAAGGCAAAGAAACTTTATGTGAAGACTTCTACAGGTAATTATGAGGTATTATTGGACGATTATTATGCCAAGGTATTCAAGAAGAATAAGGCTATTCCTCAACCAAAACCGGCTGAGATTGCCGTCTTGGCAGATAGGGTTAACCAAGAACTGTCAGAGCATTTCTCTCAGGTGAATGCGAAGCGCAGAAAAGAAATAGAAGCAGCAAGGATTAAAGCTTACAATGATTCTGTGGCGAAAGCTAAGGAAGAGGCACGTTTAATGGCTGAGAGAATTGAAAAGTTGAAGCAGGAGCGTGAAAGTTACATAAAACAGCATGATTGGCGTAGTGTTCCTACTGGTAACCACAGTTTATACTGTACCTTGTGTGAGAATACCTTTTCGCAGGATTCCATATGGAGTATAGGTGTAAGGAATGATACCATCTATTTTGTCACTCATAAAGATGGTGACTTGGATTTAGGTTATATGGAAAGTCATGCGGCTAAAGTTCCAGATGACTTGAAGGCTTATTCTCTTTATAAATATCACTATGAGGTATATAAGGATAGTATAGAAAGTTGTGTGGAAGATTTAAATAATGACTTAGTTGGATACCTGAATTATCATAATTATCTAGGTTATCTTGCTAATCTTCAAAAGAAGGCTCCTTATGGATATTTTGATGGGTGGTCATGGGATGATGAGTATGGAACAGTTACCTTTAATTGTACCTACCAGAATACCAATAAATGGACAATCAAGTACATTGATGTTTATTGGGTGGTCACAAATGATGTGAATGATGTACGTGGAAGCGGGCATTTCAAAGGCACTGGTCCCGTGGGGTATATGCATGGTGCTAGTTGGGACTGGGACAGCAGCTATTACTTTGTAAGTGGTGATGCTACCAATATGAGTATTAGCAAGGTCATCATAACTTACATGAATGGTAAGCAGAAGGTTTTGACTAAGAATATGCTTAGGTTCAATACCAGTGACGATGATTAAAGCTTGAAATCATAAAGGCAGATAGGTTACATGTGTTACCTACCTGCCTTTTAAAATTTCATTTTGATTATGGTTATGATTCTTATCTTCATTATTTGGTTACCTTTTCTAGTGTATTTCGCATGATGTGTGCGGACTTATTGCACAGCTAGTTCTAGGTTCGTACTTTAACTATGAGCATTTGCCTACCTCTTATAGATAGAGAAAGTTGGCATCCTTGAAAAATATCTTCATGTATGTCTCCAAATCCGAGTCTGTTTGTAGAATGTATAGTTTATCCTCCAGACGTTTAAGTGATTCAATTCTCTCCAGGGCATAGTATCCCATCTGGGAATATTGCTCAGTCCTTGCCATCATATACCACTTGTCATCATGCAGGCCTACATGGTAAGGGTCGCAAAAAATGTCGAACTCACGGTCATTGAAGGTATGGTAGTGTATCTTGAGAGGTTGGAAGCTAATGATGGATTCTACTATCTTTGCCAGGTGTTCCAACCCTTGAAGATTAAACTTCTGCTCTGGTAGGGAGGGATTCTCTTTACTTATCAGCCTATTTTCCAGATATGGGATAATCGTGTTGAGAAATTCACAGCTACGTGTACAGTTTTCATTCTGAAACCTTTGCAGGGTTAGGTAGAGTGAACTTAATGAAGAACAGAGTGTATTGATAGCTTCAAATGGCAGGGCGTTATGGAATATGCTATAGTTCTTTTTGCTGTATCTATACCAGCTTTTTCCGTTCTTTGTTGGGAATTCCTCGATAGGTGCTTGAAAAGCGGTAGCTTCTTTCATATACCTGATATCTCCCAAAACCAAACGAGGGTTTACCTGGGCTCCAGGTTCTCCCCAAATGGCTTCACCTACTTTCTTGGAAAGGTCTATAGCGGTGTATTTGTGTCTTGTATCTGCGAAGCATCTGTCCAAGACCAGGTATCTCAACTGATTCTGTTTTTCTCTAATCATGATGACGGATGGATTATGTTATGCTTTTTGGGGTGTGGTGGGTTAGATGGTCAGCACCTCTTGTTGCTCCAGTGTACAGTTACAAAGTCTGGTTCCTATTTCATGGAGCTTTTGAATAATGTGCTCACTCTGTTTGTCTCTTGGCTGTTTCAGCCGGTTGGCATAGTGGGAGAGGAGTCCTTTATTAATCTGTGTCGCCTTGGCAAGTGTTGCCAGAGGTACATACTGGCTGTATGCTTTCAGAAGAGAAGCCATATCAGAAAAATGATAGGTGAAGTCATATTCCCCGTTCTTATACCATTCCGGAAAATCGCCATCTGGGTCACTAAAGAATGGGTTCAAGACCTCCAGACTTCCTTCTGCCAGTTCAATGAACTCATTGAAGTCTGGGGAACTCAGTTTTTTTACTACAGGTACTCCACTGTCTTGCCATACAGAGCCGGTGAATTCAGAATCTTTCCATTGGATATTGATGATGAAATGTCTCATATTGTTTTTGGTCGCAAAGGTATGCAAATGAATACTATTACACAAATAAACAAGGTTAAAAGTATCTAAATGAATACTTTAATGCTGCAAAAGAGGTGTTTTTTATTTTAAACCTTAACGGAAGTTAAAGTTCTTGCGATTTTGTCAAAGATTATCCTCGCGTGTGTGTGCGCGCGTCTCTGTTAGAAATTTTGCAATTTTTCCAATTGTAAAGAAAAAGAAATCACGTTAATTTTGGCCTTGAAAAAAAGTGTGATTTTTGTTTGGAACTTAAGGAAGAAATTCATACCTTTGCCGCCGAGATGCAGAACAGCACTCAACGCTCATGGCTCTTTGGGATAACTGTGTTTAGGCCTTAATATATAACAGTTGGAGCTCCTACCCATTGGCTTTGTTCGTTCAAAGGATATTAAACCAATTAAATTGAAAAAGCAATGAAGAAGTTTTCGTTATTGATTATTGCGTGTGCTTTATTTATCAATGCGCATGCACAGAGGGTAGTAGCTCCAGAACCAGAGTTCATTGGTAGCTATTGTATGCTCACTAGCGATTCTACATACGCCGTTCTTCCAAAGGAAAACGGCAAGGTAGAAAAACACCAGAACAAGTTCTCTAAGTTTTCCAAGATTGCAGGTGCTGTAAGTGACCTCGGTTTTGCAGGTGGCATGGTAGGACTAAGCACAGGTAGCATGGCAGGACTGGAGACCGGTGTAAGAGTGATGGGTACGGCTGCCGGTGTAGGGCTTGCTGCAGATGCAGTGAACACTTTGGCTGGAGTGGAAGGAATGGATATTGCTTTTGCCGGAGGTAAGTCTGCTCATTCTATCAAAAAGGACGGAAAGGATATCCGATTACTTATCAAGGTTGAGAAGAATGATTATGACCCGATGGGCATCTACCGCATCGTGCGTTTCAAGGCTTCTAAAAAGGACAGAAGAATACAGTGGCTGACACTTCAACCTGCGGTGCTCGGAAGCTCTGATGCACAGAAAAAGGGATATCTCTCCTTCTCTGGACACAAATATGGCAGTCAGAGTTATCTGCTCACCATCCCGGCTTCAGAGCTTGAACCAGGAGAGTATGGAATCATCTATATGGCAGTAGCTTCTGCACAGGAGATTCCTTTTGGAACATTTGGTATAACTAAGTAAAACTACAAGATTATGGAGACATTATTAATGATGTTGTTTGTTGGTGCCTTGGCTAAGGGCACAACAAAGGCTGTGCTTGGTGGTGGCAAGGGAAGAAAGAAGAGAACCAACTGGGACCATCTTAGCTATGGTCAGAAGGCTTGGCTGCATGATCATTCGAAATAGTCAGGTTTTAAGTAGGAACAGAAATGAGTGAAATTTGCTTCATTTTAGCCGGATTCACCGCACTTGTTGGGGCTTGCCTGGTGCTTGACCGGGCAAAGAACCTTCAGGATGTGAAGATTCCGATTTTCTTAACGATGGCAGTTTGTACAATCCTCCTCGTAGCTGGTACCATCCTGGTTTGAAGAATAAAAAATCATGATTCCGTGATATTTTATTCATTGTTTTAGCGGTTGGCATATGATTGGCCATCTTGTTCAACGTGAAGTCTGGCAAGAGGTGGATAGACGAATTAAAAACTATAAGTTATGGTTCCAGAGCGTAAGATTGCATTATTGGTGGATGCTGAGAATGTCTCTCACCATCGCATTGACCAGGTGATGGCAGCTGTCAAGAACAACCTTGGTGGCTTGGTTACAGTCAAGCGTATATACGCAGATTGGACTAAGCCCAATCTTTCCGCATGGAAGGCTGTGCTTCAAAAGCATGCCTTCCTTCCTATCCAACAGTACTCTTTTACCTCTGGCAAGAACTCTACGGATTTTGCCTTAGTGATTGATGCGATGGATTTGCTGTATCAGAACGATATTGATGTGTTTTACATCGTATCAAGTGACAGTGATTTCACAAGGCTCGTCATGCGCATCAGGGAATCCGGAAAGATAGTGATTGGCATGGGAGAAAAGAAGGCTCTTGAGAGTTTTGTCTTGGCCTGCAATGATTATATTTTCTTTGAGGAGAGTGGGGATGCTTCTTCTACGGTTTCTGGAAGTTCCGATTTTTTGGAGAAGGTATCTTCTCAGGCTCCTTTTGTTCCATCGTTTTCCGATACCTCGTATAGCGTGAGTTCTGTGGCTGCCAGTTTTGTGGTCTCTTCCACAGCTTCCTCTGATTCTTTCTCTTTCTTGGATGGAGAGGGTAAGATTGTTGCGGAAGGTATGGAGGATAGTAAGGAGGACAGCATGAAAGTATCGGTGCCTTCTGGTGGTTCCCTGAAGTCTGAGTCTTTGAGTAGGGATACTGGGCAATATCCTGCCGGTATCAGCAAGAAGCTGCTCGCTTTGTTAAGGCAGGTGGTGAAGGAGGTTGCTGAGAATGATGGTTGGGCAGAGCTTGGGTGTGTAGCTAGCAGGCTTCATGTAAGAAGACCTGACTTCAAGGCTAAATCCTATGGCTACAGCAGGTTTTTGAAGCTCATTGAGGCTTGCGAGAGTTCTTTTCTCATCGACAGGAATCATCAGATCAAGAGGAAAACGAAGACTCTCAGGAAAGTTTGTTTGAAGAACAGATAGCTGCCTGCCTGTCTGTAGCTGCTGGGTGCAGCTTTTTGGGGAGGCATCTAACTGGAAAGAAATGGCTTGTTTGATACGGGTCATTTTTTTTGCGACTTTAAATACAACGATTGTGATTATGATTGATTCAAAAATGAATTAAGGCCCATGTGGAAGAGATCTTCAAGCAGCATATTCTTCCTTTTAAACTATTTCATATCTATGGGTTTCAAGGTTTCGGTTGCGGTTTAATGAAAGGTTCTGAAAATGAAAGGGTTAAAGCGTAACCCTAGCGCAACCAATTCTTATAGAATGGCAAAAATCCTTTTGAAGCTTGGTTGCGGCAGAAACTTCATCTATCTTCCTGGTAATAAGGAAGATAAAACCTGCAGCAACTGCAACCATGAAACTGAACATTTTCTTAGGGCCTTTTGGGGATAAGGCTACTTGATCATGTATTTTTCTTTGTACTACCCACAATCTAGAGACTTGTGGGTGTTTTATATGTGTTGTTTCTTTTTTTTGTGCTTTTTTTGTTTCTGTGCAGATACACTGCACAGAAAGCTCGTAATTTTGTGGACGATTTAAAAATATTTTGTATGAAAGATAAAAAGCAAGAACTGAGTGCCCATGTGGAGGAGATATTCAAGCAGTATGTTCATCCTGGGCTTTACATCTGTGACTTGGCAACTGGTGGTGGCAAGTCATATACCATCGGTAAACTCACCTGTGAATATTATCCCAAGCATTTTGAGCGCATCATCATTCTGTGTGTTCAGAACAAGCTCATAGAGGGTATGAATCGCGAGATTGAGAAGTTTATCGATCAGCCTGGTTGTCTTAAGCTGAGTGAGAAGCTTGTAATAGAGAACAACACGGAGGTTATCTTGAAGGCAGTAAGGTCCGGAAGTCTTCAGGAATTGCTGGCCGAAATGGGATATCAGATAGAGCAGCAGCGGAAGAAGAAGGTTTCTGTGGCTGTGTTGGAAAACAGATTGGCGCAGGTTGAGAAGTTGGCTAAGTGCATAAATGCTTTGGTGGCCATACTACAAGATGATTCTGAGAATGCTTCTCTGCTAGAGCAGATACAGGCAGAAGAGAGCCGGCTGAGATATGCTGTCAGGGATTTCTTTGCCAACTACAAGAAGCATTTGCTTATTACTGGAGAAGTGAAGAAAGTGGGTGTGAAGACTATACTGAGTCGTTTTCCTTCATTGGAGAGAGTCTATCCGCAGGTTAACTACGCCAGCAGGAAGGTATTTCTGATGACCGTTCATAAGGCGATGCTTGGTATTGATCCTATTTTGTCGGAAAGTGTCTGTATCAGGGATTTCTGTGACAAGAAGACCTTAATCCTGTTTGATGAGTCTGATCAGGCAGCAGTAGCCATGCGTGATGTCATCATTGGTCAGGCTTGCAGAAAGTCTGCAGGCTTCAACAAATATGGCAAGGGATATCACGGCTATTTGCAGTATTTGGGCTTATTGTCGGCCAAGGATACCCTTACAGAGAGATATGATGGGACTCTTTTGAAGGAAAGTTTGGAGAAGGCTCAGAAAATTTGCCAGGATAATTGGGAGCGGAAGATAGGGGATATACTTCCTTACAAGAACATCTTCCTGGCAGATACGGAGGAGTACAGCAGTTTTCGACGTGGTGTGTTCTTTGCCGGTCCCACCTTTAAGTTGGAGATTTGTGGTGGAGAGGAACACGCTCGGTCCTTCATTTGCTATCTGGCTGGTGAGAAGAATTTCATATTGGCTCATGCTGAGAATGAGGAAGAACTGTTTGGGAAGTATGACATGGTGATTTCCTTGGATAAGTTCCTCAAGCTCTCGGAAAGCAATACTATGGCGGTGAAGAAGTTCCTGAGCGGTTGTGTCAGGAAGGCTTTCCAGAAGAGGCAGGATGCTTTCAGGAATGAGACCGATGACAGGGAACAATACTTGGGATGGCCTACGGTGGAAGGTGAAATCCATTCGCTCCTGGCTCGTTTTGAGGTGGTTTCAGAGAAGTTCTTTGAGCAGCAACTTCTGGATTACTACACCAATCGAAAGAATCTGACCGTCAAGATGGATGGCAAGAAGTACAAGGTGCAGGACGATTCCTTCTATATGCATGGTTGCCGGTTATATCAGGAGGAGCTTGATGAAAGAGACAGTCTTCACCGGGTAAGGCTCTCTTGCAGGGAGATTAGCTCCACGCCTGAGAAAATACTGTATGATCTGGTGGTTTCTGACAAGGTGGCTGTGGTACTCTGTTCTGCTACGGCTTCAAGTGAATCTGTGATCAGTAACTTTGATATAGAGTATCTGATGTCGGCTTTGGACAGGAAAGTTCATCTTTTGGACAGAGAGGATAGCAGGAAGTTTGAGGAGCTTGTTGAAGCTACGTATCCTAGCCGTCATCAGGTAGAGGTAGTGCCACTGGAGCATTATATGTTCAAGGACAGCCGCAAGGAACACATGACCCTACCTGAGAAATATAAGCAGATGTTCTGTGAAGATGCTGTTGAGGAAGGACTGGTTGACCGATGGTTCAAGCTGACTAGAAGAAAAATCTTCCGTGAGGCTTCCAATGCTGATGAAGCAGTTTTTGAGTTCTATCGTATCTTTCAGTTCATCGAGGCTTATCACTGGTTCCACGGGCATGATGACATTCACAGTATGCTCTTTTTCCAGAATAGAGCTGCTCAAGCCTACGAGAAGCAGATGAACGTTATCGCTTGTCTGATTGACGGATTCTACAAGCAGAAGATGAAAAATGATGATCATGTGGAGGATGTCTTTGAGAGTGGTTTACCTGATTGGCAGAATGAGCATCTGTTCATGTCCAACAGTTTAAAGGACGTGGAAGACAAGGTTTTGAAGAGATTGAGTGATGGCAGCATTTCCAAGGTGATGCTGGTGACGGCCTATGGTAGTTTCAAGGCGGGTGCCAATCTCCAGTATAAGATACCGGAAGGTATTGATTATGAGAGGGGTGACAACTGGGAGGAGGATGAACATGAACTGAAGAAGGACTGGGATGCTGTATATCTCCAGAGTCCCACCTCTTATCTCTCTTTCAATGATGATAGCCAGGAGCAGGCTTTTGATGCTGGTCTCTACCGGATTATGATGTCGCTCATGATGCTCAACGAGAGAAGTTGGCTGACTCAGAATCAGGTGGGGCACTGGCTGGAAGAGGCGATTTCCAAAAAGTCTATCCGTTTTAAGGAGGATGCTGTAGCCATGGACAAGGCTGCCTGGGCGCAGACGATGATTGAGCAGGCTGTGGGAAGAATATGTAGGACCAGGAATAAGCCGCTTTCTACCTACGTTCTGTATGATGAGGGGATGACGGAATTCTTTATGGGTGATTTGGGTGACAAGTCACACACCAAGGAATTCAAGGCTTTGAGCAGTTATATTCAGGGGCATACAGAGATCGGCGGTGATAGTCATGCTTCTGCTGAAGAGGTCAAACTGCATAATGATTCCCAGGCTGCTCAATGCAAATTGCGTAAAATGAGGGAGAAGGCTTTACTCTTCACTCCACATCCTTATGAGGTGGAATATGAGAATTTAGAGGATGGGAGTGAAGATTTGTCGATTCCTTATTACGTCAAGAGGGCTCAAATCATGAATCAGTACTACAAGCAGGCCATTATCCGTAATCCTGTGGTGGCATCCTTGCAGGAGCTTGATGAACAGGCCATGATGGTTCCTTTCCTGAGAAAGTGTTATGGCAATTGGGAAAGAGATGAGGATGGATCTTTCTGCCAGCATCCTGTATCTCCTTCATCTGTCAGATTGGATGTGTTGATGAAGAATCCGGTTATTCGTGAGCATTTTGAGCGGAATGGCTATGCTACAGGTTGGAGTTCTGATGGTCTTATCCTGCATCCGGAGATATTGATGGCTGATTATGCCGGCGAAATTGGTGAGGAAGCTTTCAAGGCACTTGTTCTTCGCTATACGGATTGCAGAGAGGAGCAGTTTGCGCATCTGGAGGACCGGGATTATGAGTTGGCCGATTTTGTGGTTCTGAATCCGGATGGTTCCTATAAGGTGGCATTTGATGTGAAAAATATGAATCCGTCCATAGAGCATTTGGACAGGGATGGAGACATGCCTACTGCAGAGAAGCGTCAGGAAAAGGTGAATCGTCTGGGGTGTCCGCTTTATACAATCAACATGCTCAAGATGCCATTTGAGTCGATGGACAGGTATGAGATCTGCGGAGTGATAGATGAGGATGGACATGTCCAGCATGATGCTATCATGCGAATTAAAGGTTTAATTGAAAGATAATTTTTTAATAAGTAGTTATATGGCAAAAAAGATAGAGCATATTTCAAAAGAAGAGATATTGAAGTTGCCTGTGACAACCAACAGGCTTATGGTGTCATGGAACAGAGAAGCATTCTTTGCCAAGTATGGCATTGTATCTTACAGGATGGAAACGAGAGATCGTGAGCGCAAGAATCTTTCTTACGAACAACTCTCTGACACGCCATCTTTGTCGGTAGTAGGCATATATGCAAAGTATGAACCTTTTAGCAGCAGAGACGGCTATACGAGATTTTTCGTGCTGGTGGAGAAGGGCGATGAGAAGCTGGTGATGGAAAGTCTGAAAGTTCAGAAGGATGTGGCTTGCAAGTCAGATGATCTGTATGGGTATGATGAATTCCTGCAGCAGCGCATTATCGTGTCGCTTGCAATCAATGCCCTCGGAAAGAAGGGCAAGGGTGGCATGATGTACAACAATGGCATGTTGCTGGTTTGTGATGACCAGAACTTTGGGGTATCCAAAAGGTTGAAGGAACTGGTTTGCTTGAAGTTGGAGGTGAATAAGTATATGAATCTGGCTGCCAGAACTACCTCGTTTTCACATCCTAAGGATTTCAAGCAGTTGCAGGCGTATAGTAACTGTGTTTTCCAGGTGGGGAAGGAGATGGATGGTGAGTTATGGCTTGGAGAATATCTGAAGCCGGTTATACTCAAAAAGCTGAATGAAGGTGATTATCGTTTGGACCAGGTTTACATCAAGAAGAAGCGCTTCTCTTCTTCTTCTCACAACACTGTTCCTTATTGGCCTTGGAACAAGGATACGTACAATCACAGCCGATTGTTTGTCATCTGCCAGGTAATTGAAAACGTGAATAAACTCTTTGATGGTATGCTGACAGTTGATTTTTCCGACCATCAGGTTTTGGATTACTTTGAGAGTCATCCGAAGGAGAATGTTGAAAAGCTGTTGAAAGAATACTTTCAGGGAAAGACCATTCTTGTGGAGGATCCTTTTGGCACGGATGATTCAAAAAAGCAGGTTGATCAATTCAAGGCGAGTGTGCTTGCCACCATGGGGAACGTTGTGAGTGTTGTCAAGCGAGGTGGTAAGGTGGATATGCTGTTAAAGTTATGTGAGGAGATAGGTGATGAAACTCATTATTCGCAGTCTGTGAAGCGTATGTATGAGAGTGGTATTGCCTTCCAGCACATGATTCATCATGGTGGAGGCAAGGAGGATGATGTGCCAGAGGCCAAAGCTACGAGAATCCTGATGGAACTGCTGGTCAAGGATAGCATTGTCAAGGGCTGTATGCCATCAGAAATGGCAGCCATCGCAGGGAATTGGAAATTCTGGCTTTTTAAACAAAAAAAGGAGGTTGTATATGGAGCATCCTTGAAGTTGTGTGAGGGAAAAGCTATGGCATTTGAGCCTTATGGCTTTGATGATGGATTTGGAGAGGATTATGACACCTTTGTTGCCTCTATAATGGGCTTGTCTGCTCTTCTCAAAATGAAAGGTAATCATGATTATCATGTGATGGAGAAGGAGGGAAATGCTTATCTGATCATTGATACAGAAGAGATTCCTATCTTGGATGCCAAGCAAATTGATGATACCTATGGCAAGATTATTGAAGGGACTGATCCAGATTACAAAACAATTTGCGTGTTTAAGAGAAAGGGTGCGGGTACGAACCACAAATTCTTGCGCGGTCTGATGGGATTTCATTTATGGAAGGAAGAAGGTCTTGATGGGGAGGGATCAGAGTCCTACTCTTACATATCTGGTTATAATTCCGATAATTTCAATACAGGTGCTACCTTCAAGATAGGCAAGGTTCCCCATGTAAGGCGCATCTGTATTTTGAAAAAGGATCATCAAGAGCGTGTATGGGAAGATATTCAGGAGTTGAAGAATATGCTGGCTGTGGGCTTTGGCCAATGGAATGAGCTGATGACTTATCCTTTCCCTTTTAAGTTCTTGCAAGAGTATTTGGACAACCAGAGTGAAACGACGTTATCAAAGCATTGGAGTGAAATGTAGTGTTTTAAGTTCTTTTGTTTCAGATATTTGGTATGCTCTCGCCTCTTTTGGTGTGAGAGCATGCCTATACAATGAGTCATTTTTTGTTTCTTTGAATATTAATTATGTAGGCATAAATGTTAAATCTTAGTTAATGTAACAAAAATGCTACCTATATATTTGGTGGTTAGTTGCTTTTTTGTTACCTTTGCAGTGTCGAAATGACAAAGAGCTCTTACAAATAATGAAACAATCAGAATTACTGAAGAGACTGAGAGATGCGGGATGCATCCTGTCTCAACATGGTTCAAAGCACGACAAATGGATCAATCCCAAGACTGGCGCTTACGATTATGTGCCTAGGCACTGCAAGGAGGTGGCCAAAGGGACTGCTATAAAAGTGCTTAAAAATTTGGCAGGGGAATAGCCCCTGCCAATCTATGAGCCATGTGTGGATTTATTTGTGGAGCTCTTTTACTAAAAATATAAATGTATGGTGAAAAGAAAGGTTTTAGTTACAGTAGAACAAGCATCTGATGGTTCGTATTGGTGTCATACAGAAGATGCGATAAACAAGGGGCATTTCAACTCTGTGGGACGTACCGTAGAGGAGGCAAAGCAGGATTTGCTTGATTGCTACGAGGAGGCTAGGGAGTTTGAAGATGATTTGCCGGAAGTAGATTTTATCTACAAGTACGATATTCAATCATTCTTCAATTACTTTTCATATCTCAATGCGTCTGATATTGCCCGCCGTGCAGGCATCAACCCATCGCTCATGCGACAATATATCAGCGGTGTGAAGAAAGCCGGAGAGAAAAACTATCAACGCCTGTCAGCTTGTGTCGGCAAGATTAAAGAGGATTTTAGAGCAATCTCTTTCTAGTAAAGATTGATTGTTTCATATACATTGTTAAAGAGCTCGAAGCCCTGGTACGAGACGTATCGGGGCTTTTTTCTTGCTGTTTTCTGGAAATGTTCAGCAAAATGTTAATATAATATTGACAGGTAAGCGCTATGTTCTTTAGCTTGTGGGTAGTTCAATGCATTGGTGCAGGTTACAAGAGCAACATCTATGTGGAGAATAGTGTTTAGGCTACTGCTGCTACTCAAAAGAAGCCTTGGGATTGCAAGACTAGTGGCAGTTATAAAGACCACAATATCACATTGAAGGGTTGTGAAGGTGCTTCGGATGCACAGAGCAAGAGTGGTAACAACGAGTATTTCGTTCCATCGAAATACTATACTTATAAGGCTAATGATGCTTTTGAAGTGAAGAACTATGTAACAGCAGCTGCCGGTGCAACTTTCAAGGTGTCTTATGGCTCAGGTGTAAGCAAGTCAAGATCTGTTTCCTTCGGCGATACAGATGGACAGACTACAGGCATCTGCGACTTTACAGAAGCTGCATCTGTACCCTCTACTCGTATTTTTACCTTGAAAGGTAATGAGGTACAGACTCTTCAGCCAGGTTTGAACATCGTGAAGACCACCTACTAAGATGGTCATACAGATGTGAAAAAAGTATTGAAGAAATAGAATAATGGCCTTCGGGATATGATTGTCCCGGAGGCTTTTTGGGTTATCGTTACTGCCATGACATCTATCTATTAATCAAAACAAAAACTCCCTGATAATATAAACTGTTATTTTTAGTTGTACAAAACAGTCATTTTCCGAAAAGAATCAGATAATCCACTAAAATTCTACATATAATCCACCATACTTAGCCTCTTTTGGCGTAATTTTGCCATTACCAAACGTATTTTCTGAAAAAGGAAAGCATTGAAAAGTCGATGCTTGATTACGGATTAGCAAGAGAATAAACAATTACAATTTCATATAAACCGAAAGTAACCAATGAAAAAGAATTTTTTAATGACGGCTGTTATACTGCTTGGCATCATGACAGGTTGTACTGACAGCTTGGAGCAGCAACTAGCTCCTGCAGCAGAGGTTGAAACTGAGTTGACAACAAGAGCTTCTTCAGGTCGCCTTAGTACTTACACTCCTCCATCGTATATTGATGATTATGCATCAATGGCAGGTTGGGACCAGCGTGGCAGTTGGAATTTAGCCAACGTGCATGACCCTACAGTCATGAAGGCTGATGACGGCTACTATTACATGTATCAGACTGATGCCTCTTATGGTAATAGTTTGGAAGGACATGGCCATTTCTTCTGCCGTAAGAGCAAGGACTTGATCAACTGGATTTGGGTAGGCTCCACCATGAGAAGACAGCCTTCTTGGGTGGCAACCAAGGTGAATGAATATAGAGCAAAGGAGGGCCTTCCTGCTATCAAGCATTTTCGTTATGGATTTTGGGCGCCATGTGCTCGCAAGGTGAGAAATGGCTTGTACCGAATGTACTATTGCATCGTGGTTGATAATTACATCGGCAATGGCTTATATGCCGATGCAGCCAATTTTGACAACACCTGGACAGAAAGAGCTTTCATCGGCATGATGGAAACTTCCGATCCGGCAAGCAACCATTGGACAGACAAGGGCATGGTAGCTTGCTCTTCCACTGACCATGGGTTCAACTGGGGAAGAAACGGTCAAGGTGACTGGAATGCATATTTCAAGTATAATGCCATCGATCCGTCATATATCATCTGCCCTGATGGCAAGCATTACCTCATCTACGGTTCATGGCATTCTGGTATTGTTGCCATGCGCCTGAACCCGAATACAGGTATGCCTTATGAGAATATCGGTGACCCATGGGGAGACATCAGCAAATATGGCAAACGTATCTATACTCGCAATATCAATAGTCGCTGGCAGGCATCTGAAGCTCCGGAGATCATATATCACAATGGCTACTATTATCTTTTTCTGGCCTACGATGAACTTTCTGTGGCTTACAACACTCGTGTGTTGAGAGCCAAGAATATAGAAGGTCCCTACTATGGCAAGGATGGCAGAGACTGTACCAACAAGGGTGGAGAGGCATATCCAATTCTGACACATCCGTACAAGTTCAACAATAGTCCAGGTTGGGTAGGAATCTCTCATTGTGCTGTCTTTGATGATGGAGAAGGTAACTGGTATTTTTCATCACAAGGTCGTTTGCCGGCAGGAGTAAATGGCAATCCATATTCAAACGCCCTTATGATGGGACAAGTACGTTCCATTCGATGGACACAGGATGGCTGGCCAGTCATTATGCCTGAGAGATATGGTGATGTGCCACAGCTTACCATTCTCGAAAGTGAATTGAAGGGAACCTGGGAGAATATCACCCTGGAGTATAATTTTGGTCAGCAGTGCAGTTCTGAGAGCATGACACTGGGTAGTGGTCATAAGATTACTGCAGGTTTCCATGCTGGTGGCAAGTGGTCCTACGACAAGGCAAATGCCATTCTCTACATAGATGGCATACCTATGTATTTGCAGAGAGAATGTGATTGGGAATCCAATCCTAGAAAATATACTATTGTATATTCCGGACTCAGCAACTACAACAGTATAAGGAACCGCAAGTCATATTGGGGCAAGAAGAATTAAGACATCAAAGGAATTAAGGTAAAAGGTAGATGACAAAAAGAAAGTTGCTGACTTGACTATTAAGTCAGCAACCTTCAGCTTTTGCAAGGGGGAGCACTTCGCACCCAGTTTTTGTAATCGCATGATGATGGAAGTTTGCCTTCTGATCAATGGTGCAACTTGCTTTCTTGCAGGCGAGTTTTACCTTTGAATCACTATCTTGCATACTGATATTCTTCATCCAAAAATCAGCAATGGTATTGCACACAGTATTACTGGCTATTTCTCCAAAAGAATGACCACCCAAACCATCGCAGACAATACCCATGAACCGATTATTATCAGGCAGATCAATGACCGTGAAGGCATCCTCGTTGTTTCTCCTTCAGCCCGTTTTGCTAATTGTTGCTTGTCTTATCTTCATATCATTTTCCTTAGAAAATAATTCTACATATTCAAATCAATAACTTTTCTATAATAATGTAGTTTTAACATTGATATTATTCATGATGCTATGATTTTGTAGAGACATTGCCAATCATTATGGTTCATCAATCTAAAAAAGCGAGGTTGGGTTTGTGGAATCCCAAATCTCGCTCTTTAAATTCTGTTTCGTCAATGCCAGTCCTTTGAAATCATAAAGCCCAACTTTTATATGAGCTTAATCGTTTCTATAGACATATTGCGGTCGTAAACTCTTTCCTCCTCTGAGTAGCTAATTCAAAAACTGATAGCAGCTTTCGCAGTCTTATATTCATTGTTTTTTAGTAGGAGATAATTCCTTTTTCTCTGATTTACCGAATTCAGTTTGTATCTTCTTGATCATGTCCTTTACTTCCTGGTCAATGCGGTTGAAGTTATTGTAGAGAATTCGTTCCTTGGCATCCGTGGACTTGAAGTTGTAATATATAGGAAGAGGGTAGTTCTTATAGTCCTCTTCTTCTGCCTTGATTTCGTCCATGTTGAAGTTCGTTTTGCAGAAGAACTTGGAGGTTTTGAACTCCTCGGCCTCCTGGATATTCATAGAGCCGTTCTTGCCGGTCTTGGTTACGGTGAAATCTCTAGCTGTCTGTCCGCAGATCCAACCAGATGCCATATCGCTGATTTTTGAGGCAGGTACCAAACTGTCCATGTTCTCATTGAGATTGATGGAAGTACGGTCTCTGTCAATCGTAATACCTTTCTTGAGTTGGACAACCTTTCCGAAGATGTCTCCAGATAGCCAGTCCAATGTATCCTTGCTTCTGGCGGAACCACTGATGACATTGCCCACGGTAGTGATAATCTTGTCTTTACCCACCTTGCCATAGTCAGCTTCAAGCTGAGGTAACTCCTGAAAACCGAGAGTGACGGCTACTTTATTACTTCTAGCTGTACCGATAAGTCTGTCAATCTTATGAAAGTAGAGCGTCGGCAGCTCATCCACGATGATACTCACAGGGACGTTTTTGCCTTGACCACTATTCACTCGGGTTACCAGACGATTGAGAATCAAAGCATTCAGTGCACCGATGATACTCTCCATTTCTGGGTCGTTGGCGATAAGCAGATAGCTTGGATTTTTCGGGTCAGAGACCTTCAAGTCGAAGTCATCTCCACTGAAAACCCAATAGGCTTCCTTAGTAGCAAGGCGCGATGTCTGCACTCGGAGCGTACCTATCATACCTTCCAGCTGTTCCATAGCCTTGTTGTCAAAGGCTGTTTTGAATGGTCCCAAAAGGGGATATACTTCGGGGTCGGTGACCAGAACCTCGAAAATCTCCTCATAAGAGTGGTTCAAGAAGGAGAGTACATGAGGCATGTCGGAGTATTGGCCTTTCCAGTAAGCTGGCTCCACCAGTTTATCCATCTGTCCCAAGCAGCCTTTGGCATACACTCGTCCTGTGAGTCGTTTATGGTGGGTCTCTGGGTCTTCGCTATACTCTGCATCCAGTTCATGACCATGTTCATCGTATGGTTTCTTTCCGTAGTTGACAAAGAAATAGATACATGCGGCCAGGAAATTGGTGGCAGATGTCTGGAAGAACTGGTCGCTACCACCACCTGAGCCCTTTTGACCTTTCTGGAGGGATTCAATGAGTGTTTCTGCCGTTTCCTGAGCAGCTGCCAGATTACCTATATACTTTTGTTGGATAGGATTTACTCTACAGCTGTATTCTACATTTACGAAGTTAATGATACGGAATTTACACCCTTCCGGTATTTTCTTCTGTTCCTTATTCTTTCTATAGTGATAATAGAGCTTAGTGGCCAGGGTCGGAAATTTATAATCGTACACCACCATCGAGAAGCCTTTACTGGAATGCTGCCTAATATAAGGTTCTATAACAGAGAATGTTTTACCAGAACCAGGGGTTCCCACAACCCAGGTTCCTCTGAAAGGATTGATGATGTTGATCCAGCCATGACGGAATTTCCCCTGATAGTAGAAGCGCATCGGTATGTTCACGGAATAAGGATTACTGACACACTCTGTGGATTGCTCGAAACTCTCGTTCTCCAAGTTGAATCGGTCTTTGAGCATGCCGCTTCTGAAGTACTTGGATATATTGTCAAGTGCTACCTGTGTCAAAACCGTTCCGGCAATTGACAATAGCATATATACCCAAATGTTACCACTAAGTATGCCTATTTTGAAGTGCCAATCCCAATAGTAGATACCAACAGACAGCAAAACCATCAGAAGGCCTGAGGATATAGGCCAGATAACCATTTTCTTGGCATCATACTCAATCTGCTTCTTATTTTTTGTACCAATGCAGGTAATAATGACCATGATGAGGGTCACCAGTTTACTATAGGGCAGGAACTGATATACAGACAGGTGCTGAAGTTGGCGATGTAATCCTGTTATGATGCCTCCCAAGAAATCCAAATCTTCGGGATTGAAGGCATACATGAAGAACTCCAGGAGCAAAGTCACATAGATGACAGCCCTAAACAGGGTATAGGTTCCTTGTAACTCTTTTGATTCTTCCATTGTTGTATTTACTTGTTACATTTTACACTATTGGCTTTTTGTTTCCAACGTTCCTGGCATGCCGTGACAATTTCTGTCATGCTTCTGGTTTTCCTAGGATTGCCCCTGAGTTCATACCAGGAATCCATGAGCGTAGTAAAGGAAATGAGCCTGTTCATCTTTCTCATCTTATAGTTCAGAGCACGGAGACTTCTTCTGACATTACTCATGCACTCGATTCTTTCCTTGACAGTCATCTTCGCATTCTTATCCTTGTCTTTATTCAATGGAACAAGAAGTTTGATGTCTGCTGCCACTTGCATGCCTGTCTCGACCACCTCCGTATAAATGTTGTTCTTCCTTTCTGATACTGCTACAGCTATGAGATTAGCAGGACATTCGGATGATGTGGCTTTCAGCTGCTTGATGTTCTTGAACGCCTGATCCACCTCATAATAGATGCCATAAGTCTCGGCTGCAATACTTAGAATGTCACCAAAGCTATCCAGATAAGAATTGAACTGCTTTTGAAAATCAGTGATTTCCTCCACCTCTTCTCTTAGGAATTTATGCCCCGACAGGTTAAGTGTCATGGCAGCATCCTGGGCTATAAGCGTTTGCTTTGCCTGTTTTGCATAAGTATAGAACATACCGGCTCTTATTACGTCTCCACCAACCCATGCCTTTACCTGGGTATGAAGAAGCAGGAAAGCACTCAAAATCAAGATATATCTATTCATCGGCTCATGCATATTATTGGAACCATGGTTTGTGTTCTTGTCTCATACGATAGAATCTTGCCACTTGTTTCATGGCCTTGCCATGTCGCCTGATGGCATCTGATGCTATCATACCATTTGTTTTCTCAATTTTTCCAGCTATGGCTCTGTTCCATACGTCCTCAAAATTGTAGATACAGACACTAAGAGCAAGGCTGCGAAGTTTTTTGTTCAACACTTCTAGTTCCTCGCTCAGTTGCCATAGAAGCATCGTACGCTCAGCACCATTGAGCATGCTCTCTTTACCGCCTGCTTTGATGACCTTATTTAAGATGCGGTAGGCTTTAGTAAACTCTGCCGCAGTTTCCATGTAGAGATTATTCATGCTCATGGAGGCGAATACACCTTCTGGATTGATTTTTCTGGCTTGGTCAATCTCCCACAAATAGATGAGTGTCTGCATGCCATCTTGATACAGAGTGGCTGCTGCAGCTATTTTCTCTGCGTAGCCCTTGGCTGTTGTGAGATAGGCATTATACTGCTTTTCCCATTTTTTCATGGTGGCAGCATCCTTTACCATCGATCCCTGTACGCCTGCCAGATCATTCATATTGTCAGTTTGACTTTTTATTTTGGCACTTACATTAGCTTCTCCTTTTTGTATGGCAGCATATTGCAGGGGATTGGAGGTTGCTACCCCTTGGCTATAACCTTTAATCCAGACGGAAAAAATGAATATGCCTACCAGAAGCAGCTTTTTCTTAATTTGTAATTTCATAAATTCCCTTTTTCCTTTTATTAAACTCAACTCTGCGCCGGATTTCTCCGACAATATCCTTCCTTGCCTTGATTCCCACAAGTTTGAGACAGCCATTGGTTCGGTCTCTGCTAAGGATGATGACCGTTTTGATACCGACCAATAGCTGTAGTAGGTTTTGACGTTGCTCATAATCCACTACACGATAGAGTTCAATATAGTGAGTTGTTCTTGCCACCAAACCCTTCCTTATAATTATCTGCTCTGAAGTTATTGTATAACTTGTCACCAGTTGGGACAGGGTAGCCAGCACAGACATCAATATCCCAAAGATGGCAAAGGAATAGAAAATCCAATGCTCAAGTTTAGTGATATGATGACCCATCCATATGCATCCCAATATGAATGGTATGAAGAGCAGGTTAGTGAGCAGAATGTATCGACAGCATGGACGTAGTTTCACCTTGGGATAGGCATTTGTTTCGAAGTTATACATATGATATTGATGAATAGTACTACTTTTACTTGATTTTGGGGAGATGGACTATATGCCCATTCCCCTTCCTTCTCCACGTGACATGGCTGCTTCATGATTGAAATTCTCAAATTTGGCCGCAGCCACTTCCGCCGGGGAAACTACCCCGGGCTTGAAATAGACACCTTTATGCTCGTAAATGTCAGGACGTGGCATGGCTGGTCTTGATAGACTGGCTGCTACGTCCAAGGCTGTTGTCACTGCCGCCAATATTGCTGCTCCCAAGTTGAACCCATGTCCTTCCTTTGTACACATCTTCACTTCCGGGAAGATTTTGTCAAAGAGCTTCATGCGTTGCATATCATTTACCGCCAGGAACTTATTATATTCCTTTTGGGTAATCTCGTGAGAGAATACATTGCCATCGATGACAGCGGACATCTTGTATTTACCCTCAATTACCTTTCCGTCAGCATCTTTAAGACGTTCCACAGCAATGTCATTGACTTCCGTGGCTCTTCCATGTTCACCACTTCTTCTCCACTCCTTGCTTGATTTGAGATTTTCAAGCCCCTCACCATTTACCTTGGCATCACCCAGGAGAGTTAGCTTGGTTTCTCTCTGAAGGTCAGAAAGAGAGATGTCTCCCAGTGACTTGCTCTCTGAAAGGATGAGTTTTTTGATGTCTTCCTGAGACAAAGAATCCACAGAAAGGCCTCTTTGTTTGAGAAGGTTGGCTATTCGCTCATTGCTATAACCGGAGTTCAAGTTCTGCTCTGCATGAGATTGTGGAAGCTTGAGTTCCTTAACAACAGTCAGTTTATTACCCTTATCATCCGTTATAGGTATAAGTTGGGTCAGCATCTTGGCTCTCCCGTCGTCAGTAGCATTTCTGAAGTCCTGATACTGTTTCTCGGAAATCTTGAAAGCCCACATGCCCACATCGCTGGAATCGCGCAGGTTCAAGAGATAGTTGCCTGAGATTTGATCCTTCCATACCATGGCTGAGGTAATGAGTGCCTTGGTGTTGTCACTTGTCAAACTATAGTTACCATGCATGCTCACTACACCTTTAGCCGTTTCCAGATTCTCCGATAGAATATGGTCTTCGTTCTTGCCATTGCTGGCGTCTTTTATCTTCACCTCATCAAACACCTTGTCAAAGAGTTCCAGGCGATGCTCATCATCGTAGTTGATGAACTTGATATAGTCTTCCTTGGAAATCTCATGACTCATCACCTCATTATTGATGACAGCTGTCATTCTGAACGAAGTCTTCTCCCCATCGTGAGTGGGGTAGGTTTGGATTTCTCCTACGCTTACTCTTCTGCCATCCTTGACAGGAAGGTAGAAAGCCTTATTCTCAGTGAGCATTCTGCCATCGACGACACCTATGGAGTTCCATCTGTCAATATAACCTGTATGATAATCTGTTCGCTGATGTCCCAATGTAATGATATCGATATGCTTTTGATGAGCATTCATTGCATCTTGAGCGATAAAGATCTCCTTCTCTGCCTCAGGCTTGAGCTTGATATCAACATAGTCCTTGGAGTTGAGCATCTGCCGAGTGATTTTGCCGGCAAAGTCATTTTCAATCACCTTATTGATTATAGAGAGGCGCTCGTCTATGGACACCACATTTTTGCCTTTGTTACCTTGCTTGCCTGTATCCTTGAAATTCTTCGCCATGAGTTTGGAGAGTTCCTCATTGGAAAGGTCGTATTGTAGATTCTTGTTGACGGAAGAAGACTTGATGGTCAACGTCTTGTTCTTATCATCAATGACAACTCCATGGGAAGCGAGTATATGTTGGAAAAGTTCTGGTGTAGCATAAAGAGTGGATCCCATGGCCTTGTCCAAAGGTTCTGCCAGTCCTTTTGGACGAGCCAGCATTCTTGGCTTAGAATGAATCTCCAAGTTATGAAGAGGGTCGGCAACCTGTGTGCCTTTATCATAAAAGCCGTATGCTCCACTTTTAAGCTCTCCTGGTTTCAGTCTTCCATCAGGACGGTCAACTACAACCGGTGCAGAAGAAGCGAAAAAAGGTCTTCCTTCGATTCGTCGTACATGGTAGCCTCTTTGCGGAAGCAATGATAGTCTATCCATGAAGGAATTGAATTTTCCGTATTTTGCTCCCATGAAAGGATGGAACTTGGGTTCTCTATAACCATATTCTCCATCCATGATGGTGTGCCCCCATTGCCCCATATTAACAGGAGAATTGGCATTCTTGGCTGTTACCCATGCATTGGGCATATAATAATCGTTCTTCACGATGGATGTGAACGTCTCGTATGCCTTTCGGTTAAATGAATTGGTTCCTCCTGATCTGAGATTCTCAACCTGACTTTGTGTCAAGGTGTAGTATCTTGGGGTGGAGGAGTTGTGTGCAAGGGTTATAAGCTGCATCTCACCTGATGGAGTTTGAGAGAGATGTGCTTGCATGCCATTGGCATTCAGGGTAGCCTGTAGCTGGGGAGCGATATCATAGCTCCCAAAATTGGAATTTCTTCTGAGTAGAGTCATATCCTATTTATTTTCCAGTGATGAATTGTCTTTGGATAAAATGACACATGTATGGCGATTGGCCGTGTATGGCTTATATATATCAATTCCTCCATGGCTCACACCTTGTAGCTTTTCCTTTTGTACACCAGCATCAATCAGCAGCTTGGCTATATACTTAGCTCTTTTGATACTCAACTTTCTGTTATACTCTTTACTGCCTGTGCGGCTATCTGCTGCACCAATGACTTTTACTTTGAGATTATATTCCTTCACTGCAGCTGCGATCTCAGATAGTTCTATTTTCTGTTGGTTATCAACGAAATCAATGCTGTTGATTTTGAAAAAGAACAAGATAGGAACGTCGATATTCTTATCATGTATGACATCACCCGAACCCATTACGCTTCTTATTCTTTCTCTCAGTTCATTGAGGCCTCGATAGTTGTTCTTAGGATAGAAAGATACTTCTCTTGGCACATTGCAATGATAGTAAGGGACCGTTTTTAATGGTTTTTTCTTCCATCCTTGCTTTCCTATATCTAGTGTAAGTCCCAAGTTGGCATGCAACAGGTTATCTCTGAGTGAACTTCCTGTACCCAGGCCATCGAATTTCTGAGCTGTGGCAATAGCACCAACTTCTGCGGACAAACTTAATCTGTCAGCTATTCTATAGCTGCATAGCATACCATAGTTGAGGGCAAACTCTGTCTTATGGAGGTGTGAATTGTGGATGACACCAGCTCCCATGTAAGGAACAAAGTTCCATTTTGGCATTTTCTCATAATCCTTATGATAAAAGGATGATATATTGACCATCAGATCCAAGTGATAGTTTTCATATCTTTCCTTGTGGAGATTAGCTGTCTTGAACTTGAATCCATCAAAGGCAATACGGGTACCAAAGTATGGAGTATGCCATTTGCCCAAGGTGATTTCCAAGTTGGGAGTTACTCTGTCAAAGAGATCACCGCATCCCGATGGAGAACCGGCAAAAGCGGCAGCTCCAGTTCGTGCAGAGACAAACCAGTTGTCCAGAATGCCAGATGGCTTGAATTTTAGACATGATGCATCATGATTGGTAGTAAACGTGGTCGCTGCATCCTGTATTGGTGTAGTCACTTGTGATACCACAAAGTTCTTCTCGGCCTCCGAGAAGACGACTTGGGCCTGTGCAGAAATCACTGCCAGGCAAAGTCCGAGGAATAATAGTTTCAATCTTTTCATGCTCTTATTTTAATCTTTTATGTTATATATATATTATAATGTGTAGTTGAGCAGAGTCACAACTGTTCTGCAAGATGATCGAAGAGGAAAAGCTTGTATCGGCTGATAATCCTCTCACAGCATCTGACATAATGAATATTAGTGGCATATCCGGCAGCCTTAATCCCCCTGAGCCAATTGTGATGGTCAGTGGAATCATATTTATGGCATTTCTGATAGCGTTCACCCATTAAAAGTCTGGAATGATATTCCATGCTTTCTTCTGCAGAAGAGAAGTTACAGAATTTCTCACTTGGCTTATCATCATTATGCAGACTATAGGGTAGTCCTTTTTCCAACCAGCTCTTGCTAGCCTTGATACCAAAGAAGTTATTTCCTTCCTTGGCTAATTTGCTTGTTCCCCAACCACTTTCAAAGGCCATCTGGGCTAAGATAACCGAAGATGGAATACCATATTTACGTTGCTGGCTCATGGCTAGTGGGGCATATCGCTTCAAGAAATCCGCCGGACTTAATTTATCATTTTTGTCCAGACCTAAAACTTCTACTGCTCTTTGTTGGGTGTCCCTTACAAAAGTCAGAAGCAGGTAGGGATTCTCTATTTTCCCCAGGAGGCGGCATGTAAGATGCAAATGAGGGCCGGTAGCCCTTCCGGATGCACCTGTTTTTCCCAAAGCATCACCAGCATATACCATTTCCTGATTCTTTACCCAGATTTCTGAGAGATGACAATAACTCAATGTATAGTTGCCTGCCTGCAAGGTGATGTAATGTCCTGCGATAGGATCATAACCCACTGTTTTGATAAAACCATCAAACATGGCATATACCTCTTCATATTTAGCAACTAGGTCAATGCCTTGATGATTCCTTTTTTTTCCCAGTGAATGGGTCAGACCTTATTCCGTATGTTGAGCAGATTTGAATGCTCTTTAAGGGATAGCAGACACTTTGGTACTTGTCTATCCAATAGTTCGCGGCTTCAGCAGATCCTTGTGCCAGAACATTTATGGGCAGCCAGAGCAAGCTTGTAATCATCCATTTCAATCTTTTCATCATTTCTACCTTATTTATATAATACAGGGTGCAAAGGTAAATGGAAAGATTGAATTTATAGGTAGAAAATGAATTGAAGTTATTTTTTAACACAAAAGTAGTTCTATTGTTAATATATTGTCATAGATATGTTAAAAATAAAGTTTAATTATGCAGAGGAGGAAAAATTCATTTTTTAGCATTACCTTTGCCGAAAAATTTAGATAAGGTATGACTAAGGTAGAAAGATTTCAGGATAATGAGATTCCTTATGAGCTTCTAGCTTCATTTGGACTCTCGCAAGAAATGGTAGATGACCTTCCACAGAAGGTATTGGAGCAGTTGCTCTCTGGGCAACGAACTCCACTTCTGCCTATTTGCAATGTAGATGAAAATGGAAATTGTAATAACTCTCTCGCAAGACTTTCTCTAGTGAGGACAGATGATGGCATTGATGTCATCTTCATGTCCTGCTGGAAAAGCAAATTGCTGGAAGAGTTTGAATTACAGCAGCAACAGGCTCTCAAAAACGGAAGAGCCCTATATTCAGCTGAAAAAAATGCGTATTATCAGTTGGATTATGCTACCCAGCAGATTGTTTCCATGCCGGCCTATGTAATACAGCATAACATGCGTGTACTAGGCAGACAATTGGATATGGAAGTCTCTGATCTGGAGCAGCTCAAAGGAGGTGACGTTCTTTGTCTGATACAGGGAGACAAACCAATTTCGTTGGGAATTGACCTGATGCAGGATATAGGTATTCGTGTAGTGAACGGAGATAAAGAACAGTGGCAGAGAGAATTCACTGGAGACGAATTTCCTCTTTACAGTTTTGGCATCAGCGGTTGTTGGGTGAATGATGGGCATTTTTCCTATGTGAAGGAAGAAGACTATACTCAGGACATGTTAGATGCATTGGCTGAGAGAGTGAACCAGGTAAAGAGAGCTGCATTCCATCGCTAGTATTCATTTTTAAAGGATAACAGGTATGATACTAAGTGGATTTCAAGAGGAGCATCAGCTTCTCGATTGGTATGAGCAGGATTCAATCTCTGCTCTGCAATATATTGAACATCATTCAATAGGTATGATCAACCGCTTCAAGAAGTGGTGTCAGGAGAGTGGAAGCAGTGAAGATGAAGAATCTGCCAAGGATTTTTTAGATGAATATAATGGATTATTCTTGGACACTGTAGTCAGTAAGAATGAGAATTCAACTGCAGCAGATACTTCTATGTTTCATCAATGGTGTGAGAACAGCGAGTTTTTGGATGAGCTATATTCATCTAAGCCCGCCCTTCATGTGACTCTCTGGCGATATCAGAATCCATGTTCCACAGATAAGCAGAAATGTGCCCATGACTTGGATGTTTCCACAGGGGACATTGAGAAATGGTGGTCTGTAGTGGATTTCTTGAATTTTGAACATGGAGGAAATTATCAGCCAGTAAGGTTGGACGAAGAATCCATATCAATGGCGATTTTGTATGTTTGCCAACTACATATATAGATAAGCTTTTAAATTATTATCCAATTGTTAGTACTATTGTGTCATTCGTGAGAACAGCATAAGTAACAGATGTTCATCAAAAAGTTTGAACCGACTCACAATATATTCGGTTGATTTTTTTATTCTCAAATCGCATCGCTTGTGATGAGTAGTGCGATTTTAATTATTCTGCAAAAGACAACAGCGGTTTTTCCTTAATGGAAAACCGCTGTTATTTTATATTGTTAACTTTTTTTCTTAAAACGATCAACTTTTTTATAGCCTCTTCCATATCGTTTTCCTTTGACACCAATTAAGCCACCTTCGAAGAAGTTGATAACATCGTCCTTATGAAGTTTTGAAAGCATGGTATTGAAGGTATCTTCTCTTGTAGAAGGTCTTAATTCCTGAATTTCTAAGAGGAGTTGGTCTCTTTCAAGAGGGAGAGAGCATCTGTTGAGTACAATTTCCACTGCTTTAGCAACACTCAACTTTTGGGTAGATAGCTCCTTTTCTGTAAGAGTTACCTCTTTTGGAGTGGCAGCAATCAGTTCAACCTGCTTTGCCTGTTTTGAAAAAGACTCCATATCAACATTGAGCGTGAGTCCCAGGATATCGGACATGATACTTTTGAGAACATTGATAAACAGTTCGCTATCTTTACCTTTTAAAGAGGTTCCCTGTTTCCAATAGCGACTCTTGAATGCAAGGCCGGTAAGTTCTTCTATGTCCTTTGGGGTGACTTCCTCTTTATTTAAGAGGCGATTATTGGCTACATTGAGGAATGATACGTATGAAAATGTTGAGAATTGGCTTGGAACAAGATAGGTATATGTTTTAGCAGTTTCGTCAGTTGAAGACGGATTTTTAAGATTAATCATACTCATTCCCTTCACTAATGCGATGAGAAATACCATACTTTGGTAGGACAAGGTAGTTTGCTCATCCTCACAGATACCTTGGGAATCCAAATTCAATTCCGAGATAAAACTCATTGTGAAAAGTCCATAACCTGTCCATTGGGTTGAATGGAGAAGAGACATGAGAGTCGCATCCTCTGGCAAGCCCAGTCCTCTGTTAACGCTATCCACATAACGGCGCATGGTTTCCACCTTATCCCAATTGGCAGGTGCGTCCTCTGCGGATGAAGATTTTCTTATTCCAGCAATAATGCCTAATCTGATTACATCCGGTGAGACAGACTCATTCAAGTAGGATGCCAGCTTGGCAAATAAATTAGGACTCCAGTTGTATTCTTCAACTGGGTAATAATTCATATCATCCTGATAGTTGTCATTATCGTAATATTCTTGATACATATTTATTTCGAAGATTCAAGTTAATTAAAATATTTGCGCAAAAATACTAAAAATAAATGAAAGCGCCAAATTTTAAGATAACTATTTGTGTCTTAAACCATTATCTTTCCGTTCATTGTGTTTTGTTTGTACTTTTTTTGCACCCGTTATGTTGCTGTTTGATGAAATTTGAGAGTATGTCATATATCTATGACACACTCTCCGTATTATCTGGAACACTTGCTTTTGGATGCATGTGGCAGCATGGTATCTTCTTTATGATCATGAGCTTGCTCATTCTCACCTTGCTTGGTATCGGCAGCCATGTTTTCCTGGCTTTCAATAATGCCATTGCCATCTACATCCATGTCGATGGGGGTTGAGGTTCTTAAATCAATACCCTTATCTGGGGATTCTGCTTGATTGGCTTTTTCTACATACTGGAAGATGATATTCACAGCATGTTCTGCAGATGTCAAGGCATGTTTTGTGAATCCTGGATCTTGTTTGAGAAGGTCTTTCCAGTATTTGTTATAGTCCAGGCCTTTCACGTCAAACTTACATCTTTGGCCAATCATGGCTCCGCCCATATGTGCTAGAAGTTCTTCCTTTACCAAATGTTCATATCTGGTAAGTTTAGCAGCTTCCTTGCGAGTACTACGCACTAGGCCTATTGAAAGGTCTCTCATATAGTCATCCTCTGATTCAAATAACTGATGAGGTGCAAGGTGAATGGCATCTTCCTTAGCACTATAGCTGACCAGACCTTTTCTGCCATCAAAAATTACCTGTGCAGGATATTTGCCTTTTTCGGTAAGCATGCCTATCACGGAAGTTTGTTTCGATGCAGAAACCTTACATGATTTTCTAAGTTGCTCCCATTTCTGAGGATGTTCCATAGAAAAATTGGTTTGCTCAATATTATATACTGTTTGCAAAGTCTTCCCATCTGACAGACAGAAACCTTCTTTGCTGATATCAACCTTGAGATTTTCTCTCTTAATATCATCAAGCGTCATGTAGACAGGAACCTCGTATCCCTCCTTTTCCGTCAGGATGGAAAGAAGCAAGGATGTTTTGCTGTCAAACTTGTCTCCATTAATACCCTGAGGAAGAGCAGCATTGCTTTTAATCCATGGAAGTTCCGGATAGGTAACCTGCAAACTCAATCGGTCAGCAATAAGCTTTCCATACTGTGAGTACGCCTGCGTATGAAGGTGTTCCTCAGTATGCCACCTACCTTTAATGGGCTCGAAAAAACCATCCTCTGAAGACATATAAACCTTTTCTTCATTCTCTGGAGCATTTTTCTTCTGTTGAAGCTTCTCCTGTGAGAAATAATCACCAATCAGGGAAGATAGCTTTTTCTCGTAATGATCCACACTTTTCTGAATTTGAACTTCCATCTGATTTCTTGCCTTTAGATCCATGGAAGAGACGTTTCTTTCATAATCATCTTCCAACATCTCTTGCTCTTGAAACAGAGTCTTGATCTCGGTCTCGTCTGGAAGAAGCATCATATCTCCAGAAAAAGGATTATTGGCATCTTTCATCGATTGAACATAGTCTTTCATGAGCGCAACTTCTTGCTGGTCATTTACATGATCTTCTTTAGAGGCTTCTTTGAACTCTTTTTGAGATGGTTCTGGAGAACTGAGCACATGGCTAAGATGCTGATTGAAAGCCTGCTTGCTACCTAAAATCATGGTCAATTCCTTGGTGAGCTGAGCAAGTTGCTCAGTTTCCTCAGGTGATTTGGATTGCAGCAAGGCAATTTTAGTCACACCTTCCTTGATTAATCCCTCCTTGATGAGTTTGAGGTCATCCGTATTGAGAGGTATTTCAACATTCTTTGGCTTCTTGAAAGCAGACAATTTGCCAGTGTTGGATAAAAGTACCCCATCGGCATGGTCATCGGTGGTTTGAATGCCACCAGGAGAATTTGGGGTGTACAAGATGCTATCACCTATCTTATTTCCCAAACAGGACATGAGCTTCTCCAAGTGGGCATTCAAATTATCACTTTCCAGTCGCGTTTTGACAGCTCTCAAAAGTTCCATGTGCTGGTGAACATTCAATGGGGTAATATCAAGTTGCTGCACTTTTTCCCATCTATCATTGACATAGAAGTTCACCTTCATATCATCTTTTGCATTCAAACTCCATGACAATGGAGTGATGTTCTTTTGCAGGAATTGAGAGAAGATTTGCTTACGTGAGACTGCAGGAAAGTCTCCTCCGAAATTCAAAGGGTAAGTTTTGCCTATATCTTTTTGCAAAGCCATAAAATCCTTACGAGCGGCCTCCACCTGTTCTCTTCCCTTTACCCAACTTTTTGTCTCTTCTGGTGTCAATTGCACCAGTTCCTTGGATTGAATGAGTTGCTGAAACCTCGCTAGAGGAATTTCATGAAGCTCTGGTTGTGTTGAAAGAGAAAGGAAAGTGGAATATGCTATATGTGATTCTCTTGCAGAATCACCGCCAATATAGGCATCCACTGTACAGATTCGTTCCTTGTTACCATGTCCCTGCTTGAAAAACATTCCTACCAAATCCTTACCCAGTTTATCTTCTATCATGGATTCATAGGCAGAAGGAAGAACGTAACCATCTGCCTTTAACTGGCGAAAGCGCTCTATCTGTTTATTCTTGGAATCTATTTCCTCGATGTTATCTACCCAGGTTGAAAATCTTCCTGCTTGCCATTTCACTTGGGGGAAATGGGACGTTTCTGACTTATCCCGGGCCCACTTACCAAGCTGTAAAGCCCATTTCTCCAGCAATGAGAGTTCGCTTTGAGTTGTATCCAAGAACTCCAATTCCTCTGGCGAGAAAAAACGGTCCTTAGGAAACGGCTTCTTGCCTGTTTGCTGACTTTTAGAGAATAGGGTTTGCCATCCCTTCATGAAACGGTCTCCTTTGCTCTGACTTGTTTGATAATTCATTAATTCTTTTTTCTATTATGAATGATTAGATAGGAAAACATTGCTAGATACAAGGTTATTGCCCAGCATATATGGCAATGTTTTCCTATCTGTTCTTTTATTTCCTTCTCAGTACATGTCATTTGGACTACGTATTGGCTTTCAAATCCCAATGTGATACCGAGGTGGTACGACATCCGATCTGAAGTTTATTCTTATAGACATCCAGTTGCATGTCACCATGTACTTCCACATACTCACCGGCATTAACATTGATGTCCAAGGGCTTGCCTACAATGAACTTTACCCATGTAAAGGCTCTGTTCTCACCATCCTTATCAGAAGAAAAGGCCGAGAATACCTTGAACGAAGTACCCTTTTTACTGGTCATGGTTTCAATACCCTTGTTTCCGATCTTGCCTTTAAACTCCATAGCTCCTTCCAGACGGTCTGGGAGAGAGGAGTCGTTCTGCTCAATGGCTCCTTCCGAACGGAGATTGAAATAAAGATTCTCTTCCACCTTCTTGATAAAGAGATTTCCATGAACAGTGACACGGCGTCCTGCCTGATAGTTGGCAGCTGTAGTCTGGTCACCTTCAGCCGCTACTCCAATATGAAGTTCCTTGACACTCTTGTCCTTTCCCTCAATAGGAACGATGATGGTAAAAGCAAGGAATTTTCCACCTTCCTTATTCTGCTTTTCAACTGCGCTGCTGACAATGATGCCGCACGCGGTAACATTACATTTGATCATATTTTCTTGTTTTAATGATGATACAATTCTTAAATTTATGCTTGTTTGAGACCGACAGTCTGCTTATTTTCTGGGCATTCGGTCTCAAAAATAGTACTTGCGAGGACGTGCAGTTTTGATGCATCCACCTTCTCCCTCTCTCTCTTTACCAGTTGGCATTCCGTCTTTTCCTCGCCATTCTCTGTCAATCTGGCCTCCCTATTAACTACAGCCTGCATCTCATTGGCCTTTATCTTAGCTGCCATGACAAGAGCTGCTGAAAAGAGAGTGGAGATCAGCTCAGAAAAGGCATCTTTGTTATTATCCATACCAGTTTCACTATTTTGACTCATCAAATATCCGAGCCATTTGGTTGGATCATTGGACTGAGTAATGTTGGCAAGAAGATTTTGTGCCTTATCTTCCTGGGATATAGGATGAGCGACGGGTGAATATTTGCTTCTTTCCTCTGCCAGAAGGTCTTGCCCATTTCTCAAAAGAGGTGTATCGTTACTGGTTCTACCTTCTATTGCTGCGAGATAATGAATCGGATTGAATGCCTCTATTTTGCCGGAAGCATCCTTGATTTTTGTCTCAAAATGCAAATGTGGACCTGTGGATCGACCTGTATTGCCCGATATTCCAATCTGTTGACCAGCCTGAACGACCTGACCTTCCTTGACATTTATTTGGCTCAGGTGCATATAGATACACTGGAGCTGAGTTCCATCCTCCTTGTCATATGCGATCTTAATCATATTACCGGTAGCCTTTCCATAGCAGGCAGAAATGACCTTGCCCTGATTTTCTGTTGCATACACTGGCAGATTCTTGCCTCCAGTTGCGATGTCTATGCCTCCATGCAGATGATTTCCTCTATCTTCATGGAACATACCTGTTACTTTGAGATTTCTGAAATCAATGGGGAGGGATAGGGTGGTGGGCATTCTAGGAAGAGACTGTTCACCCTTCCTTGCATACCCGATATTGACACCTTGTTTCTGGGCTTGCAGAACTGCCATCTGATCATATCGGTCAAGATGGTAACGTTGAATTTCATCAAGCAGGTCTTCCTTATAGGTAGGACTGCTCGCATATCCACCTTTCACAATGCCATTAATCCAGCCTCTATAGTCTTGGGAACTTTTTGAGGCACAATATTTCTGGTATCTGTCCAACAGAAGAACTTTGGAATGATCCTCCACACTGGCACTTACCCCAGAATACACTCTGAATGCTTCCGGATAGCCATGATCATCCACATGGTAGCTGACAGGCCCCTTCCATGACCCACCCTGCTTCACTCCAAAGAAATTGGAACTTTCACGTGCAAGACGCGATGTACCAAAAGTACTCTCAAATCCCATTTGAGCAAGGGTGATGGATGCCGGGATGCCATATTTGATTTGTTGTTCAATGGCCACCTGGGCATATTTTGCATAAAATGCATTTTTATCTATTGCCATATCATTTGGGTTGGTGATAGCCATGGGTATTCCCCATGGCTAGTTATTATCGATGAAATCCTCTATGTGAACTTGCTTCCTGATGGGAGTCCTCCTTTTCTCCAGGCTCTTTTTCGGCCACATTTCTTCCCTCATTTTCAAGAACCTGCTGCTGATTATTTCCAGCAGTTTGTTGTATCTGAGGAATAAATGTAACGGCAGCTACAGCCTTTTTATATTCAGCCATGTCATCAGCGAGCCAGAGATTGTACCACTGTTGCTTGGCTATTGGCTTCTGCATTCTTTCTCCATCCACTGTGGCAATGACTACCTTCACCTTCGGGTCATCCTTGTCGGCACAGATTCTAACCTTCTCAATGCGGCTCATATCAATACCTTCGGTATTTGGCACAATGAGTTGCTGCTTGGATTCTGGATACCTGTAACCTATATCATAATATTTCTGGGCCAGAGCCTGATGCATTTCCTGCTTGTTGTCTTTGCCCATGACATTGAAATAGGCATTGAGATGTTCCTTCATCGGATAGATAGAGAATGATTTTTCATTCTCTGGCTTGATGAAGAAGGCATACTTTCCCTCAGAGTCCTGGATAGCCTGAAATTTCTCAATCTTGGTTGCCTGCTTTTCTGTAAGCTGGCTTGATACATCGATGGTTTGATGAATTTCTAGCGTAAACTGCTTGAGCTTGCTGACAGTCACCTCCTTGTCCTTATAATAACTGTTTGGTTCCTTTAGCGCAAGACTACCACCCGCATTATAGAAGCTTACCTCTTTTACGTCTTCTTTCTTCAGAGCTATACCAATTCTCTTCTTACTCATACCTTGCACCTCGTTATTCACAAGCAAGGAGGCACCCGATGGCAGGATGACATCTGCAGTTTGCTGCTTTCTGTCAAGTACTACGACCATTTCCTTTGCCTCCATGGAAGGAAGTTTGTTGAGGTCTGCCGAGATGGAATAATCCTTACCTGTTAAGAGAACATCTTTTGTTGGCAACTGACCTCGGATGGCATCATAGTTCACTTCTCTTTTTCCTACAAGGTTGTCAATCGTCTCGATGGCATTGTTCACGTCACGCTCAATCATACCCATTAAGTTCCCATTTTCTCTCAACTCTCGTTCCCAGTAGGGGATAAGTTGCTGGCTTTCCTTTGACAATGTAGCAGGGAGTCCCTGTCTTGCCATCAACACACCGGCGGAAAGTTCTCTAATGAGTAATTCATGCTTGGCATCATCCGCTGGTAAAAGGCTGTTTCGCCCTGAGCGGTCCAGACGCTTTGCATCACCAGTGGTTGCTACTACGGAACGGAATATGTCATTTGCCTTCATAATGGCATTTACTTGCTCATTTCCTTCCGTTTTGCTCATGCCACTTATGAAAAGCGTATTCTCCTTGCTATCGAATTTGGCATCTTGTAGTACATGAACTCGCTCATTCTTAATACCGGAAGCCTTACAAACAGCATCAGCTATCTGGTAGGCATGGGAGAGAATCTTGGTGGCAGGTGCTACATCCTTACTGATTTTCGTCTCCAGTGGATTGTCACAGATAGCGACCCGGTTTCCAGCCCTGATTACTTTAGGGAGCACCGTATCAAGCGCATAGCTTGGAAACGATAAGTAGGACGTTTTCTTACCATCAATTTCCTTTTCCTTAGCCTGCATACCAATTACAGGAGCAATAGTCTTAGCCTTATCTCCATAGATTTCATAGGAGCTGCCTTTCTTGATAAAGACAACAACCTCAGGATGCTTTTGTTCCTGATCCTTGATAAACTGGAGAGCAGACTGTGGACTAGATGCATTCTTAGCTGTCTCCACGAATTTCTCAATCTTTTGCCCATTGGCCTTGAGTAATGCCGAATATTGCTCAGAATCACTAGCAGAAAGAATCGTTTGGTCTATGTTATAAACATGATGACGCTGGCGATGGGCATGGACTGCATAATTGGACTTTTCCATATCTGGGAGTGCATTATACTGCTCCTTTGAAATGGTGTCATTATGGTTCGTGACATGCTGGTATTCCCATTTGGTCCAGTTGAATGGAAGCGAGCTTTGACCTCTCTTGACTGACATGCCACTTTCCTTTGCCTGGTTATAGGTGGAATAAAGATTGGTCTTATAGCCTTGCTGATCACTATGCAGGTTCATCATGATGTTATTGAATGCTGTGATTGGCTTCTTGGAGACCAAAAACTCAGCATTGTTCTTACCCTTTTCATTCATCCAAACGCCTTCATGTGATTTTGCCATCTCCAATGCTGCAAGAAGAAGGGCTGCATGTGAAGCTGCCTTGCTCTCACTTTTCTTCTCTTCCTTATCTTCATGGTCGCTCTCTACAGAAGCTTTGTCTTCCTTTTTGACTTCCTCATTGTCTTCCTGGTGCTTTTGCGTCTCCTGTTCCTGAGCCTTTTCTTCATGATATTTCACATGTTGCTCATCATCCACGATCGTCTTTGCTTCTTTCTCTGCTTCATGCATAGGAACACCGGTGGCTTCGATTTGCTCAGCAACGCCTACAACATCTGTTTGGATGTTGCTGTCTTCATGTGGAGTTTCATTCTGTAGAGGAAGCTTATATTCATCTTTTTCTGCCAATACCTTATAAATTTGCGTCATATTTTCTGCCATGGACAGATTGACGTTATAAGCCTGGCTATAAACTTCCTTGAAAGCTCCTTCTTCCTTTTTGCCAACCTGAACAAGGTTGGTGGCAGAATCATATTGGAAAGCAAGAATCTCACCATTAGGCATATGATATGCCGGATTAATCTGCTCAGAAAATTTCTTAGCAATGGAAGCATACTCATTTTGCTGTTGAGTATCAACAACCGAGTCTTCTACCTCCTCATTTTCCTCCTGTATTTGATATTCAGGCATTTCCGAGAGTTGCTCTTCAACATTCTGCAAATTCTTATCTAAACCTGCGGAATGGTCGTACGGGAAACTGTAATGAACAGACAAGCCAATGTTGGTAAGGGTTCCCACGTTTAGCGAATCCTTCTCCTTATTATATTCAAAATAGAGAACGTCTCCGTTAGGCATGGAAAAGGCAGGAATATTGGCCTTTATCGTATCCAACTCCTTTTGTACCATGTCCTGGGCTATGGCCTTCACATCCTGACTGGCATCATTCTCCAAACCATATTGCTCTATAGACAGTTTAATATCTTCCTCACTAACTCTGCGTAGGAGTTCATAGGTTCCACCCAATGAATTGTTATAAACCAGGGCATAATGGTCGTTTTCAACAAGCAGGTCATCACCACTTTGACTGGTGGCATTTTTTCTGGTGTTATGCTGTGAGAGACTATCACCTTGATCATATTGCTGGGTCAAAGTGAGGAGTTCATCCCATTTTTCCTTATTGGAGAGATTATCAAACTCTTGTGTATTATCCACGCTCTGCAGGTACAGATAAGAGAAATAATACTCATTCTTTGGCTTTGTCACACTATCCTGGCTTGCCTTGCCTTCTTCGTTAGAATCCTTCATGTTATTATCTGTATTTTGTGAACTATCCACTGTTTCTTGCGCTTTTATATTGGGCAGAAGGGAAGCACCTAAAGAGAGAAGTTTCTCATCACTCACCTCTTCAATCCAACTGCCTAGTACCTCATTGTCCTGGAAATACGCTCTGAGTTCAGGAAGACTTTCCAATGCAAGGACTGTATGCTCGCTATCTTTATCAGACGTAATCTGGGTTATGAGGGATGAAAAGTAAGCTTCTGGAGAGGAGAGTGGCTTCGTGATGGAATCAGATACAGTTTCCTCCTTCATCACGTTCTGCTGCTTGATCTTCTCCTGCTGTTCCTCATTCTTGATTTGCTCTTCAATGCCATCGAGGTTGCCCTCCATGAGCGGCTTTTCACCCAATGCTACTTTTTGCTTGTCAATCTCTTCCAAAATCATGCGCGATGCCTTATTCACGTCCGACATAAGCGTTGTAATGAACTTTGGCTTTTCACGCAGCGTTTGAATCCAGCTGTCTATATAGGCGGCATTGTTATCAGAAATTCTGCTAGAGAAGCCTAGTGCATTGCCTATCACAAATGCAGTGGTCTCTGCAACAAGTTCCTCCTTGGCGTATTCCTCAGAACCAAACTTGCTTTTTGGCAGACGGTCAAGTCGCGAGGGATGACCGGTAGAGTGGGCCATTTCATGCAGGGCAGACGAATAGTATTCCTGACCATCCTTGAAGATCTCATCCTCTCCCTCATGAATCTTGAACTGTGCTTTCATCGGTACCTTAATGAAGTCTCGGGTCTTATTATAGCTTGCACCAGGCACTTCCTCATTAACATGAATAGGGCACACCCACTCCTGCTTCTCAAACATTCTGTCAAGTGGTTCATTCTTATACATCCCCACATCGTCACTCAATGTGGTTGGCTTGAAACGGGAAATAATGGCATCATACTTTTTCTTATTCACTTCTTCCAAAGTGGTTTGGTCAAGATTCCACTCGTTATAGACCATCAGATAGGGACGAACCTTACATTTAGCCTGGTCCTCCTTATCCATGGCAAGGTATTTGTCTTCACTGATGCGCTTTCCGTTTTCGTCTTTCACACTCAGTCCCCATTTAAACACCGGCACAGAAGCCTCTCCCTTTTTAATCAAGGCTCCATTGTCTCGTGCTTGCTTGGAGGTCATGTAAACAGGAACATGGTAACCCTTTATCATGGTATGCATCTGCAGAAGGAATGCATTTCCTCCTACATAAGGTCTTCCATTGATGTTCTGAGGAAGTCCTACCAGGCTATCACCAGAAGTCCATCCTTGTTCCCAGTTCTTTGTTTTACAGGCTTCCAAACGCTCAATCATCATATTGGCAAATTTGTCCAATGCTCTGTCAATACGAGTAGGTCCGTCCTCTTGTGAGGCAGCCTTATTCAATTCTTCGAAATCCATAAATGATATATATGATCGTTATTAATCTATGTAATGTTCAGCTGTCCCATAACGCTGAATCTGATGGCAAAATAAAAGAAAAGTTTTGGATTGAACACCCTAAACTAAATTGATTTTTATTTTTAACTAAAATCCTCTTCTATTCAAAGTTTTTGCCTTGAAATGTGTTAAATTTAGCACCTCTATTTGACATGACTTTTTCTGATATTATGTTCATAATCCTTATATTAACCATTAAAGCTTTGTGAAATTGGGGCTCTATCAGGCGATAATTTCCATCAAGAAATACCATCAATTACCTTCTTAGAAGTGTTGGCAAGATTCATGCATAGTTTCCTTTTCATTGTCTTTTCATCTTCTTTCAGTCTATTTGATGCCTAGGGAATGCTGCTGTTGAAGTTCCTGATGAATACCTCTTTCATATTCTCGTTCTGCGAAGGCATTATTCTCATCGTATTTCTTCAAAACGGCATTGGCCAATATGGATAAGGGGAGGTTTCCTCTCTCGTAAGCATCGATTGCATGATCAGAGATTTCTATGACACATGGCTTTCCGTCAATGTCTGCAATCATACTTGTTCCGCTGATGGCCGGATTTGAGAGTCTCGGATTCAGCTTTTCTTCCTCATATTGCCTGTAAGAAACCCGCTGTGGTGAAGCCGGTTTGGCCAGTCCCAATGCTGCATGACCAGCATTGTTGAGCAAATTGGCACCTCCAAAACCAAGCAGAAGGAGTTTGAGAAGGGGACTTTTGACAAACATGCCACCAAAGATAGCTGCAAGTGGCAGCAAATTGTCATTCACCTGTAAGTTAGGATTTTTGCCCGTGAACATGCCTATCATCATGTCTGGCAGCATGGCTAAAACGTAGCCCATGTTCTTGGTGACATCACTGAAACCGGAAAGTCCCATCTTATCCAAGGCATCAGCCCAACCGGCATTTAAATCTTGAAAAGAGGCCTTATTACTTGTCATCTCATACCTAGAGGAATCTTGTCTTTGAGTTTCTTCCTCAGGACTATTAGAATGGTAAGCTGATGATGGGGAAGAATCTGTGGATGATGGATTTGCTTGATTGATAAAGCTATTGAGCTTATCCATATTAGAATCCCAGGTATCTTTCTTGGGAGCTTTCGCCTGACCAGACGCCCGTTTCTTTTCACAAGCTACAGCAGCCGTAGCATAATCCATGGCTCTTTGACTAACCTCTTTAAGGGTCATGCGTTTACCACCAATACTCATCCATGTTTTTTTCTCCCTCGACATCTCCATGGCAATGGCATAAAATCCGGATGCACATTGTTCACAGCGTTTCTTCCCCAGTTTCATCATCCATTCCGGCGGATGGTTATTGACACGAAATGGAACGGTTTGCTTCGAAAAGTTTTCCCTTATCTGAGCCAGCAATTTACCTGTCTGATTTTTGTTTGCGGCATAGAAGGAGTCCATTTCTTTCTTGCTTCGTGTTGTGAATGAAGGCCTATATGTTTTTATCTTTCGCTCCAACTGCCCATTCAACTGATAAATCAACTCTGAATTTCCCCTTTTGATGGAATCACTGGCTGTTTGAATCTTCTTGATGGCATCCTCATCCTGAAGTGCAAGCCTACAGTCTTCCTTGGCATATTTCTCATTTTCCCAGTTTCTGGCATGATTCAGTGCGAAGCCTGTTCTCAGACCGCCATCAATGGCTACACCACTCCAGGCAGAATTCAGGAAAGCAGCGGCTTTTGGCGCCACTTTGATTCCAGCCTTAGTTGCACCTTTTACTATGAGGAAACTACCGGAGCCGTAACCTCCTGTCACCGCAGCATCAATGACCATGGAACCTCCCATGGCTGCACCCTGTTCCCAGATATTGGGATTATACAGGTCATCTGCTTTTTGAGCGATGAGAGAATCATGCTCACCTTCTTTGGGACCGATTTTTGGAAGCAGTCCCAATAAACTGTCATCAAATGCCTTTCTTGCAATGTAGTTAGCACTGTTCTTGGGAACTTTCTCTCTGGCTAGCTGCTCAATGATAAGTCCCTGAAATCGATTTGCCACATAGTTTTCTGCAAAGGCTGCAAGTTTCTCTGAAGATTTACCCCCATTTTGTCTGATGAGTTCCTTATAGAAGGAATCAAGAAATGTCTGATAATCCTTGGCAAATTTGGTATCTTTTCCCCATCTGTGCTTACATTGCCTGATTATGTCATCTGATGATTTCTTATACCATTTTCCGCACACTTTCAGCTGATTGTCAGCATTTTGAAGCTGTACATCCACTGGCACGAATGGAGACTCGTTTCTCTCCAAACGATTGATAAATTCCTCGGTTTGCTTTTCTCGGAGATTTCTTACCTCCTTTACCAGCGTTGGTGCCATATATTTGCTGAAATATTGGCGGATACAGTAGTCAACTTGCGCCAAATTCTGATAATTGTTCTCTTTAGCCATTATAAAAATGATATTAAAAGCCCAGTAGCTGCTGTCGTGCCTGCTCAATGGCCTTATGATAAACTGTCATTTGCTTGGGATAGAACCTTGTTAGCCAATCATCATGAGAGATCTCATCATTGATGAACTTGATGGCTTGCTGACGAGTTACCTCAATGGCGTTTTCTCCCCTGTCTCTTCCATTGAACCAAGCCTTGGTCCAGGATCTTCTTCCTGAGGCATCGAAATAAACATAGGCTTCATGTTTGACATCATAACTCTCAACGTGTATGCTCAAATCTGACAGAGGGTCCACCACTAGGCCGTCTTGGGCAACTTGATGAGAAAGTTTTTTTTTTGAGTCTCGTTCCAGGAAGCAGGACACGCATCATGGCGAAGCCAGGCATAGCTCAGGAAATCTTCAATGAGAAGATTCTGGATTTTCTCAGCCACTGGCAGGCTTCTACCGGTGAGACCTAGAGGATTAGCCATATCAGGAAGCTTTTCGAAGAAATAATTGCGTTCTGCAGCCTCGGATATGACATGTTTGAGGGTGGTCTGCAGTCTATCTGAGGGAGTATAGCTGCCCAATCTCAGTTCATTCATGTAGGCAGGGAGCCAACGCATCATCATCATCAGAATTTCATCCTGCTCCTTATCATAGTGAGTCTTGGGCTTTCTGCTACCCAATTGCTCTGTAGTGGGCGCATTGTTGATACCCATTGCTGCCAGCTGCTGGATATTAGCCCAAATCATGGCCAGGAATTCCATGGGATCGATGGTGACACCATCAAATCTGACTTCCAAATGAAGGAATTGACCACTCTTGCCGATTTCCTGTCCGGCCTTGATACTGGTTCCGTAAGGACAATACGCCTCGGTGATATGGCCGTACTTCACCTCGTATTTGCCATATTTGGCTATGATGTAATCTTCATGAATACTGTCATGACCTGCACCGATGACTGTACCGGTGGCAATTGAGTAGAGAGGTTTTCCACTGGTAAGAAGATCCACACCATGGTGCTCAAATTTCTGCCCACCAGTTGGATGTCGCTGCAATCCAAATCCCAACGTGGTCTGCAGTTCCTCATCATCCCTGAGGGGAAATGGCATCATAAAGCCACTTCCCGACTCAAGGAGCATATCTTTATAGTTCTTTTTCATTCAATTTTACTATTATTGTTTGTGGATTACAATTTCATACTTCTTGGACGGTTTACCACTTCTCCGTCCTCTGCAGCAATAGGATATTCCAAACTCTTATACCTATTCTCTGGCTCCATGGAAGCATTTGGCTGCTTAACTTGCGGCACATATTGCTGAGAAGGATTTTGCTGTTGTTGTAGAACCTGCTGATTTGGGAGCTGACGATTGTTGATATTCTTCAAGGTCATACCTCCCAGAAGCAGACTGGCTGCTCTTCCAAGCCACCCAAAACGTCCGAACATCATATAGGCAGACAATGCCAAAGAAAGAATATTCATCTTTGTTACAGCACCACCTGAAACCTGATTCACAAGATGGTTCATACCTCCCATCACATTGTTCAACATGCCATCCTGGTTTCCCATGTCGGGATTGCTGGCCTGATAAAGATTAGGAGTTTGCTCTGTCGTGGGATCATAGTAGCCACCACTTCCATTGCTGACCATACCATTACCCACGTAATTCTTACCCATTTGGTAAAGGTCGGTACCTTCACCCACCACGTTGCCTAGAGTATTCTTACTGAATTGGTAAAGGTCAACTCCTTCATTTACTACTGAATCAGCTGCATTTGTAACCGAATCATAAATACCCGGCGCTTTTTCACCAGCGACTGCTTGTCCAACCATACCACCAAGGCCGTTTTCTGTAGCATTCTTACCTCCAATGAAGTAGAGTAGAGGGTTGATGACACCATCTCCGGAAACTAAACTGTATCCACCCAGACCAAGAGCTGCATGCCAACCAAGAACTTTTGGATTCTTAGCGTAGAACTTCGCTGCTTTTTTGAAGGAATTTTCCCCATTTGCTGCTTCTTTTGTTGCTTTTCCTGCTTGCTCTGCAGATTCTTTTGCTTTTTCGTTCACCTTTTCTGCAGCTTGTTCTGTACTATGAGCTGTTTCTTTCGGTGTTTCCTTGCCTGTTTTAGTTTCACCTTTTACAGTTTCAACCGTTTTCTTTTCTTTTTTGATAACCTGCTCTACAGTTTCCTTGCTAGTTTTAACAGATTCCTTTTCCTTGGAAATCACATTAAACCTTGGCTTAAAGGACGGAGTTGGCAGAGATTTTTCCCATGCCAGGTAGCCGCTATCCTTGAAAACCGGAGGTCTTACTGGCCTTGTCGGTATAACAGGACTTACTGGGACAACTGGCTTTCCAGGGATAGCCGGGTTTACTGAAGGCGAGGTTGTTTGTCTGGAGAAGTGACGGGAAAACCAATTCTTGACTCGTTCTGTAAAAGAAGGCCCAGACGTGGTATTTGCCACTGCAGGTTTAGCCTCTTTTGGTGATTGCTTCCACAGACCTCCCCAAAAATCCTTCATCTGAGTTTTCCATCCTGTCTTGCTCTGATTAAAGGCAGGGGTAAAACTAGGTGGTGAAAGGGATTTCTCCCAAGCACGATAGCTGGTTGGCTTTGTCGTAGCAGGAATGGAAACCTTGGCATCCTTAACTATGCCTTCAACATGTTTTGCTCCTTCTACAGCTTGTTTTCCTCCACGAAAGAGATTCTTTCCTTTTTCCAGGGCTGTTACGCCCAATTCTTTCCAAAATCCCATATCATATTGCTTTTATCTGTTAATCTGGATAATTTAAATTCACGATGGCTCTCACCTTATGGCGCATGGTCTTGGGCGTTTCTATGATACCTCCATTCACGGAAGAGCAAAGCCAAGCCTGATAGCCGGGGTTTTCCTTCACCTCTGTGGATGTCCAGTACCAGGTATCCTCAGATAAGTCGATAGGTTGCCCTCCCAGCCGCATGATCAAAGGATTGATAGAAGGGGCATTTCTTATCAGGACTCTCTGTTCTGCTACGCTAGGAATGAAATCACTTTGCCCTTTAGAATGAAAATGGAACATTTCCTGAGCAATAGGTGAGCCTTTTCCTGTATCTTGGTCGGTACTATTGAACATGGCGATGGTATTGGTGAATCCATCGTAAGCCTCAATATTCATACTAGTTCCTTGGCTCACTCCCAAAGAATCAGAGAAGGCCTCCTGGAATTCATTCAGCATCACTGCCATGGCAGGATGCTCTTCAGTAGCCTCTGTAAACACTACACCCACTGCCTTTTTGGAAGTTTGGGAGAAGTAGGTGGTCGTATCCATACAACTGTGGTCGTCACAAAGGACATACCCAACATGAATACCATAGTCCATTGGTTCATGCTCGTCACATGAAACCAACAGACCTTGGAATAAGATGGCCAACAGTCCACAAAAAATAGAAATATATGTTTTCTTCATTGTCTTGCTGCTTAAAATGTTACAATGGAATTTTTGCGCCCAGATTAATTCCGGTTTTGAACCGGTCCTTTCCCCTGATGGATATATCTTCCTTGATGGCAAAGAACACACTCCATCCGTCATAGAGGTTATAGGTATGTTCATAGCCTACATGGACAGCTCCTATAGCCTTATGGAAATCGCTACCTGCACTGGCGCCAATTCTGAGACTGCCGTGGTGATTTCTTCCTCTTCCAACGCAGGGTTTATAGACGGCTCCTACACCCCAGGTGTTATGGTTATGCCAAAACGACTTTCTGGTAATATGCTTTGCCTCAGGATCCTCATCATACTGGACAGAGTAGGTGGCAAAGTATTCCCAAGCGTTATGATACAGCATTTCCTTTTCATAGGAGATGGTTGACTCCAGTGTTCTTGGGTAGGAACCGCCCACGGCTATCATGAGATGGCTACCCTGGTTCTGTGCTACCATGGATGATGGGATGCCCCATGCCAATGCCAGCATACCGATGCTCTTCTTTAATATTGTCATATTGTACTTCATCTTTTATCACTTATTGTTCACGCAGAAGAAGAGAGTCAAAAGAGTCTGCAGAGAGAACGTCTTCATAATCTATCTTCAAGGAGATGGTTCTGCCACTGATCTGCTTCTCACTGAGTTCTATGGAGAGGACCTTATCATTTGGAAAAGTCATCTTTTTCAAGACGACGACATTTCTGTAACCTTTTTTAAATGACAAGCTTCTATCCAAAAGCAGCGCAGGCTTCAGCTCCACGGTTTGCTGATTGGTGGCTTTCTGAAGTTTCTTATCCTGCAGCTTAAAGCGGAGTTCATCTATGTCAAACTGCAAGTTGGTATAGTTGTCCACCGAGAAATCAATGAAAACATATTCACCCACCACGTAGATATTATTGAGACGCATCTTCATCTTATGATGATTCGTGATAATGCCTCTATACTTGGCAGGAGAGTTCCAAACCTTCATGGCATAGGCAACCATATCGGTGGTGGACATGCTTACTTCCGGATTATGGAAGGCATTTCTCTCCACGAGTTCCACCTCCTTGTCTGTTACTGCCTCTTCCAGTTTACTGGTATAGACCAGGGCGTACTGGACTCTGTAGCGTTCAGTGATGATGGTAACGATACCCATCACCTCGCCATCTTGATGATGAGAGGAGATAGGTTTGAGACGAATGACGTTATCCAGCGGCTTGTCACCCACAATGGAATCCGTAGAAATATCCACCATACGGATAGGTTCCGATGCAGTGATAATAGAGGATACATTCTCATTCACCGTGAGACGTTCCATATCATAAAACGTTTTCTGAGCGTTGGCTCCTATACTGGCAAGGCACATCATCATGAGTGCCACCACCTTTTTTTTAAGTCTTTTCATATCAATTATTTTACTGATTTCTAAATGATTTATGATTTTGTCTTACCATGAGCAGAAGATGAGTCGATGAGATAAACCTTCGTGCCGTATTTCAGCTTGACCTTATTCTTCTTGACATTCTTACCCAAAGCACTCATTGCCTTTTGGGTGGCATTACTCATGGCTTGTGAAGCCCAGCTTTTAATGCCAGTACCTCCAGTGGAGTTCTCCGTGAGATTGTTTCCTCCTTGTGTGGCTGAGGAAGCGATGTCCTGTGTGGTTTCTCTGAAACTGCTCATAGGAACATAAAGACCTTCCAAGCCATCCGTATCATAGATCGAGAGATTGACCTTGAAGATTTCCTCATCAAAGAAGATACTTTCCACCTTACCCTTCACTCTCTGTTTTCCAAAGCCGCTCATCGACGCATAGAGATAGGTACCTTTACCTACTGTTATGCCATTGATTTCAATGTCATCCAAGAGGCGAAGACGAACCCTGCTGCCATCCACGGCCTTGACTTCCTCATCAATGATGGCGGAAATAAGATGACTCTTATTCTTTTCCAATCCCAACGTGTTGAAATAGGAAGAAACCTCTTTTGTCTTTTTGGTGACTTTCCCTGGAGTTTCACTGTCGGGTGATGTTGGAGACTGGCCACCTTTGAGGCTTCCGCCTTCCGTAGTTTCCCGTCTCTCACTCACTCGATTCGTTTCAGATAAGCGATAGTGGACAGGCTTATCCTGCTCATCCTCCATTTCGTCTGGTGAGGCGAGTCCTGCAAGGTTCCGATTCATCTCCTCCCAGGTTTGGTTTCTGCGTTTTCTTTGAAGGCGCGCTATCTCGGAATCACTCACTGGTGCCACAAAGGCATTGGAAGCGGAAGTTTGTCGCTGGGAGTTCTCTCTTACACGGCTTTGCATAGCGCGCAACTTCTTGAGTTCCTCCTGTTCAGCCTCCTGCTGTCTGATAAGTGCTGCCTCTTTCTTATTGTATTGAGACCCATATTCTTCCTTTTTGTTCACTGAGTCACGGTCACTTTCCACACTGGCCAATCCGGAAAGGTCTGTAATCTTACCATACTTTCTTTCCGTATTATCCATCTTGCTGCCCAAGAGGCTATCCGTCTTGGCATCCGGCAAGGCACTGGACAGATAATCTGTAGTTTTGAGATTACCGTTTCCTGCTTCACCCAGCTCGATATTAGATGTATCAATGACGATGTAACCAAGAAACAAGGATATCAGATAGAATACCGGAGGCATGTAATACTTGGGCTTCTTGAAATTAATCTTATTTGTCTTCATCTTATGGGCATTCTTTAATTTGTTGACGTTTCAGAAGGACAGAATCCACCATCTCCACTGCGGTAGTTCTGGTTGAACCGTGTTTCTTATATGATCTTATCATATTTACCACATTGATGCCAAGGCAACCTATCACAATGGTAAAGACCAGGCCGATGAAGGCAATTCGATGATTGTTGGCAAAAGCCTGAATCCTGGCCACCAGGAAATTGATGCCCGACTTCTCTGCAAACTTCATTCCTGCCTCTTTTTCTCTGAGGTAACGTTCCTTATACTTAGGATTATCCTTGCTTGGCATTTCCTCACCTATGATCATTTTCTTCAAACTCATATATATAATAATGTATAGTGTTAATACTCTGACTTCTTTTTCTCCTCCAGGTCCTTATTCAGAAGGGTACGCCAATTGGTAATCAAAATACCATGCGGATTGTTTTCCGTCCTTGGTACTTTCTTCAGGTTACCTGCTGTCACAATCTGGCGCATGAGGATGTTGGTTCTTCTCTCTATTCTCTGCCTGCCATAATAGGTAAAGGTCAGCGAATCCTTATTCAGCCTGATACTGTCACAGAAAATACTGCAGATAGTGGAGGTTCCAATCAGATTATTATAGAATCCCTTCTCCTTCAATGCGTTATACTGAGCCAGACCGGTCTCATCAATGAGATACATGGCCTTTTCCATGGTATAACGGATATACTTGTCATCCGGAGCCAGTGTGAAGAAGAAATGGTGAAACATCTCTATGTCACTCTTGGCTTCCACATCGAAGGTCTCTTCCATCGTGGTCTGCTTCACGAGTATAGGGACGTTACCATCCAGTACATATACCTTTTTATGGGCATCACTCACCATGCCTCTGGCTATGAAGATGCTGCCCAGGCTGATAACCACGCAGCCCACCAAAAAGAGGCTGCTGATGATCATCACCATTTTGATCTTGTTTTCCAAATTCTGTAAAACTGCCATATTCTTATTATTTGATAGTGTTGTTAAGACTATTTCGGCATCAGACTCATGGCACTTTGCTTGGCAGAAGCTGCCACACCTTCACCGAAGTTTCTGGTACTGAAAGCCGTATCACCCTCAGGAATCATCCATGCTGCCAGGTCCGGCACCAAATTCAGGCACTTCAGCGACACAATGGAAGCCACCAGCAGGTAACCGCATGTCATGAAGGCATTTTGGATATATCCTGTAATTTCTCCTTTTCCTGCCGTGATAACAGTGAGGTTCTCCACCTGTACACTGATAACAATGTCAAAGAGAAGAAGAACGTAAAAACCCACGAAGTAAAGCATAGCACCATAGAAATGCACCGTGAGGTAACGGGTAATCCACTTAGCCCATGCACCTTCCCACTTGGGAAGCACGGAGAAAGCCCATTGGATAGGACCAAAGATTGTGAGCATACCCAGGAGAATCTGCTGGCAGAATATGGTGCTCCACCATCCGATTCTATAGATGACCAGTGCCAGGAACATAACGATTTTGTCCAAACCTATAATCAGGCCTGCAAAAATAGACCTGTCTGCTGCTTCCTGTGCCAGCTGCTCACCTTCCTGCTTCTGCTCGATATCTTCTATCTGCATGGAAGCATCCTGGACGATTTCACTCAGGATGATTTCCTTGGCAACCTTCTGAGTAGGGGCAATCTTGTGATACATGGAGTCTCGCTTCTGTATCAGGGGCATGAGTTCATTATATTTCTCGCTCACTTGAACCGCCTCTGCCTCATAGAGGTCATGGGTATAGGAACCGATACAATTGGGAATGAAGGCCAGTGCATCCAAAATACTTCCATTATTGTTGGTGGATGATGGATACCAGAAGCACATGACCAGAGATATACCCAGTACCTTCATGATCTTGACCACATCGATGGGTTCGCCCTTGACGAGCATCTTGTAGGACATGGAACCGGCCACGATGATGGAAAACAAGGCTCCAAGTGCCATGCTCATCTGGAGAATGTACCAGAAGGGACCATCCGAACCGATAAAATCGGCACTGCATAGAAACTCGTTGGTTCTAAACACAACATTGTCTATGTCTTCCTCAAACAGGTCCACTCCGATGGTTTTTGAGAGGTCAGAGATATAACTTCCCATACCACTTGTGACACTGCCTGTGGAGGTGTCTAAAAATATAGATGTAAATGCCATTATATTTCTTTTTCTATTTTTTGTTTCTTGCTTTTATCAGGGTTTTGCACCAGAAAAGCCATCCACAGCCATGGCAGCCTGCCATCTTCTGTAGGCATCCGAGGCAATGACCGTGTTGGAAGTATTTCTTTCAACCCTGGTGTTATTTTCAGAGAATCTCTTTCCTTTTTTCAATGAGTTCCAATACAGGAGTTGTTTGACCAATGTCACGTTTCTCTTCACGATGTCTTGATAGATAGCCAGATACTCTCTTTTCCTCATACCCAAATCCTGGTAGGATTCATGAGTGATCTTGATGGCTGTTTCAAAACAGTTGTAGATGTTGCGCCAATTCCGGTAATCGCTGGAACTTCCGCCACAGGAAACGATATGGTTGATGTTCTTATCGAAGAGCAGCATCTTGGAGTCCAGTTTCTTCTTCTCCAGAACCCACGACAAATCAGATGCAGAGGAACGGGAAACGATATTCAACGCCTCCACCTTGGCTCGTTCCACATAATCGGAATCCACCTTCTCTGCCTCCTTGACTTCCTTGGACGTATTGGCCATGACATCCGTTCGATAGGCAAGCTTGTTTCTTAGATTGGCATCTCTCTGGTAATTCTTATGCAGTGAATTGTAATACCAGGCAGGAGAGAGGACACCAGCACCCGTTTCCATGGTGGTGAACTGGTTCATGATATCCCTTTCATGGATATAAGTAACCTCCTGTGCCTGACCATACAGGCTCACCAAGCTCAGAAGCATGGACAAGAGACCTTTCAGATGATTTCGTTTCATACTTTATTCTATTAGTTGAACATGTTCATTTCTTCCTCCAATAAGGCTGCCACCTCCCAAGGGCTTATGGGTGAATGACTTTTTCGCCTGAAGATGGTTGAAGACCCGGTGACCGGATTTCAGCCATCTGGTATAGGAATCCCTCACGATTTCCTTGATGGTTCTAGCCATGAAGATTTCCTTTTTCCAATACCCAAGTCGGATGGTCATATAAGTGTGTATATCCAAATAGGCATGGTATATACTGCTATCGATGTGGTCCATGCTTTCATTGATGTGCTTTAGAATCATCATCAGATTGGCAGTGGTGCATTCCGTTGCTCCCGTTACGATGAGCGACAATTCTCCATAGGACTTATAGAGTTCACCCACCTCGTCTCTGATATCTTCCACCGCCCTGTTGGTGATATTCAGAATCAATGTATCCGATGACCACACTGCGCCATGGGAGAGGATCTTGTCATGATAGGTATCAATGAGTTTCCAATATCTGGTGATATTTCTCTTGATACTCGTATAGGTGTTGACACCATGGAAGGCTGTTGCCGTTCCCTGAAGCACCAAGTCCATGATATCGAAACAGCGCTTGTACTTGTCAAGCTGTTCTGCCACCTTGCGATGGTCAGTGATTTTCTTACTGCTTTGCTTATGATACTCATAAACACCCAGTTCTGCGATAGCTCTCACCTCCAGCAGGGTTCTCACCTTCTTATGGTTGGCAATCATGGCCTCCAGGGAAGCCGGATCATTCAGTGCCCGGATAGAGGAGGGTAGGATACATATCACCAAGAGTAAAATATACCTTTTGAAAAGATATTCCATGAAGAATCCGTTCATACGCTACAATTTTATTGATTATTAGAACTGCCATTATCCTGCTGCTCTGTCTTATGGGCAAGAGAGGATTTTTTCATAGCCTCCAAGCCTGCACCTTCCCAACGTCTGAGGGCATATTCGGCGATACCGTTTCTGCCGCTTCTGCTGACTACGTCAAAGATCTGTCTTTTGAGAAAGTCCAAGATACATTCCCTCTGTGTCATCACTTTTTCGATAAGAACCAGCTGGGCAAAGATCCTGGTCAGTTCCTGTTCTACATATCTTGCAACCTGTAGGCGGTCACCAGCAAGGAGAAGGTGGATACCGTCTTCATCATCATCCTCTTCTGTCGGATTGGAAGCATAATTGTATCTCACTGAGACAGCACAGTTTGGAAGGTCTTCCATCCATTGCTTAAGTCGCATGTTGACCTCCTCTGCCCTTAATTTCTCGCTCTGGTTCATATTGAGTTTCATGACTTCGATGACATTCTCAGAACTACTGTTGGAGGTAAGCTTGAAATCCACTGACAGAACCGCGCGGTGTATGCGTACACCAAGCACATAGGTAGGCTTGCGACTTAACTTCAAGGAAGCAGTATATGTGACATTGGTTTTGGCATCTGCACAATAGCCATGTCTTACAAAGACATAGGCAGCACTCCCTTGCACCCATTCTCCCTCATCCAGCCATTGGATTTGATACATGGAGGCCAGGCTGGCCATATTGTTGGGTATCCGATAGGGACCATCCAAATTTTCACTCATATCCTTGTAGTATTCATCCAGCGCACGAGTGGCTTGGGAGAGTTTCCCCTCGGCTTCTTTGAGTTGTTCCTTGAGAAGTGCCGTTTCATCGGACAGGGTATCATACTCGCCTTGAAGCTTTTTTGCAAGGGGCAAATTCCTGTTCATTTTGGCCTGACTGATTCTCTTGACAAGATTTCTCATCTTGGTATCATTGCCCTTGATTTCTGATTTCAGGGCATTGACCTCATCTGAGAATTCCTTTTGCTTTTGAAGCAATGCCTTGGATCCATCATCTGCCGTTGGAGAATTGGACATGGCAAAGTCCTTGGACTTCGGCCATTCCAGCTTATTTCCCTGGCTGCCATTTTCCTTCCAGTTGAACGAGCCTTCTCCAAGGGTGGCTCCATCATCACATTGGGCGATAAAACTCACAGAATTGCAGCCTTCCATTTTCTTCTCATCAGCCATGGTATAATATCTTGGATGATCACTACCCATCTCTATTGATATGGTTGGATGCTCTTTCAGGAATTTCTCATTTTCATCAATCAAGCCCTTGAGACGAGCCTTCATCTTTTGGATGAAAGTGTTTTTGTCCATTGTCTGAGAATCAAAGGTTTCCTCATAAATCTCCTCTCTGATGTCCCAAGTGTCTGTCACCTTTACCTTGTAGGAGTTAAAACAGAAGCGTTCGTCATAGGAATGTTTAAAAAGTCCGCCTCCATAATGGCGCTTTCTATCCTCATGCTTCCTAGTATAGAGAATCGTACACTGGTGACCAGGATGCGCCTGGTTATATTCCTGACATTTATCTGCATTCCAGCCAGTAAGTTGGAAAAGCTTATCTTTCACTTCCTTGTCCTCATTCTGAGAAAGGGATTTATAACATGGAATCTTCTGATAGGCTTCACGTTTTTTACCACTGGTATGAATGTGCCATGCTTCTTTCCATCTGGCATCACCATATCCCTCATAGCTAGATGGACTATATTCACATTTAACTTCCGACCCGGAATCATGCTTGTAGATAAACCATCTCTCAGTGTAATACTGTCCCTGTAGTTCCTTGATATAGGAAGAGATATATCCCGTAAGGTTATAGCCACTTGTCTGAAAGAGTTTTTCCACTGCATCTTCATTGCCTTCTCCCACCACGGCAAACAACAATTCCTTGATGTTACCGGCATCCTTAAAGGATTTATAGTGGTTTTTGAAGGACTTATACAGTTTGGTAATCTCCTTGGGCTTGGCCTTGAATATAGCACCAATCTTGCTGGCACTTTCCAGGTTGCTGTCATAGGCGGCTTTTCCTGCCTGCGCAATGATACTTCCCAGATTCTTGTAATCCTCAGCGATTTCCTCTTGGGTGATGCCTGTACCAAATTCCCCCAATTTTCCCAGAAGTGACTTCCAGTCCACTTCTCCGAGCTGCGTCAAATCGAATATTTTCTGGAGATCTTCATTGAGAACCAAGAACCTGATGTCCTTGAAGGAACGCTTACCGTTAGTAACCACCACCTCAAATTGCTTGCAAAGATTCTCCACATTCGTTGTGGTCTTTAACAGGTAGGGACCCCAATGGATGGCATTATCCGGCTGCTTTAACATCTTTCCCGCCACAGTAATGAACTTCGGCATGATACCGTCCTTCACCAAACGGAAGATTCTTTGATAATAGTAATTCTCCTCTGAGGCAAAGAGTCCCGGGTTACGTCTAGCGTCCCTCAACTTCTTCATGCTCTGGAAGATACCGGCAGATGCCAAGCCTGCAGACTGATAATGATCAAAGATTTTATTGATGTTACTGGCCGTATTCCCTTCCACCAATGTTTCCGTTTCATAGGCAGCAGACATAGCCGCGGCCGTCACCTTGTCTATATTCACACTGCTCCAGCTCAGTGACCAAAGAGGAGAGCAAATAAGAAAGGATAAGATGATCGATGCTAAGATTCTTTGCATGGTTCTTTTATGATGACTGTTTATAATTGAATACTTTTCTTTCCTTGAGAACCTTCTGGGAGAATTCCAGGGATTTCTGGATACCACTCAAATGCCAATCGCTCACAAAGGTCTCGATGGCGGTTCTATAGTCGGAACCCAAGCGTCTCTTATAGAACTTCAGTGCTTCTTTCTCCTGCTTCTCCGTCGTGTAGGCCATATAGCACTCAGGAGGTTCCTCCACTCCAAAGACATCGCCCACCAGACCTCTCTTGATAAAGACCTCCTTGAACGGAGACCTGCCTTCCTTGTTGTCAAGGCCATTGATTGTGAAAATCTTCTGGCAGTCATTCTCTGTAAGAGCCAGGGTTGCCTTTATTTCCGAGAACTTATCCTTGAATTTGCTCTGGTCCAGCAACATGAACACATCTGAGTTGTTGACAATGGCTTCCTTGACAATGGGAGAGGAGGTGATATCCTGGATTTCCTGGGTGACCACACCCACCATTGCCCAATGTTTGCGGGCCGTCTTATAGAGATACTTGATATAGTTGGCCATCACGGGTGTGGCGATAGCTTTCCATGCCTCTTCTATGACCAGACATTTTCTGCCTTTCTTGATTCTCATTTTCTGAGTGAAGACATCCATGATAATGAGAACGATAAGAGGAAAAAGGATAGGATCATCCTTCACCTTGTCGATCTCAAAGACGATGAATTTCTCGTCAAACAGGGATGCATCCAAGTCATTGTTAAGGATGTGTTCCTGCTCACCACCGCGATAGAAAGGCTTCAGAATGGCCGCAAAATCATGGATTGCAAACTCAATGTTCTGCTGGACAATCAACTGCGGGATTCTTTCAAGGGCAAACTCATAATAGGAATTGAACGAAAGTTCCTGAACTCTGAGATTCTTTCTCTGTCTCTCCATCTTATCAATCTTACGCTCAATGCGAAGGAGATAATTTTTCTCTATCAACTCTGGAGTAAGGCGCTGAAGCTGATGAAGGGCAGCTTTCTTCTCTCCTTCAGTGGCAGCAGTATCATCCAAAACAGCCTGGAGCTTATCAATGAGTCGTGCATTTCTGGAAGAAGTCTCCTTTTCCTCCATGATACGATCATAGCGTTCCTCCATTTCCTGCTCATACTGGTCATACTTACCATTCTTCTTATCCTCAAGTAGCAGCATCTCTTTCAGCTGGCTTCTCTCCTTGGTACTGAACTTTTCAAAGGGATGAAAATAGGCCTCATAATATTCCGTAATGGTTTGATTGATAATGGTATCTTCAATCTTTGTGGGATAATCTGTTCCCTTGAAAAGCTGAAAGACAAGACTTTTCAGAAAGTTCTTCTTCTCGCCAAAATTCTCCTCATACTCCAGCTCTGTTATCTTGAAGGGATTCATAGAGATGGGCTTTTCCTTGCTGTAGGAAATGTAGGTTCCCTCAAAATAGTTACAGATTCCCTCATAGCTGTCGCCCGTATCCACGATGACCACATCTGTATCCTGCTCATAATACTGTCGCATTACGGAATTCATGAAAAAGCTCTTGCCGCTTCCACTTGGTCCTAGTACAAAGAAATTGGAGTTATTGGTATATTTCACCTTACCTTCCTTTCCAGTAATGTCAATGGGAAGAGGCAGTCCCTGTCGGTCTGTATAATAGCACTTCAGAGGCGAATTGTCACCCTGCTGCTGATGTTCCTTATACATCAGGCAAAGAGCCGGCTCTGAAAGCGTGAGGAATCTGTCATAGTCCTCATTGAGTTTGAAACAGTTGCCAGGGAAACTGGCTACAAAGAGTTCCAACTGGTTATAGGCTCTCTTCGATATATGAATACTGTGCCTAGAGAACATATTCTCCAGGGAATTTGTAATCTTCTGGAAGTCTTTATCACCAGCTATCTTGATCACCATATTATAATGAGCATAAACAAGCATCTTGCCGTTTCGGGCGATTTCCGACTGAACCTTTTCTATGTCCTCAACGGCAATCTGGTTGTTGGGATTGGGAATGGAAGCATGACGGTTCTTTTTCTTGTCAAGTTTCATGACTTCCTTCTTTTGATTTGGCAAAAAGATAACCTGATTATAAACCAAGGTATCTACATCCGGGAGAGAATCCAAAGCTGAGAGCAAATCCTCTGAAAGGATGCTGTTACCCACCTGATTCTCGGAATAGGGACGAATCATGCCAGGCAGGCCTACCTGATCCACATCCAGGAGACTGTAAACCTTAAGATGGTTGTTTCCCATGCCAATCTCCTCACCGGTAACCCTGAAGTTACTCATGGATACACGAGAATGATTGAAATCCATGGCAAAGAAACGGTCTGCAAAGATTCTGCAATCCTCAGCTCCAAGGAATGAACTTTCCACGTCACAGCCATTCAAACGGTCATGAACCTTTTGGAGCTTCACTAGAAAATCCTTCCACTTAGCAGTGTCATAACTATGTATTGTTCCACTTTTACCCTTCTGTGTAATAATCAGATAGGTTTCATGTGCCACATATGTGCGGCCATTGAAAAAACGGAAGTAGGAATCGGACAGAAAACGTTTGGCTGCAGTTTTATCCTCATGAGCTGCAATCTTGTTCATGTCAAACTGCTTGCGTACGAAAACATCCTGTTTATGCAAGGCATATCCTTCACCCAACAATTGCAGTAGAGAAGTGAAGAGATCCGTGAATTCATAATAGCTGGCCTTGGAAGCAGAATACTTTCTGATAGGGTTCTTGATTTTGAGGACAGCAGAATAATCACCACCTTTTGTATAAACTATTCCCATACCATTTACATCTTCCACACTGAAATAAATGTCTTCGAAGACCTTGGGTCTCTTTCCTCCAGTGCCAAAGGCACAAACGGATATGCCCATGCCTGCCAGTATGGCGACAAAGAGCGTTACCACTGCGATTGCTACCATGTTGTTGAATCAATTTATTTTGTTATTATACCTAATAGCTTTTAGAACGGGCATAAATAAAGATGCCCTTGGGAGACTTCTTACTATGAAGGCCCTTATGCTGCTTGATGAAAATCATCCCTCCACCCACACACAAGAAAGTGGTAAGCAGGATGAGTCCAACAATGAATCCGAATATGATATAGCCAATGAGAAAACCCAGAAGGCCCCCTCCTACAGCACCTGCAGCCCAATAGATGTATCTTCCCTTCAAACCCATGAATTCAAGGGGCTTTTGAAGCCCCTTGAAAACTGGATAATCCTGGAATCTTTCCTGGTCTATGTTACTCATATCCAAGGATTAGAGACCAAAGAACAAAGGCAGACACTGAGCTGCTGCGATGAGGAAGATACAAGCACCTACAATCATCATGATGCTCTTCTTGACATCCTGCTCCTCGTTGTTCATCTTCACATACACACTGATGGCACCAATCATGGCCACGATACCGGCAATGGCGTAGCATAAGTTGGTCACAACAGGTACATATCGTTTCAAGCTCTCAGTGGAGGTTTCGATAGCAGCGAGACCTGCATCCACATCCTGAGCAAAAGTTGACACGCTCACAAAAAGGAGCATCATTGAAAGCATACCCATACGAGGGTTCACTACGAAAGCCTTGGCTTTCTTAACCGTGGCTGCGGCACCCTTTCTTGCGCCACTAACCAAATTACTGATTACTTTGTTCATTGTTTGTCTTAGAATAATTAAATGAATATATGTTATATTTTTTCTACCATAAATGGTCTGTTACTCCATATCGGAAACCGAAAAACGCAGGGAATACAAATGTTGCCGAAGCCAGGAATATCAGGCTTCCGATGAGTATCAGAACACTCTTGGCAAATCCATCCTCACCTGTTTGCAGCTTGATGTAGATGTTAATAGCGCAGTAGAAGCTCAAAAGAGTGGCTATGACATACGTAAGCTGTGCCACGTAGGAACACATGGTGAGTACATAAGTCACCATATCGTAAAGCCTGCCGGTGCTTCCGCTATAATCGGTTGTTCCACAATTGGCCATCGCCAGTTGGGACATGGACAGCAACAGGAGAAACATGGCTAGAATCTTGACTTTATCCTTCATACGAAATGATATTTATAACGACATGTTGGCAAGACTCTCTGACATTTGATCCAACAGCATTTCACCCTCTATCATGTGTTGACGGAAATCCTCGGATGCCAGTTCATGCTCGGCATCGGCACGATAGGTGATCATCTCATTCTTGGCATTGCGAATTCTCTCATACACCTCACTCGTCTTCATGTTCTTGACATCTTCAACAGTCATATAGGTGCCTTCATTATGAGGTTGGCCAGATGCCGGCTGAGAGTCACCAACTTCATGTGATATAGGATGAAGGATATTGTCCTCGTCCACATCCACAGGTTGTTCCTCTTCTTCATGCTGAGTTTCTTGCTCCTCAGCAGTTTTGATAAACTCTACATCATCCTTCCTGATCTCTGGATTGATTTTCCTCAGATCCATTAAAATGACCACGGCATAATAAAACACCAGAATGAAGGTCAATACTAAAGCAAATATGCTAAATGTTCCCATTTTTATTTTATTGTTAAATTCCTGAATCGGCTGCAAAGGAACAGAGTTTTTTTGAGATAGAGGGGATAAAATAAATTAAACTCCTCAAATCCGCAACCTATAGGGTTTAGTGGGATTTTGCTTGCAAAGCGACAAAATTCATTTTATTGTACATATTTCTTGCACAACAGAAATGTCGCAGACACAAAATCCCCTTACCCCATAAAGCGACTTGAGGTAATACGCTGGTTTAACCAGAAAAGCATGGTCTTTAACCAAAGTCTGTCTTGAACAGGTTGGCATAAGCATTGTTGTCTGAGTAAATGTTCAATACATGCCTACGTGATGTCTTA
>OIWQ01000255.1_pt1 | contig 68673 bp, 49 predicted proteins | sample 1587571 | NCBI WGS metagenome assembly OIWQ01 (sample SAMEA3888910, study PRJEB22519) | human gut metagenome | biome: human gut; feature: human-associated habitat; material: faeces | place: Denmark | collected 2010
GATCGCAGTAACGATTGTTTTATAGATTCCTTCGCCTTTTGTCATGATTTCATCTCCTCCGGTTTTTACTACCAGGAGGAATAAAGCAAAATAAAAGAAGAGATACACATACATGGTTTTCTTATGATAGGACATCGCTACGCTGTCTGATTTCATTTTGCCTCTTCGCGAGCTGAAATTTAACAAAAATTATTGAGCGACTGGAGTAAAGGTTTTCGAATTACCATAGCATCGAAAGAACGGATTGCAACTTCCCGTCCGACAAGTTGTAATGTTTTTTCAGAAAGGAATATGCTGAGAGTATGGAAGCTGGAGAGCCGGGTACCCGCTTGTTCCCTTTAATTAGCATTTCCTCTTGAACGTTCGAATTTACGCCACTATCCTGCTCCACGTCCCTCAAAAGTTGGAATCTTTCCGTTCCGGCATCGTCCTGGTCTTCTGAAAAGGTTGGGATGGCGACCGTCTCGCATGTTTCCGTAACTTTCAGTGTATCAAAGTTGTAATATGACACATAAAAAGTTATAGTAATCTGAAAGCAATTTAAACTGACCATATGAATAATCATTGGTTTGTAACGATGAAAACGGGCATATTATAAATGGCTGACAAAATTTTTTTTTTCATCCGTGCTTTTTTATTGATATCGGTACTTATCATTTTCTTTTGGGCGACAAATAATATTTTAAAAGCAGCAATTCAGATCCGGTCCATTGCTGTTGCGGAAAAAATATTGCCGTGCATCAATACGGTAATGCCCGTCAGTACTATAGTCGGACAAATGCGGGCGAAGCAATATCAGAAAGTCAGTTCTCTGTTGCAGCAGGCGGAATGGGGCAATCTCAGGATAACTATTTGTGAAGAGTTCCTTTCGATTGGAGAACCGTATAGTAATATTACATTTTCAGAAAGAGCGGGGTTTTGTCCTGTCTTCAATATGAGCATTCCACAAGTAAAGCGAATAGACTCCCTGGTTTATGATTTGTATTTCATGGCTTGTGCGACAATGGCCATTGTAGTTTTTATGGTGTCAATTTATAAAAATTCAAACATCATATTGCTGATATATTTATTTTTGTTTATATTAGGGGCTTTGTGGCTGTCGCTCCCGGTGAATCAGCAGATTTTTTCGACTCTTTGTTTTGAAGAGAAGAGCGAAAATCTGAATTGGAAGGAAATTAAAATTGAAAATGACCGGTTGCGGTTACAATGGGCCGAAATAGCTCCTTTCACTTATATATATAAAAACAATCCGCAATTGCAAACTTATTTTAACCGATACAATCCTCATGCAAGTTGGCAGATCATCGGCATGGATTATCAGTTGTGCCGTTATGATTCCATCCGAAATATAATCGATAGAATACAACTGCTTTCTCTATGGATCTCATCTTTCTGGGTGGCTGTCTGGCTCTATATATTGTATCAGGTCGCACGGATATTTTTGCAACGGAAGGATTGCAATTCCACGATACGATAAAGTAATGATAAAATACACCCGGAGAATCGAGAAAATTGCTGAATAACGTATAAACGCAGGAAATAAGAATTATACTTCAATGAGCGAGAAAGAATGAAAAAGCTCCTTTTTATCATTCCTCCGGGATTATGTCTTATCTTGTCTTGCATAGTAATTTATCATGCAATTCAGTCGGTTGTACATTTCTATGATTTATCTGTAGTCAAAGAACAAGCCAGCCAAAAGTTGTTTTTTTATCGGGAAGAAAATAAATATAGTGCAACAGTTATAGTAAAAAATGATGATCTATTATACTATCTCAATTGGTTCCCTGAAATTAAATTGAATGTAAACGGTATAGAATCTTTCGAATATAGAAAAGTAATATCTATTTTCCTGGATTCAAAGAATAACAAAAAAATACATAGATTGGACCACACAAATCAGTTTACAGTCGGCCCTTTGAAAAGAGGTCAAAATATAGTTGAATTATATTTTGAACCGAATTTAAATAGTAATCTTAAAGTATTAGAAGGAGAGCTAAATTTTACAGAAACAGGTAATGCTGCATTACCTGTAGTACATTTGGGAAAAGCTATTTTATATTTATTACTGCTGCTTTTAATGTCTATTTGTTTTTATCGGTTTAGAAAAAGCTTTCCATTCGGCTTGGCTCGTGCCTCGTTAAGCGCGGTCAGCGCCGCGAGCGCATGTGAGAGAACTGCTTTGCGTTCCGCAAAGCAGCAAGGAGCGATTGCGACGCAGTCGAACGGAGTCGAGCGCAGCTCCTCCGGCGATTGAGGAGTTGGCGGGCGAAGCCCGACAAGTAAGGCCCGATAGGGCCGCGTGCGGATTCGTATCAACCGACTTCTGCCTTCTCGCGGGCGGGAAGGTCTGGAGGGCGCCCGGCCCTCCAGCTCCCTCGGGCATCAACCCCTTGCGGAAGCTCGAATACCCACCTCCGCCCCGCCTGTGTCCCGCAGAAGTCGGAAATTGCCGCCTCGCTACCGTCTTCTGCCTTCCGCTAAACCGATTCCACAAAAGATCCGGAAAAAAAGTTCGATTTCCCCCTTGATATTTTTTAATATTTTATTATATTATAAAATGATGAAAGGAGAGAGCATATGGCAAACGACGAGACAAAAGAACTTGCGACACTTGCCGAAGTATTCAAGGCGCTCGGCCACCCGACGCGGCTCTGGATTGCGAAGCATCTGGAAGGGAAGGAGCTCTGCGTCTGTGATTTCGTCACCGGAACCAACGAGGAGTTTTCATCCATCAGTCAACATTTGAATGTTTTGAAGAAGGCACATGTGGTGGAGTGCGAGAAACGCGGCAAACATGTGTTTTACCGCCTCGCCTATCCCTGTATCCCGTGGATGGTCAGCTTCATGGAGGCGCGGGATGCGTTCAGCCGGCTCTCCCCTGAGGAGCAGGCCCGCAATCTGGAGGTGCAACGGCAGAAACTCATCGATCATCTGATGAATCAGAAAATGTGAACTTTTTTTGGGAATTATTTCATCGTTTTATTAAATAATAATATGAGGAGGAGCCAATGACGACATTCAGCTACACCCACCCGCGGAATATTCTGGTGGCGACACTGCAGAGGCTTTACGATTATGGAATGACTACGACCTCCGGCGGAAACATCTCGCTCAAGGATGACGACGGGAACATCTGGATCACGCCGGGCGGAATCGACAAGGGCTCTCTGCGGCCGGAGGATATCGTCAAGGTCACGCCGGCGGGGCAGGTGATCGGCATTCACCGGCCGAGCTGCGAACTGCCCTTTCATGCCGCGGTGTACTCCCGGCGCCGTGACGTCCGGGCGGTGCTGCATGCGCATTCGCCGGCGCTGGTGGCGTTCAGCATGATCGGGGCGTGCCCTGATCCCACGCTGGTGCCCGGAAGCGCCGAAGTGTGCGGAAAGGTGACCTTCTCCCATTATGACATCCCCGGCAGTGCGAGCCTGGGCCGGATCATCGCGGCGGAGTTCGAGCGGGGAGCCGACAGCGTCATGATGGAAAATCATGGCGCGGTGATGTGCGGCCGAACCATCGCGGAAGCGTTCCGAAGGTTCGAGACGCTCGACTACATTGCCCGGATTCAGATCAATGCCAGCGGTCTGCCGTCGCCGCTCATTCACCCGGCGGGATTCCCGCAGCATCAGGAGTGGCCGGAGTTCGAACCGACGGGAGCCTCCCCGGAGGAGTGCGAATTGCGCGACCAGATCGTCAATCTGCGCCATCGCGCCTACCGGCAGAAGCTGCTTTTCTCCGGCAGTGCGTACCTCTCCGCCCGGCTGGGGGAGGATGATTTTCTCATCACCCCGACCAACTTCGACCCGATGTCGATGAATGCGGGGGATATGGTCCGGGTCCGGCAGGGGCGGCGGGAAAGCGGCAAGATTCCGGGCACCGGGGCGGCGTACTGCCGGGAGTTCTACCGAAATTGTCCGTGGGCCAATGCGATCATCATGACCCGGCCGCCGCACGCAATGGCGTTTGCCACGACGGCCACTCCCATCGACAGCCGGACGATTCCGGAGAGTTACATTCAGCTGCGCGACATGCCGATGCTCTCTTCGCAGGAGTATTTCGCCTCGCCGAAAAATGCGCTCAAATACCTGTCGCCGGCACACCCGGTGCTGCTGGTGGAGAACTCCGGCGTCATCACCTTCGGCAAGACGCTGCTGGAGGCGTTCGACCGGCTGGAGGTCGCCGAATTCACCGCCAAATGTCTCCTGCTGGCCAGTCGCATCGGGTCGTTCCGGCCGATCGGGGAGAAGCAGGTCGAAGCGATTATCGAGGCGTTCCACCTGCCGGTGGATGAGGCGGAGGCGAAGAAATAAAATTTCAGTTTCGATATCACAGGAGGAGATTATAATGAAATTTCAAGAGATCAGAAGTGCGACGGCGATCGTAACATTCGGCGAAGTCCGTTTTCTCGTTGATCCGTGGCTGGGTGACAAGGGATCGATTCCGCCGATTCCCGGTTCCCCCAATCCGGAACTGCGGTGCCCGGTGAGCGATCTTCCGCTGCCGCTCGCCGAAATTCTGAATGTGGATGCCGTGATTGCCACGCACCTTCATTTCGATCACTTCGACGAACGTGCCATGGAGGTGATTCCCCGGGATATGCCGATCTTCGTTCAGGATGCGATCGACGGGGAGACTCTGCGGGCGAAGGGGTTCACCGACATCCGGATTCTGAAATACACCGGCGTGGAATTCAAGGGCGTGCAGCTGATCAAGACCGACTGCCTGCACGGACAGCCGGGCAACATCGGTTTGCTCTATGAAACCGTGAACATGCGCAAAAGTGCGTGCGGCGTGGTGATGCGCCATCCCGCCGAAGCAAAAACGCTCTACCTCGCCGGAGACACCATCTGGTGCGACTACGTGAAAGCGGCGATCGACACGTTTGCTCCGGATGTGATCGTGGTCAATGCGGCCGAGGCGACCATTGTCGGTTTCGGCCGGATCATCATGGGGTTGGAGGATGTTCAGGCGGTGCTCGATCATGCGCCTCGCGCGGTGGTCATCGCCAGCCACATGGACAACGTCGGCCACGAGAAACTCTGGCGCCGCGATCTGCGCAGCTATATCCGGGACCATCATCTGGAAACGCGGCTTCTGGTGCCGGAGGACGGCGAAGTCTGCCGGTTTTGAAGGGAGGAAATCACCATGTCGGATCATGAACACGAACATCATCACCATCATCACGAACTCTCCGCCGATGCGGTCAAGGGGCGTGCATTTCTGTTTGGAATTGTGTTGAACACCCTGTTCGTCATCGGGGAGTTCACGGCGGGATTCCTGTTCCAGTCGATGGGGCTGCTCGCCGATGCGGGCCACAACCTGGGAGACGTGAGCGGGCTGCTGATCTCTCTGGCGGCGTTTCTGCTGGCCCGGAAGCGCTACTGTCAAAATTACACCTATGGGTTCCGGAAGAGCACGATCTGGGCTTCGCTGCTGAATGCCGCGATTCTTCTCATCGCGGTGGGCGTGATTATGACGGAGTGCATCCGGAAGTTTCTGTCTCCGGCGGAGGTCGGGGGATGGCCGATCATCATCACCGCCGGAATCGGTGTGGTCATCAACGGCCTGACCGCGTTCCTCTTCATCCGGGAGAAGGAGCATGATCTCAACGTCAAGGGCGCCTATCTGCACATGCTGGCCGATACGCTGGTTTCGGTGGGGGTGGTCCTCTCCGGCGTGCTGATTCTCTGGACCGGGTGGAACATCGTCGACCCGTTGATCGGGCTGGTGATTGCCGTGGTGATCCTCTTCTCCACCTGGGGGCTGCTCAAGGAGAGTGTGCGGCTGGCGATGGATGGAGTCCCCGAGGGGATTCAGGTGGATGACATCCGGGAGCATCTGCTGGAGGATCCCAACGTAAAAGCGATTCACCACCTCCACATCTGGCCGATCAGCACCACCGAAAATGCGCTGACCGCTCACGTGGTGCTGAACGATCTCGAGCAGTTGGATGCGACCAGAGCCCGCCTGCACGAGGAGCTTGCGGAGCATGGAATCAGCCATGCCACGCTGGAGTTTGAGTCACCGGCCGCCCATTGCCCCGATGAGCAGAAGCTCGAGTGTTGAATGCTTATCACACCGTGAAGTGTTCATAAAATTGTGAAATACACAACGTCTTTTTCTTGAGAAAGGAAACGGATCATGAAGGAACAGGAACAGCAATCTAATGCCGCGATGAACAAGGAGACCGCCAGAAAATTTTATGAACGGATTGCCAACAAACAATATGACAGACTTTTCGAACTCTGCGATGAAAAATTTGTCTATTATCCGCAGATCCATACCAGACTGGAAGGCCTGCAGGCATTCATCGACCACGAACGGGCCAATATGGATCCCGCCGGTGATTTCAAAATGAAAGTCGAGAGGATTGCGGCAGATGGCGATTTTGTAGCGGTCTATCTGACATTTGAGGGCACACTTCTCGGAAATTCATGGCACGGAGTGCCCACTCCGAAAAAACATATCATGATTGATTTCATGACCTGGCTCACCTTCAACAAGGAGGGAAAAATTATTGAAAAACGGGCCAAGTACGATCGTTACGACATTTTTCAACAGTTGGGCGTTACCAATCTCCCGCTGAGGTGACCCCAGGTCCTCCGGGATTGCTCCCTGATGGTTGCGGTATCGGCCGCGTCTCCACGGCGCATGTTCGACGCCGGGCATCGGGGCGCTGGAGTGCAGACGGAACGCCGCCGGGAACTCCCGGCGGCGCTCCTTTTTTATGTCTGCCGGAACTTTGACGCAAAAACGGGGGATCCACGGGAAATGAAAAATCCCGGCTTTTGCGATGAAAGCCGGGATTTGAGGGCAAAAAAAATGGAGGCGTGGACCGGAGTCGAACCGGTCTAAACGATTTTGCAGACCGTTGCCTAGCCGATTGGCTACCACGCCTCGTAACGAGATGAAACCTAAAATAACACCGCTTTGCCGGTTTGTCAATCCGTCGCTTGAAAAAAATTTGATAAATCCGTTCCTTTTCGTCAGCAGGTGAGCTTTTCCCGCACGGTTCCGGCGTGGTGAAACGGCAGTTTCTCGACGGTGCCCGGCAGTTTCACCGGACCCGCTTCCAAGAGAACCCGGTCGCCCGGCTTGACGGCGCACTCCAGATCGATGCTGCACAGCGCCGCCGCCTTGTCCAGCGTCGGGCAGTACGCGCCGGTGGTCACCACCCCGATGATCTCCTCCTTTTCATTGAGCACCAGACTGCCTCCGCGCGCGGCCCGGCGGCTGTCGAGCTTCACCCCGACCGCCTGCCGGGTCTGACGGCGTTTCCGGAGCGCGTCGCGCCCGATGAAATCCCGTTCCGCTGTCAGATCGAGCCAGTCGCCCAGCCCGGAGTCGAACGGCGACCACTCCGGCTGCAGTTCGTGCCCGTGGAGCGGGTAGCCCATCTCCAGACGCAGCGTATCCCGCGCGCCCAGTCCGGCGGGCATCACCGGTTCGGTCGAAAGCAGCAGATCCCAGAGCTGGTCGGCGTACTCCTCGTCGAAGAAGAGTTCGTAGCCGAGTTCACCGGAGCTGCCGGTCCGGCTGATGATGCAGCGGATGCCGTCCACGTCGGCGGTGATCCAGTGGAAATAGGAGGGAAGCTGCGACACGTCGAAGCCGAGCGCCCCCAACACGTCCGCCGATTTCGGCCCCTGCAGATCCAGTTTGGCCAGATCGGCCGAAAGATCCTGAAAGAGCACGCCCGATTCCGGCAGGTACGCCTTGATCCAGGCCGCGTCGACCGCGGTGTTCGCCGCGTTGACCACCCAGAAGAAATCATCTTCCGCCATGCGGAAGGCGATGATGTCGTCGATCACACCGCCGGATTCGTTGAGCAGCAGATTGTAGCGGCAGCGCCCGACCGGCAGGTCGGAGAGCGGACACGCGGTCAGCCGGTCCGCGAAGGCGACTGCACCCGGTCCGGCGAGGCGGAACTCCCCCATGTGGCAGTTGTCGAAGATCGAACAGGCCGAACGGGTGTGGCGGTGTTCCGCAATGATTCCTTCCGGATACTGCTGTGGCATGTTCCAGCCGGCGTGGGGGACCATCTTGGCTCCCAGTTCGATGTGGTATTCCACCAGCGGAGTATTTTTGAGTGCGCTCATGTAGAGATGGTCCTGTGTTACAGTTGCGAGTCCAGTACGCCGGTCGCCGCGTGGAGACGGCGGATCGCCTCCTCCATCCCCTCGGGATGGCGGAAGACGCTGGTCCCGGCCACGATCAGATTGGCGCCGCAGGAGGCGGTCGGAATCACCGTCCGCTCATCGAGCCCGCCGTCCGCTTCCAGCTGGATGTGCAGTTTCCGGCGGAGAATTTCCCGCTTGATCGCCGCGATTTTGGGCAGCTGGCCGGCCATGAAGCTCTGGCCGCCGAAGCCGGGCTCCACCGTCATCACCAGCACGAGATCGATCTTCTCCAGCCACGGGAACACCGCTTCGGGCGGCGTCGCCGGCTTCAGGGAGATTCCGACCGTGCACCCCGCCTTCCGGATCGCGTCGATCACTTCGCCGGCCGGGTCGGAACACTCCAGATGAAAGGTCAGATGATCGGCACCGGCGGCGGCAAATGCCGCCGCGTATTTCGCCGGATGCTCGATCATGAGATGGGTGTCGAACAGAAGTTCGCTCTTCGGGCGGATGCTCCGGATCACCGGCGGCCCGAAGGAGAGGTTCGGTACAAATCCGCCATCCATGACGTCGAGGTGGATCACATCGGCTCCCGCCTGTGCGGCGCGGACGATCTCCCCGCCGAGGCAGCTGAAGTCGGAAGCCAGCACCGACGGCGATACCAGAACGCGGTCGGTCGGCAGTTTTCGCAAATCTCTGAGCATGTTTTCTCCCTCCCGGAGTCATGCGGCGGTTCGTTCCCGCCGGGATGCCGGATTCTCCGTCTCCCCGCGGGATCCGGAAACGGACCCCGCGGAAAGAACTCTCTTACTTCTTGATGCGCCAGTCGAGCGCACCCACCGGACAGGCTTCGATGCACTCGCCGCATTCGCTGCAGCTGCTCGGGAATCCCTTGTCGAAACCGGTTCCGACGTAGGTGAAGAAGCCGCGCTTCTTCGTGCTGAGCAGGTTCTTGTTGATCACTTCCTTGCAGATCTTGACGCAGATGCCGCACTTGATGCACTTGCCGCGATCCTGAATGATCAGCGGGTGGCGGATGTCGTAGCTGACCGGCAGCCGGTTGCCCTTGATCGCATCCGGACTGCAGTGGTAGCATTCGCCGTGCTTGCGCAGCTTGCAGTCGTGCTTGTCGGTGCAGCTGCACTCGATGCAGCGCTCGCCTTCCTTCATCACGCGCTCTTTCGGCATGGTCGAGCAGACCTCCTTGAAGGTGGTCTTGCGTTCTTCCAGCGGGATGAAGTCCAGCTGGGCGCGTTCCGCCTCGGAGACGTCGTCGCGCAGGAAGACCAGGTCGGACTTCTTCAGATTCTGCCACTTGCCGCGCGAGACGAACACCGTGTGCTCCTGCGGGAGCGGCGCGCCGGTAAGTTCGCTGAAGATCTCCAGCGCGAGTTTGCGCCCGCCGGCGACCCCTTCGACCACGGTGGCCGCGCCGGAGACGCAGTCGCCCGCGGCGTAGACCTTGCCGGAGACGCGCTGAGTGTCGCCCTGCACCTCAATGGTGCGGAACCGGGTGACCGGCAGTCCGGCAGGCGCCAGCGTCGACTGGCCGATCGCGGCGATGATGGTATCCGCCTCGACCTCGAAGTCACTGCCGGGAATCTCCACCGGCTTGCGGCGGCCGGAGGCGTCGGGCTCGCCGAGCTCCATCCGGCGGCAGGTCATCACCAGCTTTCCGCCGCGCTTTTCCACTTTGACCGGGGCGAGGAGGAAGTTGAAGTTGACACCCTCTTCGCGGGCCTCGTGGATTTCGATCTTCTCCGCGGGCATCTCCGCCTCGGTACGGCGGTAGAAGCAGTGGACCTCGGGGCTGCCGAGGCGGACCGAGGTGCGCAGGCAGTCCATCGCGGTGTTGCCGCCGCCGACCACCACCACCTTGCCCGGGTTGGGGGCCTTGTTGTCGTTCATCGCGACGTTGCGCAGGAAGTCGATTCCCTGGGTGACCAGCTCCTCGCCTTCGCAGCGCATGCCGGAGGCCTTCCAGCAGCCGACGGCGATCGCCACGGCGTCGAACTCCTTCTCCAGCTCTTCCAGCTGAAGGTTCTCGCCGAGCTTGCGGTTGAAGACGAACTTCACGCCCATCTTCTCGAAGTGGGCGAGTTCGCGGTCGAGAATCGCCTTCGGCAGCCGGTACTCCGGAATGCCGTAGCGGAGCATGCCGCCCGCCTTGGGCATCGCTTCGAAGATCGTCGCGGCCACGCCGTTCCGGCGCAGATAGTAGGCGGCGGAGAGTCCGGCCGGACCGGCGCCGACGATGGCGACCTTCTTGCCGGTTTCCGGCGGAAGCTCTTCCATGTAAGTGTCGTAGTAAAGGTCGGCGGCGAGACGCTTGAACTCATTGATGGCGACCGGCTTGCCGTAGACGTTGCGACGGCACTCCTTCTCGCAGAAGCGCGGGCAGACCCGGCCGATCGACATCGGCAGCGGAATGCGCTCCTTGATGATCTTCAAGCTCTCGAGAAACTCCCCTTTGCGCCCGGCGCGGACGTACTCTTCGACGTTGGCGTGGGCCGGGCAGGCCATGGTGCAGGGCGCTTCGCAGTCGCCGGAGTGTTCGCTCAACAGCAGATTGAGCGCGGTGCGGCGCATGTCGAGCACCTCGTCGCTGGAGGCGTCGATCTCCTGCCCCTGGGCCGGGCAGGCCGAGCAGGAGGGCAGGAAACGACCGGTTTTCTTATCCTTCACCACGCAGACGAAACAGCTGGTGGTGCGGGAGATGCGCTGTTCGCGGCAGAGGGTCGGGATCTCGATCCCGTTCGCCTTCGCCACTTCGAGAATGGTCTGGCCCGGTTCCGCGCTGACGGTCCGGCCGTCCAGGATAAATTCGATACTCATTACTTGGAACCTTTCATCACCCGGCTGATCGCCTTCTTCGGGCAGACTTCCAGGCAGCTGTTGCAGCGGGTGCACTTCTCATTGTCGATCACGAAATTGTCGGAGATGGCGCCGACCGGACAGGTCTTGATGCAGAGCCGGCACTTGACGCACTTGCTCTGATCGAGCTTGAGGTCGACCAGAGCATTGCATTCGAGCGCCTCGCACTGATGGTCGCGGACGTGCGCCTCGTACTCATGCCGGTAGTAGCGCAGCGTCGCCAGCACCGGGTTCGGCGCGGTCTGGCCGAGTCCGCAGAGCGAACCGCGGCGCACCTTGTTGCCGAGCTCCTCCAGAAAGTCGATGTCGGCCATCTCGCCCTTGCCGGCGACGATCCGCTCGAGCGTCTCGAACATCCGGGTGGTGCCGACGCGGCAGAAGGTGCACTTGCCGCAGCTTTCACGACGGGTGAAGTCGAGGAAGTAGCGGGCGGTTTCCACCATGCAGCGGTTCTTGCCGATGACGATCATGCCGCCGGAGCCCATGATGGCGCCGAGCGCGCGCAGCGAATCGTAGTCCACCGGCGTGTCGAAGAGTTCGACCGGGATGCAGCCGCCGGAGGGGCCGCCGGTCTGCACCGCCTTGACCTGGTCCGGATCCGCGCCGCCGATGTCGAAGACGATTTCACGCAGCGTGGTCCCCATCGGAACCTCCACCAGACCGGGGTACTTGAGGTCGCCGGCCAGCGCGAAGAGCTTGGTGCCCTTGCTGCCCGCCGTGCCGACCGAGGCGAACGCATCGCCGCCCTCGGTGAGGATCAGCGGCACATTGCCGTAGGTTTCGACGTTGTTGATCATCGTCGGGTAGCCCATCCAGCCCTTGTCGGTCGGGAACGGCGGACGGAAACGCGGCGTACCCCGCTGTCCTTCCAGCGAGGCGATGAGCGCGGTTTCCTCACCGCAGACGAAGGCGCCGGCGCCCTCCTTGATGATGATTTCCAGCTCACGGCCGTCGACCACATTGCGCTTGTGCTCGTAGATCTGGGCGATGGCGATCTTGAGATGCTTGATCGCCATCGGGTATTCGGCGCGGCAGTAGATGAAGAGTTTGGTCGCTCCGGTGGCGTGGGCGGCGATCAGCATGCCTTCGAGCACCTGATGCGGCACGCTCTCCATCAGCGAGCGGTCCATGAACGCGCCGGGGTCACCCTCGTCGGCGTTGCAGATCAGAATCTTCTCGTCCGCCTGCTTGGCGGCGAGGAAGCTCCACTTGTTGCCGGTCGGGAAGCCGCCGCCTCCGCGGCCGCGCAGTCCGGAGCGCTTCACTTCATCGACCACTTCGGCCGAGGTCATCGACAGCGCCTTCTCCAGCCCCTTGTAGCCGCCGTTGGCGACGTAATCTTCGTAACTGGTCGGATTGACCCGTCCGGCGAGCGCCAGAACCTTGACCAGCTCCTTCGCCTTGCGGGCGGCGGGAATCTCAAACCGGCTGTCGGGGCCGACCGAGAGGATGTTCGCGATGGCGGCGTCGGTCGGACGCACGTCGCGGTAGAAGACGGATTCGCCGGAGTCGAGGAGCACCTCCACCAGCGGTTCGGCATAGCAGTGGCCGAGGCAGCCGGTGCCTTCGACCGGAATCGACCCCGCGTCCTGACGGAGCCGCTCGAGGACCGCATCAGCTCCGGCTGCAACGCCGCAGCTCGCCACGCCGACGCGGATTTTCTGGATTCTGGGGTCGCTCATTTCGCTTCATACTCCTTCAGAATTTTGATCATGCTCTTGCGGTCGAGCTTGCCGTAGACCCGGCCGTTGACGCTCATCACCGGCGCCAGGCTGCAGCAGCCGAGGCAGGCGACGGTTTCGAGCGAGAAGTGCCCCTTCGCGTCGGTCTCTCCGGAGGAGATGCCCAGTTCGCGCTTGAGCCACTCCTGAATGAGCGGCGAGCCCTTGATGTGGCAGGCGGTGCCGTCGCAGACGGCGATCTTGTACTTGCCGGGTTTGACCCGTTTGAACTGAGCGTAGAAGCTCAGCACGCCCTCGACTTCCACCGCGGGGATGCCGAAATATTCGGCGATCGCCTCGATGCTTTCGTCGGAGACGTACCCCTCGGCCCCCTGAACCGCCTGCAGCCCCTTGATGAGGTTGCTCGGTTCCCGGCCGACCTTCTCCAGAAACGCATACTTTGGATTCATTACCCTTGAAACTCCTGTTTCCTTAACGATGAGATAAACCCTTCCTTCAAATCTGGACCGCGAGAACTCCCTCGCGTCCGGGAAATGCCTTCAGCTCCATCCGCCCCTCCGGGGCGCTCTCTTTTACCTCCGCTGCGACGACGCCGAGCGGCACGACCCGGTAGCCGAGCTCCAGCACCCGGCGGAGGTACTCTTCGAACATTCCGGCACAGCGCCCGCCCTCGGCCTCCGCGTGGATGGTGATGACGTTGAGCTGTTCCGGCTTCAAGAGAGAGATCTGAAATTCGTTGTAATTTTCATCGGTGACCCCGTCGCGGCCGAGCGCTTCATCGTAGGTCGGCAGCGTCACCGGAATCTGCAATTGTTCGAGCCGCCGGCCGTTCACCACCGGGTAGAAGGGGAACTCCCCCCGGCAGTCGCTGTTGTAGTCGAACGGGAACTCCGCCTTGACCTCCAGCAGCTGGGCATTGCTCCGCCACCCCGGCGCGGCGCTGGTGCGGGGGGCGACGCCGGTGATTCTCTCCAGCTCCGCAAGGCCGGTGCGCAGTTCAGAACGCATGGCTTCGGCACTCATCGTGGTGAGTTTCGCCTGCGCCCGGTGATGATCCCAGGCGTGAAACCCGACCTCGTGCCCCGCCTCCATTGCCGCGCGGATCACCCCGGCGTGGCGGCGGCCGATTTTCGGCCCCGGCCAGGCGGTCCCCATCAGCACGATCTCCGGGCCGTACAGCCCGGCCGCATTGGTGCGGAGCATCTTCCACAGGAAGGCGGGACGGAGCAGCCGCCACAGGTGGCGGCCCATGTTGTCCGGCCCGACCGAGAAGTAGAAGGTGCCGCGGACGCCGTACTTTTCGAGAATCCGGCAGAGTGCGGGCACGCCGCGACCGGTCCCCCGGAAGGTATCCACGTCAATGCGCAGTGCGATGGTCTTCATATCGTTCAATCGAGGTTGAATTCACCGGATTTGATCGCTTCGGAGAGGAAGAAGTCCAGCGTGGTCTCGATCGATTTCTCCAGCGGAATGTGCGGCTCCCAGTCGAGGAACCTCTTCGCGTTGCGGATGCTCGGCACCCGGTGCTGCACATCCTGATACCCCTTGCCGTAGAAGGCGCCCGATTCGACCACCAGATAGCCGGCGAACGGGGGGAACTTGCTGCGCAGCGGGTGTTTGTCGAACTTTTCAACCAGCATTTCGGCCATCGCCTTGATGCTCGCCTCGTTGGCCGGGTTGCCGATGTTGATGATCTTGCCGGAGCACTTGCCGTCCTTGTTCTCGATGATGCGATAGAGCGCCTCGACACCCTCCTTGATGTCGACGAAGCAGCGCTTCTGTTCGCCGCCGTCGATGAGCTGAATCGGCGCACCCTGCACCAGGTTGAGGATCAGCTGGGTGATCGCGCGGCTGCTGCCGATCCGGGCGCTGGTCAGGCTGTCGAGCCGGGGCCCGATCCAGTTGAACGGACGGAACAGCGTGAACTGGAGCACTCCCTTCGCGCCGTAGGCCCAGATGACCCGGTCGAGCAACTGCTTGCTGGTCGAGTAGATCCAGCGCTGCATCCGGATCGGGCCGGTGACCAGCTTGGAGTTGTCCTCATCAAACTGGGGATCTTCGCACATGCCGTACACTTCGCTGGTCGACGGGAAGATGATCCGCTTGTTGTACTTGACGCAGTAGCGGACAATCCGCAGATTCTCTTCGAAGTCCAGCTCGAAGACCCGCAGCGGATTGCGGGTGTATTCGATCGGCGTGGCGATCGCCACCAGCGGCAGGACGATGTCGCACTTGCGGATGTGGTATTCGATCCATTCGCGGTGGATCGAGATGTCCCCCTCACGGAAGTTGAAGCCGGGGCGGTCGAGCAGGTGGTCGATGTAGTTGCTCCGCAGGTCGAGGCCGTAGACTTCGTACTTGCCGGAGTCGAGCAGACGTTCGCTGATGTGACTGCCGATGAAGCCGTTGACGCCGAGGATCAGCACCGACTTCTTGCGGCCGGCGGCGCGGAGGCGGCGCGGATCGTCGTTCCAGACCATGTTCTCGACGATGCGGGCGTCGGCGGCGAGCTGGTCGCCGGTGGTGAAGATGCCGCCCTCGAGCTGGGCGGTCTTGATCCGGAGCGCACCTTCGCCGCAGGCGATGGTGAAGGGCGCGCTGGAGAGCACCGTGCCCGGCGCCGCCTTGCGGACGGCCGGAACCGCGTCGACCGACCAGAAGTAGCATTTGCGGTCGCCGATGAAGCTGAATGCGCCCGGATAGGGGCGGGTCACGGCGCGCACGAGATTGCGGATCTCCTTCGCGGATTTGTTCCAGTCGATGCGGCCGTCTTCCGGACCGCGTTTCCCGAAGGTGGTGGCCTGCGATTCCTCCTGCGGAATGCGGGCGGCGCGCCCTTCGCGCAGCAGCGGCAGGGCGCGGTCGAGCACCACCGCGGTCGCGGCGACCGCCTTGTCGAAGAGGGTGCGGGCGGTGTCGTCGTCGGTGATGGCGAACTTTTCCTGATCGATGATGTCGCCGGCGTCGGCTTTCTCCGTCATGTAGTGCAGGGTGACACCGGTTTCGGTTTCGCCGTTGATGATCGCCCAGTTGATCGGCACGCGGCCGCGGTACTTCGGCAGGAGCGAACCGTGAAGGTTGATGCAGCCGTGTTTCGGAATGGAGAGCAGCTCCTCCTTGATGAGATTGCGATAGTAGAAGCTGAAGAGGAAATCCGGCGCCATGGCGCGGATTCTGCCGACCCAGACCGGGTGGTTGATGTCCTCGGGGGCGAAGACGGGGATGCCGCGTTCGCCGGCGAGTTCCGCGACGGAGCCGAACCAGATATTTTCCGACGGATTGTCCTTGTGCGTGAAAATGGCGCTGATTTCGAATCCGTTCCGCTCCAGCGCTTCAATGCCGGCCCTGCCGACGTTGTGATAGGCCAGTACCACACACTTCATATGACTGCTCCTTCCGGTGGCGAATGGATAAATTCTGATTGCCGAATTCAAAAATAATAATAAAACGATGTAATATAGTGCAAATTGTGGAAATTGCCAGAGAAATTGCGAGATTCAGGGCAATTTTCGCGCTTCCGGCTCCCCGGGGAGGGGATGGGCGAGGAACAGGATCTGCCGGTTCTTCGCGAACCGCTCCAGCTCTGCGAGGACGGCATTCCGGCGTTCCGGGTCGAAGTTGACGCAGATGTCGTCGAAGACGATCGGAAGCGGTTCGGACTCCCGCTCCGAGTATTCGATCAGGGCCAGGCGCATGGCGACCATCAGCTCTTCGAGCGTCCCGCGGGAGAGTTCGGCGACGCGCTTCTGCAACCCGGTGAGCGCGTCGGTCATCAGCAGTTCGCCGGTGGCGAGCGACTTGTGGACGCGCGAATAACGCCCGCGGGTGAAGCTCCCGAAGAGTTCGGCGGCGCGCCGGATCACCTCCGGCTGTTTTTCCCGTTCATAGCGGGCGATCGAACGGTCGAGCAACCGGCGGCATTCGCGCCAGATCAGATAGTCCCGGGCGTTCTCCTTCATCGTGTTGCGGCACCCTTCGAGCCGGTTGGCAAGCTGTGCCGGATCGGCGGAGGCGAGAAGCCGGGCCGCCTCCTGTTCCGCCGCGCCGACGGAGCGTTCCAGAGAGGAGATCTCCTCCGCCAGTGCGGCCGAGCGTGCGGCCAGCGCCTCTTTTTCCCCGTTCAGCGTCTCGGCATCGACCGCGGCCTCTTCGGCGGGCGGATTCTCCCCCAGAAGGAGGGTGAGCGCCTTTTGTTCGGCGGAAGCGGCCTGCTCGAGGGCGGCGCGCCGGGTGCGCTGTCCGGTCATGGTGCGGAACTCCGCTTCGCCGGCGACGCCGCAGCGGGCGAAGAAGCCGGCCAGCGCCTCTTCCGAACGTTTCGCCGCCTGCCGCGCCTCTTCGAGTTCCGGAGCGAGGCGGGCGCGCTGTTCGGCGAGAAGGGTCTGCCGCGAACGGCGCACCTTCTCCGCCTCCAGTTCGTGCCGGAGCCGGAGGAGGCCGCTTTCCGGTTCCCCCGCGGCGCCGGGCAGCTGAAGGTAGTCCCGTCGGAAACACTTCAATTCCTCCTCGATGCGGCGGATCTCTTCGCGGTGCAGCTCCTGTTCGCGCCGGAGTCCGGCCAGGTCGGCGAGGCGGGTGAACACGGTTTCGACGGCGCCGGAGGGACACTCCGGACGGAGCCCCGCTTCGCGCAGAAACGTCTCGAATGCCGCGTCGAGACGGCGGTTCCGGTTCCGGTGATGGAGCCACGCTCCGAAGAGGACAAAAAGGAGTACGCCCGCTCCGACCGCCCAGCCCGCCGGAGCTTTGGCGGCAAATCCGACAGCGACGGCCGCCGCGACTGCCGTTGCGGCGCCGATGGCGAGAATTCCGGCGGCGGCGAAATCCGGCGCACTCTCCTTCGCCGGAAGCGGGCGGCGTGCCGGGTCGCGCCACCGGTCGAGAAGCGGTTCGCCGGGCGGCGGCGGAACCGGTGTTCCGGTGAAGGGGGTGAGCTGGCGCTCCAGTTCGGCACAGCGGCCGGTGAGGGCGGAGTCGAGTTCACGCCGCCGGCGCAGTTCGTCGTTCTGCCGACGCATCCACTCCTGCTTCGCCTCCAGCGCGGCCAAAGCAGGTTCCGCGTCGAGCAGCGGGGAATCCTTCGCCGGACCAAGTTCGCCGGCCTGCCGCTGAAAACTCTCTTCGCGCGCCGTCAGCAGTTCCAGCCGGGTGCGGCTCTTCTCCTGCTCCTTCCGGAGGCGGGTCAGCTCCTCTTCCGCGCCCGGAGGGGCAGGGGGCAGGGGCGGCGTCGCGGCCAGCTCCTCCTCCAGACGGCGGAGTTTTTCCCGGACCGGCAGGGCGCGGATCAGCCGTTCGACCCGGTCGAGCCGGGCGGAGACATCGCGCTGGTCGCTCCGCCGCTCCTCCAGCGTTTTCCGCTGTTCCGCCGCGCGGGACTGCAGGGCTTCGTAGTCGGGCAGCGACCGGTTGGCCGCGTCGAGCTCCCCGGCAAGTTTGTCGTACTCCTGCTGGAGCGCGTGGAGCCGGTGTTTGCGGCCGCGCGGCAGAAAGAGTTCGTCGGCGCGGCGGTCGAGGTCGCTCCCGAGCCGGGGTAGTGAGAGTTCGCCCATGGCGATGCCCGCCCCGTAGAGCCGGGCGCGGATGTCCTCGTCGCTCAGGAAGGCGAGCCGGTTCAGTTCGTCGATGGTGACCGCGTAGACGTTGGTGTAGAAGTTTTCGCTCACGTTGAGCAGGGTGGCAAATTCCGCTTCGCCGCCGGCCTCCGAACCGTCCGCCCGGGTGAGGCGAAGTACGCCGTCCCCCGGCCCCTGCCGGGTGATGGTGAGCGCTTCGCCGGAGGCGAGCGTGACTTCGACCCGCCCGCCGTAGAGGCCGGAGCCCTCCAACGCCGGATAGGGGTTGCGGCCGCTGTTTTTTCGCACCGCGAAGCCCCAGAAGAGCCGCCGGAGAAACTCCAGCAGCGTGGTTTTGCCGAATTCGTTCCCGCCGGTGACCGGATTGACGCCTTCTCCCAGGCCGGTCAGGTGAAAGTCGTGGAAGCGGCCGAAGTTGTCGATATGAATTTCCCGGATGATCATGGCCGCGCCTCCATGGTTCCCGCGAGCAGGTCGAGAATCCGTTCGACCGCGTCATGCCGGATGGATTCCTGCTCGTCACGGGTGAACTCCGGCACCCCCGGACACTTCGAGCGGAGCACGGCAAGCTCCCGCTCCAATGCCTCCTCCTCCCGCAGTTCGGCGGCGGAGGTCGTCACTTCGGCCGCGAGGCTGTCGGTGTCGATTTCGGTGCGGATTCCGGTGGTGGCAAGTTCGAGCCGTTCGAGCGTCGCATTTGGCGGCAGGGCGGCGCCGAGCAGGCCGGCCAGTTCCGCCGGGTCACTGCGGCGGAGCTCCGCGTTGAGCGGCGTCGGCCCGGAGAGGCGGAGCCGGAGCAGCAGCGGCGCGTCGCCGCGGAATTGTTCCGCCGCCTGTCGACAGCGGTCCGCCAGCTCGTCGAAACGTTCGAGATCCACCAGGCCGGCGACCTCCAGCACTTCGAACCGCATCGCCTCGAGGGGGTGAAAATCAACCGAAAGTCTGCCGGCGGAATCGACCCGCACCAGCAGACAGCCGCGTTCCCCCGGCTCGTTGACCGCCCGCCCCTGCGGACAGCCCGGGTAGTACGCCGCCGGGGCCGCATCGTTCACCTTCCGAAAGTTGTGGACGTGCCCGAGCGCCCAGTAGTCCACCCCTTTCCCGGCGAGGTCGGCGACTGCGGCGGGGGCGTAAGGTTGAAATCCCGGCTGGGCGCCGACGTTCGCATGGAGCACCCCCACTGTGAAGGGGCCGCCGGGCGGCGCGGCGAACCGTTCCGTCAGGTTGTCGGTCTGCCGGGGACGGCTGTGGCTGATGCCGCCGACCCGGGCGATCACTTCGCCGTTCCGCTCCACCGGGAAGAATTCCACCGCGTCGGCGGCGAACAGACGGGTGTTGCCGGGCAGTTTCACCGCCGGGGGCCACGCCGCTGGAACCGGGTCATGGTTGCCGCCGGCAAGAAAGACCGGGATCTTCGCCGCGTCCAGCCGGAGCAGCTCCTCGCGGAAACGCATCCGGCCGGCGAGCGAAGGATTGTCGCGGTCGAAGATGTCGCCCGCGATCACCAGAAAATCCACCCGCTCCCGGAGCGCCAGATCGACAATCCGGGTGAAGGCGGCAAACGGCGCTTCGGCGAGGCGCCCGGCCAGCTCCGGCAGGTCGCGGCCGAGGCCGAGAAACGCGCTGCCCAGATGCAGGTCGGCACAGTGGATGAATTTCACCGCCGCCGCCAAAGCTCCCCCTCTCTTCTGTGCCGCGGATTACTGCAGCAGGGGTTCGCGGTTTTCCATGACGCCCGCGGTCTCCACCGGCGTCTTGCCGATGTAGATCTGACGGGGACGGACGATCTTGGTGTCGCTGCCGATCATCTCCTTCCAGTGGGCGATCCAGCCGGGCAGGCGCGCCAGCGCGAACATCACCGTGAACATGTTCTCCGGAATGCCCAGCGCCCGGTAGAGGATGCCGGTGTAGAAGTCCACATTGGGGTAGAGGTTGCGCTCGATGAAGTAGGGGTCGCTCAGCGCTGCCTCCTCCACCTCGCGCGCCACGTCGAGCAGCGGGTCGCTGTAGTGGGTCCGCTCCAGATAGGCGTGGCACTCGCGCTTGATGATCGCCGCGCGCGGGTCGTAGGTCTTGTAGACCCGGTGGCCGAAACCCATCAGCCGGAAGGGGTTGTTCTTGTCCTTGGCCATGTCGAGGAACTTCTTGACGTTCCCGTCCTGCTGGATCATCTTGAGCATCTCGATCACCGCCTGGTTGGCGCCGCCGTGGAGCGGGCCGGAGAGCGCCGAGATGCCTGCCGAGATGGTCGCGTAGAGGTTCACCTGCGCGCTGCCGATGGTGCGCACCGCCGTGGTCGAGCAGTTCTGTTCGTGATCGGCGTGCAGGATGAAGAGCATGTTCAGAATCCGCACCGCGTCCGGATGAATCTGGTAGGGCTTGACCGGCGAGTCAAACATCATGTTGAGGAAGTTCGCACAGTAGGAGAGGTCGTGCCGGGGGTAGACCACCGGCTCACCGATCGACTTCTTGTAGGCGAACGCCGCCATCGTCCGGACGATCGAAATCAGCCGCGCGGTGGATTGATCGATATCCTCCGACAGCGACTTGAGGTCGACGTTGGGATAGAAGGCCGCCAGCGCGTTGATCATCGTCGAGAGGATGTGCATTGGGTGCGCTCCCCGCGGGAAGTGATCGAAGAAATGACGCATGTCCTCGTGGAGCATCGAGTTGATGTTGAGCATCGCCGAGAAGTTGCGCCGCTGCTCCTCGTTCGGCAGTTCGCCGTGGACCAGCAGATAGGCGACCTCGACGAACATGGTCTTGCGGACCAGCTCCTCGATCGGAATCCCCCGGTAGCGGAGGATCCCCTTCTCGCCGTCGATGAAGGTGATGCTGCTGTAGCAGGCGGCGGTGTTCATGAAGCTCGGGTCGAGCGTGACGTAACCGGTTTCACGGCGCAGCGCGCCGATGTCGATTCCCTTTTCGCCCTCCGAACCGACCACCACCGGCAGCCGGACCGATTTCCCTTCTACTTCAAGCACCACATAACCGGGACTCTCCTGCTTCATTCAGAATCCTCCTTCTTCCTTGCACAATTACCGACGGCATCTCTCCTGTTTCTCCGGGCCGGAAGATGCACGCCGTTCCGCCCGGGCCGGATTTATCGAAATCACATCCTATTAATATGATTCCCCGGCGGCTCTTTTTCAAGCGGAACGGCGGGAACTTCACCAAAATGTAATGGCGTTCAGAGCGTGACGCCGGCGCCGGCGGGGATTTTCACCGGTTTCCCGTCCGCCTGCACCCAGAGGTCGAGGCCGGAGCGGTTGCGCAGCAGTTTCCCGTCGACGCTGATTACGAGCGAACGGAGTGCGGCGACATATTCGAAGATCTCCAGGTTGGTGGCGTACCAGATGTCATCCCGGCCGGACACCTTCTCGCAGAACGCTTCGATGAGCTTCCAGTTGTTGGAAGGTTCCTCGCGGTCGAACTCGTAGGCGTGCCCCCAGACGTAGAGGAGCGAGAGTTCGCGGTAGGGCGAAAGGTTCAGAAACGCTTCCGCCTTCGCATCCAGATCGTGCGAGTGATGGCAGGTCGGGTGCCAGAGCAGGAAATCATCCGGCAGTGCGAAGCTCCCGTGCGACGCGGTGGTGCGCGAGTAGACGATGCCGCAACTGCGGAGCAGTTCGATCACCTGGGGATTGTGGGTGCCGAAGGGGTAGCTCATGCCGACGACCGGCATCCCGGTGAGCTCCTCGAGTTTCCGGCGGTCGTCGAGCACTTCGGAGAGCACCGAAGCGGGGGCGATCCGTTCGAGATAGGGGTGGTGCGCGCTGTGACAGCTCACCTCGTGCCCGGCGTAGAGGTCGGCGACCTCCTCCGGCTGAATCCGGTTGCCGGTGCCCAGCAGCGCGGAGTTGAGGTGGAAGGTCCCCCGGATGCCGTAACGGTTGAAGATGGCGACGAGCCGGCGGTCCTGGGTTACGCCGTCGTCGTAGCTCATGGTGAGCGCCTTCGGACGGCCCTGCGGATAGAGATATTTGAGCATCATGATTCCTTACTCCGGATAATGGATGTGGAGACGTTTTTCTATAATAAACCGGGCGGCGGCGAATTGCAAGTTTGAACCGGAAAAATCTCGCTCCGAAAGAGAAAAAATGCGCGTTTCTTCCCGCTGCGGCTCTGGAAAAAACACCATTCCGGCTGTACGTTATGGTATCGATTCAATTCCACAACCATTCGAGGTGAAGATATGCTGACGAAAACCAGTTTGAAATTTCTCGAAGAGTTCATGAATTCCTCCAGCCCCTCCGGTTTTGAAGAGGAGGCGGCGGCCTGTTTCCGCAACTACCTCGCTCCCTGCTGCGACGAGGTGAAGACCGACGTGCTCGGCAATACGATGGCGGTGCTCAACCCGGGCGCGCCGATGCGGGTGATGCTGGCCGGGCACTACGATGAGATCGGATTCCAGATCGTCTACATCTCCGACGAGGGGCTGCTCTACTTCCGCCCCAACGGCGGAATCGACAAGCTCAATGTGCCGTCGACCGAAGTGGACATCCTGACCGCCTCCGGCCGGGTGCGCGGCGTGATCGGCAAGAAGCCGATCCACCTGCTCAAACCCGCGGAGCGGGAGGTGCCGCCCGAACTCTCCGACATGTGGATCGACATCGGCGCGGAAAACCGTGCCGAGGCGGAGAAGATCGTCTCGGTGGGCGACCCGGTGGCGGTGCGCTCCAACTTCCGGATGCTCAACGAACACCGCTTCATGTCGAAGGGGACCGATGACAAGGTCGGCGCCTTCGTCGTCGCCGAAACCATGCGCGAACTTGCGAAGCGGAAGCTCAACGTCGCCGTCTACGGCGTCGGCACCGTGCAGGAGGAGGTCGGCCTGCGCGGCGCCCACACCAGCACCTTCGGCGTCGATCCGCAGGTGGGCTTTGCCATCGACGTCGGCTTCGCCACCGATCTGCCGGACATTCCGAAGAAACTGCTCGGCGAAATCCGGCTCGGCGGCGGCCCCGAACTCAACCGCAGCTGCGACAACAACCCGGTGCTCGGACGCATGCTCCGCCGCATCGCCAAGGAGAAGAAGATCGCCTATCAGGAGACCGCGGCGCACCGCGCCTCCGGCGGTACCGACGCGGCCCAGATCCAGATGACCCGGGCCGGGGTGGCCACCGCACTGCTGAGCATTCCGAACCGCTACATGCACTCGCCGGTCGAAATCTGCGACCTGCGCGACGTCGAAGGCGCGGTCAAACTGCTGGTCGAGACCATCGCCGCGTTCCGGGGAGATGAATCCTTCATCCCGGGAATCGACTGAGGATGGCGCCCGATTCGGAACTGGCCGCCGCACTGCGGCGGCGCAGGCTCAACGACAGCCGGAACGTCCGGCGCTACATTCACACCAAGAGCTTCAACGATCTGGCCGGCCGCAGTACCGCGCCGGGCAGTGTCCGGCCGGAAGAGCTGCGGCTCCGGGCCCGGATTCTGTTTGTCGTGTTCGCCGCGGCCTTCTGGGCCGCGGGAGTGTGGTTCCTTTTGAGCTGATTTCGCAGCGGGGCGGCTACTTCGCTTTTTCCACTTCGGCCGCCTCGGTTTCCACCCATTTCGCCCATTTGTGGAAGTGGGTGTCCAGCGAGTGTGACTTCGCCGCGGTCACGCCGAGCGAAATGAGCGCCACCAGCACGATGACGACGGCTCCGGCGAGTTCCGGGCGGGTGAAGATGCGGTGGTCGGCCGCGGAGGGGTCATCCGTCAGCGCGTTGCGCCGCGCCCAGACGAAGACCGGAATTCCGAGCAGCAGGAAGAGAAACGCGGTCATGAGGTAGTTCAGTCCGGCCGAATAGATCATCCACAGCGCGAAGAGCGAACCGGCCACGCCGCAGAAGAACGCGAAGTGGAAGCGCACCGGCATGTTGGCCGGATACTGCTTCGTCGCACAGATCTTCCACAGATAGAGCGTGCATGCAAGATAGGGCGGCAGAATCATCACCGAGGTGATCGAAAGCATCGTGTTCCAGGCGTTGCTGGCGAAGTAGACCACGATCATCGCCAGCTGCATGATCAGGCTGGAGACGAAGAGCGAAACGCTCGGCATGCCGCGGGAGTTCTCCCGTTTGAAGATGCGCGGGAAGGTGCCGTCCATCGCCGCCGCGTAGGGAATCTGGGCGATCATGATGGTGAAGGCGAGCCAGCTGGTGAGCAGCGCGATGATCACCCCTGCGTTCATCACGTCGCCCGCCCAGGAGCCGTGAACCACATCCTGCAGCAGCGGCGCGGTCGACGGATTGGCGAGCGCGGCCAGCTGCGGCTGATACATCCGGCCGAAGGGAAGGATCGAAAGCAGCGCGTAGATCACCAGACAACCGAGAAATCCGATCAGCGTCGCCTTGCCGACGTCGCTCTGGCTGCGCGCCCGGCCGGAAACCACCACCGCTCCTTCGATGCCGATGAACGCCCACAGCGTCACCATCATCGTCGACTGCACCTGCTTGAGCATGCTGCCCAGCGGGCGGATGTGAAGCTGGGGAATCGTTTCGCTGCCGGTCATGTCGGTCGAGAAGAAGGCCCAGCGGAAGGCGAAGAGCATGATGACGATGAAGAGCGCGATCGGAACCAGTTTGCAGATCGTGCCGATCGTGTTGATGAAGGCCGCCTGCCTCATGCCGGCGAGCACGGCGAAGTTCATGATCCAGATCACCAGCGAGCCGCCCAGGATCGACCAGAGGTTGTTCCCGCCGGAGAAGGCGCCGGGGAAGAAGTAGTTCAACGCATCCATCAGCAGCACTGCGAAGCCGACGTTGCCGAAGATGTTGCACAGCCAGTAGGACCACGCCATCTGAAATCCGGCGAAGCGGCCGAAGCCGAGCCGGGCGTAGGCGTAGATGCCGGTGGTCGCGTCCGGTCTCGCGTCGGCGAGAATCCGGAATGTGTTCGCGATGAAGAACATTCCGACGCCGGTTACCACCCAGGCGATGATGACCGCCGTCACCGAGGCCTGCTGGGCCATGTTCTGCGGCAGGCTGAAAATGCCGCCGCCGATCATTGCGGAGACCACCAGCGCGGCCAGCGCGGTCACTCCGAGTTTTCTGTTGTCGTCAGCCATGATGTTGATTCCTCCTCTTGTTGTATCCTCAAAATTACCGGGTGCTCCGGGTGCTTCTGGCGGCGGCGGGAGAGTCCTGCGGCGAATCCCAGACGCATTCGCCCACGACGATCAGTTCGGCGCTGCGGACTGAGGTGGATTCGGTCGAGAAAAGGTAGCCGAGATAGGGCACGTCCATGAGCCAGGGAATTCCGGTGCGGGATTTGACCTGTTCCTGCTTGCGCAGTCCGCCGATGACGAACCGGTCTTTGCCGTGCGGCAGGCTCACCTCCTGGGTGACGGTGTTGCCGTTGGAGATGCGCGGTTTCCCGTTCGATTCGAAGCCGATCAGACTGGAGTTCGAGAGCGTCACGCTGAACCGGGTCTCGTCGAGGTTGACCGAGGCGTTGTTGACCGTCATCGTGAAGCCGAATCCGGCGAATGCGGTGGTGACCTGCTGCTCCCCCTTGCCGATGGCGAGGTCGGCACTCTCCCTGCCGGGCCGGTCGATCGAGCGGTCGAACCAGGCGGCGATCGACGAGAGTAGTTCGTAGGGGCCGACGCCGGTGTCGGGGAAGGGGTTTCCTGTGGAAGGATCGACGGTGGTGCCCGGTTCGATGGCGCCGTTCACCGGCTGCGAGGTGTCCGAGTAGAAGATCTGGGTGGTGCGGCTGAGCTGCGCCGGGGTGTTGTTGCGCACGCACAGCTCACCGGTGTGGAGCACCTTCGCCTTCCCCCGGCTTGCGAGGAAGTCGAGGTAGCGGGTGTTCCACTTCGGGTTGAAGTTGTAGAAGCTGGTCCGTTCGGAACCGTCGGCCCGGTTCAGTCCGCCGTTGTAGACCGCCGCCCAGTTGTTGCGGTAGCGGCCGCCGACGGAGAAGAGGTCGGCGCCTTCGTTGTTCTTCCACGACTGGAAGTCGATGCCCATGCGTTCGTCGTTCTCGCTGTAGAGCTCGTAGACCCGGATGCGGAGCCGGACCTGCGGAATCGGCACGTCGTAGAGCGCGAGCATTCTGGCGATGTTGTCGCAGGAGTAGTTCGAGACGTCGAAGATCAGCCAGTTGAGATCGGGATCGATGGCGACAACATCCTGCCCCTGCCAGAGTTCGGTCACGTCGGAGATGTTCATGCCCATGTTCTGGATCAGCGGCAGCAGGTTCTGCGCCGGAACGAATTTCGGCAGGTAGAAGAACATCTGCGAGCCGTAGTTGATCGCGCCGAGCTCCGGGTTGTCGAGCATCGCGACGATCGAATCGATCCCCATGCCGTTCTCCTGGTCTTCGAACCGGTAATCCTCGGCGCTGACGAACAGGAGTCCGGTTCCGTCGGCGTACTTCAGGCACTCCACTGCGGTGTTGCTGCCGAGCTGGAGCTGCGGATTGTAGCCCGGCTGGGCGTTCGCCGGAGTGGCGAGTTCGGGGGAGCTCACCGTCGCGGTGAGCGGCGCCGTCGTGGTGTTGCCGGGGTAGTTCTGCTGCAGACTGGTGTTGCCGACCCGTTTGGACTGCACCATCTGGCGCAGGTAGTCGCGGAATTCATAGGGGTCGACGTGGCGGAGCACGTAGGTTTTGGTGATGACCCGCGGGTCGGCGTTGTCGCGGACGAAGTGGACTTCCCGGGTGTCCTCCTTCACCTTGACGAGCAGTTGCGCCTCGACCCGGGTGCTGTCGTAGCCGCCGGTGTTGTTGAAGTTCGAATCGCGGGGCACGCCGGGGATTTCGGCGCCGCGGAGGAGTGCGGGCACCGCGAGAAGGAGAAAGAGGAATCGCTTGTTCTGTCGCATGATGCCGCCTCCCTATTTGAGTTGAATGAGTTCGCCTGCCGCGCCGTCGGCGGGAGCGGGTTTGGCGGTGTCGAGCATTTCCGCAGTGACCGCGAGGTAGAAGCGGCTCTTCTCGAGACTGGTGGTCGTGGTGCTGAAGAGGTACTTCAGAATCGGAATCTCCATCAGAAACGGCATGCCGATGGTCTGTTCGACCTCCTGTTCGAGGTTCCATTCGGCGAGGATGGTCTCCCGGCCCAGTTCGATCAGGGTGTTGCCGGTGACCTGGCTGGTCTCGACCAGTTCCGAACCGACGTTGTTGCGTTCGACGATGTCGGCGGCCTGAATGTCGTAGCCGAAGAAGACGGTGCCCGGGTATTTCGTGTAGGCGCCCGGCTGGTAGGGGTTGATGGAGAACTCTTCGCTCGCCGGGTAGCCCTCCTGCGGCACGCCGTAATGGAGGTTGACGATCGGCTGGAGGAGTTTCAGATAGAGCTGGTTGAGGCCGGTGGTCTCCCCGAGAAGTCCGGTGGTGACACTGGTTTTGTCGTTGTCGGATTTGGCGATGTTCTGGAACTGCGGGTTGAAGTAGAGTTCAGCGGACGGGGTGTTGTTGCAGACGGTGAGGGTGGCGCGGTTCCGGATCTCGGCGTTCCCGCTCTGCTGAAGCAGCCGGATGAAGCTCGCGTCGAACTGCGGCGCGAAGAGAAATCCGCCCAGCGGACCGGAGAAGGCCTGCAATGCGGCGGTTCCGCCCGACGAGACGCCGGAGGCGTCCCAGGCGACGGAGAAGAGGTTCAATCCGGGACCGTTTTTCCAGGCGAGATATTCGATGCCGAGGTCGCGCAGGGTGCTTTCGCGCAGTTCGTACAACGTGAAGTGGAAGGTGATCTGCGGAGCGGGTCGGTCGATCCAGCTCAAAAACTCGTAGACGTACTGGGTGTTGGAGCTGTTGTCCTTCCAGTAGATCTGGTTGGAGTTGGCGTCCCAGGCGTAGACCGAACCGGCGGGACCCTCGCCGATGATGGAGTTGACCAGCACGTTGAGCATGTTCTGACCGGAACGGAACTTCGGCCGGTAGACCGCCCGGGTGATGCCGGTGCCGCGGATGACGTCGGCCGGAGTTCTGCCGTCGACCTTGATGTCGCGGTCGATTTTGCGGATGAAGTCATCCACATAGGGCATCATTTTGACCGGGCAGGTGACGGTGAGCAGCTGGGTGTTGTCAGCTCCGTACTCGATGCAGTTGACGCTGGAGTTCATGTTGTACCGTTTGACGATACCGAGCAGGAACGGGGTGACGTCGTTGGACTGGACATACTTGAGCTGGTAGACCTTCGAAACCATGCGGTCCTGCGCGTCGTCCTGGATGAACCGCAGTTTCTGGACACCCGGATTCTCACCGGGGGCGTTCTGTGCTGTTGCGACAGTGCACAGCAGCAGCCCGAGGGCGAGCGCTGTTGTTTTTCTGGACATATTGCATTCCTCCCCTGCGAATGTTTTCACTCCAGCGTTTTGCCGGAGAAAATTCCGTACGGATCCTCCGGGCGGACCAGCCCGGATCTATGTTATGTCCAAAAAACCGGCGTGCCGCCGGAACAGCCACACTTCGCGGCGGGGCGATTTCCAGGCACAATTCAGGAATCGTGCACACATCGGGGCCGGAGGGGCTCTGCAATTTCTCTCTCTTCTTCAATATTACTCCGGTTGTGAAGTTTGTCAACCCGGATGAGAGAAGATTTTCACAAAAGTTGCGGAATTTCGGATTCAGCCCCCGTGCAATTCCCTGCGGCATCGCCGGATGTGAATGGAATGAAGAAAAAGAAGCATGGACGGGTCAAGTCCGTTGAGAGGCGCATTTTTATTTTAATGGCAGAAAATTTTCTTTTTTTTCTCATGGGATCTTGACATTTTACATGTTTTGCTTCATAATATGATAAAGCGATTAATCTAATGTGGAGATAAGTCGTGGTAAGACTGATTGACATTGCGCAACGGGCAGGGGTTTCGCAGGGAACCGTTTCGGCGGTATTGAGCGGCCGTGGGCGCAACATTCGCGTCTCGAAGGAGAAGGCCGAGAAGATCCGGTCCATCGCCCGGGAGATGAATTACATCCCGAACTTCTCCGCCAAGATGCTGAGCGGGCAGTCGTCGCACACTCTCGGCGTGTTGATCGACAGCGAAGATGTCGCGGTGCGGTTCGAACAGCTGGCCGCCATCGACCGGGCGGCGGAGCGGCATGGATACCGGCTGTTGATCGCCGAAACGCATGCCAATGCAGAAAAGCAGCTGCTCAACTACCGCACGTTGCTGCAGTACGGGGTGGATGGGGTCATCTGCCACGCCAACTGTGTGCACGAATCCCTGCGACATGAGAAGAATGTAGTTCTCTACGGAGCGGAAGAGTTTGAGGGAATTCCATCCGTTTATTACGACATCGAGGCCGGTTATCGTGAGGCGCTGGACCACTTCAGGCAGGAGGGGCGGGTTCGTCCGGCGCTGGCATTCTTTGGTGCGACTTGCCACGATTCCATCCGGGCCCGTTATCGGGCGTTTCGGAATCTGGAGCCGGAGTTCTCCGGCGGACTCCATGTGATGGAGAAAAAAGGCGATACTGCAGCGATGGATCTTCGCTCGGCCGTGGAGCAATTGACGTCGCAACAGATTTTGCCGCGGAAAATCGATGCTGTGATTCTTCAAAATGACCTATTGGCACTCGCTCTGCTGTTCGAGTTGCAGCGACGGGGAATCCAGGTGCCGGAAGATGTTTCCATCGTCGGGCAGGACAATGCAGCTTTTTGCTGCTGCACCAGGCCGGCTCTTTCGACGATCGACTCCAATCTGGATGGATTGGGCAACGCGGTAATGGAATTGATGCTTGAGCGGCTGGAGCATCCGGAGCGTCCAATCCGTTCAATCGGCGTTCCCACCTGGCTGGTACAACGGGAAACCACCCTTGCAAGCAAAAATAAGGAGAGGTGACATGCATCTGGAAACGAAATCCCGACAATTCACTCTTATCGAACTTCTTATTGTTATTGCAATCATTGCGATACTGGCGGCGGTGCTGCTGCCGGCGCTGAATCAAGCCCGTGAGAAGGCTCATCAGTCCACCTGCCAGAGCAATCTTTATCAGATTGGTCAGGGCGACATGTTGTATCAACACGACTACGACGGCTGGATGACGTCGATCAACAACCATGCCAACAACCTCGGGGGAAAGGATCTGAAGTGGCCCCGGCAGCTGTACCCCTATCTGCTGGCTGGAAAAAAGCCGCCGGCAACCGGGGGCGTCCAGTACCCGAGCCGGTTCGGCTGTCCGAACATGCGGTGGCTGAAGCCAGATAAAAATGGATTTGTTTCTCTCGGAGAAAGTTATGGAAAAAATGCTCAAATTACAGAGGACGTCTGGAACGGTACGGCGTACCGCAGCATCAAGATTCACTCAGTCAAACGTCCTTCTCAGAAACTGGCATTTGCCGACGGAACCTCTTTTTCTCTGATCAATTACAAGTGCAACGCTCCTCTCTATTACTGGGCAAAACCGGATGAAGCACAGCTGGGCGATGACATCACCTGCTACCGTCACGGCAACCGGATTGTGGCAAACGTGGCTTTCTTCGATGGACATGTTTCGGGAAAACGCTGGGAGGCGCTGTATCAGAATCAGGGAAATATACAGGGGTGCTGGCTTCTGAAATGAAGGCCGCATGATATTTCTCATGGAACATTGTTTTCTCTTCAAATTTCGGAAAGGGTTTTGTTTTTCATGAAATTATTCTCTCTCATTTGTTGTGGATGCTGTATTTTTTGCACCATTTTCTCCATTTCAGCGGAGGACCCGGTCCGGCTGGACTCCGCCGGAAGGCTGGCGGTGACCGATGAACTCCTGTTCAGCGGCGACTACTGGAACGGCAAACTCAGACGAAACTACACGCAGGGAAAGTCAAAAGAGTGGAAGATAGACGCGTTACAGAGTGACAAAAAGACGAATACCACAACTTACCGGGGGGTACTTTCTCTTCCCGACCGGACCGTTTCGCCGTTCGCCGGGAAATTGCGCAAAACCGGTGGCGGAACCAGTGAGTTCGAGTTGGAAGTCAAAAATACGAAAGAGAGTTTCACCTTCCGCACGGAGCTCCCGGCAAAACTCTTCACCGGCCGTACCTTGCTCATCGACGGGAAGGAGTTTCAGCTCCCGCGGGAAAAGGGAAAGGTCGGCATCTTTTCCGGCAGGGCCCGCCGTCTGGAGATCCCCTGCGGCGACGGCACCGTCGAGCTGGAGTGCGACCGGGAAATCGGCATTCTCATACAGGATTACCGGCCCCGGCCGAACTCCTACAGCTTGATGCTGGCGATTCCTGCCGCCGACGGCGGCAGGAAATTGCAGCTTTACCTGCATTATCGGCCCTATTCCTCCGCTCCACTCGACCTGCGGAACGCCGCCAATATGGGATTCACCGACACCGTCGCCTCCGACGGAAAAGGCGGCTGGACCGACCAGGGGCCGGAGAACGATCTGCGGATGATTCCGCTCGGGAAACAGCGCTGGCGCGGCACCGATTTCGAGATCATTGACCCGGCGAAAAACAACGAAAAATCCTGCATCGTTCTGGCCGGTCCCGCCCGCCACTACATGCCGGAGAAGGCGGCGGTGGAGGTGAAGACGAAGGTGGAGGGGCGCTGGCTCTTCCTGCTGCACGCCACCGCGTGGGGCTCCTCCCGGCCGGAACTCGGCACGGTAACGCTGACCTATCAGGATGGGACGCAGAAGAAGATTCCGGTGAAATCCGGCGTCGACGTCGGCAACTGGTGGAGCCCGTCGCCGCGCGGCAACGGCGAGGTGGTCTGGACCGGCGAGAACCGCAGTTCGTTCGTCGGACTCTACCGCAGCAGCTACCCGATTGAGGCGAAGCCGATCCGGCACGTGGAGTTCCGGTCCGCCGGAAACGCCGTCTGGATGATCGTCGCCGCCTCGGTCGGCGAAAAACGGCCGCCCCGCAACATGTCGGCGCCCTATTATATCGTTGCGGGGAAGGATTGGAACCCGATCCATTTCAATCGCGATGTGAATCCCGGTTCGGTGCTGGATTTCTCCTGGCGGCTGGATGCTCCCGCCGGGAAATACGGTCCGGTGGTGGTGCGCAACGGACGGTTTGAATTCCGCGACCGCCCGGGGGTGGCGCTCCGGTTCTACGGCACCAACCTCTGCTCGGCCGGTCCGTTTGTCGATCGGAAGTGGGCGGAACGGCTGGCCGACCGCATGGCGCAGTACGGCTTCAACATCTTCCGGCTCCACCACCACGACGGCGGTCTCGGGCGCAAAAGCCCCACCTATGAACTCGATCCATTCAAAGTCGATCAGGTCGACTATCTGGTCTACTGCCTGAAACAGCGGGGAATCTACCTCACCACCGATCTGTATATTTCACGGCGGCTCCCGGCGGGAGAGATCCCGGAATATCCTGGGAAACTCACCGACATCACCGCCTACAAGGCGCTCTTCTGGGTGCTCGATTCGGTCTATGAGAACTGGAAGGCCCATGCCCGCAATTACCTCACCCACGTCAACCCCTACACGAAACTGGCGATCAAGGACGATCCGGTGCTGGTTTCGATCAATCTGGTCAACGAGGGAAACATCAAATCCTGCTGGAGCGCCAACGCTTTCACCCGCAAACTCTACAACGAGCGGTTCGAAGAGTGGCGCCGTGCCCGGAACCTCTCCGACGGCGGCAATCCGGGCGAACGCAATCGGCAGTTTGAACGGTTTCTCACGGAGACCTATGAGAAACGGTATGCGCAGATGGTGAAGTTCGTTCGGTCTCTGGGGGTTCGTTGTCCACTTTCCGACCAGAACATGGGAGCGACGCCGAAACTCTCGCTTATGCGCCGGGATTACGACTACGTGGATACCCACGGCTACTCGAGCCATCCGCGGTTTGCCGGCCGTTCGTGGCAGCTGCCGTCGCTGGTGACCCAGAAGTCCGCCATCGCCGGTCAGTTTGCGGTGCCGTGGCATCTTGCCAGCAGTCGTCTGTTCGGCAAGCCGTTCACGGTAACGGAGTTCGACTATGCCAAACCGAACCGTTTCCGGGCGGAAGGACCGGCGCTGATCGGCGCTTATGCCGGACTTCAGGGGTGGGATATGCTCGTGCAGTTCGCCTATTCGCACGGTACGGAAAACTACCAGAAAGAGGGGCGCACCCGCAACCACTTCGACCTCTCCACCGACCTGGTGAAAAGCCTGGCGCAGCGGATCGGCGTGGCGCTCTTCTCCCCGGCGGGAATCCAGCCTGCGACAAAGGGATTTGCCGCGCTGCTTGCTGCCGATGGAAAGATTCCGTTTGACACGAATTACAATGTGGAGCTCTCACAGCTCGGGCAGATCGCCCGGGTCGGCACGCTGGTGGTGCCGCCGGGCACTCTTGCGGCATTGCCGGAGGATGTGGCGGCGGTGATTGACATCGGCACGGCGTTTCCGCGCGGTGCGGCGGGGAAGCTGCCGGTGTTCAACGCGGCTCCCGGCCGGAAGACGCTGATTCAGGAGTTGATCGATGCCGGATATCTGGAGAAGGGGTGTTACGACGCGGCGTCGGGATTCTACCGCAGTCTCGGCGGCGCGATTGAACTGAACCGGTCGAAGCAGACCTTCCGGGCGCTTTCCGACGCCTGTGAGGTGCTGATTCTCCCGGCGGGGAGGAAGATGAGCGGAAGTTTCCTCGCTGTCGACAACAAAGTGGGGCGGGCCGTGATCGCGGCCATCTCCGCCGACGGGAAGAAACTCCGCGACTCCGATCGGATTCTTCTGCTGCATCTCACCGATACGCAGGCGACCAAGGCGAAGTTCGCCTCCCCCGAAATGGAACAGCTCGACGGCTGGGGAACGACACCGTTTCTCGCGGCCCGCGGCGAAGCGGTACTGACGCTCGCTCCCGCTGACGGGCGCAACTATCGGGTCTACGCGGTGGACACCGCCGGGAAACGGCTGGGCGAAGTGAAGACGCTCCGGGCGAAGGACGGAAAACTTACGTTGCCGCTCCGGGTGTTCCAGCCCTTTGGAACCGTGCTCGCCTATGAACTCGAAGCGGTTGCGTCGGGGCAGAAGTAGACGGTGCGGAGGCAGGCGGAGTTCCCTCGGGGGGGAGATCCGCTTGCTTTTTCCCCGTCGTGTGTTAGATTATTCCTCCGGAAAAGCGAGGGATCCCGATCGATCAACAGGAGGTGGAAGATGGGCCGTATCGTGGATTTTCATATCCATTGCAACAGCAGCGATCCGGAGCAGGTGAAGCAACTGGCGGAGACCTGTGAGAAGTATGAAGTTGCCGCGGCACTGGTCGGAGGTCTGCGCTACGGGGCGACGGACTATGTGCCCAATGAACAGGTGATCCAAATCTGCCGCGAATACCCTGATCTCTTCTATCCGCTGGCGAAGATCGATCTCTGGGAGGCTCCTCCGAATCCGGACGAAGCGTCGCGTCTGGCGGAGACGGGTGTGCGGGGGTTCAAGTTCATCTATCCGTATTACGCTTACGACGACGACCGTTACATGCCAATTTATGAGAGAATCGAGACGCTCGGACTGCCGGTTCTGTTTCACACCGGCGACTTCTGTCCGAGTCCGGTAGACGCGGTCTGGCGGCGGCCGGTACTGCGCAATATGGATCCTGTCACGCTGGATCGGATCGCGCGTTCTTTCCCGAAGCTCAACATCGTGATGGCTCATCTGGGGACCTCCCTCTGGCGGGTTCCCGCCGCGGAGCTGGTCAAGACCCATCCGAATCTCTATACGGATCTTGCCGGGCACGGAAGTTTTGCGGCACTTTCGGCGGAGGATCTGGCCGGGCTTCTCGGGCCGCGGCGGCATGTTTACGGCGTGGAACGGGCCTTCTTCCACAAGCTGGTGTTCGGTTCGGACGCCTACGTCGACAAGCCCTCGACGCTGGTCAGCGCACTGGATCATTACCGGCATCTGCTCGACCGGCTCGGCCTCCCGGCGGGACTGAGCGCGGAGATCATGGGCGGAACCGTCGGCCGCTGGCTGGGGATTCCGCTGTAGAGATGACTGGGGGCGTCGATTTCAACCGATACAATCCGAAAACATTTTTGAGGTGAAGGAATGTGCTTTTCTCCGTATTCTGATCTGATGCAGCACTATTACGGCAGGATGGTGCGCGAGTGTGTCGAACGGCGGCGGAAGGAGCTCGCCGCGGTGGATTCCCGGGAGAAGGCGCTGGCCTATGTCCGGCTCGCCCGGGAGCGGATTTGCACCGCCTTCGGCCCGTTGCCGGAACGGCATGTTGCGGACGCCGTTGTCACCGGCGTGATCGAACGCGACGGCGTGCGGATGGAAAAAATCCTCTTCGAATGCGCTCCCGGATTCCACATGACCGGCATCGTTTACCGGTCGGTTTCTCTGCGTACTCCGGCGCCCGGCGTGCTCGCTCTGCTCGGACACAACGACAACGGCAAGGTGGCATTGAACCAGCAGCAATGTTGTGTCGGGCTTGCCCGCAGAGGAGCGGTGGTGTTCACAATTGATCCCTTCGGGCAGGGGGAGCGAAAACAGTATTGGAATGATCCGTTGCGCACCGGCTGTGTCTGGGAGCACAACATGGCGGGCAAACAGCTTTCGCTCTGCGGCGAATTTTTCGGCGCCTGGCGGGTGGCTGATGCGATGGCGGCGCTCGATTATCTCGCTGCCCGGCCGGAGGTCGACCAGACGAAACTTGCGGTGACCGGCGCCTCCGGCGGCGGGACCCTTTCGAGCTATCTCTTTGCACTGGACGAACGGCTGAGCATGGCGGCGCCGGGCTGTTACATTACCACCTTCCGGCGGAATTTCGAAAATGAGCTGCCGACCGACGTCGAACAGATTCCGCCGGGGCTGTGGGCGGCGGGCGGCGACATGGCGGATTTCCTGATCGCCCGTGCGCCGAATCCGGCGCTGATTCTCGCGGTCGAGGATGACTTCTTCGATCCGCGCGGCGCGGCGGAGACGCTGGAGGAGGCGCGGCGCATCTACGCGCTTCTGGGGGCGGAACAGGAGGTCGAACTTTTCGTCGGCGAGGGCGGCCACTGCCTCGGTCCGCAGCTGCGGAATGCGACGTATGAATTCTTCACCCGCCACTGGTTCGGGCGGGCGATCGGCGGGGAGGAGCCTTTCGAACCGCTCTCCGACGAGGAGATCGCCGTCACATCCGGCGGGCAGGTGACGGAGCTGCCGGGCGAGCTGTCGCTGCCGGACTATCTCGCCCGCCGGGCGGCGGAGCTGGCGAAGGAGCGTTCGCCGCAGGGGGTGCGGATTTCCGCCTTTCTGAAGGAGGCGCTGCAGGCGGAACCGGCGGTCGCGGCGCCGGAGTACCGGGTGCTGCGCGGCCGTACCGGGGAAGACGGGATCAGCTGTCTCGCGTTGCGGACCGAACCGGAGGCGGAGGCGTTTCTGCAGTTCCGCCGGAGCCTGGGGGCGTTTCACCTGCCGCCGGGGCGGGAGTGCACGCTCTATCTGCCGCACGTCGACGCGGAGGAGGAGCTGGACGCCGGAATTCCGGAGGAGGCGGAGTTCCCGGGGCCGCTTTTCGCGCTGGATGTGCGCGGCTCCGGGAAATCGGCGCCGCTGACCTGCGACCGGGGAACGGACTACTTCTACATGTATGGAAGCGACTACTTCTACGACGCGACCGGGCAGCTGCTCAACTCCTCCTATCTCGGGGGAAAGGTGCGGGATCTCTTCGGCGCGATCGCGTTGCTGCGTTCGGCCGGATATACGGAGATAACGCTCGCCGGGCGCGGCCTCGGCGGACTGGTTGCTGCTTATGCCGCCGGGATCGACTGTTCCGGAATCCGGCGCATCCGGCTGCGGAACGTGCCCCGCTCCTGGGGCGGGCTGATGCGGAAGGGGGAGTTTCTCTGGCCGCAGTCCCATCTGATTCCCGGGCTGCTTCGCGAATTCGATCTCGACGACCTCTACCGGTTGCTGGCGGAGCGGTGCGACTTCCGGCTCTCCGACCCGTGGGACGGCTTCTTCCAGTCGGCGGAGTGACCGGCTCCGGTCTGGTTACGGCATTGCAAAGTGCAGAAAATTGGAAACTTCCGCTGTTTCGATTTTGAGGCGGAAGTTTTTTTTCTGTTTTTTTCATCCCGGTATTGCTTTTTAAAACGGTTTATGGTATAATATTAATGTAATACACCAATACACTTTGAGAGGGGGAAGGCGATGAAACCATCCGTCATCATCAAGGACGGGCGGGAGGCGGCGTATCGGCAGGTGGCGCGGCAGCTCCGGAGCCGTCTGGGGGAGGGGAAACTTCTCCGTGAAGACGGGCGGTTGCCGAGCTTCCGGCAGTTGTCGGCGGAGTACGGGGTGAGCATCTGCGTGATCCAGCAGGCGATGCGGCTGCTGCGCGAGGAGGCGCTGATCGAAGTGCACCACGGCCGGAGCGGGCGGGTGGTCGCCGATGCTGCGGCGGAGGCGGGGATTCTCAAGCTCGGGCTGATTCACCCGTATGTTCCCGATGGTTCGTTCGGGCGCCAGGTGCCGTATGCGCTGCTCAGATCGGTGGAGGAGCTGCACTGCAACGCGATGGTGACGGTGCGTTCCTCCGAGAGGGAACCGAAACGGGAGCGGGAAATTGCCGAGAATCTGCTCTACAATGGATTTGACGGCATCATTCTTTCGCCGGAGGACACGTTTGCCAACGCCGCTTTTTTCGAGGAATTGTCGCAATCGATTCCGGTGATGCTGCTCGATCAGGCGATTCCGGAGTGTTTCCTGCCGGCGGTGGTGACCGATTACGCCGACGGGGGCGACCGGATCGGGCGGGACCTCCGCCGCCGGGGGCGGAAACGGGCCTTGGTGCTGTTGAACGACCGCAGCAACTCCAGTATCCGGGATATGGTGCAGGCGCTGGCGCGCCACGTGGAGGTCGCGCCGCTGGAACTGCCGTTTTTCACTGCGGAAGAACAGGCAGACAATGACAGGTTGCGCTTGTGGGATGAGGTCTGCACCCGGCTTGCCGATGTGCTGCGCGGGGAGTCGGCGGATACGGTTTTTACCCCGTTTGACAGTGTTCTTGATACGTTCTACTGCCGCGAGATTCCGGAGGAGTTGCGGCGGGGGAGGCTTGGTGTGACGTTGCGCACCCGCGCCGGACGGTTTCACGCGCCGTCATATTACCGGATGGATCTGGTGGAGTGGCGCTGTTCCTTCCTCGATCTCTACCCGGTGGCGCTGGGGCGGTTGCTCAAGTGGCGTGCCTCCGGACGGCGCCCTTCCGGGACAAAAAAACTCAAGATCACATTCTATCGTGAATATCATAAGAACAACCACGATCAATGAAAGGAGTTGCAATGAAACGGATTCGAATGGCCGGGCTGATGTTCCTGCTCGGAATGGCGCTGGCCGCAGGCGGGGCGGAGAAAGTACTCTTTACCGCGGATTTTCTGCGGCAGGTCAAGCCGACCTCCACCCGCACTGTGACGGAGGAGAACGGCGTGCAGGTGCTGACGATTCAGGCGAAGACGAAGGCGGGGAACAAGGTTTCGATTCCGCTGGATCCCACGCTGCTTTCCGGGAAGAGTGTGGTGTTTTCCGCCGAAGTGGAGCAGGAGAATGTTTCCGCTCCACCGAAGCCGTGGAACGGCGTCAAGGTGATGCTTTCGCTCGTCTATGCCGACGGCAAACGCAACTACCCGCAGGCACCGAATGCGGTGGGGACGCTGCCGTGGCAGACCCGTTCGGCCCGCATCTCGCTGCCGCAGCTGAAAAGCGCGGCGTTTACGCTCGGCCTGGAACAGGTTTCCGGCACGGTACGGTTTCGCAACGTGCGGATTGTCGAGGTGGAGATGCCCGATTATGAGAAACGTCTCGTCACCGGCACGGCCAACCGGAAGGATGCCGCGTACAAGCCCGGCGAGGAGATGGTGTTCTCCTTCCGGATTCTCAACGACGGAAAACCGGAATCGGGGAAGCTCCGGATCGTTCGATCAAGCGATGACGGCCGGAAGGAGACCTTCGAGCGTGAGGTGAAAGCCGGAGAGACGTGTGAGGTGCGCGCCTCTCTGAATCAGCCCGGTTTTGTGATGGTCAAGGCGATGCTGCTCGATCCGTATGGAACCCCGGCGAAACGGCGCAACGGGCGCAACGTACAGTACGGACTCGCCGGAGGCGTTGCGGCGGAAACCCTGAAACAGGGGGTGCCGGAGCCGGCCGATTTCGACGCCTACTGGAGCCGGGCGAAAGAACAGCTCGCCGCGATACCGCTCCGGGAACTCGAACGCAAGGTGCTGAAGGAGACGGCCGTTTCGACCATTTACGACGTCAAGGTGGCCTGCGCGGGGAACCGGCCGGTTTCCGGATATCTTTCGATTCCGAAGGGGGCGAAGCCCGGATCTCTGCCGTTGCGAATTTACTTCGACGGCTACGCGGTCCACAGTGCGCAGGTGCGGGAGTCGCCGAAGGCGATCTGTTTCTTCGTCAATGCACACGGCATTGAGAACAACCGCGAGGCGGCCTACTACACCGCGCTGGCGCGGGGAGAGCTCCGGGGATACGGGTTCCGAAACGAGGAGAATCAGAAGCCGGAGAGCTGTTACTTCAACAACATGATCCTGCGCGACCTGCGCGCGCTGGAGTACGCCCGGAGCCTGCCGGAGTGGAACCGGAAGGAGATTTATCTCATCGGCGGCAGCCAGGGGGCGTTTCAGACGGTGGCGGTGGCCGGTCTGTCGGAGGGCATCACCTCGTGTGACATCAGCATCCCGTGGTTCTGCGACCTCGGCGGGGTGAAGATCGGCCGGGTGCGCGGCTGGCGGCCGGAGTACGCGCCGGGGCTGGGGTATTTCGACACGGTAAACTTCGCCCGGCGGGTCAAATGCCCGGTGAAGATCACCGCCGGCCTCTCCGACTGGGTCTGCCCGCCCTCGGGCGTCTGGGTGCTCTACAACAATCTGCCGGGACCGGCCGAACTCACGATGCTGCAGGGGCTGGATCACGCGGTCTATCCGGGTTACAACCGTGCGAAGGCCGCCCGGACCACCCATCGGAAGTAAGGAACGGATTCCGGGGCCGTCGTCCGGCGGTCCCGGAGCATAAAACAGGAGAACAGCGATCATGCGGAAACATTCCCACTCATTCCCCGGAAAACGAACCGGTTCGCCATTTCGATTCACTCTTATTGAACTTCTTGTCGTTATAGCGATCATCGCGATTCTGGCGGCGATGCTGCTGCCGGCGTTGAATGCGGCGCGGGAGCGGGGGCGGCAGGCAACCTGTACCAATAATCTGAAACAGCTGGGGCTCGGGTTTGCCATGTACGCCGGAGACAACGGCGACCGGCTGCCGCCGATGGATTACGGCGCCGGCAAGCAGCCTTACTGGAATGCCACCATGCTGGGGCGGCGGCAGGATGGATCTTACGGCGCAGAGATCGGTCTGACAAGCAGCGCTTACATCCAGCTCAGTCTGCTGCGCTGTCCCTCCATGGCCGGGAATTTTCCGCTCGACGGTTCGGACTCATGGTATGTTGCCACCTCTCATTACGGGATCAATCAGAATATCATACAACGGGCCACCGTCAATTCGCCGAGGCTCACTTCGATCAAGAATATTTCGAAAAAGTTCGGGCTGGTCGAATCGTGGATCGGCAGTTCCACCGGAATGGATGAGGCGAAGGGTTATTTTCGTATTACAGGGGGTACTGCACGCTTCGATTACAGCGACAGCGGGCAGGGATATCCGGCGGCACGGCATTCCGGAAGCTGTAATGTGCTTTCCCTCGGCGGGAACGTCTCCAGCTACAAGGTGTCCAATGTTCGCGATCCCGGGGCGTCCTATCCCTTCAATGTGCAGGATAGTGCCTGCTGGAACCTCCACTGGGTAGTGAAATAAGTCTGACTGTAGTGAAATCGGCAGAGATCCGTAACCGCCGATCGTTTTTGAGGACCGATCGGGAAGACTATTTTATCGATGACTTTTATGGCTCATTTTATTCCGAAAAGGAAAAAGCTGATGAAGAAACTGTTTTTATTGTTCGCATCTGCCGGAATGGTACTCCACGGTGCACTGGTCAGCACCGATGAGGTGCTGTTTCGGGAGAATTTCGACTCGCCGGATTCATTGAAACGCTGGCAGGCCAGTGGAACCCGTCCGGAATTTCTTCCCGGCGGCGCTCCGGACGGCAAAGGGAATGCGGTCCGATTTGTTCGGCAGAAGGACGGCAATTCGAAGATCACACTGCCCCTTGACCCGAAAAAAATCTCCGGCCTGATCTCGTTCGAGGGATATATCCGCGGCTCCGATTTGAGTGGAAAGGCCGATTATCTGGGGCCGAAATTCATGCTGACGGTCAAGGATGGAAAAAAGTACTACTACCCGGAACCAGTCAAAGGGTTCGGCAGTTACGGTTGGAAGAGGGTGCGGACGTTTTTCCAGATTCCGGAGAATTGCAGCAGCTTGAGCCTTACCATCGGGATCCAGGGCGGAAGGGGGATGTTTGAGGTGGCGCAGATCGAGATTCGCCGCGCCCGGGAGGGAAGTGACGAAGAGGCAGTACGCGATGCCGTGCGGGCTGATACTTCCGACATGCCGCGCGGCCCGGTGGTGCCGGGCATGCGGACACAGTACCGCGGTGTGATGAGCGGGGATGATCTCTCCCCAGAGGCGTTCGCCGAACTCGGCCGCTGGAAGGTCAACCTGCTCCGCTATCAGATGCGCCCGGATTCCGAATTACGGAAAGCACTGACGACCGAGGAGGCCTACCTGCGCTGGATCGACTCCGAGATCGCCCGGCTCGACAGGGAAATTCTGCCGCTGGCCCGCCAGTACAATATCAAACTCGCGCTCGATCTCCACTACGGCGGCAGAAAACTGACGCAGCTTCTCAGCAATGAGCTCACTCCCGACAGCACCAACCTTGTACTGCTGGAGAAAGCCTGGCGGAAACTTGCCGCGCACTACCAGGGCAATGAGATGATCTACGGCTACGACCTGTTGAATGAACCCAAACCGGAGGATCCCACGAAGAATCCGTGGCCGGAAATGGCACAGCGTCTGGTCGACGTGATCCGCGAAGTTGATCCCGATACGCCGATCATCGTCGAATGGTTTCTGACGCTGCCGTTCGCAGTTCGCGGCGAAAACATCATTTACTCGTTCCATTTCTACAGTCCGATGGAGTTCACACACAATGGAGTCTCTTCGGTTCGCAGCGCCGCCAACTGGCGTTATCCCGGCGCCATCAACGGCGTCTGGTGGGACAAGGAGCGGTTGCGAAACGAGTTTCGTCCCTACCTTGAATTTCAGAAGCGGCATGGAGTCCGTATTTTCGTCGGAGAATTCAGCGTGGTGGCGTGGGCGCCGGGCGGGGCTCAGTATCTGAAGGATTGTACCGAACTGTTTGACGAATACGGCTGGGACTGGACCTATCACGCATTCCGTGAATGGTCCGGCTGGAGCGTCGAGCACGCCGGGAAAAGCCGGAAAGACAACCGCCGGGTCGGCGACACCGACCGCAAACAGGTGCTGTTAAAGGCGTTTGAGAAGAACCGGAAGTAGTTCCATCCTCCGGGGAAGCCCCGGTCAGAGCGCCGTTGCGGCGAGCAACACCCCCGCGACGGCGCCGAGCACGTAGCCGAGCACCTGAATCGCCACGAGATGTTCGTCGGCAATCGCGAGGATCATCCGGTGGAATTCAGTCACATCCTGCGCCGCGACCGAGGCTTCAATCCGGTGCGGCAGATTGAGCCGGGCGATGAGGACCGCTTTCCCTTCGCCGCGCAGATAGCTGCCGACCCCCTTGCGGAGCGCGGGCAGAACCTGATTGCGGAGCATCTCCCACAGTTCCGGAGAGCGGAGCGTCTGGTCGGCCAGCTCCGGGAGCTTCTCCTGCAGGTAGTCGTGCAGAATCTCCTCCAGCTTGGCGGAACCGCGGGTGAGCAGTTCCCGGAGATGCTCCTGCGCTTCCGGGCTGTGGAGGTAGTCCCGCACCCGCATCGTGAAGCGCAGCACCTCCTCGCGGATCAGCTCCTGTGTCGGTTCCTCCCCGAGTTTTTCGCTGATCTGGCGCTCGATGTGATCCCAGTCGAGGTAGTCCACCAGCCCTGCGGCGAGGTCCGCCGGCACCAGAATGCGCGGCAGAAGACGGAGTTTTTCCCGCAGGTAGTCGCGCACGCCGCTGCGCAGATTGTCGCGCAGCAGTGACGCCAGTTCCGGAGAACGTTTCCGCAGTTCGTCGATGATGGCGGAGGCGAGTTTCTCCCGGTTTTCGGGTGCATTGAGGTATCCGGCGGCCACTTCGTCCCACAGCCGCCGGAGATTTTCCGTCGTCAGGTTGTCGCGCAGTCCGGCGCGCAGCGCCTCTTCGACATGCGGCGCGATGAATTCGGATATCCGCTCCGAATAGCGCTGCAGAAAGCGGGTGGCAACGTCGCGCAGACGAAGCAGCAGAGATTCATTTTCAAAGAGTTCCGTGGCGGCTTTCCCGATTTCCGTGGCGATTTCGTCCGGATCGATCAGGTTCCGGGGGATCTCCTCCCCGAGCACCCGCCCGATCCGATCCTTGTTGGCCGGGATCAGCCCCTGGCGCCAGATGCCCAGCGTCGCGTAGCGCAGCCAGTGGCGGTCGGTGCGCCGGTAGGGCTTGAAGAGCATCTCGATGGCGATGAAATTGGTGAGGTACCCGACCGCCGCGCCGGTGAGAATCGGCATCAGCCAGGCGGTCACCCAGCCGGGAGCGCTCCAGAGCCCCGCGTTGCGCAGCAGCGGCAGCGCGATCAGCAGCGGCAGCGTCGCCCAGCTCACCGGGCGGATGATCTGTTCCGCCGAGCGCAGAAGCCGGTCGCTCCCTTTCATCGTCCGCCTCCGGCGTTACCGGCTCGTCTTCGGCGCGAGGTCGACCAGACCGCGGTTGACCGGAGCGGTGCGTTTTTCCTGCGGCGTCACCGCGGGCAAACCGCCGGCATCGTCGTCAGCATCGTCCTCGATGAGTTTGCTCGCCCGGGTCTTCCCGTAGGAGGGATCCTTGAAGTCGATGCCGATGCGGGCCGGTTCACCGCCGACCAGCGACACCGTGCCGCTGACCGGATCGCGCAGCAGAGAGGGGATGGTCGAGGTGGTCTTGCGGTATTCGTTGGCGATGTTCTCCCCGTCGATGCTGAAGGCGAGATAGTGCCCCACCTTGGGCGAGACCGGCATCAGCAGGTGAATCCGGCTGAGCATGTCGATCTCCGCCTGGAACTTCTCCTGCCCGATGGCGCGACCGATCCGCATGACGCCGAAGACCTTCTGCGCGTCTTCCACGATCAGGTAGTAGTAGCGGTTGCTCCCCTCCACCAGCGAACGGATGGTGTAGGTGCGGGGAATCGCCTTGCCGGCATTTTTCCCGGTGAGGTCGGGGATGCCGACGGTCCGGCTCCAGTTGTCCACCCCTTTGGCCACCTGGAACTTGAGGTCGCGGCTCTTGTATTCCGAAGGGAGCATGCTGTGGGAGAGATAGACGTTGATCCGGTAGGTGCCGAGGGCGTCGATATTGTAATACTTGTTCACCGGCAGGACCATCCGCTTGACTTCGCCGGGGCCGAGGATCAGCCCGGTGACGGAGATTTCCGCGCCGGGGCGCTTCGGCACCACCCGGCCGTTCGCGTCGCGGATTTCGAAGAGGATGAACCCCTGCAGCCGCGGATCGCTGCCGAACACCAGCGCCCGGCCGGAGTCGTTCCGCAGGGAAATGCAGGCGTAAACCGGTTCGTACTGCATGTAAACCGTGCGATTGAGGTCGATGTCCAGCCCCATCTGCGCGTGGACGGCGAGGGCGGCCAGCAGAAGGAGGAGGCCGGTGACGAGTTTGCAGGAGGTGAGTTTTATCATGATTTCCGGGATCCTTTCCTGGTTTCGAGACGGGTTGAAATTTCTTCTGCGATGCGCTCCGGATCGAGCGCGTGACAGGCGGAATCGGTCGGGCAGACCCGCTTCAGACAGCGGATGCACGGCAGATCCCGCTGGAATGTTCTGCTTTCCGGACTGTACGGACCGGTCCGTTCCGGATCGGTCGGGCCGAAAAAGCCGAAGACCGGGCGGCGCAGCGCCGCCGCCGCATGAATCGGGCCGGAGTCGTTGCTGACGACCGCGTCCGCGCGGCGGAGCAGCTCCATCATCTCGCCGAGCGTGGTTTTCCCGCACAGGCGGAGCAACGGGAAATCCGCCGGGAGCGCCGCCGCGATCGCCTCCTCCACCGGACGGTCTCCGGCGGAACCGGCTGTCGCGAAGGAGAGGTCCGGCACCCGGCGGTGCAGCGCTTCGCTCACCCGGGCGAAGAGTTCCGGCGGAAACTGCTTGCTGGCCCAGCGTGCGCCGGGGATCAGCACCACGAGGTGTTCCGGCAGCCGGCCGCATTTTTTTTCGAGCGAAGCGAGATTTTCCGGCTGCTCCGGCAGTTCGGGCAGTTCGACGGCGCAGGGATCGTGAAAGAGGGCGCCGACCAGATTGACGTACCGTTCGACCGCATGCCCCGCCGGAACCGGGAAGCGGTATCGGTAGAAATAACGGGCGAGCGGTTCCCGCGGGGCGGCGAATCCGACGACCGGCCCGCCCTTGGCCAGAAAGGCGAAGAGCGCACTCCGGGTCAGCCCCTGAAAATCGAGGATGAGATCGTACCGCTTGCGGCGGAGGTTGCGCACCAGCCGGAAAAATTCCGGCAGCAGGGAGCGGAACTGCCCGAGTTTTTTGCGTTCAAAGAGGATCGTTTCCGAAACCGGCCACGGGCTGTAGCGCAGGATTTCCGCGAAGGCGGGGGCGACCAGAAAGTCCAGCTCCGCCTCCGGCAGCCGCCGGTGCAGTTCCGCCAGTGCCGGGAAGAGATGGATGATGTCACCCAGACTGCTCGGTTTGATGACCAGAACGCGTTTGATTCTGCCGGCGTCGATCATAACGGATTTGCCGGGGTTACGTTCCGGCGGCGAGCCGGAGCGCCAGCCGTTCGGGCAGGCCGGCGTCGATGATCTTGTTCTGGGCGGCACCGATGTCGTAGGGCAGCCGGTAGCGGGTGATGATGTGATTGTCCGTATCGAACACCGCAAAGCTGGCGCGCGGATCGTGGTTGCGCGGCTGACCGATGCTGCCGACGTTGAAGAGATACTTGTAACCGACCTTGACCTCGACCGGGAGTTCGTCGGCGTAGTTGAAGTCGACGTTGGCAATTTCGCAGGAGGCGTTGGTGGTCCACTCCGGCAGTTCATCGATGCTCCGTTCGTTCAGCGTGGTGATCGGCTTCTTGACGAAGGCGACCGGCACGTGGGAGTGGCCGCAGAAGCAGATCTGGGTGAACTGATAGGAGAAATTGTCCGCCGCGTGGTGCGCGTCGAAGATGTATCCCCAGTTCTCCGGCGTATCCAGCGTGGCGTGGACGATGGTGGAGTTGGTGCCGGGCACGGTGGAGCGGTAGGGCATCCCGACCAGCCAGGCGCGTTCGGCCTCGGTGAGCTGCTGCCGGGTCCAGTTGACCGCGAATTTCGCATGCGGGTTGAATCCGGACATCTCCGTATTGCCGTTTGCCGTGTATTCGTCATGGTTGCCGCGCACCATGGCCGCCCAGTTGAGGTCGCGGACCAAATAGAGACATTCGCGCGGTTCCGCATTGTACCCGACGATATCGCCGAGCGAGACATACCGGTCGACCGCAAGTTCGCGGCATTTTTCGAGAACCACTTTCAGCGCGTCACCATTGGCATGGATATCGCTGAGAATCGCATATTTCGCCATCTTTGCCAAACATTCCCGGACGTTTCCCGGGGGGGATTCCACCTTCCCTCCCGGACCTGAATTCAAAACCCCCCGCGCGGCGCCGGATTCCGGAACCGCTCCGGGAGAAGAGATGCGGCGGTTGCTGTAAGCCGGATTCTGTGCTCTCCGCGAACGGAGGCGGCAATCATCTGTCTATGCGACCAGAACCCGGGATTGATAGCGCCGCGAGCAACGGCATCATCCCCTATTTGGTCTTGCTGCGGGAGGGGTTTACCATGCGGCGCCGCTCTCGCTGACGCGCCCGGCGGGCTCTTACCCCGCCTTTTCACCCTTACCTCCGACAAATCGGGGGCGGTATTTTTTCTGTGGCACTGGCCTTCCCGCGGAATATGGTCCGCGGTATCCTTCTTTTCAAAAGGACTCCCTGCTCTGTGCAGTCCGGACTTTCCTCAACGGCCCCGGAGCGAACTCCTTCGACCGCCGCGACTGCCCGCAGCCGACACATCTCTATGGAATGGTTAATATAGCAATCCCTTTGAAATATACAAGAGGAATCGGCGCTTTTTTGCCTACCTTTTCCCCGCTCCGGGGAAAAACTCCCCCGAAACCTGAAAAATGAAAATATTTTCATCGCCGCTCTTGCTTTTTGCCGTGATATCGGGTATAATTAATAATGAAAATATTTTCACAGAGAGGAAGCCAGTTGAAAATGAAGGTAAAAAAGGTGACGATCCGGGACATCGCCGAACAGTGCGGGGTGAGCATCGCGACGGTGTCGCGGGCGATCAACGGCACGGCCGGGGTGCGTCCGGAGATCAAGGCGCAGATTTTTCAGTGCATGGAGGACTGCGGCTGGCGGAGCAACAATCTGGAGTCGCGGCTGTCGCTGCCGTCGTCGGAACGGAGCGTGGTGATACTGACCACCCGCCGGGAACCGTTGGCGGAGTACAGCATCACCACCCGGCTGATCGACCGGTTCCGGGAGGAGGGGTATCTGCCGCTGCTCCTGGTGGGTGGCACTTCGATGGGGCTGGAATTCTGTCTGCAGAGCAAACCTTTTGCGGTGATTTTCTACGGGAATCCGTCGCTGTTCCGGGAGCAGATTGCGGCGCTGATGGCGGAACAGGTCCGGGTGGTTGTGATCGGTTCTCCGCTGGAGAGTGATCCTCCGGCGCCCAGTTTCCCGGTGGATGATGTTGCGCTGGTCCGCCGTGCGGCACGGCGGTTGCTGGAGGCGGGCCATGAGCGGATCGCATTCTTCGGCGAGTTCGGGGAGAACGCCCATGTATCCCGGCGGCATCTTCTGCCGGAAAGGATCTGCCGGGCGTTGGAGATGATCGGCGCGACCGTGCCCGGCTTCGACCCGGTCCGCGACAGTGTGGGGGAGAGCTACGGCGACACCTCTGCGCTGAGGCAGTTTTTCCGGCAGAGCCGCCACACCGGCTGGATCTGCGGCAACCTGCGGCTGGCGAAGCTTTTCTATTTCTGCGCGCTCGAACAGAATTTGCAAATTCCGCGCGATCTTTCGGTCGTCACTTTCGGGCAGCCGCTGCCGGAATGGGATTTCCCGGTGCGGTTCACTTCGGTTGCGGCCGACTCCGGCCGGACCGATTCGGATATTCTTGAACTGCTCCGGCGCGAATCATTTCCGACGGCGGAGCGCCATCATATCGGAACGATTCTTGTCGAAGGCAACAGCGTAGCGGAGGTGAACCATGAGAAGTAACTTTTCACACTCAATCAGGGAGAAACAGAATATGCAGAGAAAAAAATCATTCATCATTCCATTTACTCTTATCGAGCTTCTTGTTGTAATTGCGATCATCGCAATTCTTGCCGCGATGCTGCTTCCGGCGCTGAACAAGGCGCGGAATTCGGCGAAGGCGATTCAATGTACCAACAATCTCAAACAGGTCGGTACGGCGTATGCGATGTATGTCAGCGACAACCGCGACTGCCTGATTCCGACCATCTTCGACAGTGCGGGGACGGATCGCTGGTATCAGCGGATCATGGGGGAAGAAGGGAAACTTTTGAAAATCAATAACTTTTACTGTCCGGCCATGCCGACTGCCCCGGAGATGGATCAGGCAGTGCTGATCCACTACGGTCAGAACGAGACAATCGCCCGCGTCTGGACGAATCCCCGTCCACTTGGCTCCATCACCAAACCGGCGATCCGCTATCTCATTACCGATACCTGGCGCAACATCGATGCCAGCACGATCGACTATGAGGACGGCTATTTCCGATTCAAGCCGGGCAACAACGGACTTCAGAGCGGTTACGGAGTTTCCGCGCCGCGGCACGCGTCGCAGGCGAACGTTCTCTGCCTCGATTTTCATGTGGAATCGGTTCGGAGCAGCCGTCCGCTCTTTCCGCACCAGGCGTACCCGTTTCTCTGGACGGAAAAGGCCAGTCATCCTCATCTCGACGCGGTGGACTGGCCGTGGTGAAGGAGGGGGAAAGAATGAAGTTTCGAATTGTTGCTGTTGCCGTTGTCTGCCTGCTCGGCGGGATGTCGGTTCCGGCCGTGACGGTGGAAGAGAATTTCCGGGAATACGCCGACTTTGATTCCGCCCATCACCGCTGGATGTTTCGTGGCGTCGGCGGCGAGGTGATCGACGGGGAGTACCGTTTCAACGGAGTGTCGATCGAAGAACCGATTCAGCCGGATATCCGGCCGTTGCTGGTCCTGGGGGTGCCGCGCGACTTCCCCGCCGGCCCAACGTTGCAGCTGGAGGCGGAGATTGCTGTCGGGCGCCGTGGATATTCGTTCCTTTCGGCGGAAGGGAAGTTTGCCCGGCGCATCGGCGTGGCGATTCTGCCGCAGCCCTTCTCCCGGGGGCACCGGGATCCGGCGAATCTCCCGGCGGTTCTGCTGACGCTGGACCGGGAGGCGGACGGCAGGAGGGCGGTCCGCTTCGGCTGCGAGGGGAAGCTGGATTTTACTCCGGAGCGAAAGGTTTTGTACGATGCCGGCAACTGGCGTGACGATGCGGTGTATCGATTTATGGTGTCGCTGGAGGGTGAGCTGGTTTCCGGTACGATCTCGGATGAGGCGGGGAAGGTGCTCTATCGGGCTGAACTGCGCGGAAGCGGTTTCCCCCGGGTGTTCCGCACGGCGTATCCCGCCTTCGCCAATCTGCGGCAGGAGGGGGCGATCCGGAAATTCCGGGCGGAAAACAACGGGCCGGTCGTCAAAGAGGCGCCGCTGATTCCACGGATGTCGTCGTGGCAGGTTGTGATAAACGGTACGGCAAAGAGTGTGCGTCCGGATTCCCGCTGCCGGCTCGACATCGGAAAACTGGCCGGCGGACATGGCCTCGGACGTCGCGCGACCATCACCTTCGAACTCGACTCTCCCCGCGCCGGAACGGTGCCGGCCGAAGTGCAGGGCGACTGGTTCTGGAAACTCTCGCTCAACGGGAAATCCCTGATCGACCTCTCCCGCAAAGGGAATGGTTCCGGAAAGGTTTATTCGCTGGATCTGCCGCTTCGGGCAGGGAAAAACCGGATGGAAGCGGAGGTCGGCAGCGGCAGTGAAGGGTGGAGTTTCCGGTTCCGGCCGTTCGATGCGGCGATGCATCGGGAACAGCAGAGCGCGGCCCGGCTCTACGGTTCGGATCGGATTCTGTGGAACATAGACCGGCTGTTCGACGATGAACGCAATCTTGCCCGGCATGGAGTCCGGGTACCGGAGCTGGCCGGCGAACTTGCCGCACTGCGCCGCCGGGTGCCGGAGGAGCTCACCTGCCGCGACACCGGCGAATACGATCAACGGCTGGCGGCGGCGTTCCGGAAGGTGTATGACGGCTATCGCATTCTCCACTTCGCCGATCTGCAAAAGGAACTCGAGGCCATCGCGCAGATCATCGGCCGTGAAGAGAATGCCGGAAACAAGCTGGCGGAACAGGAGCAAGCCATGCGCCGGGCGTTCGCCGCCGGAAAGAGCGCGGATTTCGACCGCATTGCCGCGGAGGCCGCACAGCAAATCTCCCTTATCCGCGACAAACAGGAGGGCTTCCGGGAAGGGGTCACCTTCGGCCGTTCCTTCGGCCGGTTCGGCTGGATGACCGGCGACCGGGTCAGCCGCTACAGCTCCGGCGACGGACTGCTGGCCAATCAGGTGCTCGCCTCCGGCGCATTGCTCCGGCAGTACGTGACTTCGGCGGATGGCAAGAGGCCGTGGCGGGTCAATTTCCGTTTCTCCGGCGACCGGGACGCCGCCAAAGCGGCGGAACTCGGGGCTCTGCCGAAGCTCAACAGCTCCGGCGAGGTGAAGTTCGGTTACGATCCCTCCTCCTTCTACTCCGGAAGCACTCCGAAGGAGGTGGTGGTCCGCGCCTGCAACTGGATCCGCAAGCAGTTCTCCTTCGGCGCCGATCTCACGATCGACATGAGCCTCGCTTCTCCCGCCCTGCTGCTGGAGAGTCCCTGCCATCTGTTCTCTCTCGAAGATCCAACCGTCGCGCCGCCGACTCACTTCGGATATCGGGACCGCGAGGGGAAAATCATCTCGCGGAAGCTCGGGAATGGCGTCATCTACGACCGCCGTCGCGACGGAGAGCTCGGTCGCAACTGGATTCTTTTCTGGAGCGAAAACAACGCCGCCGCCGATCTCGCCGGTCACCGTGGCAGTGTGCCGCTGGCGCTCTACTTTCAGTACCAGCCTGAACGGATTGAACGTTCCGCCGGGCGGGTGACCGTCACGCTCGGCCGCAACGGAGCGTTGTGGCTGGACACGCCGTTCGGCGCCCGGATTCAGCCTGCCGGAAACTGGCACGGCAACCTGCCGCCGGCCGCCGCCGGCCGCTGTGACGTTCACGCTCAGGCCGCGCTCGCCTACCCGGTCGAGGCGCGGGAGTTCTACCGGTTGCGGGAAGATGGGCAACTCGAGATCGTCAACCACTTTTCCTACCGGTTGTTTGAGCAGAACAGCTGGAACTTGGTGCCGCGTAAATTCGCACCGCTTCCGCCGGTTTTGACGCTGATGAAGGAGCACGGTTTCGACGCCGTTCTTCCCGCAGGAACCGTGAAGCTCGGGTATCCCACGATCTACGGGCCGCTGGCCGCGGTGGAGGGGGATCGTGTCTGCTACACACTGCCGGTGCCCGCTGTCGGGCGGATGACCTTTCCGCGCAACCTCGCCGCCGAGCCGGCCCGGGTGGCGGAGCTGGTCCGGGAGAATGAGAAATGGATCGAGGGCAACCGGTACCGCAACTACTGCGAAAACATCGCCCGGAACTGGTACAGCATCCGGGATGGTCTGGGGCATCCGGTCAAAGCGTGGCAGTATCTGCCCGGAGAATTCCGGGAGTATCTCGCCGGATTGTTCCGGTTTGAGACGCAGCGGCTTTCGAGTTACCGGCTCTTCCGTTACTGGCGGTCGCTGGTTGAGCCCTATACCGGGAGCAAATATTTCTACTCCTTCTCCATCTCCGGCCGCGCTCCCGGGGATGTCGGCATATTCGGCGACCGTGGGTACGGTGTGGGGTGCCACCTCGAAATGCTCGACCGGATCACTTCCGCCACCGGCGACTGGGAGGGGCTGAAACGGGTCTGGCGCGATTCCGCTCCGCTCGCCCCGCCGGGGGCGGTCCGCGACGGGGAGACGGTCACCGTGGATAAGATGCTCGGATACCAGAAAGGGGTCCATGACTGGGCGTGGATGGATGGCGGCAGCAACGATTCCGGCGACAACGGACCGGTGGTGGACTGTGCCCAGGCCGCCTATGGCGGATACGCTTCGCTGTTGCGCATGGCGAATGCGATGCGGGATCCCGACATGGGGAGAGTTGCCGCCTACCATCTGGCGAAGTCGCAGCTGCCGCTCATCGCGCGGACCGCGTTCCGCAACTACGGTCATGAGAACGGTCTTCTCGGCCCCGATCATCTGAATGCCGGTTTCCGGGAATTCATTACGCCGGACTCCTACGCCAACAGCCCGATGACCGGTCTGACGCCGCGCAACGAGTACGACGGCTCCTTGGATTCGGTGATCTGCTATGCGCTCGTCGACGGGTTTGACATCTTCTTCCCCTATGCGAAATATATCTGGAACGATCTCCGGCGCGATGAAAAAATCCGTTCGCTCTACTGGCCCAACCGCGATCACGGCGTCAGCCGGATGATGCTTCACCTCTATTCGCGGCTGGTCTGGCTGATGATCGACGGGATGCCGCAGGATCAGGCGCTTGCGTTGCTGGATCACTGGGCGCCGCCTGCCACCTATTTCCGGCGTCCCGCGGTGCGCGAAATCTATCCGGTCGCCCTTACCGGCGGGTGCCCGCTCACATTGACCGGATGGGATCCGCTGCCGGAGCCGGAATTCACCTTCGACCCGGCGGAACGCTGTGTGCGGCTGCGGTTTCGTTCCGTGCCGGAGGGGTATTCGTTCACCGGACTTTCCGCTTCGAAGCCGGCCGGGGTGCTGATCTCGGGAGAGAACGTACCGTACCGTTACGACTCCTCCACCCGGCAGTTGACAGTGGAGCTCCCGGCGGGCGAGGGGCAGCAGGTGGAAATCCGGTATTCCGCAATCGAACCGGGGCGTTTTGCTCCGCTGCCGCTGCCGCCGCGCCCGGAAGAGATGCCGGCGGCGAATGGATTGGAGCCGGAGAATTTTGTGCCGGTTCCCTTCTCCGCGGCCTGGAAGCCTTCGCCGGTTTCCGCCGGCGGAGCTCGTGAGACGGTGCTGTACCGTGCGGATTTTTCCGGTAAGGCTCCGGAGTGGAAGTTTCACTCCTGGGGGAGGGTTCCGTCGCCGGTGTCCGGCGGGTTCACCGGTGAGAATGGCCGTCCGCCGAAGGCGCTGGAGATCTGTGCCGTCGAACACGACTATGCCGGACGGGTTTCGCCGCGGATTCCGCTCCCCGCCGGACGGAAGGAGCTGGTGTTGCGCGGGAGTCTGAGCCTTTCCCCCGACTACCGGGGCAACAGACCGCGCATGTTCTTCTGGAGCGGGAAATCGGCTCACTTCTTTGAACTGCCCCGTCCCCGTCCGGGGATGAAACAGCGGTTTGAAATCGTTCTGCCGGTCGCGAAGCTGCCGGCGGGAACCGGCGAAATCCTTCTCCAGCTGGTCAGCAGTTTCACAGACGGGCAGGACAAACCGGCGGGAAGTGTGTTCTTCCACGAGCTTTCCCTCTCCTGCCGGTGAGCGAAATCCCCTGCCGCAACGTACCCGCGGCAGGGGATTTTTTCATGGAAGTTGCGCCTCGCTTTCCGCGGGGGGCTCTTCGAGCGCGTACTCCCATTTCCCCAGGGTGAGGCCGTCTGCGGAACGGTACTCCTCTGTCGAGAAGTTCGCCGTCACCGAAATTCCGTTGGAGAAGCGCGTTTTCTGCACCAGCCGGTCCGGCGTCAGATATTCGAACGACACCATCCGGGCGAATCCTGTCCGCCGCGCCACTTTCGTCGCCCGCGCATAGGAGGCCGCAATCTCCTCCTTCTGCTCCTCCCACTGGCTCGCCGAGAGGCTGTAGAGCGGCGGCTCCCCGTAGAGCGCGTCGAAGAGATCCCGCAGCGGCATCAGCTCCGGGACGCTGTTCGAACTGTCCCCCCAGTACCAGTAGCTCACCACGCAGTCGTGGTAGACCAGCTCCCACAGCGGAATCCGGTATCGCGGGTTGAGCATGTACTGCCGGATCTGCGGCGGAATCTCTTCGCCGCGGTACTGGGTGGTCATGCGCCGCCCCGCGTCCGGCGCCCGGAGCTGGGAGGGGCTGAGCATCCCCTCGGAGAAGTGAAACGCCGCGGCGGTCGCCTCGCTGCCCACCTCCACGCCGCAGACCAGCCCGATGTCCGCGAGAAAGCGCAGCTGTGTGTTGATGTAGCGCAGGGAATCGGAGCGGGTTGCCGGATGCAGCACGTGATAGCACTCCGCAAGAATGGAGCCGGCCTGCACGTCGATGAAGCGGGAGTTGTAGCCGACCTTCTCCACATCCGGCGGAACGTTCTCCATCGTGAGCTTCAATGCCGGAATGTCGCAGACCGCATGTTGTGGATAGAGTTTGCCGTCCAGCCCGTGCACCTGCCACGCCCGGGCGAGATTCCCGTCGCGGTCGACCCGGACGATTTCCGGCCACTGTTTCGTGTTGACGCTCCGCTTCACCCGGTACGGAATGATCTGGTCGACGCAGGGTTTCGGCAGAACATCCCGGTAGATGTCGTACTTGCCGACCAGACAGCCCCGGCGTTTCAGCTCGGCGCAATCCTCCGGCGTCTCGCCCTCGAAGGAGTTCCAGAGCAGCCGGTCCATCCCGAGTTTCCGGAGGTCGTCGGCGACGCGGCGGACGTTGCGCGGGGGCCGCTCCGGCTCCTCCGGGCGGCCGTAGAGGCGGTTCATGTTGTTGTCGTCCCAGAGCCAGAAATCGGCCGCGCCGATCAGCTTCTCCAGCTCCGGCGTGTGGCGGCACTTCTCCTGGAGCGTCACCACCATGCCCTGCGATTCGCGCCAGGCGCGGTATCGGGCCGCCGCCGGCGCGAGCCCTTCGGCGAAGAAATAACGGATCGCCCGCGCGTAGCCCCATTGCCCCTTTTCCCCCTTCCAGACCACCCGGCTGTGGCGCAATCCGTCGAACGGCGCGTTGTCGAGCTCCGCGTCGGAGCCGTACTCGACGCCGGTGAGGACACAGAGGCCGTCGCGCAGAAAGCCGAACAGAGACATCGACGCCTGATTCCCCGCGTAAAACGCCATCCGCCCGGGGAGGGGAAACTCCAGTTCCGCCGCCGGGACGGCGTAGCCGGTTCCGAAGGGATAGATTCCGACATCCCCTGGTTCCATTTTCCACGCGGGCGGCCAGGCGATCTCCTCCGGCATCGGGCCGTCGCCGTCGAGGCGGAGCTGTACGCCGCCGGACTCCGGCAGTGTGAACGACGCATGCAATGCGAAGCCGCCGCAGTCGAGATCGAGTTCGAGAGAGCCGGTCTCCGCCGTCGCGCGGGTGACCGGATACGCCGACGGGAGGGTTTCGAACTCGCGGTTCTTCTCCTTCCAGCGGAGGAGAAGCGTTCCAGCCTCAGTCAGCCGGAGGGCGAAAGCATCATTTTCAAGCGGGAGCATACGATATGGTTCTCCTTACGAGGGGTTGGTTTCACTTTGCCGCAGGAAAATGCGTGGTCTCTTCCTGCGAAAAATCGGTCGGCTGAATCGAAATCAGCCGGGATTCCAGCTTCTTCCGGATGAATCCGAATCCCGGGTTTTCGATCTGACGGATCAGCAGTTCCGCGGCGCATTTCCCCAGCTCTTCAAATGGCGGCTTCACCGTCAGCAGTTCGTGTGGCAGAAACGCGGTGAGCGAGGCGTGGTCGAAGCCGGAGAGCCGGATTCCGTCGAGCCGGATTCCCCGCCGGTGCGCGTCGCGGATGAGGTCGCCCGCGCAGACGTCGTTGAGACAGCAGACCGCGTCGGGGCGTTTGCCCGCGTGGCGGAACTGTTCGAAAAAGCGCTCCGTCTCCTCCGGCGAACTCTCCCGGGTGCGGAGGAGTTCCGGCCGCGCCTTCAGGCGGCACCGTTTCAACCCCTCCAGAAATCCCTGCTTGCGTTCGCGGGTGGCGCTGAGGCTGAGTCCGGCATTGCTGTAGAGGGCGAAACGGCGGCACTTCTCCCGGTAGAGGAGGCGGACGATCTTCGCGATGGCGTCGCCGTTTTCAAACGTGAGCAGATTCCCGTCGATTCCCTGCGGCAGGCGGACCAGAAAGAGGGTGGGAATGCCGCTGTGCACCAGAGGCGGGAACGCCTTCTTGTCGTTCCGGTCGGGGTCGGCATAGACCACCATTCCGGCAGGGTTGCGGGCGATTGCGGTGTTGAGAATCCGTTCCTGAGAGGCCGCGTCGCCGCACAGCGGAATGATGGAGCTCAGATAGTTCGCCTCCGCCGCCGCCCGGCTGAACTCCCGGAGTGTGAGGGCGAAAAAGGTGAGGTCGTAGCAGAGGAACACCAGTTCGCGCGAGATCACCCGGCTGTTCCCGGTCACCAGGTTGCCGACGCCGTTGATCGTGCGGATCAGATTCCGCCGGGCGAGTTCCGCCAGGGCGCGGCGGAGCGTCGGCTTGCTGACCTGAAACGATTCGGCCAGCGCCTGTTCCGACGGCAGAAAACTGCCGATCGCCATCCGGCTCACCCGTTTTTCCAGCTCCCCGACCAGAGCGGGGTAGAGACTGCTCCGTGCCATTTGCCATGTTCCTGCGTCGCTGATTCTCTCTGGTACAAGATAGTTCCCCGGCGGGAAAATGCAAGCATGAAATGTAATTTTTGAATAATTATTTTAAAGTTATTGCCATGAAATTTACAGAATATAAGGAGGAATAAGTGGATTTTTTCGCGGGAATGGCGGTTGCTCTGCCGGAATTCCGGCTAGTTTGATATGTTGTAAAAATGAAAATAATTTTTCCGGTAAGGAGCCCGATACAAAACGGGCCGCGATGGGGAACACCGCGGCCCGTCCTTTTTCCCGGTTCAGAGGGTGACGCCGTCCTTGAAGATGGCGATCTCCTGATAGCGGTAGGTTTCGTTGCGCGCCTCGATTTCGCCCGAAGCGAGCCGGATCACGTAGTCGAACAGCTCCCTGCCGAGCTCCTCGAGCGTGACGCCGCCGTGAACCAGCACACCGGCGTCGAAATCGATCCAGTTCGGCTTCCGTTCGGCCAGCTCGTGGTTGGTGGCGATCTTCACCGTCGGAACCGGTCCGCCGAACGGCGTGCCGCGCCCGGTGCTGAAGAGCACGATCTGGGCGCCCGCCGCCGTCAGCACCGTCGTGGCGACCATGTCGTTGCCGGGGCCGGAGAGCAGATTGAGCCCCGGGGTGCGGAGCGATTCCCCGTAGCCGAGCACGTCGACCACTTCGCCGGTGCCGCCCTTCTGGGTGCAGCCGAGCGATTTCTCCTCCAGCGTCGAGATGCCGCCGGCCTTGTTGCCGGGGGAGGGGTTCTCGTAAACCACCTGCCCGTGGCGGATGAAGTAGGCCTTGAAGTCGTTGACCATCTTGACGCAACGCTCGAAGACGTCGCGGTTGCAACAACGGTTCATCAGCAGTGTCTCCGCGCCGAACATCTCGGGCACTTCGGTCAGCACCGAGGTGCCGCCCGCCGCCGTCAGCAGGTCGGAGAAGCGGCCGATCAGCGGGTTCGCGGTGATGCCGGAGAGCCCGTCGGAGCCGCCGCACTTCAACCCGACCTTGAGTTCCGAAACCGGAACCGGTTCGCGTTCGAGTTTCGCCGCCTGTTCCGCGAGTTCGGCCAGCAGTTTCAGACCCTCGTCGTACTCACTGCCGTCCTCCTGCGCTTTCAGAAAGCGGATGCGCGAACGGTCGCAGTCCCCCAGCCGCTTCTGGAAGCTCTCGAGCGTGTTGTTCTCACAGCCGAGCGCGACGATGAGCACGCCGCCGGCGTTGGGGTGCTTCGCCAGCGCGGCGAGCATGTTCGCGGTGGTTTCGTGGTCGTCGCCGAGCTGCGAACAGCCGTAGGGGTGCGGAAACGCCAGCACCCGCCGGACCGATCTTTGCGGCAGCTGCTGCTCGAAGTCGCGGGCGAGATTCTCCGCGAGCTTGTTGACGCAGCCGACCGTCGGAATGATCCAGAGGTCGTTGCGCACGCCGACCGTGCCGTCGGCGCGGCGGAATCCCAGGAAGGTCCGGCCCGCCTCCGTCGCCGGAAGCGGAGCGGGCGGCACCGGATTGTAGGTGTACTCCAGTTCCCCCGCGAGCCGGGTCTTGAGGTTGTGGGTGTGGACGAACTCCCCGGGAGCGATGTCGCGCGTCGCTTCGCCGATCGGCATGTCATACTTGATGACCGCCGTCCCCGCCGGAATCGCTTTCAGCGCGAACTTGTGGCCGCGCCCGACCGCTCCGGAGAGGGTGACCTCGAGCCCGTCGACACAGCAGTGTTCCCCGGCGGCGAGGTCGGTCAGCGCGACGGCGACGTTGTCGGTCCGTCCGATTCTGAGGTAGCGCGGAGCTTCGGCCATGGTTATTTCTCCAGGAGTTTCTCGACCGCGGGAGTGATGCCGAGCTCGTCAATCGAACGGAGGTCGGCGGCGGCGCGGGCGGTGAAGCCCGGAATCGTGTTGAGATCCATGCCCCAGAAGTCGGTGCGCGCCATCACCGTGCGGATGAACGCCTCGTAGTCGCCGCTCTGCTTCAGGCGGTCGAATTCGGCGTTGAGGAAGGCGATCTTCTCCGCATCGTCGCGGATCGGATACGCGCCCGCCGCACGCTTGCCGGACCAGTTGCCCGCCGCGTCAACCGTGCCGCGATAGAAGCTGAGCAGTGCGGCGAAGCTGAAGGCGAGCACCTTCGGCAGCTTGCCGTTGATCTTCTCGTAGTCGATCAGCGACGGCAGCACCCGGACCTGCCACTTCGAAATCGAGTTGAGCGAAATCGAGATGAGCTGGTGGTTGGCGAAGGGGTTGAGGAAGCGCTCGATGATCGATTCGGCGAACGCCTTCTTCTCGTCGTCGGGGAGCTGGACGGTCGGGAACACCTCTTCAAAGAGCGCGGTCCGCAGATAGTTGCCGAAGAGCTTGTCGCCGGTCATCTGATCGACGAAGTCGAATCCGGCCTGATAGGCGGCCAGGACACTCGAGGTGTGTCCGCCGTTGAGGAAACGGACCTTGCGGCTGCGGTACGGGGTCTGGTTCTTCGTCCAGACGACGTGGAGACCGGCTTCGGCGAAGGGGATCACCGCGCGGTACTTCTCATCGCCTTCGATCACGAAGAGGTGGAAGATTTCGCCGCAGTCGATCAGGTTGTCCTGATAGCCGAGCTTGTTGCACCAGTCGGCGGCCTCGTTGCGCGGATATCCGGCGACGATGCGGTCGACCAGCGTGTTCATGAAGGCGCACTCCTCCTTGACGTAGTTCTCGAATCCGGCGCCGAGCTTCCAGTCGGCGGCGTAGCGGAGGATGCAGTCACGCAGCGTCGAACCGTTCTTGTCGATGAGTTCGCAGGGGACGAGCACCAGCCCCTTCTGCCCCGCCTTGAACCGCTCGAAGAGCAGACTGGTGAGCTTGGCCGGGTAGGTGACCTGCGTTTTGCCGGGGGTGTAGGGTTCCGGCTTGTATTCGATGCCCGCTTCGGTGGTGTTCGAGAAGACCAGCTGCAGATCGGGCGAGACGGCGCACTTGACGATCGCCTCCCAGTCGCTGTCGGTCTTGAGGCACCCCTTGACGCAGGTGATGATGCGCTTGTATTCGGCGGGGGCGCCGTTCTCCATGCCGCGGAGGATCAGCGTGTAGAGGCCGTCCTGCGCGTTGATGAGGTCGGCGGTTCCCTGCGGCAGCGGCTGAACCAGCTGGACCATGCCGTTGAACTTGCCCGCTTCGTTGGACTTGTCGATCATCCAGTCGATGAAGGCGCGCAGGAAGTTGCCTTCGCCGAACTGCATGACCTTGACCGGATACTCCTTCTGAGGACCGATTTCCAGGCCCGGCGTGTGGATCGACGGCAGAAGCTTGCGATTGAGTGTTTCCATCATTCACCTCTCTATGGTTAGTTGGAACAGTTGGTTGACTTTTCAATGAATTGCAGAACAAATTGCCAGTCGGCAAGGGTGACGTCATGTTTGCCGGTGCGCAGATAGTAGCCGACCCCGTCGCCGTACAGCGGCCGGTCCGGCGGCGGAAACTCCGCCTTTTCCCCCAGCCCCGCCGCGCCGAACAGACGGTAGACCTCGCCCGCCGCCTTCGCCGCCAGAAACTCGCCGCGCGGATCGGCCCAGAGATCCTCGGTGGCGCTCGCCACCAGCACCGGCCGCGGTGCGATAAGGGAGATCAGAAAGTGCTGGTCGAAGGGGAGTTCCGCTTCGCGCCCGGCATAGGAATCGAGCACCTTCCGGAACCACCAGGGGAAGGTCTCGGTGATGTAGGAGATGTGCTCCCCGAAATTCCGGCGGCTGAGCGCCGCGCCGCAACAGCCGGAGTCGTTGCTGACCACTCCGGCGAAGCGGGGATCGTTGGCCGCCGCCCAGAGCGCGGTCTTGCCGAGGCGGGAGTGGCCGTGCAGCCAGATCCGTTTCCGGTCGATCAAAGGTTCGCTCTCGAGCAGTTCCAGCAGCAGGATGCAGCCGAACGCCCAGGCGCTGATCGCGGTGCAGTCGCGCTGTTCCGGCGTCAGCTCCTCCGGCGTGCGGAAGAGTTTCCAGACGCTTTCCGCCCGCCCGTCCTCCCGGTCGGGGAAGAGATCGCCCCGGTTGGCGGTGATGACGCTGAAACCGTTTCGGATCAGTTCCGAAAAAGGCCAGCGGGAAGCGCCCGCACCCCGCTCCGCCGGCTGGGTGAGGCGGGAGGTTTCGGTCGGGTAGACGTCCGGCTCGGTGCTGACCGCGTGATTCCCGGGGAAGTTCAGCCCGGCAATCGCCGGAACCGGCTTCTCCGCGTGGAGCGGCAGATACCAGAGAACATCGACGAAATGGGTTTTGCCATCGTTGGCAAGGTGGATTCTGACTTCACGTCGTTTCGCGATGCCGCCGAGTGCGCCGGAGAGTTCGCGGCGCAGCTCGAAGCGGACCGACTCCGGGCGCGGCGGCAGAGCGCCGTACATGAGGCGGGTGAAGTCGTCGAGAATCTCCGGACGTCTGACGTTGTTCCACTCGACGGCGGAACCGACTCTCCCGCCGCGGGGGCGGTCGAGGGGGGAGGGCAGGGGCAGCTGCCCCGCCTTCGCTTCCTCGGTGTTGATCGGGAATGCCATACTTCCTACTCCATGAAAAGGTTGCGACTGGTGAACCTCGGTTCGCTGGTCAGGTTGATGCCGAGCTTGCGCAGCCCGGATTCGTCGCCGGCGGTCGGCAGATGGCTGATGTGCATTTCGCAGCCGCAGAGTTTCGCGAGCTTGCGCATGGCCAGGCGTGCGGCCGGATTCGACGGCACCGAGACGCTGAGCGCGGTCAGCGTCTCCGCCAGATCGAGGCTGATCCCTTTGCTCTTGAAGATGTTCTTCTTGAGCATGCCGAGCGAATCGATCACCTCCGGGGAGATCAGCGGCAGGTCGTCCGGGAGCTTGGCGAGATATTTGATCGCGTTCAGAATGCAGCTCGAGGCGGCGTGGAGAAGCGGGGAGTTCTTGCCGGTGATGATGGTGCCGTCCGGCAGTTCGAGCGCGGCGCCGCAGTAGATGTTGTCGCTGCCCTTGTCCGGCTGTTTTTCCGCGGCTTTTGCCGCGGCGCGGGCGGGGGCGACCACCCGGCGGTCGAGTTCGGTGACTCCGAGATCGTCCATCAGGAGCTTGACCCGGTCGATGGCGCCCTTGTCGGCGGCGCCGGTCGCATAGTCGCACATGTAGCGGAAGTAGCGGCGGATGATCTCCTGAACGGAGGCCTGCCGCACCACTTCGTCGTCGGTGATGGCGAAGCCGACCCGGTTCACCCCCATGTCGGTCGGGGAGCGGTAGAGCTGTTCCGGATCCATGATCCGCGCGCAGATCCGCTTGACGACCGGGAAGATTTCGACGTCGCGGTTGTAGTTGACCACCGTTTCGCCGTAGGCTTCGAGGTGGAAGGGGTCGACCATGTTGACGTCGGCCAGGTCGGCGGTCGCCGCCTCGTAGGCGATGTTGACGGGGTGGTTGAGCGGCAGATTCCAGACCGGGAAGGTTTCGAATTTGGCGTATCCGGCGCGGATGCCGCGCTGAAATTCGTGATAGACCTGCGAGAGGCAGGTGGCCATCTTCCCGGAATTCGGACCGGGGCCGGTGACCACGACGATCGGGCGGTCGGTTTCAATGTAGGCGTTGGCGCCGTATCCGCGGCTGCTGACGATGGTTTCGACCTCGGTCGGATATCCTTCGATCGGGCGATGGGTATAGACTTTGATGCCGCGGCGGGAGAGTTTGTTCATGAAGGTGCGCACGGAGGGCTGGTTCTGGTAGCGGGTGACCACGACCGCCTTGACGTCGAGCTCCCAGTCGCGGAGGTCGTCGATGGTGCGCATGGTGTCGGTATCGTAGGAGAGGCCGAAGTCGGCGCGCATTTTTTTCTGTTCGATGTCGCCGGCGTAGATGCAGATGACGATGTCGACCTTGTCCTTGAGTTTCTGGAGCAGTTTGATTTTCGCATTGGGGTCAAACCCCGGCAGGATGCGTGCCGCGTGGAAGTCGCAGATCAGCTTCCCGCCGAATTCCAGATAGAGTTTGTCGTCGAATTTACCGGCCCGTTCCAGGATCGCCTGGGATTGTTCCTCCAGATATTTCTCGCTGTCGAATCCGAGTTTCATACCAAATCCTTCACCGCAGATGAAAATTGCATATACAAACGTAGAATATACCGGCAAAACGCTGTTTTTTCAAGACGGCGGAGCAATTTTATCGGCGATGCGGACTTTTGAGGAGGCCGCCGGAACCGGCCGCGGTTTTCCGTACGACAAGGGCGAAGACTATGACCGGATTCCGCAACCGGAGTGCCTTCCTCGAAACGTTGCTTTCTTCGAGGAGTTCCAAATACATGATGTGGTTCGCAGGAATTGGAAAAATTAATCAGCGGAGCGTTGAATATCGACAGAGATGTTTTTTGATTTTTTTTGATAACTATATTCTTAATAACTTGTATTTGTTGAATATGATACTATGTTAGTTCTCGGTGCAGCATGGATGAGAAGAGTCTGTTATGAAAATATTTCCGATTTCTTCAAAACGAGCCGGACGATATTCCGGAACGGCTTTCAAAATGAGACATTCTGCCGGAGATATGGAGTACGGTTTTCATTTTTGATATTTCATTCAGGAAAGGTAACACAATGCCCGGTCAGTCAAAGGAAGTCACCCGCATCTATCAGGGACGAGTCACCGCTTGTGAAATCAAAGGCAAAGAACAGCCGCTTTCCATTCTCCAGGAGCACCATCAACTCTATCAGGATGCCGTCAATTACTACCTGTGTGCATTTGCGGCCATGGCAACCGATTCCGGAACTCCGATGGGGAAAATGCGGGAGCGTATTACCGCCGCTGCCGACGAGGGCGGTGTCTGGGATGATTTCTGGAGGAACGGCGAAGCGCGTCCGGGAATGAAAAATTCCCTTGCCCGCACGTTGCATGCTGATCCTGAAACTCTCTCTTTTGCCGTTGCCGCCGAGCGAATTCTGGGACGAGACCGTGCTCCGGCAGAGGTGCTTGAGGCCGCCATTGATCTTGTTGCCAAAAAGTGTAAAGGGGATGTGCAACAGCCCGGTCGAACCTATTCGGCTTTGTTCTGCGATCCTGACTCCCAGGCAAATTTTGAATTTGATGAAACTGCTCAGCTGGCGGCGCAGGGGGCGCTCCGCTTGCGGGCGGCTCTGTATCACAGCGACGCCGTCAATGAGGTCCGCCGGATCGCACCGGAACTCTCTCTGGGCTGGGCCGGAATCAAAACGCAGAAAGGAAAATTCTTTGAAGGCGAGGAAGCTGTTCAAAAGCTTCTTGATGCAGTCGATTATTTTGAACATGAGGTCGACAATCCCCAGGTTGTAACTTACTTGAATTCCGTTCCAGATCTTCCGGCCAGACTGGAGGCTTTCCGGGAAAAGATTCCCGTTCTTTCTGAGCTGAAAATCGAACGGAACAACCGGGCTGCACGGGAGAGGAAAAATGCAACCCTGCTTCTGAAATATTTCCCGGATGAGTTCACCATCGGTCTCATGAAATGCTTCATCCGGGAGGATGGCGGCGCAAAGAGCCTCAGTGCAAATCCTTACGGGCTTTCGGATGACCCGATCAAGCTTGCCCGCGGGGAACGCGGTTTCATCTTTCCATACTTCAGCCGGATTCTAACGGGGAATATCTGGCGCAAGGAGTTCGACATCTGTGCATTCACCGAAGCGCTGAAAACGATCAACCAGTTTCAGCAGAAATGCGAAGAGCGGGAACAGATGCGCGATGCACTTCAGGCGGATCTTGACTACATGGAAGGGCTCCGGAAAAAAGGTTCCGGCATTTCCGCCGAGGGCGCGGACGGAGATGAGGAGCTGCCGCTGCCGGTTCTGGCGGGGGATCCCCGCTGGGAATTGCTGAAGAAGCTGTTGAAAGAGCTTGGTGTCTCCAATTCCTTCACGGAAGACGAGGTGATGGAATACGGGCTGTCATTCCGGACGATCCGCAGTTTTTTCGAGTTGCGCCACCGTTGGCAGATGATTCTGGAGCGGTCCGGCGGGAATGCTCCGGCTGAAGAGCTGGTGAGAGAACTTCATCTGTTCCAGCAGAAGAATCCGGAGCGAATGGGGAGTGCCGATCTTTTTCACAAACTGGCCGAGCCGGAATATCGTGATCTCTGGCGGGCGGATTATCCGGCGGGAAGCCGGCAGTCGCGCGATCTTCTGTGCGACGCTGTGCGTTATTTCGACATGCGTGATCGCGTGGAAATGTTGAGCGAGCCCATTCAGTTCACGCCGGCCGATGCCGTCTACTCCAGCCGTCAGTGTGATTTAAAGAGACTTTGTGTTTCGAAACGGCCGCTCAATTGCAGAATGGTCTGCACGACACAGATCGCTGTCCGGGATGAGCAGGGGGGCGTCACTTTGCAGGATTGCATTCTGCACTATTCCGCTCCACGTCTTCTGCGTGACGGTCTGCTCGGCGGAGAATCGTTCCGTTATTTGACGCCGATGATAAAGGCGTTGAATCCGGCGGCGCCGGCGGAGGTGGATTTCGAGGAGAGTGCCGTGTTTCTGATGCCGGAGTGCGATGCGCGGGGAGAGAGGCGGTATCTGCTGAATTTCTCAATCGGGGTTCCGGTGGAGAATCTTCACGCCTCCTGCCCGGAGCGTTTTTCCTCAAATCAGTTTTATTTTGCCGACAGCGTGCAGCAGATGTTACTCTGGCCGGGAATTGAAAATGGGAAAAATGTGCCGGACTGGTTCCTGAAACGGAAACCGTTCGTATTTGTGTCGGTGGATCTGGGGCAGCGGACCGCCGGAGCGATTACGCGGATCCGGGTATCTCCGGGAGTCCGGCCGGGTGTGCACGCAATACGGCTGGGAAACGACGGGGTCACCGACTGGTATGCGGAACGAATCTATGGAGGGCTGCTCCGGCTTGCGGGCGAGGATGCGAAATTTCCGTCGAAGAACGGGATGGAGAAGGAGCGATACGGCAGTCGCGGGCGTTTCGCGGATGCCGGAGAGACGGCGGAGGCGCGGGAGCTCTGCATCCGTCTCTGCGGAAACGACCTTCTGGAAGGAGATGAAACATTTCCCGAACAGAATGACCGCTTACTCATCGCATTCAGGCGGGCTCAGGCGAAATGGAGCCGGATCAACCGCTGGCTCTGGATGCTGAATACTCCGGGGAAAGAGGATAAGGCCCTTCAAGAGTATTCCGCCACGCTTTCCGAAGAGGGGGCGATGCCGTCTCCCTCTCCGGCGGTTCTCCGTCCTCTGCTGGAGGAACAGGAGATGATCTGGCGGCAGCTGCTGCCGGAGATGGCGCTGACACTGGCCCGCCGCATTCTGCCGTTGCGCGACCGGATTTGGAAATGGGAATCGTGTCGCGGCGAGAACGGGGAGTCCTGCCGGCTGGTGCAGGAACCGGCCAGGCATCCGGCCCGGGTTCGGATCTGCGGTCAGCGCGGGCTTTCGTTTGCCCGGCTGGAACAGCTCGAGGAGTTCCGGAAACGGATTCAATCGCTGAACCGCAATCTCATGCGCCGGGCCGGAGCCGCGCCGCAGCGCCCTTCGGAAATGCGGGAATTGCGGATTCCGGATCCCTGTCCGGATGTTCTTCGCAAGCTGAACCAGATGAAGGAGAACCGGATCAATCAGACCGCAAATCTTATTCTCAGTCAAGCACTCGGGCTTCGGCTCAAGGGTTGTGCGCGGGGGAACCGTCCAGAAGAAATTCACGGCGAATATGAGCGGATTCCCGGTGTGGAGCCGGCTGCGTTTCTGGTTCTGGAAAATCTCAGCCGGTACCGGTTCAGTCAGGACCGTTCCCGTTTTGAGAATTCGCGTCTGATGAAGTGGTCGCACCGCCAGATCCGGGCCAAGCTCACAATGATGGCGACGGAGATTTTCGGTCTTCCCGTACTGGATGTTCCGGCGGCATACTCCTCGAAATTCACCGCGGAAGGGATTCCGGGATTCCGGGCGGAATTTTGTTCGAGAACGGTATTCGAGCGTGGAATCGGGAGGCGTTTCCCGGCTGAGGAGCAGGCGTTTCCGGAACTTCGTGATCTCGCGAAAAAACTGGAGATGCTGGGCAAACCGCTTCTGATCCCGAAGGATGGCGGACCGCTTTTCGTGCCTTTCTGCGGCTCGGATACTTTGATTCAGGCGGATATGAATGCGGCGTTCAATATCGGACTTCGTGCGGCGGCGCATCCTGCGATGCTGACGATTCGCAACCGGATCCGGGTTCGCCGGAGTCAGTCCGGACTGGTTCCCGCCCGCGAGTCCAAGTTGGCCAAACTGGTGTTTCCCGAAACGGACCGTCTGGAGCCGCAGGAGGGGAAGGAGACGCCGGATGTCCTGTTTGCTCTGCCGATCCCTGCGGCTCTTCTGGAAGGGGAGGGGCGGCAGATCTACCGGTTTGCCGACCCGGAGAAACACGGATTGACGCTGATTTCCGGAAAAGATCTCTGGCGGACGGTCAAGAAAGAGAAATGGCAGCGTTGTCTGGCATTGAACCGGATGCGCCTTGAGGCGGCGGTGCGGGCGTCGGAGCAGATCGATTGATGGGGGAGAACTCCGATTCCGGCACGACCATTCCGGTTCGCCGGCTTCACAATTACGTATATTGTCCACGGCTGATGTACTTTCAGTTTGTGGAAAATGTGTTTGTCCCCAACGCCGATGTGGTGGAGGGAAAAGGGATTCATCAGCGGGTTGACAAGCCGGATGTGATTCCTGAGTATCCCCTTGAGGAAGATACCGGGCGGAAAAGTATCCGTTCCTTGGCCTTATCCGATTCAGACCTGGGGATTCACGGGGTTCTGGATCTGCTGCGGGAAGAAGAAGAGGGATGGCGCGTTTTTGATTATAAGCGCGGGAGTCCCCTGCGTACTTCGGCGCAGATGTTGCAACCCCGAGAAGCGGATGCCGTTCAGCTTTGTGCATACGTGATGCTGGCGGAAAAAAACGGCTGGCGGATTTCCGGCGGATCCATCTACTATGCGGAAACGAAGCAGATAGTGGAGGTGGATTGTTCGGATACTCTTCGAGAAACAGTTCGTCGAACGATTCAGGAGGTGCGGTCTGCAATAGCAAGACCGATGCCGGAACCGTTGTATGGAGATGTGCGTTGCCTCTATTGTTCGCTTTATCCGGTCTGTCTACCGGAGGAATCGCTGTTCTGGAAACGGCAGAAAAAACTTTCCGGGACCTTGCGTCCTCCGGTTTGTGAAGAACCGGGCGATGAGGTACTCGTAATTCAATCTCCCGATGTCTATCTGGCGCGCCGGGGAGAGTCGCTGGTTGCAACCAGAAAAGGAAAACCCGTTTCAACGCATCCAATTCACCGGATACGTTCCATTCATCTGTTCGGAGGAGCGCAATTTTCGACACAGGTGCTTCAGCTTTGTCTTGAGCATCATTTGAATCTTTCCTTCTTCTCGCCGGCGGGCAAATATCTCGGACGGCTGGACACGCTTTCCATTTCGGGATTGGATTCCCGGCACGGTCAATACCGTTATGCGGAAAATCCGTCGCTGGCGCTGCCGATCATACGGAGTATGATTGCGGGAAAAATCCAAAATCAGCGAACCATTTTACTCCGTAATTCCAGAAATCGTTCGGATTCGGTTGTCGATGAGTTGCAATGTTTGAGAAAAAAAGTGCTCCATGCAGAAAACAGAGAAAATCTTCTGGGGCTGGAGGGCCGGGCGGCCGCTCTGTATTTTGCCTCATTTCCGGATGTGTTAAAACAACAGTTTTTTTCCAGTGCCGTCCCATAATTCTTTGAAATCGTCATTCTAACCACCCTATTTGAGCCT
>OIWQ01000258.1_pt1 | contig 68310 bp, 50 predicted proteins | sample 1587571 | NCBI WGS metagenome assembly OIWQ01 (sample SAMEA3888910, study PRJEB22519) | human gut metagenome | biome: human gut; feature: human-associated habitat; material: faeces | place: Denmark | collected 2010
GCGGCGAGCCTTTTTGCGTCCTGCGGAATGCGCTGGGAAGTTACCCCATGCGGCCAGCTACGGGGTCTTTGTTGCGTTCGTACAAGCAACCCAACATATATATCTGAATTTGGATGGGAGGGGCTTGTTGCTGGTAGGGGCGTTGGGCTGTAGTCGATACTTTGGGATGGATTGTGCTTTGGGTTGGGGCGGGGCTTTGAGATGAGGGCGGAACTTTGGGATGAGGGGTTTACTTAGTTGAAGAGGGGTTTTATGGCTGATAGGTAGTCTTTGGCTACGTCGGTTTTTTCTGCTTGGAAGTTGTGCCAGGCCCACCATTGGACGGTGGCTACGAAGCTTGAGGCTATGTGGTGTAGTAAGAAACTGCGGTCCATGGTGCCGGCGGGGCCGTTTGGGTCGGTAGGGACGGTTTCGGCTGCTCGGGCCATGATGGTCTTGCGGAGGCTGTCGGCGAAGATGCGTGAGCCGGCGCCGGCTACGAGGGCTCGAACGCCCTGGCGGCGCTCCCAGAGGTTGTTGAGGATATGCTCGACCTGCACGAGTGGGTCGTCGAGCGGTGTGCCATCGTCGTCGAGAGCGTGGGTGCAGATGTCGCTCACGAGCTCGGACAGTAGGTCGTCTTTGCTCTTAAAGAGACCGTAGAATGTCGCGCGGCCTACGTGAGCGCGCGCGATGATGTCGCCGACGGTGATCTTGCCATAGTCCTCTTCGCGCAGAAGCGCGGAGAACGCCGAGACGATCGCGGCGCGGCTTTTGGCCTTGCGGGCATCCATGGCTATGCGTCCGCGTGAACGAGCAGGCAGCGGACCGTGCCGGAGCAACCCTCGTAGGGGCGTTTGCCGGCGCCGTAGCCGACGGCTTCGATGCGGTAGCGTGAGGGCGGTTGGTCGGACGTGCGCAGCGCGGTGACGATGGCGGCGCCCGTTGGCGTCACGAGCTCGCCGGCGACCGGTGCAGGCGTGAGGGCGATATTGCCCGCCTGACACAGGTTGACGACAGCGGGGACGGGAATGGGCATGAGACCGTGGGCGCAGTGGATGGTTCCGTGGCCCTCGGAGAGCGACTCGACCACGATATCCTCAATACCCAGGTCGTCGAGGCAGATGGCGACAGAGCAGACGTCGACGATGGAGTCGACGGCGCCCACCTCGTGAAACAGGACGGTGTCGGGCGTTTTGCCGTGAGCCTTTGCCTCGGCATCAGCGAGTGCGGAAAAAATGGCGAGGGCACGACGCTTGGCACCATCGCTTAGCTGCGAGCCATCGATGATGGCGGTGACGTCCGCCAAAGAACGGTGGTGATGGTGATGGGCGTGATGATGGTCCTCATGGCCATGACCGTTGCCCTCATGGCCATGCTCGTGGCAGTGCTCGTGTTCGTGCTCGCCATGATCATGATGGTGGTGCTCGTGCGTGTGCTCGGCAGCTGCTTCGTTGCCGTAGAGCCAGGCCATATCGTGATCGTGGTTCTCGAGGCCCTCTGCAAGCTGGACGTCGAAATCGCAGGCGTCGATGCCATGCTTGTTTACGCGCGTTACAGCGATCGAAAAGCCGTCGACCGGCAGCGTGGCGAGCTGTTCGCGCAGGTGCTCCTCGCTGGCGCCCAGGTCGAGCAGGGCCGCGACGGTCATATCGCCGCTGATGCCCGAAGTGCCGTCGATGATAAGCGTGTGCTGATGGTTGGACATGGAATGCTCCTTAACGGGCGCAGGATGTGCCGGCGCTCAGATGATTGATAAGACTTGCCTGGTAGGCGGCACCAAAGCCGTTATCGATATTGACGACCGATACGCCGCTGGCACAGGAGTTGAGCATGGCGAGCAGCGCGGCTACGCCTCCAAAATTTGCGCCGTAGCCCACGCTGGTGGGAACGGCGATGACCGGACAGCTCACCAGACCGCCGATAACGCTCGCCAACGCGCCCTCCATGCCGGCGATGGCAATGACCACCTGTGCCTGGGCGAGTTCCTCGGCATGCGCGAGCAGGCGGTGCAGGCCGGCGACGCCTACGTCGTAGAGGCGGTCGACCTCGTTGCCATAGAACTCGGCCGTCAACGCGGCTTCTTCGGCGACGGGCAGGTCGCTCGTGCCGGCGCAGGCGACAACGATGCGTCCGTTGCCGGTAGGGGAGGGCTTGCCGCCCACGAGGGCGAGCTGGGCGTCCGGGACATACCCCAGGTCGATGTCGTTGCCGAGAAGCTCAGCGGTGTGCGTGGCTTTTTCGGCATCCAGGCGCGTGACCAGGATGCGCTCCTGACCGGCATCGCGCAGCGCTTCGATAATGGCGGCGATCTGCTCGGCGGTTTTACCGGCACCGTAGACAACCTCGCCGGCTCCCTGGCGTACCCCGCGTGAAAGATCGAGCTGTGCAAAGCCCAAATCGGCGGTTGGCGCCGTCTGGATGCGCGTGAGGGCGACTGCCGGAGTGACTGCTCCGCCGGCAACATCGCTCAGCAATTGCTCAAGATCTTGCTTATCCATCTATGTTCCCTTCGACGGCGCAAAGTCTAGCACTCAAAGGGTATGTTTCCGAACACTAAGACAAAATTGTTCGGAAACTATAGGACAGACTGATTCAATTGTTAGACGGATCGGCTAGTCACGCAGGATGATGTCCATGGCGAGCATGAGGTTGCGCTCGTCGATGGCAAACGGGGCGGCTTCGCGCGTCTTGGGCTTGGCGCAAAACGCGATGCCCGTGCCCGCGGCCTGAATCATGGGGATGTCGTTGGCGCCGTCGCCGATTGCGACGGTATGGGCCATATCGACACCGCACTCAACCGCCCAATCCAGCAGCTGGATGAGCTTGGACTCCTTGGTCACAATGTCGGCAGCCAACTTACCGGTGAGCTTGCCGTCCACGACCTCCAGGCGGTTGGCCAGGCAAAAATCGATACCCGCGGCAGCCACGATCTTATCGGCGACCTCGTGGAAGCCGCCGCTCACCACGCCGACCTTCCAGCCCTTGCTGTGTGCCGAGCGCACAAGCTCCAGCGCGCCGGGGGTAAACGTCACGCGCGCAAAGGTGCGCTCGAACACACTCTCGTCCAAGCCGGCAAGCAGCCCCACGCGCTCCTCGAGCGCCTGCTTAAAGTCGAGCTCGCCGCGCATGGCGCGCTCAGTGATCTTCGCCACTTGCTGGCCTACGCCGGCCTCCTCGCCCAACAGGTCGATGACCTCCTGGTTGATGAGCGTGGAGTCGATATCCATAACGATGAGGCGTGCAGTCATGGCGGGCCTTTCCGAGTGCAGTTGTATTGGGGCACATTGTCGCACGCGGCGCGCCTTGGCGACGGCCACGGTGCGTCAATTGTTTCGTCTCCGTCAAGTCTTTGGGCAGGAGCTACTTTTCCGCGGCACATCGACACAGGTGCGATAAGATAGAACGCCATGTCTGGCTGCGCGGTTTACGCAGGCTGGGCAAATCTGTACGACGCCGCCCGGAACGACACGGGGCGGCACAGATCCATAAAGGAGGATCACTGGTATGAGCCAGACCCGTCCCATCGACGAGCATTCCATGCACACCCGTACCTGCGGCGAGCTTCGCCGCGAGAACGTGGGCGAAGAGGTCACCCTCACCGGTTGGGTGAGCCGTCGCCGCGACCACGGCGGCCTTATCTTCTGCGATCTTCGCGACCGCGAGGGCATCACGCAGCTCACCTTCGACCCCGAGCACTCCGACGGCGACGCCTTTAAGATCGCCGAGACCATGCGTCCCGAGTGGCCCATCAAGATCCACGGCGTCGTGCGCTCCCGTGGCGAGGAGACCACCAACACCAAGCTCGCGACCGGCGAGATCGAGGTCCTGACCGACCACGCCGAGGTTCTCAACACGTCCGTCACCCCGCCGTTCCAGATCGAGGACGGCATCGAGACCAGCGAGGACACCCGTCTGCGTTATCGCTATCTGGACCTCCGCCGTCCCGAGATGATGGCCAACCTCAAGCTGCGCTCCGACTTTACCTTTGCCATTCGCGAGGCGCTGCACAACCGTGAGTTCATGGAGGTCGAGACGCCCTCCCTGTTTAAGTCCACGCCCGAGGGCGCCCGCGACTTCATCGTTCCCAGCCGTATTCAGCCGGGCAACTTCTACGCTCTACCGCAGTCCCCGCAGCTCCTGAAGCAGCTGCTCATGGTCGGTGGCGTCGAGCGCTACTATCAGGTTGCCAAGTGCTTCCGCGACGAGGACCTGCGTGCCGACCGCCAGCCCGAGTTCACCCAGGTCGATATCGAGATGTCCTTCGTGGACCAGAACGACGTCATGAGCGCGCTCGAGGAGGTCCTGGCCGACGCCTTCGGCCGCATGGGCGTCGAGATGCCCACGCCGCTGCGTCGTATGGACTACTGGGAGGCCATGGACACCTATGGCTCCGACAAGCCCGATACCCGCTATGGCATGCACCTGGTCGACCTGACCGACATCTTCGCCAACTCCAAGTTCAAGGTCTTTGCGACTGCCGCAAACGAGGAGGGCTCTGTCGTCAAGGCCATCAACGCCAAGGGCGCCGGCGCCTGGGCACGTGCCAAGATCGATAAGCTTGCCGGCGTGGCCTCCACGTTTGGCGCCAAGGGCCTGGCCTGGATCGCATTCCGCGAGGACGGCTCCATCAACAGCCCCATCGTCAAGTTCTTCTCGGACGAGGAGATGGCGGCTCTGCGCGAGCGCATGGACGTCGAGCCCGGCGACCTTGTGATGTTCGCCGCCGGCCCGCGCCTGCTCTCCGACGAGATCCTGGGCGGCATGCGTTCTCACATGGCCAACGCACTCGAGATCAAGCGCGAGGGCCACGACTTCCTGTGGGTCGTCAACTTCCCGCTGTTCCACTGGGATGAGGACCGCAAGGCCTATGCCGCCGAGCACCAGCCCTTCACCCTGCCGACCGAGACCGACATCGCCAAGATCGAGGCCGACCCGTTGGCAGCCGGTTCTTGCACCTACGACTTTGTCATGGACGGCTTTGAGGCCGGCGGCGGCGGTATGCGTATCCACAACGCCGAGATGCAGATGTCCATGCTCAAGCTCCTGGGCTTTACCGAGGAGCGCGCCGAGTCTCAGTTTGGCTTCCTCATGGAGGCCCTCAAGTTTGGTGCGCCCCCGATGGGCGGTTTCGCTCTGGGCCTGGACCGCGTGTGCATGCTGCTCACCGGTTCCGACTCCATCCGCGACGTCATGGCGTTCCCCAAGACGGCCAGCGGCTCCGACCTTATGTCGGGCGCTCCGAGTGCCGTTAGCGGCGCCCAGCTCAAGGACGTCAGCCTGCGCCTGATGTAGGCGAGCGGCTACATATTGCCTGTAACGAGGGAAGGACGCGTGCCTTCCCTCGTTTTTTATGCGTGGGTGTTGCGAGGGCATAGGTTGACCGGGCGTCGCGGAAACTACGACCCGGAATTTGCGTCCAGAACGGGTCGCGCTTTCCCAAGGGGGGTCCTCTGGGAAAGCGCGACCCAGAATTCGGCAAAATAATGGGGCACAGTTTCCGGTTGAGCTGTCTAACGGAAACTGTGCCCCAGAATGAGCGCTCAAAACGGGGCAGGCTTTCCGCAACAACTGTCTGGCAGAAAGCCTGCCCCAGTTTCTTATAGCGAGTCTCTCTGGATCAGCTGCATGTGCATCACGGAGGTGGTGGGCTCGGCACCCTTGATCATGTCGAGCGCAATGTTGGCGGCCATGTGTCCTTCTTCGCGCAGGGGCTGGCGGACGGTCGTGAGCGCGGGGACGCAGCGCGCCGCAATCTCGTGATCGTCGAAGCCGACGACAGAAACGTCCGCAGGAACGGATAGGCCTGCCTCGTTGAGTGCGGTGATGACGCCAGCCGCGATACGGTCCGATCCGCAGAGCACGCCATCGAAAGCAATCTCGCGCGCGAGGATCTGGTGCATGGCCTGATAGCCGTCTCCGCTGTTCCAGCCGGTATAGATAACGTTTGCGTCTGGGAGGTCTTCGCCCAAGACGGCGCGGTAGCCGCGCAGGCGGTCGACAACAGCGGGGTTGTCTTGCGGTCCCAACACGGCGACGATATCTTTGCGCCCGCGATCCTTCATGGCGAGTGCCGCAAAATGTCCGCCCTCTTCGTCGTCAGAGTAGACCGTCGAGAACACATCGCGATAGGGGTGGCCCTCGAGCTGGCCGCACAACACGGTGGGTACGCCCAGCTCGCGCAGCACCTCGAGCAGCTCGCTGCCTTTGTAGGGAGAGACGTCGATCACGGCGTCGAACGAGCGGCGCTCAAAGTGCTCGCGTGCGCGGTTGCGCTCATGCGTAGAAGACGCCTGCAAGATAACGGGCAGATAGGACGACTCCGACAGTTCCTCGGTAATGCCGCTCAAAAACTCGCTATAGGTGGGGTCGCTGAAGAGTTCACTCAGAGGCTCGGTCACGAGCACGGCGATGATTTCCGTGCGCCCGACAGCGAGCGCTCGGCCACGAGCGTTGGGGACAAAATTGACTTCCTTGGCCGCCGCGCGGACGCGCCTTTTGGTTTCCTCGCTAATGCGGGGCGAATCGTTGAGAGCGCGCGATGCCGTGGAGCGCGACACGCCGGCAGCTGCGGCAACCTCGGCAAGCGTAGGTGCGGTGCGAACTGGTTGGGTCATGGCGTCTCCTGGAGAATGCGGTCGATGTTGTCGCTGATACGGGCTGGTGCGGATACAGCTTACTATAGTGCGCCTGAACAGCGTTCATGATATCCGGTGACCGGTGTCATTTTGCAACCAAGCCGCAATCGAATACGTCTCGTATGGGTGAGATATCAGCGGGCGTGGCGGTTGCCTACGAGCTTGAGAACGATGTCTTGCGCTGAGTTTCGATACTCAGGGTGACATAAGTGTCGCGGTTGTACAACCGGTTGCACCGTTAACCCGACCAAATCGACCGTTCAGCGGACAACCGGTTGCACAGTTTTTTGCATCGCCCGTAAGATAAGGACAACCGGTTGCACAAGAATCACTACGATGATGAAGGAGCATCACCATGGACGCCATTAACGATTGGGAAAACCAAGCGCTCACCCACAGGAACCGCCTGGCACCCCATGCGTACTTTATGGGTTACGAGACTGCCGATCTCGCTGCAACGTACAGCCGCGAGCTGTCGCGCGGGTTTGTCCAGCTGTCCGGCTCGTGGCAGTTCCGCCTCTTTGAGGGCCCCGCTGCCGTCTCCAACGAGGAACTCTCCACGTACAAGCCCGAGTGGGATCACGTGGAGGTTCCGCACCTGTGGCAGGTGGACGGCTATGGCAACCTTGCCTACACCGACGAGGGTTTCCCGTTCCCGGTTGATCAGCCGTTCGTTCCCTCCGACGACCCCACGGGCGTCTACCAGCGCATCGTCAACCTTCCCGCCGTTCCTGCCGGCGCTCGCGAGATCATTCGCTTCGACGGCATCGAGAGCTATGGCGAGCTGTACGTCAACGGTCAGTATATCGGCATGACCAAGGGTTCGCGCCTGTCTGCCGAGTTCGACGTGACCGACGCGCTCGTCGAGGGCGACAACCTGTTTGCGGTCAAGGTCCTGCAGTACAGCGATGGCAGCTACATCGAGGATCAGGACATGTGGTGGGCCTCGGGCATCTTCCGCGATGTGTACCTTATGCAGCGTCCCGCCGCGCACCTGGTCGACTTTAGGTTCCGCACGCACCGCGAGGGCGATGCCGCTCTGATCACGCTCGATACGGTTGCCGAGGGCGCTTCCCGCGTTGTGTTTACGCTCAGCGATGGCGAGAACGTGGTGGCTACGGGTGAGTGCGTCGACGGCCATGCCGAGTGCAGCGTGACCGATGCCCACTTCTGGAATCCCGAGGACCCCTTCCTCTACGATCTTACGTTTGAGGTCTACGACGGCGACAAGGTGAGCGAGTACGTCCCGCATCGCCAGGGTCTTGCCGAGGTGACGGTCGAGGGCAATCATATCTACCTCAACGGCACTTACTTTAAGATGCATGGCGTCAACCGCCACGATCACGACGATCACAAGGGCCGCGCCGTGGGCCTCGATCGCATGCGCCGCGACCTGGAGCTCATGAAGCAGCACAACATCAACGCAGTGCGCACCTCTCACTATGCCAATGACCCGCGCTTCTACGAGCTGTGTGATGAGTATGGCATCATGCTGGTCGCCGAGACCGATATGGAGAGCCACGGCTTCGAGAATATCGGCAACATCGCCCTGGTTACCGACGACCCGGCATGGGAGCCGGCCTACGTCGACCGTATTGAGCGCCTGGTGATGCAGGAGCGCAACCACGCGTGCATCATCATGTGGTCGCTGGGCAACGAGAGCGGCTATGGCTGCAACATCCGCGCGATGTACGCCAAGGCTCACGAGCTCGATGGTCGTCCGGTCCACTACGAGGAGGACCGCAACGCCGATACCGTCGACGTCATTTCCACGATGTACTCCCGTGTGTCGCAGATGAACGACTTTGGTGAGCATCCGTTCCCCAAGCCGCGCATCAACTGCGAGTATGGCCACTCCATGGGTAATGGCCCCGGAGGTCTGTCCGAGTACCAGGAGGTCTTCGATCGCTGGGATTGCATCCAAGGCCAGTTTATCTGGGAATGGTGCGACCACGGTCTGGCTGCTGTGACCGAGGACGGCATTGCCTACGATATGTATGGCGGCGACAACGGCGATTACCCCAACAACAGCAACTTCTGCATCGATGGCATGGTGTTCCCCTGGCAGCAGCCGAGCCCGGGCCTTACCGAGTACGGCCAGGTCATCTGCCCGGTTCGCATGGCTTATGACGCCGAGGCGGGCGAGCTGGCTGTCACCAACAAGCGCTGGTTTACCACCCTCGAGGATGTTTGCCTGTCGGCGGAGACCCTGGTGGACGGCGACGTGGTCTGCCGCAAGACGCTCATGCCCGGTGCGGTTGCCCCCGGCGAGTCCGTCCAGCTTCCGCTGGTGATTCGCGAGGCCGCGGTAGGCGAGACCCTGCTGACCGTGCGCGCCTACACCATGGCCGCTCACGTCTGGTGCGAGCCGATGTTCCAGCTGGGTGCAAGCCAGTTTGCCATCGCAAACCATCCGGCGCCGGCCATCGCCGCCCCAGCTCGTCCTGAGCTTACGGTCGAGGAGACCGAGCAGGAGATTCGCATTCACTCCCTCAACGGCGAGCTGACCTTCAGCAAGGTAAACGGCACCGTGAGCAAGTGGAAGGCATCCGGCCGTGACGTCATGGCCTCTGGTCCCCAGGTTGGTTTTTGGCATCCGCTCGTCGATAACCACGCTCAGGAGTACGACTCCCTGTGGAAGGATAACTTCATCGATGTAATGCAGACGTCCACCCGCAAGGTTTCTTGGAAGCAGGACGGCAATGCGGTCGTCGTTACCGTGAGCCAGCGTATCGCTCCTCCCGTCCGCGCGTTCGGCATGCGCGTCGAGCTCGTCTATACCGTGCTTCCGAGTGGCCGCGTCGACCTCAAGGTTTCCGGCGAGCCCTACGGCGACTATTCGGACATTATCCCGCGCATCGGCATCTCCTTCGAGGTTCCCGGTTGTGATCGTGCCGTCGAGTGGTATGGCCACGGCCCGGGCGAGAACTATCCGGACTCGCTGCGCGCCAACCCGGTCGGTCATTACCGCACTACGGTCGACGACATGTTCACGCCCTACGTTATGCCCCAGGACTGCGCCAACCGCGAGGGTACCCGCTGGGTCGCCCTGCGCTCCAGCCACGGTGACGGTCTGGTCGTGACGCGTCCGAGCGAGGCCGCTTCCAATCCGTTCTCGTTCTCCGCATGGCCCTATAGCTGCGAGGCTATCGATAACGCCAAGCATGTCTACGATCTTGTCCCGGGCGAAACGGTTACGGTCAACATCAACGACCAGCTGCTCGGCCTTGGCTCGAACTCTTGGGGTTCCGAGGTGCTCGATTCCTATCGCACCCGTTTTGAGAGCTTCAGCTTTGAGGTGTCCCTGCGACCGCTGACGTCTGCCGATCTGGCTCAGGCGCTGGCACCCATTAAGGAGGCATAAGTCATGCATATCTTTAACTCGCGTGCCGATTTCGACGCCCAGATGAAGTCCGTCAAGAAGTGGATGCGTACCGGTCAGGCACTCGACGGCGTTTCTGAACTGCAGCACGATGTGGCGTACTCTATCGGCGACTCGCTGGTGTATTGGTGGGTGAACGCCCACGAGGCGGCTACTGCCGATCTGGTCGGTCACCGTCGCTACCATGCCGTGCTCGCCCCGCTCGACGGCAATCTGACCGTTGAGGTGGCTTCCAAGGCCGATCTTACCTGTACGCGCGCCTACAGCGATATCGATGATCGCGAGCGCTTTGAGGGTACGGGGGAGACCGTGACGATTCCCGCCGGCGGCGTTGCCGTCGTCGAAATTGACGAGGCCTACCGTGTCGTGGCCGATGCCGCGGATCCCCGCGTCGTGGTACTGCACGTGACAGTCGAAGGTTATTCCTTCCCCAACAAGTAGTATTCGTCCGCCTGGACGTTTGCTTCGCGCCGTTAAGGGGGATGGCTTTGTTGACTCCCTTTTCCCCATTCCCCTTAGCAGGTGCGCCATCCGTGTTTGCACTTGCAGCTCGGACGGTTTTAGATGACATTTAACAGATGATTGGGAGGGCTTATGAGCTCTGAAAAACGAGGAACGATTGGTTCGTTCGCTCTGCTGGGCATGACGGTCGCCGCCGTGTTCGGTATCAAGAACATCATCAACAACAACGCGGCTATCGGCTTGGCAGCCGCGCCGTCGTTCTTCTTCGCCACGCTTTTGTACTTTGTCCCCTATACCCTGGTTACCGCCGAGTTCGTCGGCCTCAACAAGGACTCCGAGTCTGGCGTGTACGCATGGGTTAAGACCTCGATGGGTGGTCGCTGGGCGTTCCTGACGGCATTTAGCTACTGGTTCGTTAACCTGTTCTTCTTTGCGTCCGTCCTGCCCAACGTCATCATCTACGCGAGCTACGTGTTCTTTGGTGCCAACGCCGAGCTTTCGCAGCTGTGGATCACCATTATCGAGATCGTCGTCTTTGCTATCGCCACGTGGGTTTCGACCAAGGGCGCTAAGTGGATCGGCTCCATTTCCTCCTTCGGTTCGACCGCGGCTCTCGGCCTGACCGCCGTGTTCATCCTGCTGTCCCTGGCTGCTGCCTTTGGCGGCGTTGAGTTCGCTACGGCTCCTACTCCCGCTAACATGGCTCCCGACATGAGCAACTTCGCAACTGCGTGGGGCTTCTTCGGTACGCTTGCCTGGATCATCCAGGGCGTTGGCGGCGCTGAGTCTGTCGGCGTGTTCCTCAACGACCTCAAGGGCGGCGTCAAGGCCTTCGTGCGCACTGTCGTTATCGCCGGCCTGACCATCGGCCTTCTGTATGCAGGCGCTTCGCTGCTGGTTAACCTGTTCATCCCCGAGGGCAGCGTTGCCATCTCCACCGGCATCTTCGACGTATTCGGCGCTGTCTTTGCCCACTTTGGCATTCCCATGGAAGTGTCCACGCGCGTCATCGGCCTGATCCTTCTCGCTGCCACGCTGGGCTCCCTCATGATGTGGACCTCCGCTCCCATCAAGGTGTTCTTCACCGAGATCCCCAAGGGCGTCTTTGGTAGCAAGATCGTCGAGCTTAACGAGCATGGCATTCCCGCCCGCGCCGCTTGGCTGCAGTTCGCTATCGTCGTCCCCATCCTGATCATCCCGGCCCTGGGCTCCGGTAATCTCGACGACCTGCTCATGATCGTCACCAACATGACGGCTGCCACCGCTCTGCTCCCGCCGCTGCTGATCCTGCTTGCCTACTTTATGTTGCGCAAGAACTTCGACGCCGCTCCCCGTGACTTCCGCATGGGCTCGCGCAGCTTTGGCCTGGTCGTTGCCGCATTCCTGCTTGTGGTCTTCTGCTTCGTGCTTATCTGCGGCACCATTCCGCTCGATCAGCCGCTGTGGCTGACGCTGGTCTACAACGTTGGCGGTGTGGTTGTCTTCCTGGGCCTTGCCGTGATGTGGTACAACCGCTACATCAACCGTCTGCGCGAGACCGATCCCGAGGCCGCCGAGAGCGAGCTGCGCCCCTCCGTCCTCGACATGATGGAGTAGCGGCTAGGATTAATCTACGGCTGTGGAATAAATCGATTCCCTTTCCTAAGGAGGGGCCTTACGAGGCCCCTCCTTTTGTGTTTTGGGGCATGGTTTTGGACCTTGTGGTCAAAAAATGCCAAATATGAGTACTGTTGCAAAAGAGGTGTCATATCTATCGGCCGGTTTTGAGCAAAAATGGACTCAAGATCAATTTATCTAACCCCCTTTAAAGGGCGTTTGACGGCTTTCAACCTCTTCGAATCGCTCAAAGTAGGCAATTTGCTCTCGATTTTGCTGCTACTAAATTGGTAACAGTACTCATATTTGCCACTTTTTGACCACGGGGTATCCGGAGGGGCTCTCGACAAGCATCTAACGCTACAATAACTACCACGTGGCTGGGTTTTGCCGGCCGAATGTGCGATGTCGTGGGAGGGGACATGGTCGAGTTTACAAAGACGATTAAAGATCCGTTGGGACTACATGCCCGCCCGGTTGCGTTGCTCTATGACATCATTGCCAAGCATCGTAGCGACGTGTCGGTCAGCATCGGTGACCGTCATACCGACGGTCGCGACGTTATGGGCCTCATGGCTCTCTACGGCGAGTGCGGCGAGGACATCATCTTCCGCGTTTCGGGCGTGGATGAGGCTTCCTGCGTTACGTCGATTAGAAACCTCTCGCTTTAAGCATGACGGGGCGCGGCAAAGGACGGCTCTTTGCCGCGCCTTTTTGTTTCGTATAGGAAACTTTTTCGAAAACTGAATAGAGACCCTTTCCAAAAAGTTAACCACGTGCTAGTTTACTAAAGCGAACATAGACGTGGTTAACTTTTATCGCGTCGATGTTGAGGACGAACTGACGTTAGGAGCAACTCATGTCTTGCGGACCGCAGATGCCGGCCATGCCGCTTTCGATGGTAAAAGCGGGCGAAACCGTGCGCGTGTCTCGTGTAAAGGGCAATGAGGACATGAAACACCACCTCAAGGACCTCGGCTTTGTCGAGGGCAACGAAATCCACGTGGTGAGCTCGAGTGGCGCCAATATCATCGTCACGGTGCTGGGCGCACGCTTTGGCATCGATTCCAAGGTTGCCATGCACATCATGACCGTCGGTTAGTCCGCAGCATTTCATAAAAACCGAAAGGGGGACAAGAGGATGAAGACGTTGGGTGACGTTAAGGTGGGCGAGAGCTCCACCATCGTCAAGCTTCACGGTGAGGGCGCGCTTCGCCGCCACCTTATGGACTTGGGGCTCATCAAGGGCACTTCGTTCAAGGTCGTGAAGGTTGCACCGCTCGGTGATCCGGTCGAGATCAACGTGCGCGGCTACGAACTTTCCATCCGCAAGGAGGAGGCGGCCGTCGTCGAGGTCCAGTAAGGGCTCGCGACGTATATTTCTGCAGATAAAGTTAGGTTTTTCTAACTTAATGCAGCATCTTTGAAGCACATTATCCAGCCCGCGCGGAGAAAGCAGCGCAGGCACACAAGGAAGAAGGATTGAATGGCGGATTCTCAGATCCATGTCGCGTTGGCGGGTAACCCCAACTGCGGCAAGACCACGCTTTTCAACCTGATCACCGGCGCCAACGGCTACGTTGGCAACTGGCCCGGCGTCACGGTTGAGAAAAAGGAGGCCAAGCTCCTAAGCGACAAGAACGTTACCATCACGGACCTCCCTGGCATCTACTCGCTTTCCCCCTACAGCCCCGAGGAGCAATGCTCGCGCGATTACCTCATGAGCGGCGAGCCCGATGTTGTCGTCCAGGTTGTCGATGCCACCAACCTCGAGCGTAACCTGTATCTGGCGCTTCAGGTTATCGAGACCGGCCTGCCCGTGGTCGTTGCCCTCAACATGGCCGACTTGGTCGAGAAGAACGGCGACAAGATCGACACGGACAAGCTCTCCAAAAAGCTCGGCTGCCCGGTCATGATGATCTCGGCCCTTAAGAACAAGGGTATCAAGGAGCTGTTCGAGCAGGTCAAGAAGTCCGCTGCTTCCAAGGGCCAGGTGCCGGAGCACAAGTTCGACTCCTCCATCGAGGACGTTCTGGGCCACATCGAGAATAACCTGCCTGCAAGCGTTCCCGCCAACAAGCGCCGCTACTATGCCGTCAAGCTGTTCGAGCGCGATGCGGACGCCTGCAAGCTCATCAACCTCACCAAGGAGAAGGCCGCTCGCGTCGAAGAGCTGGTCGCTCAGTGCGAGCAGGACTGCGACGATGACGCTGAGTCCATCATCACCGGCGAGCGCTACGGCGTCATCGCGCACATCATCGACGAGTGCCTCACCAAGGCCCCGGCCAAGATGAGCACCTCCGAGAAGATCGACCGCGTGGTTACCAACCGTATCCTGGGCTTGCCGATCTTTGTGGTCATCATGTTCTGCGTGTACTACATCGCCGTTTCCACCCTGGGCGGAACGGTGACCGACTTCACCAACGATCAGCTCTTTGGCACCGACGGTTGGTATGTGCTCGGTCAGGGCCGCGATGCTTACGATGAGGCTGTCGAGGCCGCGGGTGACGACGCCGACTCGGTCGACCCGGCACAGTACGGCCCCTATGTCCCGGGTATCACCACCATGGTGCACGACGCCCTCGTGGCGGGTGGCACCGAGGACGGTGGCCTGGTCGATTCGCTGGTCTGCGACGGTATCGTTGGCGGCCTGGGCGCCATCTTCGGCTTTGTGCCGCAGATGTTCCTGCTGTTCGTGATGCTGTCCTTCCTGGAGGACTGCGGTTACATGGCCCGCGTCGCCTTTATCATGGACCGCGTGTTCCGCCGCTTTGGCCTGTCCGGTAAGTCGTTCATCCCCATGCTCGTGTCCTCAGGCTGCGGCGTCCCCGGCGTCATGGCAACCAAGACCATCGAGAACGAGAAGGACCGCCGCATGACGGTCATGACCACCACGTTCATTCCCTGTGGCGCCAAGCTGCCGATCATCGCCCTGCTCATGGGCTCCATCATCGGCGATTCTTCCACCACCGCCGCATGGATCAGCCCGCTCTTCTACTTCCTGGGCGTCTTTGCCGTCATCGCCTCGGGCCTCATGCTCAAGAAGACCAAGCTCTTTGCCGGCCGCCCGACGCCGTTCGTTATGGAGCTTCCTGCCTACCACTTCCCGGCGATCCGCTCTTGGGCGCTGCACGTGTGGGAGCGCTGCTGGGCCTTTATCAAGAAGGCCGGCACGGTCATCTTTGCCTCCACTGTCGTGGTTTGGTTCCTGTCCAACTTTGGCAGCTACAACGGCTCCTTTGGCTTCCTGCCTGCGATGGACGGCATCCCCGAGGAGTTCATGGACTACTCCGTGCTTGCCATGCTCGGCAACCTGGTCGCTTGGATCTTCGCCCCGCTCGGCTTTAGCACCTGGCAGGCCACCGCGCTGACTGCCTCTGGCCTTGTCGCTAAGGAGAACGTTGTCGCCACCGCCGGCTCGCTGCTGTCGGTTGCCGACGCCGCCGAGACCGACCCGAGCCTGTGGACCGCGTTTGCCGGCATGTTCCCCACCATGGGTGCTTGCGTTGCCTTTGGCGCCTTCAACCTGCTGTGCGCCCCGTGCTTTGCCGCCATGGGTACCATCCGCAACCAGATGGACTCCGGCAAGTGGACTGCGATTGCTATCGGCTACGAGTGCGCCTTTGCTTGGGTGATCGGCCTGTTCATCAACCAGTTCTACAACCTGCTTGTGTTGGGTCAGTTTGGTATCTGGACGGTTGTGGCCATCGTGCTGCTGGTTGCGATGCTCTTCCAGATCTTCCGTCCCATGCCCAAGCATGCATGGACCGACGAGGACGAGACCAACACTGCTTCTGCCGCAGTTTCCGCTTAAGTCCGAATAAGGATTAGCCCCTTTTCACGAGCCCGGGTGTCCCAGCGACACTCGGGCTTTTTGGTGGGGGAGATGTGACGTTTCCGCAGATAAAACCGACCAAAATAAACCTGTCCCTTTTTGGTAGGTGGAGAATGGGGTAAAGTAAGTGATGGCTAACTAGAGGAGGCTTGCTATGGCACCTATCGATATTGTTGTACTGGCTGTTATCGGCGTTGCGTTTGTCGCCGCGTGCGTGCGCATCTACCGCAAGGGCACCTGCGCCGACTGCGCTCAGGGTGGCGTTTGCACGGGGCATTGCTCCAACAAAAAGACGTGCGCCGCGCTGAAAGGCGTGGACAAAATCGCCGAAGACTTGGGCCGCGGTATCAAGTAAGGTCCAGACATCTAAGCGCCTCGCGAGCATCCGTTCGCGGGGCGCTTTGTGCATTTGAGAGAGAGCACGGTGAGTCGAAGAGTATTTTTTGGGTATCGTTAACTATGTGGTCAACGGCCCGCTCACGGTCGTCCATGCCGCCGTCGACGCCAAGCTCGCGTCGAAGGCATGACCACCTACCTGGGCCTCTAACTCCACCCCGCCCATCAGTTGCGGTGAAATACGGACTGTTTTGGCTGTCAAAGGCCTTATCCACTCCGTATTCCACCGCAACTTTTTGTTGGGCGGGCTAGAGACGCTGCATGCGGTACCCGACACCCATGTGTGTCTGAATCATCTTGGGGTGAGAGGGGTCTGCCTCGATCTTCTTGCGCAGGGTGCGCATGAACACGCGCAGGCTCGCCAGATCGCTGTCCCAGCTCGTGCCCCATATCTCGCGGGTGATGAAGGTGTGGGTGAGCACCTTGTCGACGTTTTTCGCCAGAAGGACGAGCAATTTGTACTCGGTTGGGGTGAGCGAGAGCTCGCGTCCGTCTTTCGTCGCGTATCCCGCGGCGTAGTCGATATGCAGCGGACCGTTGTCGAACGTGCTCGCTTCTGTCGACTCGCTCGACGCCATCGAGGAGCGCCTCAAATTCGCACGGACGCGCGCGAGCAACTCATCCACAGAAAAGGGCTTGGTGAGGTAGTCGTCTGCCCCCGCGTCAAGTGCTGCAATCTTGTCGGAATCTTCGGTGCGCGCCGAAATGACGATAATGGGGACTGCCGACCAGCTTCGGATCTTCGTGATGACCTCGATACCGTCAATGTCGGGAAGGCCGAGGTCGAGCATGATGAGGCTGGGGCCGTGCGACACCGCATCCATGATGGCGGCTTGGCCGTTGCAAACCTTGCTCACGACATAGCCGTGGAGGTCAAGCGCGGTCGAAACGAGGTTTTGAACGGTCGGGTCATCTTCGACCAGGAGGATGCGTGGCTTAGCGGCATTATTCATGAATCTCAATCTCCTCGGCGGGCAGGGTAAAACGGAAGACAGCCCCATGGGGGTGGTTGTCGCGAACTTCGATGACGCCGCCATGCGCCTCCACGATGGAGCGGCAGAGCGACAGGCCAAGGCCGATGCTTCGACGCGAATCCACGGGCCGCGTATTGTTTGAGGTGAAGAAGCGCTCAAAGATATGAGGCTTGTCGCAGTCTGCCACACCCGGCCCATCGTCTGCGACGTCCACCACGACGAACGCGCCCTCGCGACGTGCGCTGATGGTGACAGTCGAGTCCTCGGGCGTGTATTTGAAGGCGTTCATGATGAGATTCGTAAGCACCTGCATGATGAGATGGACATCGATGCGTACCAGCAGGATGTCGTCAGTGTGCTCGATGGTGACGGCACGTCCATGCGATGCTCGGGCGACATGGCTGAGGGCGGCCTCGATGACCTCGTCGATGAGCTCGGATGTTAAGTTGAGGCGAATGGTGCCGTCCTCGACGCGTGTGATGGCGAGGAGGTTCTCCACGGTATCGATAAGCCAGAGGGAGTCGTCGTAGATGGCATCGGCAAGATCGCAGCGTTGTTCGAGGCTGAGCTTCTCGTCGCTCTTCCGAAGGATTGCCGCAGATCCGGATATAGCCGTGAGGGGTGTCCTCAAATCGTGGCCGATGGAGCGCAAAAGGTTGGCGCGCAGCTGCTCGTTTTTCGCCAAGACCGCAGCCTCTTCGCGCTCTTGCGCCGCCCGGTCGCTTTCGAGCGCCAAGGCGCATTCACCTACGATAGATAGGACGATCGAATGCTCGAAGGCTTCGATCTCGCGCCCCTCCAGGGCGATGCCGATGACACCGAATACCTTGTCGCCGGTGCGAACCGCGAGGTAGAGACAGCGCGCCTCAGGCAGGGTCCGCGTGCTTGCGCCCGCGCGCTTGTTGTTGGTGTAGGTCCAGGTTGCAACGGCGCGCTCGTAGTCGGTGAGCAGCGACGCGGATCGGTTTTCGGTGCCAGCGGACTCATAGAGCGCCTTGCCGAGCGTGCCGTGTTCGGCGGGGTAGAAGACCACGTCGAGTTTTAGCAGTTTGACGAGTTGGTTCATGGCGACGCGGGCGCACTCCTCCGCGCTATGGGCTTGCTGCAAGAGCTGGTTCGTTTCGAGGAGTACGCGCGTTTTGAATGCGTTCTCGGCGGATGTACGGGCGTTGTCGGCGATGCGCGCAGTTAACTCGCCGGCGACCATAGCGGTGGCGAACATGATGCCGAACGTGACCAGATAGCTTCGGTCGTAGCTGGCGAGCGAAAACAGAGGCGTGACGAAGCAGAAGTTGTAAAGCACTACAGAGAGCACGCTCGATACGATCGTGCAGATACGCCCCGTCGTGGTGACGGCGGTCAGCAGGGCCGTGAAGATATAGAGGGATATGATGCTGGAATCGGCAAATCCCAGATGGCGGAAAGCCGTGCCGATCACCGTGGCGGCAAGAGAGAGGGCCAGCGTGCGAAGCACGTTTCGGCTGCTGGGCGGCTGCAGGGCGAGTGCATGGCGGCGTCCTTTGGGTCGGGAGGGCGGAGTCGACTGTTCTGGAATGATGTAAATGTCGAGGTTCGGGGCGAATGTTATGAGCTGTTCTACGAGAGATTTGCGGCCGAAGAGGGCCTGACGGACGCTGCTGCGCTCGCCCGTGCGCCCCATGACGATTTTCGAAATACCCGACAGGCGCGCGAACTCGGAGATCTGAAACGCGATGTCGTCGCCATAGACGGTTTCCATATGTGCTCCGAGCTGCTCGGCTAGGGCGATATTGGCTGCAAGCTTGGCGCGCTCATCATCGCTCATGGCTTGCGTGCGCGGGCTCTCTACGAACAGGGCGACGAGCTCGCTGCGAAACGCTTTCGCCATGCGTGCGGCGGTACGGACGATGCGGGGATTGGTCGGCGCCGGGGAGACACAGACTAAGATACGCTCCTTGGTGTAGTAGTCACGGTTTCCCAGCACGCGTGCGGCGTCTGTGAGGTGGCCGGTGCGATCGGCGCAGCGGCGCAGCGCGATTTCTCGGAGTGCGGTGAGGTTCTCGACGGTAAAAAAATGCTGTTGCGCTCGGTCGGCTTGTGCGGGACGGTAGACGAGGCCGGCGCGAAGGCGCTCAAGTAGGTCTTCGGGCTCTATGTCGACGAGCTCGACCTGGTCGGCATCATCGAAGATACGGTCGGGGATTCGTTCGCTCACGACAACGCCGGTGATGGATGCAACCATGTCGTTTAGGCTCTCGATATGCTGAACGTTCACGGTCGTATAGACGTCGATGCCCGCATGTAGAAGTTCCTCGACGTCTTGATAGCGTTTGTCGTGGCGAGACCCCGGCGCATTCGTATGGGCGAGCTCGTCGACAAGGATGAGCTGAGGGGCGCGTTCGATAGCCGCATCTAGATCGAACTCGCTGAGCGCAATGCCGTTGTGCTCGATGAGTTTACAGGGCACGTTCTCAAGCCCTTGTGCAAGATGGGCAGTTGCCGGACGTTCGTGCGGCTCGATGTATCCCGCGACGACGTCGACACCTCGCCGCTTGGCGGCGTGGGCGGCTTGAAGCATCGCATAGGTTTTGCCTGTGCCAGCAGCGTAGCCAAAGAAAATTTTGAGGTGTCCCCGGCTGGTTCGAGTGTCATCGGCGACCCCGTCTTTCTCAATTGCCTTGAGGATGAGGTCTGGATTGACGCGAGTGTCCGATGCGTCGCGCTGCATAGCGTAGCCTTTCTGAAGCGTTGTCCATGCGTGCATACGCGGTGAAGACACCACTGTATGCTCGCGAGGTCGAGTATAGGCGCACTGCAGCTGCAATAGTGCTTTCTACCTGCATCTTTACGGCATCTTAAGGACGTGAGCCCCGGCCCTCACGCCTCTTTAATCCCTAGAAGCGTTTACTGTCCCCAGACGCTTGCGAGAGCAGGCGTCCGAGACATCGGGCCGCGCGTGAAAGGGGCGGTAAATGAACATCCTCATTCCCATCATCGGAGTCGTCTGCATTGGACTCCTTATCTATTACATCTACATTCTGATGAGGAGTGATTCGTAAACTATGGACGCTGCGATTCAGTACATCTTGTACTTTGCCGTGCTCGTCGTCCTGGCCGTTCCGCTCGGTCGGTTCATGGCCCATATCATGGATGGTGAGCATACGTTCCTGTCGCCTGTGATTGCTCCTGTGGAGCGCGGCGTCTATCGTCTGCTTCGCATCGACGCGGCAGAGCAGATGGGGTGTAGGCGCTATCTGGCGAGCGTGCTGGTCTTTTCGGGGATCGGCCTCGTGGCTCTTGTGGCACTCCAGGTGCTTCAGTCCTTCTTGCCAGGCAATCCCCAGCACCTGCCGGGTGTGTCATGGGACCTGTCGTTCAATACGGCTGCTTCCTTCATAACCAACACCAACTGGCAGTCCTATTCCGGTGAGACCGCCCTGTCCTACTTTGTGCAGTTCATGGGCCTCACCGTGCAAAACTTCTTGTCCGCCGGCACCGGTATTGCGGTCATGTTCGCACTCATCCGCGGTTTCCGTCAGGTCAAGGAGCAGGGCCTGGGTTCCTTCTGGGTGGACCTCACCCGCACCGTCCTGTATGTGCTCATCCCGCTGAACCTCGTGTTCGGCATCTGCCTGGCTGCCGGTGGCGTCATCTCCAACTTCCAGTCGGCTCAGAAGGCCGAGCTCGTAGAGCCCGTCGCTGTCCAGCCTAATGCAGACGGCGGCTGGAGCGTCATCAACGGCGCCCAGATCGAGGGCGACACGGTCAAGGTCGACGGCAAGGTTGTCGAGGGCGCGCGCGTGGTCACCGAGCAGTTCCTGCCCCAGGGTCCCGCGGCTCCTCAGGTCGCCATCAAGCAGTCCGGCACCAACGGCGGCGGCTTCTTCGGCGTGAACTCCGCCCATCCGTATGAGAACCCCAGTGCCTTCACCAACATCATCGAGATGACCAGCCTGCTGCTGATCCCGGCCGCCTGCTGCTTCACCTTCGGTATCGGCGTCAAGAACACCAAGCAGGGCAAGGCTATCTTTGCCGCCATGTTCATCCTGTTGGTGATCTTCACCGGCATCATCGCCGCCAACGAGCATGCGGGCACCCCGCAGCTGGCCGATGGCGGAGCGGTCAATATCGAGATGACCGACGGCCAGGCCGGCGGCAACATGGAGGGCAAGGAGAGCCGTTTCGGTATCGCCTCCTCTTCTACCTGGTCCGCTTTCACGACGGCTGCTTCCAACGGCTCGGTTAACTCCATGCACGACTCCTGCACCCCGCTGGGCGGTTTTGTCCAGATGCTCCAGATTGCTCTGGGCGAGGTCGTCTTCGGCGGCGTGGGCTGCGGCCTGTACGGCATGATCGGCTTCGCCATCCTCACGGTGTTTATCGCCGGCCTTATGGTCGGCCGCACGCCTGAGTTCCTGGGCAAGAAGATCGAGCCGGGCGAGATGCGCTGGGCAGTTGTCCTGTGCCTGGCAACTCCGTTTGCCATTCTGGTGTGCTCGGCCATCGCCTGCATGGTGCCCGGTCTTGCCGACCAGCTCAACAATGGTGGCGCGCACGGCTTCTCCGAGGCACTGTATGCCTTCACCTCATGCGGCGGCAACAACGGCTCGGCGTTTGCAGGCATGAACTGCAACATTCCCTGGATCAACGTCATGCTCGGCCTCGAGATGCTGTTCGCCCGCTTCATGCCCATCATCGGTACGCTGGCTATCGCCGGCTCGCTGGCCAAGAAGGGTAAGGTCGCCGAGAGCGCCGGTACCCTGTCTACCACCAACGGCATGTTCGTATTCCTGCTCGTGTTCATCGTTCTGCTGATCGGTGCCCTGAGCTTCTTCCCGGCCCTGGCGCTTGGCCCCGTTGCCGAGTTCTTCCAGATGATTGCGTAAAAGAGGGCGCAGATTTATGGCTATGCAAAAAGACATGATGGGCCGCGCGGTCCGCGACTCATTTGCCAAACTGGATCCTCGCGTCCAGATTCAAAACCCGGTCATGTTCCTGGTGTGGCTTTCCGCCGTCATGACCTCCGTCCTGGCCGTCGCTTCCATCTTCGGTGTGCAGGACGCGGGTGTGCCCACCTACTATGTGGTCGCCATCGCGGTCATCCTGTGGCTCACCGACCTGTTCTCGAACTTCGCCGAGGCGCTTGCCGAGGGCCGCGGTAAGGCTCAGGCCGATTCCCTGCGTGCGGCCAAGAAGGATGTCGAGGCCCATCGCATCGAGTCCGTTGAGGACAAGGAACACTTTACCGTCGTTCCCGGCACCGAGCTTACGCGCGGCGACCTGGTGATCGTACGCGCCGGCGAGCAGATTCCCGGCGACGGCGACGTCATCGAGGGCGCTGCCTCCGTTGACGAGTCCGCCATCACCGGCGAGTCCGCCCCCGTGGTCCGCGAGGCCGGCGGCGACCGCTCTGCCGTTACCGGCGGTACCACGGTGCTGTCCGATTGGATCATCGTCAAGATCTCCAGTGAGCCCGGCCAGAGCTTCCTGGACAAGATGATCGCGATGGTCGAGGGTGCCGCGCGCAAGAAGACCCCTAACGAGATCGCTCTGGAGATCTTCCTGGTGGCCCTCTCCATCGTCTTTATCCTGGTCACGCTGGCCCTGTATTGTTACTCCTGCTTCTCGGCCGGTCTTAACGACATGGTCAACCCCACGGCCGTGACCACGCTCGTGGCACTGCTCGTGTGTCTGGCTCCCACTACCATCGGCGCCCTTCTGTCCGCCATCGGCATCGCCGGCATGAGCCGTCTGAACGAGGCCAACGTGCTGGCCATGTCCGGCCGCGCCATCGAGGCCGCCGGCGACGTCGACATCCTCATGCTCGACAAGACCGGCACCATCACCCTGGGTAACCGCCAAGCCGCCGAGTTCATCCCGGTCGACGGCGTCGATCCCGCGGAGCTGGCCGATGCCGCCCAGCTTTCCTCGCTGGCCGACGAGACCCCCGAAGGCCGTTCCATCGTCGTGCTCGCCAAGGAGCAGTTCGGTCTGCGCGGCCGCACGCTCGAGGATAAGGGTATGGAGTTCATCCCGTTCACCGCGGCAACGCGTATGTCCGGCGTGAACTACGAGGGCAATGAGATCCGCAAGGGCGCTGCCGATTCCGTGCGCACTTATGTGGAGGCAGCCGGCGGCGTGTTCTCCCAGGAGTGCGACGAGGCCGTCGAGCACATCGCCAAGGCCGGCGGAACCCCGCTGGTCGTGACCAAGAACTGCCGCGTGCTGGGCGTTGTGTACCTTAAGGACATCATCAAGTCCGGCGTTAAGGAAAAGTTCGCCGACCTGCGCAAGATGGGCATCAAGACCATCATGGTGACGGGCGACAACCCGCTCACCGCCGCGGCAATCGCCGCCGAGGCCGGCGTTGACGACTTCCTGGCCGAGGCCACCCCCGAGGGTAAGCTCGAGAAGATCCGCGAGTTCCAGCGTGAGGGGCACCTGGTCGCCATGACCGGCGACGGCACCAACGACGCGCCCGCTCTGGCCCAGGCCGACGTCGCCGTGGCCATGAACACGGGCACCCAGGCTGCCAAGGAGGCCGGCAACATGGTCGACCTCGACTCCAGCCCTACCAAGCTCATCGAGGTCGTGCGTATCGGCAAGCAGCTGCTCATGACCCGCGGTTCGCTCACGACCTTCTCGGTGGCCAACGACATGGCGAAGTACTTCGCTATCATTCCGGCCCTGTTCTCGCCGATCTACCCGGGCCTTGACGCGCTCAACATCCTCGGTCTGGCAAGCCCGCTGTCCGCGGTTCTTTCGGCCATCATCTATAACGCGCTCGTTATCGTCGCGCTGATCCCGGCCGCGCTGAAGGGCGTTAAGTACCGCGAGGTCCCGTCCGGACAGCTGCTGACCCACAACCTGCTCGTGTGGGGTCTGGGCGGCATCGTTGCCCCGTTCGTATTCATCAAGCTCATCGACATGCTGCTCGCGTTCTGCGGCATTATGTAAGTGGAGGTTTGTATGTTCAAAGGTGTTGCGTCGCGCGCACTGGGCGTGTTCGCGCTGTTTACCGTTGTCTGCGGCCTGGGCTATACGCTCGTCGTGACCGGCATCGCCCAGGTTGCGTTCCCGTATCAGGCGAATGGTTCGCTCATCAAGGTCGACGACAAGATCGTGGGCTCTGAGCTCATCGGTCAGAACTTCGAGGATGAGGACCACATGTGGGGTCGCATCCAGAACGTGTCAATTGTCGAAGGCGAAGATGGCGAGCTCATGGCGTATGGTGCCCCGTCCAACCTGTCCCCGGCGAGTGAGGAGTATCGGCAGCTTGTGGACGCGCGCGTCGAGAAGATTCGCGCCGCCAACCCCGATGCCGGCATGGATGCCGTGCCCGTCGACCTGGTGACGTGTTCCGGCTCAGGGCTCGACCCCGAGATCTCTCCCGATGCCGCCGAGTACCAGGTACCGCGCCTGGCGAAGGCCACGGGCAAGAGCGAAGGCGAGGTGCGCGAGATCATCGCCCAGTGCACCAAGGGCCGATTCCTGGGCGTGTTCGGCGAGCCCACGGTCAACGTGCTCAAGGTGAACCTTATGCTGGACGGCGCGCTGTAGGTGAGGGAGTGGCGGATGAGGGCATGACTGACTATCTGAGCCCTCAATTCCACTCCGCCCATCAGTTGCGGTGGAATACGGACTGTTTTGCCTGTCAAAAGTCTCATCTACTCCGTATTCCACCGCAACTTTTTTGTGAGGGTCGGGATTGAAGGCGGAGAGTGCGAGCGAGTGCGAATGCGGCAGTTGCTGATACGATAGGTACGTTAGCAACTGCCGCCGAGCGGCTTAAACGAAAGGAACCCTGTATGGAGTCTTCCGCCTATCCGATGCTCTTTAGCCCGATCAAGGTCGGTACGACCGAGGTCAAGAACCGCGTCTTTATGCCGCCGGTGTCCACCAACCTGGCCGATCATGGCTATGTGACCGACGACTTGGTCGATCATTACCGTGCCCGTGCCAAGGGCGGCGTTGGCCTGATCATCACCGAGGTCGTGACGGTTGAGCCCACCTATACCTATCTGCCGGGTGACATGTGCTGCTACGACGACACGTTTATCCCCGGTTGGGAAAAGCTCGCCGCGGCCGTGCACGAGTACGGCTGCAAGATCATGCCGCAGCTCTTCCACCCCGCCTACATGGCCTTTAACATTCCGGGTACGCCGCGCCTGATCGCTCCGTCCTTTGTGGGCCCGTCCTATGCCCGCGAGGCGCCGCGCCCCATTACGGTCGATGAGATCCACGAGCTCACGCATCAGTTTGGCGACGCTGCCGTGCGTATGCAGAAGGCTGGCGTCGATGGCGTCGAGGTCCATGCGGCGCACGCCCACGGCATGCTCGGCGGCTTTTTAACCCCGCTCTACAACAAGCGTACCGATGAGTACGGCGGCTCGCTCGACGCTCGCATGCGCTTCTTGCTCGAGGTCATCGCCGAGATTCGCGAGCGCTGCGGCAAGGACTTTATCATCGACGTCCGCATCTCGGGCGATGAGTACACCGATGGCGGCCTGACCCTCAATGACATGATTTATGTCTCGCGCCGTCTGGAGAAGGCCGGCGTCGACATGATTCACGTGTCGGGCGGTACCACCATCAAGCGCGGCTCCGCGATTCCCGCCGCCGGTACGCAGCAGGCCTCGCATGCCGCCTGCTCGCGCGAGATCAAAAAGCACGTCAACATTCCCGTCGCCACCGTCGGACGTATCAACGAGGCCTGGATCGCCGAGGAGCTGATCGAGGACGGCGCTGCCGACATCTGCATGATGGGCCGCGCCAATCTGTGCGATGCCGAGTTCTGCAATAAGGCCGCTGCCGGCAACGCCGACGACATCCGCCCCTGCATCGGCTGCCTGCGCTGTCTGAACGGTATCATGTTTGGCAAGCGCATTTCCTGCACCGTCAACCCGGACGTGGAGCGCGACGAGGCTGGCTACGAGCCTGCCGCCGAGGCCAAGAACGTGCTGGTTGTGGGTGCCGGTCCTGCGGGCATGGAGGCAGCCTACATTGCCGCCAAGCGCGGCCACAACGTGGTGCTCGTTGACAAGCAGGATGAGCCGGGTGGCGAGATGCGCATCGCGGCCGTTCCGCCGGCAAAGCAGGAACTCACCCGCGTGATCAAGTATCAGTATCGTCGCCTGGCCGAGGCCGGCGTGAAGTGCGCATTTGGTACCGAGCTTACTGCCGAGGACATTCAACGCGACTACGCGGGCTACGAGGTTGTCCTGGCTTATGGCGCCGAGCCCATCGCTCCGGCCTTCATGCAGGGCTTTAAGCAGGTTATGACGGCTGACGACCTGCTGGGTGGCAAGGCTTTCCCGGGCAAGAAGATCGTCATCGTGGGCGGCGGCACCGTCGGTTGCGAGACGGCAGATTACCTGGCCCCGCTGGTCAACGACCTGTCGCCGGCCAATCGCGATGTCACCGTCATCGAGATGACCAAGACACTCGCCGCCAACGAGGGTGGTGCCGGTCGCGCGGTGCTTATCACGCGCATGCTCTCCAAGGGCGTTCATGTGCTGACAGAGGCCAAGGTGACCGAGATTACCGAGGACACTATCAGCTACGAAAAGGACGGCGAGGTCCACACCATCACCGGTGCCGATACGCTGGTGCTTGCCATGGGCTATCGTCCCAATACCAAGTTGGCCGACGACCTTGCCGCTGCCGGCGTTACCACCCACGTGCTGGGCGACGCCAACAAGTGCGGCAACATCCGCGATGCCATCGGCGACGGCTACAAGGTTGCCTGCGAGCTCTAGTCAACCCCTTTGCACCAATCGATTGCAAAAAGCGGCGGCTGCCCTGTGTGTTGGGCAGCCGCCGCCTGCGTTTTGCCAAAGAAAGATTATTGTCGGGCCCTAAATGCCTTTTGCTTCTGCTCCCTCCGCAATCATGTTGCGGTTATACACCAGGTGCAGATACATCGCGTCGTGCGCGGCGGTGGGATTGCGCGCGGCGATGGCGTCGGCCACATCGCGGTGCGTGCGGATAGTTTCCTCGACGAGCTTTTTGCCGGTCACGTCGATAAAGAGGGGGACGGATGCCTTGAACACGCCCATCAGGCGGGGAACGACGAGGTTTCCGGAGCTCTCGGCAATGGCATTGTGGAACGCGGTGTCGGCGGCGGAGTAATCCTCACCGGCCTCGGCCAGGCGCTCGGATTCGTCGCAGAGCTCTTTGATACAGACGACCTGGTCGTTGGTTGCGTGCTCGGCCGCCATGCGTGCTATCTGCGGCGGTGCCACGGCCCTCTCGCACGTCAACGATGCCGGTTTTTGGATGTGCTCCTCGTTCCTGGAGATTGACGAGAAGACCACCCTCAAGTCCTGGACCGTTATGGAGACGCTCATCGGCCTTTCGGGTCTTGCCTGTGCCCTGGTGATTTCATTCTTCGCCTAGTTCGCGTGGCTAAGCATCTTTTGCCGAGCGCATCGCTCGGTACCCATTTACACCTGATTCATTAACCAACGATTGGTACAACCGTTCAAATCAAAAGAGAAGAGCATCATGGACGAGAAGACCAAGGCACAGATTCAGCAGGAGGCAGCCGACCTGGTTGCCAAGCTGCAGCCGCGTTCCGGCAAGTTCCGCACCATCAGCCCCGAGATGGACCCGCTGCGTCTGGGCTCTGGCTGGTCCATCGAGGATCTGGACAAGCCGCAGGTCATTATCGAGTCGACGTTCGGCGACTCGCATCCGGGTTCTGCCGGCCTGTTTGAGTTGGTCGAGGAGGTCCGTGCCGGCGTTGCCGAGGCTGGCGGTCATGGTGCCCGTTACTTCTGCACCGATATCTGCGACGGCGAGGCCCAGGGCCACGACGGCATCAACTACTCGCTGCCCAGTCGCGGCATGATCGCCAACATGATCGAGATTCATGCCAAGGCCACCCCGTTCGACGCCGGCGTCTTTGTTGCCAGCTGCGATAAGGGCCTGCCTGCGAACCTTATGGCCATGGGCCGCATCAACATCCCCTCCATCGTCGTTACCGGCGGTGTCATGGATGCCGGTCCCGATCTGTTGACCCTGGAGCAGCTCGGCGCGATTTCTGCCCGCTACGAGCGCGGCGAGATCTCCCGCGAGGAGCTTGAGTTTGCCAAGCACAACGCATGCCCCAGCTGCGGCGCCTGCTCGTTTATGGGCACCGCGTCGACCATGCAGGTTACCGCCGAGGCCCTGGGCCTTATGCTCCCCGGCACGGCCCTGCTGCCCGCTACCAGCTCCGACCTGCGTGAGTTTGCGCGCGAGGCCGGCCGCCAGTCCGTGTGGCTCTCCGAGCACAACCTGTGTCCGCGTGACATCGTGACCAAGGAATCCTTCGAGAACCTCATCATGGTCCACGGCGCCATCTCTGGTTCCACCAACTCCCTGCTGCACATCCCCGCAATCGCCCGTGAGTTTGGCATCGAGATGTCCGCCGACGACTTCGATCGTCTGCACCGTGGCGCCCACTACCTGCTCAACGTTCGTCCCGCAGGCGAGTGGCCGGCGCAGTTCTTCTATTATGCGGGCGGTGTGCCGCGCATCATGGAGGAGATCAAGTCGATGCTCCACCTCGATGTCATGACCATCACTGGCAAGACCCTCGGCGAGAACCTCGAGGACCTCAAGAACAACGGTTACTACGAGAAGTGCGGTCGTTACCTTGAAAAGTGGAACCTCAAGCGCGAGGACATCATTCGCCCGTTTGACCAGGCCTTTGGTACCGACGGCTCCATCGCCATCCTCCACGGCAACCTTGCCCCCGAGGGCGCCGTCGTCAAGCACACGGTTGTTCCGCGCGAGATGTTCCAGGCCACGCTTAAGGCGCGTCCGTTCGACTGCGAGGAGGATGCCATTCACGCCGTCCTGACGCACGAGGTCAAGCCCGGCGATGCCGTTATCATTCGCTATGAGGGACCCAAGGGTTCCGGTATGCCCGAGATGTTCTACACCACCGAGGCTATCGCCAGCGACCCCGAGCTGGGCGCGAGCATTGCCCTGATCACTGACGGCCGCTTCTCCGGCGCCTCCAAGGGCCCGGCTATCGGTCACGTTTCGCCCGAGGCTGCCGTGGGCGGTCCGATTGCCCTGATTGAGGAGGGCGACCTTATCCGGATCAACATCCCCGAGCGCTCGCTGTCTATCGTGGGCATCGCCGGCAAGGAGATGGAGCCGGCCGAGGTCGACGCCGTCCTGGCCGAGCGCCGAGCCGCTTGGAAGCCCAAGGCCAATCGCTATACCTCCGGCACGCTCAAGTTCTTTACCGAGCATGCAGTTTCTGCCATTCAGGGTGGCTACATGGAGTAGCGCCCATGCGCATCAAATATCTCCTCTCATAGATGCGCGGCACAAAGAGCCCCGAGCCACGTCACCGGGGCGCGTTGTTCAGCGCCGCCGGGGCGCTCCACTCAAACGACAAGAGACGTCTTACGCAAGCGTCCGCGTCCGTGGATAAAACCACGGGCGTGGGCGCTTCACTTTATTCCCAGCCGCTTTATTCCCAGCCCTTCCACACGTCAGGCTCGTAGCCAACGGTTGCCTGGCGGCCGTTGCGAACGATGGGCTCACGAAGAATCTGCTGGTTATCGAGCACCTTTTCGAACTTCTGGTCGGCAGCAAGATACTGTACGAGCGCAACCGTGTCGGCATCTTTCGCCTTTGGATCGATCACAGCGTCGATCCCGCCGACGGCGCGCGCCACGCTTTCGAGCTCGCCTTTGCTCATCCCCTTTTCCTTCAAGTCGATGAACTGGAACTTCACACGACGTTCCTTGAAATAGCGCTGCGCCTTCTTAGTATCGAAGCTTTTCTTCGTGCCGAATATCTGGATGTTCATACGTACCGTCTTCGCTCAATTCTCGTCCGTCCATGATACGACAAGGGAGCCGAGCAAAAACAGAGCAGGCGGAGATGGAGGAGGACGGCGACCGACCGTCGGCAAGAGTCGGCCGGATCGGACTGGCGCCCAGCGCGCGCCGGCGACATGCTCGCAGCTGCACACATAGCCGATGTACAAGCTCGCCGCGGCGTTCCCTCGCCCCGCGGTGTGGCGATAGAGAAGCACGCCACCCGTCAACGATGGCGCCTCGGTGAAGAAAATCAACGTCTGGGTTACATCCCTTGAAAGGGGCGAAGACGGCTGCTAGAATACCTCCCCGCTATGAAGGATTTGACCAAAGCATACATCGCAATTCGGCGGCCCCTGGTATACGGGGCCTCTCCTGTTGTTCCCCAAGTGCGCTCTGAGCAGCCGCTTTCTTCCTGTCGTATCTGATGCACGCATAGCACGTGCATGTTATTTCGCCCGTGGGCCGGCGCGCCTTCGGCGAAGAATCGAATAGATACGAAGGAAGCTTATGTCTGATAATTGTACGGTCGCGCCCGCCAATGGGCGCATTACCGGTACCCAGATCCGCATCGTCGCGGTCGTCGTCCTGGGTGCCTTCTTGGCGCTACTGAACCAAACGGTGATGTCGCCTGCGCTGCCGGTCATCATGTCCGATTTCGCCATCGATGCCTCGACTGCCCAGTGGATCATGTCCATATACCCGCTGGTGAGCGGCATCATGGTCCCCGTTTCGGCGTTCCTTATCGACAAGTTCAGCACCCGCGCGCTATTCTTCGGGGCGACGCTGGTGTTCGCGCTGGGCACGCTGCTGTGCGCCGCAGCCCCTGATTTCCTGTTCCTCATCATCGGTCGCGTGTTGCAAGCGGCGGGCTCAGGCGTGCTCATGCCGCTTGTCTCGGTGGTTCCCATGCTGGTGTTCCCCGTCGAGAAACGAGGAACGGCTATGGGCATGGCGGGCATCGTCATGTCGGCGGGTCCCGCGGTCGGCCCCGTCGTAGGCGGCGCGGTGATCGACACGTACGGCTGGCGCACCATGATCGGCGCCATCGTCCCCCTCGCAATTCTCGTGCTGGTGCTGGGCGTGTTCATGCTGAAAAACGTGGGCGAGCTGAAGAACCCCAAGCTCGACCTGCCCTCGGTCGTCCTCTCCACCATCGCCTTCGGCGGACTTCTCTACGGGTTCTCGAGCGCCTCGTCGATGGGTTGGGGCAACCCCGTGGTGCTCGGCTCGATCGTCGCGGGTGTCGTGTGCTTGGTGCTGTTCGTCGTACGCCAGGGCAAAATCGAGGACCCGCTGCTTCAACTGGGCACGCTCAAGACGCGCGAGTTCCGCGTGGCCGCCATCATCGTCACGCTCATCAACGCCGCATGCCTGGTCACCAACACGCTGTTGCCGTTGCTGCTGCAAACCTCGCTTGGCGCTTCGGCCTTCGAAACCGGCATGGCCATGCTTCCCGCCGCGGCGGTGGGCATCATCATCAGCCCTATCTCCGGCGTGGTGTTCGACAAGTTCGGTCCGCGTGCCATCTCGATCGTCGGCCTGGCCCTCATGACCGGCGCCCTGTTCCTGCTCTCGCTTTCGACGGTAAACACGCCCATCTTGGTGGTTGCGCTGTTCTGCATGCTGCAGTCCGCCGGCCAGTCGCTCGCGAACATGCCGGTGAACACATGGGGTGTCAATGCCTTGAAAAATGACATGATCGCCCACGGCAACGCCATCGCGAACACCGGCCGCCAGGTCGCCGGCGGTTTGTGCACGGCGCTCATCATCACGGTCATGACAAGCGTCACCGCGTCGGCCGGCGTCGATGCGAGCATCCAAGTAGCCACCGCCGTGGGCGCGGGCGTCGCTTACAAGGTGTGCGCGGCAATCGGCCTCGTTTCCCTTATCTGCGCCATATTCAGCGTGCGCACCAAGAAAACCGCACCGAAAACGAAGGAGGCATAAGCGATGTCCGAGATTCTGTCCGAGCGCATCCCGCTCGAGCTCGAGGGGACGCCCGTTTCGAGCATCATGATTGAAGAGCCGTTCACCTGCACGCAGGATTGCACGATTTCCGACGTGGTGCGCATGCTCGCCGAAAACGAGGTGAGCAGCATGCCCGTAATCGATGAGCGCAACCAGGTGGTCGGGTTCATCTCCGACGGCGATGTCATGGGAGCCATCGCGCAGCATCGCGCTCACACCATCTTCACGGGCGGCGACGCGTCCATGCTGTACTTCGACGATCAGAGCCTTGAGCAGCGCATCGAAGACCTGAAGGATCGCTGCGTCATGGATTTCGCGACGCGCCAGGTAGTGTGTGCCCGTCCCGAGCAGAGCATCGCCCGCGTCGCCGCGCTGCTGGCGAAGAAGAAGTTCAAGAAGCTTCCTGTGGTTGATGACGAGGGCAAACTCGTGGGGGTCATCCGCCGCTCCGCCATCACCAAATACATCTTCGGCATCCTTTTCCAATAGGGGCAGGTCGCACTTGAGGCGAACATCTCGAGGCATCGAGCCAGCAACTGGACCAGACAACCTTGACACGCACGCGCTTTCCCTCGATGCTTCGGTAAGGGGAGCTGCGAAAATCGCAGCACGGGTGATCGGCGCCGCGCCCCCGAAGGCAAAAGCGAACACGGGAGCGATACGATGGGAAAAGTCCTGGACGAAGATTTGGTTTATGAGATTCTCTCCGTCGTGGCAGAGATTCCGGCGGGATGCGTCGCCTCGTACGGTCAGATAGCGCGCCTCATCGGCAGGGAGAAAAACTCTCGCCTGGTCGGAGCGGTGCTGAGCGAGGCGGATCGCTACGGCGATTATCCCTGCCACCGCGTCGTCAACCACGCGGGACGCCTCGCGCCAAACTTCCCCGACCAGCGAGCACTACTGACGGAGGAAGGAGTCGCCTTCCGAGACAACGGCTGCGTCGACATGAAAAAGCACCAGTGGAACGAGTAGCCAGGCAGCGTAGCGTCGAAAGGAGCGACGCCACGGGGAACGACCTGCGCCCCGCCGCCGGACAACCTATGGCAAAGTGACACGTCCCACAAAGAGCGGCGCACCAGTACGAGACACGACCGCGACGTAAAAAGACCCTATGATACTCGTAAGCATCTATCTGATTGCCCGCCTCGAGGTACCCAAAGAACGAGAGATGCCGAAACCCCTAGACAAAGAAAAAGGTCGGGAGCTTTTATGCTTCCGACCTGAAGTTTCATGGTCGCGGGGGGCGGATTTGAACCACCGACCTTCGGGTTATGAGGTCGCTACGACGTTGTTTCATTCAGACATTTCGACCCAAATTGAAGTCAATATAACTCCAGGTCATTTGATGTTTTCATAGATTTACGAAAGAAAAGTACGCGGAATAATTCGACCCAAATTCGACCCACAACGAGCTTGAAAGCGGTCAGGCGGAGCATTACCCTTGGGGTGTGACCCCACGCAGGGCCCACCACCAAGGGTAATGCCCACCCGCCCCAGCCCTTTGCGCCATTCCGCGCAACCGAGCGCGATTCTCAGGCACTTCAGGCAAGGAACACGATGAACGACCGACCTCTCGTCATAGGCAAAGGAACGAAGCAACGCCGCGACAAATACACGTGGCGCTACCGTCACAGCCTCGGCAAGGATCCGGTCACGGGCAAATACCGCTATTCGCCGTGGCAGACCATACATACCACCAAAAGCCGAGAGGTCGACGCCGCACTCGAAGCCTACAAGGCAGAACTCAACAGCGGCACCTACGTCCAAAAATCGAGGGACACCGTCGGCTCGTACGCAAAAAAGTTCCACGACAACCGCGAAGGAACCATCACGCCGCTCGCCTACTCGACATCCTACTTAATCGAGAACCGGACGCGCACATCACATGCGTGATGCTCATGCTCGACACCGACATGAGAAGGGCAGAAGCCCTCGGGATGACGTGGTCCGATGTCTCCGTCGAGAACAGAAGCATCCTCATTGAGCAGCAGTTCGCGGCCGATCGAAGCGTTCGCTCGCCCAAAAGCAAGAAAAGCGTGCGGAGGATCTCGATAAGCGAGACGCTGACGTCGTATCTCGAATTCTGGAAAAAGGAGCAGGCCCGCGAAATGGAAGCCTTCGGCCTGGAACAAGTCAAAGGCACTCCGCTCGTCCACTCATTCGAACGAACGAAAGACAGGCATCCCCAAGTCAACTTCATGGACCTGAATGGGTTTTCGCGCTGGTTCAGAAACTTCAGCGTCGAGAACGGGTTCGGCAAGTTCGAAGGCGTTCGAACATACCATTATGTGAAGGAAACTGTCGACGGGGAAACGATTTCGACGCGTTATGAGCATAAAGAGTGGCTCGAATTGAGGGATTACCTCAGGAAGCATCCCAAGGTTCGCGAGGCGAGGCATATCAGCACATATGAGAGCGAGCACCTTCCTTACGGATATTCGGGCCTATCGAGCCACACCGCTACTGCCGCTACTGCCCGCTACTGCCCGCCAGCTTCCGAACCAGCGGGCGGTAGCAGCACCCCGAACATCTCGCCGACAGCGCAGAGAGTCGTCGACCTGGCGGCCAAGGCCGACATCGAGGACGTGATGCTGTGCGACCTGCCCGGCGTCCTGTCCTTCCTAGGGCTGCCACCTGAGACGGAGATGCCGCCGGGCAACAAGGGGAAGACGAAGCTCAAGAAGCTCTACAGGAAGGTGGCGCCGAACAAGGCATACCACTCCGGCGAGCGCGCCAAGGATTTGATCTCGCACCTCGACATGGCAGAGATCAGGGCATCGGCGCCCGTCCCGCTCGGAGAGATAGACAGAGCGGTCGTAAGCGGCTGATGTAACTTCTGACACCCTAGAACTTACATCGAGCCCCGAGCTCGGGGCTCTTTTCGTCTAGATTGGGGACGCATGGCCGGACGAAAACAATTTGCGTCTGGTAATAAGCGTACGAAAGCGCAATTTACGTCTTAATTCCGTACGCAAATCAAGACGAAAATCGTTTACGTCTGCTTTAAATCCGTACGAAAACGGTTTTCGTCTTGCAGGGCAGTTGCCGTTTCTACAGTTCAACTTCCAGTTCGGCTTTGTGCTCGTAGAGGTAGTCGCGCATGTAGGGGATGGCAAATGAGACCTTGCCGTACGAGGGAGCTTCGATAATCGATTCTCTTAACAGGCGGCTGCGGACGGAACTCACCTGTTGAGGCGTTTTGTTTAGGGCATCGGCAACCATGCTGGTCGAGCTCGTCTGCCCCAAAGATGCCATGCTCAGCAGATAAGCGATGCACGTGGGCGGAATGCGCTGTAGCGCGGGCTCAATCACCATGGCACAGAAGCGTTCGCGTGCCGTTGCAATGCCGCGCTCGGCTTCTTCTTCTCCAATAATCGGTGTATGTGCGCGTCTTGCCAACTGCCATGCGTAGTATCCAACGAGTTGGATCATGAAAGGATAACCTTGCGTTGCCTCGGCAAGTTGGCCGGCAATACCTGGCTGCAACTCCATGCCAGACGCTTCAATGGTTTCCTCGAGGGAGTACGACACTTCGGTTACTGCCACAGCCTTCAGGTCAAAGGGGAGGGCACGGCGCAAAAACGTAAGTGTCTTTCCGTTGATGATGCTTTCAATCATCGAAGGCAGCCCAGCAAAAACAAAGGCGATATCAAGGTCTTCGCCGATAACTTGCTGAATCGCAATGGAGAGCGTTCGGACCTCATCGAGCTCTGCGTCTTGAACCTCGTCGAGAGTGATGAGCAGGCCGTTTCCATTCTTGGATATTGTCTGTCTCATGGCGTCGCGTAGCGATGGGCCGATTCGCTCAATGTCTATGCTGCCGATGGATATGCCAGCTACGGTGGGCTCAAATCTGGCGTGTTTGGCCTGGAATTTGGGCTGCAGCTGTTCGAGAATGCGTTGGCAAAGTTCCTCGGTTGCGACCTCTTTTATGACCGTCCAGCCACGGCTTTGCGCCAAACGTGAGCACTCGTCAAGGAGGACCGTCTTGCCCGTTCCACGGACGCCGGCTATGCGCATTAGGCGCCCCGGGGCACCAGGCCCGTTGACGAGGCCCTCATTGAATTCTTCGAGCACATCTTCGCGGCCGATAATCGTGGGAGGTGTTTTACCTGCTGTGGGCTTAAAAGGGTTTGTTTGCATGTGAGCCACCTTTGCTCAAGATATAGCAAGATATAACAAAGTATAGCAAGATATAGCAAAGTATAGCAAGATATAGCAAAGTATAGTGAGATATAGCAACGTATAGCGCTGTTCGCGGGTTCTTACGGTGGTGCTATTTTCCGAATGCCGCGCGGATAAAGCGCTGGGCGAACAGCTTGTTGGCAACTCACGAGGGCTCGGGGTGCCAATTTGGGGTGCAGTAGTGCTGCGCCACGAAAAGGGCCTATCTACTACGTTTAAGCCGCAGGGGTCAACCATAGTCGGCTTTTTCGAAAATCGACAAGCTGTCTACCTGCGGTTTTGTTTTCGCACTTTTCAGCATGGTCTGGGCTCTCCGCGTTAACGTAGTAGATGGGCCCCTTTTGTGGCAAGGGGCCGACCTGCGGCTCAGGGTAGCCAAAAAAGCCACGTCCCAAAAAGACTGTTGGAAGTTGCGGTGGAATAGTTCCTGTTTTTGCTGCTGAAGGCTTTGAGCAGGAACTATTCCACCGCAACTTATGAGGGGGGCGGGGGATGCGATAGTATTACGTGGTGATATTCGACAAACCGTGGGCTTCATCCGAGGGCTTTATGGAACAGCAGCATAATCAGAGCCTGCAAGATCAGGCATACAACGCATTACGCTCCAAGATTATCTATGCCGAGCTCAAGCCCGGCACGCGTCTTTCGGCGATTGGTCTGGAAAAGGAGACGGGAATCGGGCGCACGCCCATTCGCGAGTCATTTGTGCGCCTGCGTGAGCAGGAGCTGGTGGAAACGCGTCCCAAAAGCGGCACCTATGTCTCGAAAATCAGCATGGAGCGCGCCGAGAACGCCTGCTTTTTGCGCGAGAAGCTCGAGAGAAGCGTGCTTATTAAATGCTGTTCGGCCGCCTCGCCCGAGCAAAAGCATCGGCTTGAGCAGATTCTTGCCGAGTCCGAGTCGCTCGACCATAGCGAAACGCGTCGCTTTTTCGATCTGGACAACCTGTTCCATGAGACGTGTTTTGAGATTGCCGGCCGTCACATGCTGTGGGATTGGATGAAGAGCGTCAACACGCATTTTGAGCGATACAACTGGTTGCGTATGGTGTCGCAGGATCTGGATTGGGAGCCGATTCGTCGGCAGCATCGCCGGATTCTCGAGGCCATTAAGAGGGGCGATACCGATGCGGCGAGTTATCTGGCAGAGACGCACTTGCACCTGATGCCCGAGGAGCAGGGTCCGGTTATCGCCTTGCATCCCGACTATTTTGAGCTGTCCAAAGACTCGTTCATCTAATCAATCCCCATATAAGTTGCGGTGAAATAGGGACTGTTTTGCGGCCTAGGTGGCGCAAACAGTCCCTATTTCACCGCGACTGCGTTGGGGCGTAACCGGGGCACGAAAAAGCTGCGGCGCCGCTTGGAGGAAAAGACCGGAAGCAAGAGTCCATTCCTCCAGACGGCGCCGCAGCTGTTTTGGTGGCTCGGCTTTTGTCGAAGTGGCTCAGTTGAGCGCGGTTGCCAACCGAGTAGGCAAAGCGGCTGGGGGGCGTGTCGCTTCCGTCACGTTCTATCAGCATACAAGACGTTTTCGGTTCTTGTCCGTGACGGAAACGGCGCGCTTCCGAGCCGCTTTAAAAGAAAGGGGGCGAGGTCTAGGGCACGCCCCCTTTCACGATAGAGAGCTAAACCTAGCCGCGGACCTTCTTGACGACGTCCATGGCCTCGCGGGCGATCTGCTCGACCTTGGAGAAGTCGCCGTCGGCAAACAGGGCCGGCTTGACCATCCAGGTGCCACCGCAGGCGATGATGGCGGAGGAGCTCAGGTACTCCTCGACGTTGGCGGTGCTCACGCCGCCGGTAGGCATAAAGCGGTGACCGACAAACGGAGCGGCGAGGGCCTTGATGGTGTTCAGGCCGCCATACTGGGACGCGGGGAAGAACTTGGTGACCTTGAGGCCCAGGTTCTCGGCTGCGGTGACCTCGGAGGGGGTCACGGTGCCGGGAAGGACGGGCAGCTCGATGTCGATGCAATGCTTCACGACGTCCTCGTTGTAACCCGGGGAGACGATGAACTTGGCACCGGCGGCGCGGGCCTGCTCAACCTGCTCGACGGTCAGGACAGTGCCGGCGCCAACGCACATCTCGGGCTCGGTCTCGGCCATAGCGGCGATGCACTCGGCGGCGCAGGCGGTGCGGAAGGTGACCTCGGCGGACTTCATGCCAGCTGCCATAAGAGCGTGGGCGAGCGGGGCGGCGTCCTCGACCTTGTCGAGCACAACGACCGGCACGATGCCCAGGGACTCAAGCGTGGTGTAGAACTGATCGAACATGATGTTCCTTTCGATGTGTGGCGCGCATGGGCGCGTGATTACCAAATGTGCTGGTCAGGAGCCGATTTTGGATTGGTTATCGGAGGCACCGCTTGGGGTTCAAGCAATTCCAAAACCGGCTGCTCGACCAGTCATGTAGGGAATGCCAGGCAAAACCGGAATGGGACTGGTGGTTTTGCCCGGCCGGAGGAATCGGGGAGCGGGCCGCAGGGGTATGGGATTGGAAAGCTGCGGCCCGCGGAATGGAGACGGACTAGCGCGCGACGCGGGTGCCACCGTCGGCGGCTGATGCTACGGCTGCGATCTCGCCTGCGGTCACCAAGTTGGAATCGCCCTTGATGGTGAGCTTGAGGATCGAGGCTGCAATCGCGTAGTTGACGGCGTCCTGCGGGTCAAAGTCGTTGATGAGGGCATGGACGAGGCCGGCGTTGAAAGCGTCGCCGGCGGCAACGCCCTCGAGCACGTGCACGTCGTGAGCAGGGGAGAACCAGTGCTCGCCGCTCTCGGCGTCAAAGAGCATGCCCATCCAGATGGAGCGCTCGACGCAGGAGATGTTGCGAACGACCGAGGCAACCTTTTTGTAGCCGTACTCGGCGCAGATCTGGCGGGCCATCTCGACGTAGGTGTCGCGCTCCTCGATGCCGTGGGCAAGGGAGCCGGAGACGCAGGTCATGCCGAGGCCGGCGGGTGCGTCCTCGTCGTTGGCGATGCAGATGTCGACGAGCGGCAGGAGCTCCTTCATGGTGGCCTGCGACTTCTCGGGCGACCACATCTTGCCGCGATAGTTCACGTCGCACACGGTCGTGATGCCCTTGGCGCGGCAGGCGGTGAGGGCATCCTTGCAGGCGGCGGCCATCTCATCGGAGACGGCGGGGGTCACGCCGGAGAAATAGAAGACATCGATGCCCTTGAGGATCTCGTCCCAGTTAAAGACGTCGCGCTTGGCCATGTTGATGGCAGAGTACTTGCGGTCGTAGACGCAACCGTTACCGCGCTGCGAGGCGCCGACCTCAAACACATAGGAGCCAAGACGGTCGCCCTGACGCACGACGCGCGTGGTGTCGACGCCGTAGGCCTTCAGCGAACGCAGGGCGCACTCGCCCAGACGGTTGGCCGGGACAACGGAGACGTAAGCGGCCTTGTCGCCCTGGTAGGCCAGGGAAAGCGCAGTGTTGGCCTCGGCGCCGCCGTAGCGGACGTCAAACTCGGTTGCCTGCTCAATACGCAGGTGGTCTTTGGGTGAGAGTCTCATCAGGATCTCGCCGAAGGTAAGAACCGTTTTACCCATGGTCGCGCAGCTCCTTTTACTCGTGCGTACACCTTTGTTTACTCGTGCGTACACCTTTGATATGGCGTTGGCGCGCAGGTGCCAAGACGGTAGGGTGCGTCTTTGCACCTGCGTGCCAACGCTCGCCGAAATCGATTTACGAAATCGGTTTCGTTTCGAGTTGTAGTATACTCACCTACAGCGTTTTGCAACCGAGATTTTTAAAAAATGCCTAAAATGGCTCAGACTGCCGACATTGGGAAACGGGGTGCGCTATGGCGCAGATGAGAATCAAGGACATTGCCGCCGAGGCGGGCGTGAGCCCGGCCACGGTCTCGCGCTATCTCAACAACCGCCCCGGGCAAATGACCGAGGAGACCCGTGCTCGCATCGCGGCAGTTATCGAGCGCACCGGCTATCGCCCACGTGCCGCCGCGCGCAATCTGCGCAGCTCGCGTACGAACCTCATCGGTGTGATTCTGGCTGACATCGCCAACCCGTTCTCGAGCGCCATGCTCGAGGGCCTTTCCGCCAGCGCCGCGGCGCGCGGCTGCTCGCTCATGACGGCCATTAGCGGCAACGATCCCGCTAAGGAAGCGGAGTCGCTCACCAGACTTATCGATGCCGGCGTGGACGGCCTGGTCGTCAACACCTGTGGAGGCAATGACGAGGCGATCGCCGCGGCAGCGGGACGTCTGCCCGTCGTGCTGCTCGACCGCGACGTTGCCGACGGCGGTGTTGACCTGGTGACATCTAACAACCGTGAGCTGGTCGCCGGCTTGGTAGACGCCTTGGCAGCTGCGGGCAGCGAGCGTCTGTGCCTGCTCACCGAGGCAAGCGACGATAGCCCCGTGCGTCGAGAGCGCGCCGAGGCCTTTGCCGACGAGCTTTCGCGCCGCGGCCTTGCGGGCGAGGTCGTCACCCTGGCCGACGGTGGCGCCACGGGCGTTGGCCGTTTGGACAAGACCATCCGCGACTACGCGGGCAAAAGGCTCGGCCTTATCGCCGTCAACGGCCTGGTTTTCCTGCGTCTGACCGAGGCGCTGGCGCAGCTTGGTCCCTCGCTGCCGGCGGGGCTCAAGATCGCGACGTTTGACGACTACCCCTGGAACCATGTGCTCTTTGGCGGCGTCACCACGGCCGCGCAGGACACCCTCACCATTGCCGAGCGCGTAGTCGAGCGCCTTTCCAAGCGCATCGACGTCGTTACCACCACCGTGGGCGAGGCCGCAAAGCTGGCGCCCAAACGCATCGAGATCCCCGGCCACATCGAACACCGCGCATCGACCTCGCGCTAACCGCTCGTTCGCAACGGCCTGTTCGCGCACGTTTTTTGAGCGCTTGATACGCTTTAACCCTGCGGAAACATTTTTCTGCGATAGTATCTGCGATATAGACCAGTCGAAACCCGCCCGAAAGAAAGGGGAGCGACATGAACCAGCAGAACATCGATTACGTACTCCGCTCTGTAGAGCAGCGTGACATCCGCTTTGTGCGTCTGTGGTTTGTCGACATTCTCGGCCGCCTCAAGAACTTTGCCATTAGCCCCGAGGACCTCGAGGTCGCTTTTGAGGAGGGTATTGGCTTTGACGGCTCCGCCATCGAGGGCTTTGCCACGCCCGAGGAAGCCGACATGCTGGCGTTTCCCGATGCTTCGACCTTCCAGATTCTGCCGTGGCGTCCGAGCCACAACGGCGTTGCCCGCGTGTTCTGCGACGTGTGCACTCCCGACCGCAAGCCCTTCGCCGGCGATCCGCGCGATGCCCTGCGCCGCATGTTCCGCAAGGCCGAGAAGGCTGGCTATCTGCTCAACGTGGGCGCCGAGCTGGAGTATTACTACTTCCCCGACGAGCACACCCCCGAGCCGCTCGACAACGTGGGCTACTTCGATCTTTCGGTGAGCGATGCCGCCCGCGACCTGCGTCGCAACACGGTCCTCACGCTCGAGAAGATGTCCGTGCCCGTGGAGTACACCTTCCACGCCGCCGGTCGCTCGCAGCACGGCATGAGTCTGCGCCACGCCGAGGCCCTGAGCATGTCCGACGCCATCACCACGGCCAAACTCATCATTAAGCAGCAGGCCTACGAGAGCGGTTGCCACGCCTCCTTTATGCCCAAGCCGTTGGCAGGCGAGGACGGCAGTGCTATGTTCCTGTGCCAGTCGCTGTTCGACCACGACGGCAACAACGTCTTTTGGGGCGAGGACGACGAGAAGTACCATCTTTCCGACGTCGCCAAGCACTACATGGCCGGCATCCTGGCGCATGCCCGCGAGATCAGCGCCATCACCAACCCCACGGTCAACTCGTACAAGCGCATCACCACGGGCGGCGACTCCGTGCCGCAGTACGCCACGTGGGGCCTGCGCAACCGCGCGAGTATGGTCCGCATCCCGGTCTACAAGCCCGGCAAGCAGCTGTCCACGCGCATCGAGCTTCGCAGCCCCGACCCCATGGCCAACCCGTACCTGGTCAACGCCGTCACGCTGGCGGCTGGTCTGGACGGCATCGAGCGCAAGCTGGAGCTCCCGCCCGAGGCAACGGCCGAGACGCTCAAGCTCACCGACCGCCAGATGGTCGAGGCCGGCTACACGCCGCTGCCGCGTTCGCTCAAAGAGGCGCTCGACGTGTTTGAGGACTCGCAGTTTATGAAGGATGCCCTCGGCGAGCATATCCATAGCTTCTTCCTCAAAAAGAAGCGCGACGAGTGGCATAAGTTTGAGTCTACGATCACCGAGTGGGAGATCAAGCACTACCTGGCGAACTCCTAATCGCGCTGGCTTGTTCCAGTACGATTGAGCTCATTTCTTTGGAGGCCGATATGTCCGAAAAGAGTGCCCTGTTCATGGCGCGCACGACGCGCTTCCACGAGTTTGCCCGCAGCTTGACGACCACCCTGGGTGTCGAGGTGAGCCTGGCAACCCCCGATTCGCCGACTGCGGCGCACGACTTTGACCTGCTGATCCTCGATTCCGACGGCATTCGCAGCGACCGCATCGATCAGATTGCCAAGTGGCTTGACGATCGTGGCGGCGTCCCCATGCTGGTGATCGTCGACGATGAGGCCCTTGGCACCCTGCGCCTGCCGAATCACGCGCATGCCGACTTTGTGTGCCCCACGGCGACGCCCAACGAGCTTAAGGCTCGCGCGCAGCGCCTGATGGGCGAGGAAGAGACCGTCGCCGCCGACGATGTGCTCAACATCGATAACCTCGAGATTAACCTGGCTACCTACCAGGTGACGCTCGATAACGAGCCCATCGACCTGACGCTGATGGAGTATTCGCTGCTGAGCTTTTTGGCGACGCACCCCAACCGTGCCTACAGCCGCGAGGTGCTGCTGCACCGCGTGTGGGGCTTTGAGTACTGCGGCGGTACGCGTACCGTCGACGTGCACATCCGACGCATCCGCTCCAAGGTGGGCCCGCAGATCGCGGCACACATCACCACCGTCCGCGGCGTGGGTTATCTGTTTAAGGATTAGATTTCCACCACAAAGGGGACAGGCACCATTGTGGTGGTTTTGCCGCAGGCCGGGTCCTTTTGGGCCTGCAACAGAACTTAAGCCTTCCTAAAAGATTGCGTTCTCATACACGTATGCCCGCATATTGGGGTACAACTCAACGTGAACAATGATGGCCCGCCACATGTTTGGCGGGCCTTTGGTTATTAGACGAAAGGATCGCAGCCATGAGCGAGAACGATTCCCAGCGTCCTCAGGATGCGGGCAATGCCGGCGATACTCAGCAGCAGCCGCGCGTGCAGGTGGAGTCGACGCCTGCCGGCAGTAACATTCCCTACGTGCAGGCTTACGATACACAGACCGGCCAGCCGCTGGGCGGTCAGCAGGTTGTAAACAAGCACACGGTGGTCAAGACCAAGACCAAAAAGCTGCCGATCTTTATTACGGCACTCGCCGGCTGTGCCTGCGGAGCCCTGCTGGTCATTGCGCTCATTATGAGCGGCACGCTCAATATTGGCGGCGGAAAGAATGCCGTGACGGCGGGTGCTTCGGGGTCTTCGACGCAAAAGATCACGATTGACTCCGAGGACACCACGCTGGCCGAGGCCGTCTCTGCCAAGGCGTTGCCCTCCGTCGTTTCCATCACCGCCACTTCGAGCGGCAGCCAGAATGGCTCGCTTTCGCAGTCTGCTGATGAGTCGGATAGCTCGGGCAGCGTCGGTTCGGGCGTGGTGCTCGATACCGAGGGCCACATCCTCACCAACAACCACGTGGTCGATGGTTACGACCAGTACGTGGTGACCATGGACGACGGCACCACCTATGAGGCCGAGTTCGTGGGCAACGACGCCTCGAGCGACCTGGCCGTCATCAAGCTCAAGGACGCCGACGCCTCCAAGCTCACGCCGATCGAGATCGGTGACTCCTCCAAGCTCAACGTGGGCGAGTGGGTCATGGCGATCGGTTCGCCGTTCGGCAACGAGCAGTCTGTCTCCACGGGTATCGTCTCGGCGCTCTATCGCTCCACGGCTATGAGCTCTACCAGCGGCAACACCATCTACGCCAACATGATCCAGACCGATGCCGCCATCAACCCGGGCAACTCCGGCGGCGCGCTCGTCAACGACAATGGCGAGCTGGTGGGTATCAACTCGCTCATCGAGAGCTACTCGGGCTCCAGCTCGGGCGTGGGCTTTGCTATTCCCGTTAACTACGCCAAGGACATTGCCGACCAGATCATCGGCGGCAAGACGCCGGTGCACCCGTACCTGGGAGCCACGCTTTCGAGCGTCAACGCGCTCAACGCTCGCACTAACAAGCTGAGCACCGATAGCGGTGCGTACGTGGCGAGCGTCGTTGAGGACGGTCCTGCCGCAAAGGCCGGCATCCAAGAGGGCGATGTCATTACCAAGCTGGGCGACGACGAGATCTCGAGCGCCGATGGCCTGATCATCGCGCTGCGCAGCCACGACGTGGGCGAGAAGGTCGAGATCACGCTCATGCGCGGCAAGGACGAGAAGAAGGTCACCGTCGAGCTTGGCTCCGACGAGGAGCTGCAGAACCAGCAGCAGGACGACAGCGCGACTGACACCGGCAACGGCGGTATTACCGACGAGCAGCTGCGCCAGTATCTGGAGGAGCTGCTGGGCCAGCAGGGCCAGGGCTACGGTCAGGGTTTCTAACGAGCCGTATCGCACATACCGATGCCAGAGGGGCTGTCCCATCAACGTGGGACAGCCCCTCTTTTCTTATTGATCCGTTGGGGACGGAGAAAAACGGATCACTTGGGGCTGATAAGAGCATGGTTGGATCGCGCGATCCACCCCGGTCCGTCGACTGCCGATTCGGTGCGGTTCGAAAGGGCTATTCGGCGCCATGGTGACCGGTGGTACTCTAGTATCCGTTTGAAATCGAGCGAAGGAGTGCCGCTATGGAGCAATCGAGCCTGTTTGGTGACGGCGTGGACATCGATACCGAAACGCCCACGAGCACGGATACCGCTGCATCGGCCGATGCCCGTGCCCAGGCGGCAGCGCGTGCGGCCGAGCTGCGCCACGAGCTTGATTACCATGCCTATCGCTACTATATGCTCGATGCGCCTGAGATCACGGACGCCGCCTTTGACAAAATGCTCGTTGAGCTGCAGGAAATCGAGGCGACCTATCCCGACTTGGTGACGTCCGGCAGCTATACCCAGCGCGTGGGCGGCTACGTGAGCGAGCAGTTTACGCCGGTCACGCATATGGCGCGCATGTATTCCATGGACGATGCCATGGATCTGGACGAACTCGACGCATGGCTCCAGCGCGCCGAGGATGCGCTCGGTGCTGGCAGCGTCACCTATACCTGCGAGCTTAAGATCGACGGCCTGGGCGTGGCACTTACCTACCAAAACGGCACCTTCGTACGCGCGGCCACACGTGGCGATGGCACCACGGGCGAGGACGTGTCGCTCAACGTCCGTACCATCAAGGATGTGCCCATGCACCTGTCCGAGCCGGCGCTCGCTCACATGGGCGCCGACCGCGAGCGCGCCATCGAGGTGCGCGGCGAGGTCTACATGCCTAAGGGCAGCTTTGCTCGTCTGAATGAAGAGGCCGATGCCGAGGGGCGCGACCCCTTCGCCAACCCGCGCAACGCTGCCGCCGGCAGCCTGCGTCAGAAGGATCCCAAGGTCACGGCGCGCCGCGACCTAGCCACCTTTATTTACGCCATCGCCGATACCGATCCGCTGCACGTTCACAGCCAGCGCGAATTTCTCGACTGGCTGCGCAACGCCGGCTTTAGCGTCAACCCCAACGTGGCTCGTTGCGCCACGCCGGCCGAGGTTCACGAGTTCTGTGCCCAGGCCCTCGAGCACCGCGGCGACCTCGATTACGACATCGACGGCGTGGTCGTAAAGGTGGACAGCTTCCAGCAGCAGCTCGACCTGGGCTTTACCGCCCGCGCGCCGCGCTGGGCCATTGCCTTTAAGTTTCCGCCCGAGGAAAAGCAGACCATCCTACGCGAAATCCGTATCCAGGTGGGTCGCACCGGTGTGCTCACGCCGGTCGCCGAGTTCGACCCGGTGACAGTTGCCGGCTCCACCATCGCGCGCGCCACGCTGCACAACATCGACGAGATCCGCCGCAAAAACGTGCGCGAGGGCGACACCATCATCGTGCACAAGGCGGGCGACGTGATCCCCGAGGTCGTGGGCCCGGTGCTCGACAAGCGTCCGGCCGATTCGGCCGACTGGCGTATGCCCGAGGTTTGCCCCGTGTGCGGCAGCCCCGTGGTCCACGAGGATGGCGAGGTGGCCTACCGCTGCGTGTCCATCGACTGCCCCGCGCAGCTCAAGGAGCGCCTGCTCCACTGGGTGAGCCGCGGCTGCATGGACGTCGACGGCCTGGGCGACGAGATCGTCGACAAGATGATCGCCGCCGGCCTGATCCACGATGTCGCGGACTTCTACCAGCTCACGGTCGACGACATCGCAGGCCTGGACACGGGGCGCACCTATGCTAGCTCCAACAGCAAAAAAGGCGTCAAGAAGGGCGATCCCATCCCGGTGGGCCTCAAGACGGCCGAGAAAATCATCGCCGAGCTCAACAAGTCCAAGAGCCAGCCGCTCGGTCGCGTGCTGTTTGCCCTGGGTATCCGCCACGTGGGCAAGAGCGTGGGCGAGGTCATCGCTGAGCGATTCCTGTCGATTGACAAGCTCATTTTGGCGAGCGAAGAGGACATCGCCGAGTGCGAGGGCATCGGTCCCAAGATTGCGGCGAGCGTCAAGCAGTTCCTGGCCGTGCCCGAGAACCTTGCCGTGCTGGAACGTCTGCGCCAGGCGGGCCTTTCGCTCGAGGTCGACTTGGGCGCTGCGCACGCGCAAGCCGCAGCCGACGCTGGCGTGGCGGGCGAGCTCGCCGACGCACAGCCACTCGCGGGTCTGACCTTCGTGCTGACAGGCACGCTCGTCAACCGCACCCGCGACGAGGCGGGCGCGGCGCTCAAGGTGCTTGGTGCCAAGGTCTCGGGCAGTGTTTCAAAGAAGACGAGCTATCTGGTCGCCGGCCCCAAAGCGGGCTCCAAGCTCACCAAGGCCGAGCAGCTGGGTGTGCCCGTGCTGGACGAGGATGCACTCGAGCAGATCTTGGCTACTGGTCAGGTGCCCCAGGCTTAGTGCATCAATAGTCAAATTGAAGAACCGCCCGGAAGCACGATGTCTTCCGGGCGGTTCTTACTTTGCTGGGGCAATCGGCACCGTGATCTGTGTCACGTAGGTTGTGGGGTCGTCGCTGATGATGTCGTCGATCAGGGCGATCTCGCGTTGTCCCGCTACGCTACCAACTTGTCAAAAGCCCCGCGCCGGTTGAGTACGGTAAACGCGACAACGCAAATGACTGCCGACAAAATCGACCCGCACGGCGACGCGATGCCCATGGGAAAGAGCGTGTCGGAATAGGCGTTCGACAGCAGCCATGCACCGGGCACGCGAATGAGCGCCACGGCCAGCACGTTGTGCGCAAAGCCGATGTAGCTCTTGCCGTATGCAGCGAAAAAGCCGCTAAAGCAAATGTGGATGCCGGCAAAAATCGCGTCGAAAATGTAGCTACGCATATAGCCGGTGCCGGCGGCGACCACGGCAGCGTCCTTGGCAAAAAAGCCGATAAACGCCGGCGCCACCAGCCACATCAGCACCGTGATCAGGCAGCCGTACACTACCGAGATCGTCATGGCGTCCTTGAGCACCTGACGCGCGCGGTCGCCCTTGCCCGCGCCGGCGTTTTGCGCCGTGAGTGCACTGACGGTGGCGCCCATGGAGCTCGGCACAATGAACAAAAAGCTGATCATCTTTTCGACCAGGCCCACGGCGGCGGCGTCGACCAGGCCGCGGTGGTTGGCGATGACGGTGATAAACATAAACGCTACCTGGATGCAGCCGTCCTGCACGGCCACGGGCACGCCGATCTTAAGAATGCTGCCGAGCACCTCGGGCTGGGGACGCAGGTCGCTGCGCTTAACGTGGATGTTCGTACGGCGGCTCTTAAGCCACACGAGCGCGAGGGCAACGCTGGCCGTCTGTGCTGTCACCGTGCCGAGCGCCGCGCCCACGGGGCCGAGCCCCATATGGCCGATAAATAGAAAGTCGAGTGCGATGTTGATGATGCATGCCACGCCAATCACGTACATAGGCGAGCGTGAATCACCCAGACCGCGAAAAATGGCCGAAAGAATGTTGTACGCGGCGATAAAGGGAATGCCGATAAAGCAGATACGCAGGTAGGCGGCGGTTCCTTCGACCGCCTCGGGTGGCGTGCCAATGAGCGCCACAACCTGCGGGCATAGTGCAAGCAAGATGACGGCCAGCACCACCGAGACACCCATAAAGAGCGTGATGGTGTTGCCGATGGCGGTCTCGGCGCGGTCAAACCGGCGCGAACCCACGGCGTGGCCGACGATGACCGTCGTTCCCATGGCCAGACCCACGAGCGTCACGGTAATGATATAGAGCGTCTGCGCGCCATTGCCCACGGCGGTGATGCCGGCGGCGCCGCTAAACTGCCCCATCATGTACAGGTCGGCCATACCATAGAGCATCTGCAAAAAGTACGAGAGCATATAGGGCAGGGCAAAGACCGCGATGGTCTTGAGGACATTGCCGCGTGTGAGGTCGTGTTCCATGGGCGGGGCACTTTCTGGCTGGGTTTGTTTACGTACCAGTGTAGTGAAAACCTTACAACGATTGTAGAGTCAAGGTTTGTGATGACGACGGGGCGAAAAATAGCCACGCTCCAAGCACGATGCTTTGGCCCTCTGTGCCCCTCACTTCGCCTCAAACCATCACAACATTCAACGTTTTTTGCCAAAATCGGGAAAAGCATCGAATGTTGTGATGGTTTTTCTACCACTCGATCGGGTGGAATCGCTTTCTTGCGCGCGAAGGTGTGCGGACCCGTGGGCAGGGGAATAAGGTTGGTTATCCGACTCCATTGGAGGGCTCATGGACCTGCCGATCGTCCTGTCCCATAAGACTGCCTGGCTGTACCACAACGTGGCGCGCCCGTCCGAGCCGCTCTCGCGAGCAAGCAGCCTATACGATGAGGACTCGCTTGCTAACGAGGCGGAGCCGACTGCGGACCTGCCCAAATTGGGGCTCGATACCAAGGGGCTGAGGGCTTCAACGGCAGTTGGGATCGTTACCGACTATCTGGTTTCGCTCGGTATTCCACGAGAAGAACTCGATCATATCGACACGCTCGTCAACTTCGATTTTGAGCGTTCGACGCCGGCTGGATTTAGGTGCCACGTGTTTGGGGCGCCGGTACCTCCAGGCCATCTTATCGAGGTGGCAGAGGGCCTTCTAGTGGTTGACGAGGCCATGTGCTTTGTTCAAGCGGGTTCGTGGATGAGCGAGCCCGAGCAGCTGGAATATGGCTACGAAATCTGCGCCCGATACCATTTGAATCATCTGTCGACAGGCGATTATATCGAGATGGGGCAGAGGTATACCGTTGCCGACTTGATTGCCTATTGCAATGAGAACCGATCTCGTCAGGGGGCTGTACGCGCGGCCGCCGTGCTCAAGCGCGTGCACGATGACGCGCGGTCGCCCATGGAGACGGCCACCGCAATCATGGTCGTAGCAAAGCGTTCTCAGGGCGGGCTGGGATACGCCAAGATCGAGCTCAACCATCGGGTCGATGTTCCCGGCGAGTTCAAGTATCTTGCAAAGGCCGGGTATTTCGAGATCGACGTATATGCACCTGCGAGCGGTACGGGGATTGAATACAACGGCTCGGACCATCTTGATAAACAGCGCAGCGCGTCGGATGCGGAGCGTATGGCCGTGCTGAGCGCGCTGGGCTTTAGGATGATCGTCCTCACCGGGACTCAGTTTGCCCATCAACTGCAATTGCACCGGGCGATGAACGCCATCGCGCTCGCAATGGGCCTCAAGTGCGACCGGAGCGAAGCGTTCCAAAAGCGGCAGAATGACCTGCGAGAGTTCGTGATTCGACACTGGGACGGTGGCCTTTAGGGGTGCTTTGGTCCTTCTACGGGGCGCTGCGGCAGGCAAACCATCACAACATTCGACGTTTTTTGCCAAAATCGGGAAAAGCATCGGATGTTGTGATGGTCTGTGCTGAGGATGGGCTTGGAAAGTCCGTTTTGCTCGAAGCGACCTGTCCTGTCGTACGGGTGTCGGCGTGATTCTCTCGTGGGGTATTATGTTTTCCGAAGAATAAAACGCCGCGCGAGGGGAGGGCTGCGTGGACGGGCACGTGCAACATGACGGCTTTGGCCGCGATATCAACTACCTGCGCATTGCCGTGACCGACAAGTGCAATTTCCGCTGCATCTATTGCATGCCGGCCGATGGCGTGGCGCCCCGTGCACACGACGAGCTGCTCAGTGTCGAGGAAATCGCCCACTTTGTGCGATTGGTGGCGGGGGAGGGCATTCGCCGCGTGCGCCTGACGGGTGGCGAGCCGCTGGTCAGCCGCCGTATCATCCCGCTCATTCGTGACATTCGCGCGATTCCGCAGATCGAGGACATCTCGCTCACCACCAACGGCGCCCTGCTTCCCAAGTTGGCGCCGCAGCTCAAAGATGCCGGGCTTAACCGCGTCAACATTTCGCTCGACACGCTCGACCCTACGCTGTTTGGAAAGATCACGCGCCTGGGTCGACTCGAGCAGACCATGGCTGGCATCGACGCGGCGCTGGCTTGGGGCTTTGAGCCCGTTAAGGTCAACTGCGTTGTTGTGCGCCGGCTCAACCAGGATGTGGCGGCCCTTGCGCGGCTCATGCTCGATCGCCCCATTCACCTGCGCTTTATCGAATATATGCCCATCGGCGACGAGCACACGAGTTCGCATTGCGCTGTGGATCCGCATGCTCCCGCGCTCAATCCCGAGCTGTGGGATGCGAGCGATACCGTGCCGAGCGACGAGCTGCGGGCGCGCATCAATGCCGGGGTCGCCGCGGCGGGTCTGGGCGAGCTCGAGCCGCTCGACATCAACGACGCTCCTGCCGGCGCGGGCCCTGCGCGCTACTGGCACTTTCCGGGCGCGGCGGGAACGGTTGGCTTTATCAGCGCCATGTCCAATCATTTTTGTGCGAATTGCAACCGTCTACGCCTGACGGCCGATGGCAACGTGCGTCCGTGCCTGTTCAGCGATGCCGAGTATTCGGTGCGCGACGCCCTGCGCCGTGGTGATGATATGCAGGTACTTTCGATTTGGCGCGATGCCGTCGCCCACAAACCGCAGGAACACGCGATAATTGAGGGCACGCAACGATTTATGTCCCAAATCGGAGGATGATCATATGGCCAAGAGCAGGTACGCCGATGCCACCAAGGCCGCTCGCAGGGCCGCGATGTCTGCCCACAAAGTCACGGCTGCGGCGAATGCTGGCAACGCCGACGCGTCCGCACGGCCGACTGCCAGCGCTGCCACCGAGCCCGCCCGCGACGCCCGTCGCGACGAGCTGACGCACGTGGACGCCAAGGGCGAGGTGCGCATGGTCGACGTGTCCGACAAGGCCGAGACCCATCGCATTGCCATCGCCGAGGGCACCATCCTCATGCACCCCGAGACGCAGACCATGGTGCTGCAGGACCGCGCCAAGAAGGGCGACGTGCTTGCCTGCGCGCGCGTGGCGGGCATCATGGCCATCAAGCGCACGAGCGACATCATTCCCATGTGCCATCCGTTGCTCATTACCAGGAGCAAGTGCGATATTGCGCCCATCGCTCCGGCGGGGACGCCGGTCGAGGACGTGCCCGAGGGCTGGGCGCCGGCGCGCGCGGACGGGCAGGTTGGCTTTCACGTGCTGGTTACGGCCGGCGTGACGGGCAAGACAGGTATCGAGATGGAGGCGTTGACCGGCGCGAGCGCCGCGTGCCTGACCATCTATGACATGTGCAAGGCCGTCGATCGCGGCATGGAGATCGTTGACGTGCGCCTGCTGCACAAGGAGGGCGGCCGCTCGGGCGTGTGGGATCGTGCAGAGCGTCAGGCCGCTGCCGTTGAGCCCGTGGCCGCTGACGGTGCCGCGCCCGCAAGCGCACCCGTCGCCGTCGCGTCCGCAGCTCCGACACCGGCCGTCCCCACGATCGCGTTTATCGGCTACCAAAACTCGGGCAAGACCACACTCGTCGAGAAGGTCATTGCCGAGCTCACCCGCCGCGGCCTGCGCGTGGGTTCACTCAAGCATCACGGGCACCACGGCTTTGATATCGACGTGCCCGCTAAGGATACGTGGCGCCATCACCAGGCCGGATCTAAGCACGTGGGGCTCATCTGCGCCACGCGCTGGGCGGAGTACGCCGACACGCGCGAGGAGGACGAGATGCCCGCGCGTGAGCTGCTGTCGCGCTACAACGATGTCGACGTGGTGATCATCGAGGGCTACAAGACCGAGGGCTTCGACAACATCGTCGTCGCGCGATCGGGTGTCGACCGTTTGCGCGGCAAGAGCTCGCTCGACCTGGTCGATGGCCACACGCTGGCCCTTGCCTGCAACGAGGCCCTGGCGCGTCAGGCCTTCGACGCCGGCTTTGCGACCCGAGCTATTAACATCAACGACGCCCGAGCCATCTGCGATCTCATCCAAGATCATCTGGCCTAAAACCTGCCAAAAAGGGACAGGTTTATTTTGGCAGGTTTTATCTGGGCAAACGTCATTTCCACCACAAAGGGGCCAGGCACCTTTGTGGTGGTTTTTGCTTTGGTAGATGTGTGGGGCATGCCTTACAATCTACCAAGTAGTTCATGACGGGCGAAAACGGAGGGAAGGGGCTTGATGCGTCCTTAATGTTTCATGCGGATAGATTGATTTGGCAGACGGTGGCGAATGCCCGCCGTCCACATTCGTATGAAACAAGGAGCCTCCATGCTCACCCATCTTTTCTCAAAGCCTCAATCATCGCTGTCCATGCAGGCCAAGCGCCTGGTGGCGATGCGCTTTCTCATCTACACCGGTTTTCAGACCAGCTACTTTATCGGCGTTATCGGAACACTCACCTATGCAGACGATGCCTCGGTCGTGGCGACATCGCTGGCCGTCCTTTTTATGAACGTATTCGTGATCTTGGGATCCTTTGCGGGTGGCGCTGCGCTCGACGCCTGGGGCCCGCGCCGTCATTTCTTGCTGAGCATCGTGGGCACGCTGGCAACCGGCGCGGCGATCCTCGTTTTTGGCAGCGCGACCGGCATCGTCCTGCTCGGCGCGGTGCTCCTGGGCTTTGTGATGGGATTCGCCCAGCCCATCGCTACGTCCTATCCAGCCTACCTCACCGATGATCCTCTCGAGCTCAAAGACATCAACTCCGCCATAGCCATGTTTTCAAACGTGAGTATCATCGTTGGCCCCACATTGGGCGGCTTTGTCGCGGCGGCTGCGTCGTCGCGCGCGGTGTTTGTGCTCATGATGCTCTTTACCGCATTGGCGCTCATTGCCGGCTGGGACTTTAGGCAAAGTGCAGGTCAGGCCGCCACACACGAAGGCAAACCCGCGATCGGCGACATCACATCGGATAAGGCCAGCCAAAGCTCCGACCCCAACACATCTTCCCGTGCAACCTTCGCGACTAGCATCAAGACAGTCTTCGCCAACAGCGTCCTCGCCCTGCTGTTCTGCATTATTTTCCTTTCGAACTTTGGCTACGGTGCCTTCGATCCACTGGAGTCGTTCTTCTACCGCGATGTTCTGCATGTCGGTGTTGAGTGGATGGGCTGGCTTTCGTCGGCCTCGGGCGTGGGCGCGGTGCTGGGCGCCGTCGTTGCGCTCCGCTTGCCGCTGCACTTGGTAAACCTAAAAACGCTGCTCGTGGCACTTATGTCCGTGGGCCTGGGAAGTCTGCTCTATGTGGGAACACCGTACGTGGGCGTAGCCCTTGTCGGCCAGATTGTCCTTGGTGTGGCCTGGGGCGTCGTCAACCCGCTCCACAACACGATTGTCCAAACGACGGCTCCGCTCGAGCAGCTCGGTCGCGTCAACTCGGTCATGGGCTTTGGCAACATGTTCGCCGGCGTGGCGCCGCTGGCGATTGCCCCGTGGCTGGCGGCGACATTTGGCGTGCAGCAGACACTCGTGGGGGCAGGCATGGTCGTGACGGCGGTTCCCGCGACGCTGCTGCTGTTTGGACGCCGACATTTGGATCGTGCCGCAAGGCAGTAAAAACCATCACAACATTCGATGAAAATCGCGATTTTGCCGAAAAACGTCGAATGTTGTGATGGTTTGCGCTCCGGGCCGGGACACCCTTCGGGTCCGGCCACCACAAAGGGGCCAGACGCCTTTGTGGTGATCGGGTCCCAACGGCCTGTGCCTTGGTATACCATGTACGCCGTTCGCGAATACACCCCACACCGCCGCACAACCCAGAAAGGCCCCCATGGACACCACCTTCAGCCACATCAAAGCCGTTTTCTGCGATATCGACGGCACGCTGCTCACGAGCCAGCACACGGTGTCCCCGCGCACCGTGGCGGCGATCCGCGCCCTGCGTGAGCGCGGCGTGCTCTTTGGCCTGTGCACCGGCCGCGACGCCCACGCGACCGAGGCCATGTATGAGCTCTGGGGCATCGAAGGCCTGGTAGACGTGATGGTGGGCTGTGGTGGCGCCGAGGTCATCGACCGCGCACACGACATCAACGAGCTGAGCTATCCGCTGCCGGGCGAGACCATCGCGCGCATCTGCAAGCGCATGGCGGACCTTCCGGCAACACCCGTCTGCCCCCGAGACGGCGTGTTCTACGTGCCCGAGAGCAACGCGTGTGTCGAGCACCTGTCGCGCGTCGACGGCGTGCCCTACCAGGTGGTCGATTTTGCCGAGTTTTTGCGCGAGCCGCAGGCCAAGGTGATGTTTACCATGGCGCCCGAGGCGATGCCACAGATCATCGAGCGAGCATCGACGTTCGCCGACGACACCGTTAAAGCGGCTGCTCTGCAGACCACGCAGCGACTCTACGAATTCATGGATCCGCGCGTGTCCAAGACGCGCGGCCTTGTGCGCGTGGCGGAGCTCAACGACATGGAGCTCCAGAACATCTGCGTGTTTGGCGATGCCGATAACGGCACCTGCATGGTGGCCGACGCCGGCGTGGGCGTGGCTATGGCAAACGGCAGCGACGCCACCCGTGCCGCCGCCGACTTTGTAACCGCGAGCAACGACGAAGACGGCATCGCGATCTTTATCGAGGAACATCTGCTGTAGCGCTAGGGCAGAATCACCACAAAGGGGACAGGTGCCTTTGTGGCGGCCTCAGGCGATTTGGGCGAATTGATGCCTAAAATCTGCGCACAAAATCAAATATGATTGTCTGAACATCACGCTTCTAACCACCGATGGGTTAAAGATATTCTCATCAGTTTGGTAAGGTATTCCTGCTGGCTAATGACCTACCGCTCACGGTCGATTTTCGACCGTGAGCGGGATGTTTGCTCTTGAGCAAAATGTTGTGCAAATAAATCTAATGCCATTAAAAAATGATAGTCAACTAAATTACCAGCAGAAACCAAAAATAGATAGCGAATAAACGAAGGTAAATCTGAGCAAATGTCAAGAGAATTGAGAATTCGCTACAAAACCATCGGTTTTCTTGCTCAGATGTTCAAACAATCGCTACAATACGGATTACTACGCGAGCGCAATTACAGATTGCGCAGATACGTTTGATGGTGAAAGAGCAAGATCGCGGTCTCTTGGGGAGGAGACATCGATGAAAGCGAATTCAGATAAATCTAAGCAGCGTAAAAAAGCGACGCGCCGTGTACTGGCAGGCGTTTTGTGCGGAGCCTCCGTTTTGAGCTTGGTACTGTCGCTCGTCATGCCCCCGATCTCGCAGGCCATTGCCAACGATGCCCAGACGGTTTCTACCGAGGAAACTGTGATGGGGGGGGGTTCCTCAAGTGAGTCTACTGATGTAGACAACACTACTAACGAGGATGCCGAAAACCAGAATAGTGATGATGCCGAGAATGAGGCGAACGAGGATACCGTTGCACCAGACTCGACAGCCGATGACGCGGAGGCCGAGGGCGCCGCGCAGCCTTCCGACGCACAGACTTCTGATGATGAAAATAGCGACGAAAACGCAATTGCCCCCGCCAGCGTCAGTGACGATGACTATGACAAGGTAAATGGTGATGTTTCTGGGAAATTCGACAACGGCGGCAAGTTTCAACTGACGGGTCCTGCCTATTCGAGTCAGCAGATTGACATCAAAAAAACACCACCATTAATCTTGCGGGAAACATGCTCTACAACCGCTCCGGCGGCTTAGACTCCTTCTTTGTGGTCGAAAACGGAGTCACGCTCACCATCGAGAACATTATCGAGGGCTCAGATAGCACAAAAGACGAAAAGACTCCGGTCGACAATGCGCCGGCGGGTCAGCCTGCGATTATGACATGGGAAAGGGGAGACGAGTCTAGCTCTAATAACGGCGCTCCTAAGAGTCTTACTTACTATGAGACTAAGAGCACGCCCAATACAGATGGACTTTGCACCACCGAGACTACGTACAGGCATGACGTTACGGGCTTTGGCGCTATCGTTGCGGCATCGGACCACGGTTCCGTAAAGCAAGTGGTCACCGTTAATGAGGGCGGCATGCTCGATCTCAAGGGCGGCATGATTACCACGGCCGCCAATCTGAGCGATAACGGCCATGTGATTCTTTCTACGGGTAAGGTCAAAATCGAAGGCGGTTACGTCACCAACGGCAACCGCGGTGGCTGGGGCGGTGGTCTGTGCATAACGGGCGCGAATGCCAGCCTCGAAATGACAGACGGCGTGGTCGCGGGAAACAAGGCAGCTTCTGGCGGCGGCGTCTATGCTGACAACGGAGCCACCTTGAAGCTTACGGGTGGAATCATCTCTGGCAACGCTACGTACGGCGAGGCGGATGGTCTCGGTGGCGGCATCTTGGTTTCGGGCGGTAGTGTGACCGTTTCTGGTGGCTACATCACTAACAATAAATACGCTAAGTTTTGCGGCCACGATGGCTGGGGTAACCATGGCGGCGCTGGGCTTGCTGCCAATAACGGCGCCCATGTCACCATTTCTGGTGGCAAGATTACTGGCAATTATTCTGAAGAGCTGGTGGCGGCGTTTACGTTACCAATCAAGATCAATCAGGTATGGCATGGCTCGACATTACGGGAGGAATTATTGCCTCTAACGTGAGCTACCGATCTGAAGGTGCCGGTATCCGAGTGGGCCAGCAAGTTGACGCGATGATTAACGGCACTCCAAACAGCAAAGTCTACATCACTCACAACCGCTGCATGTCTCGCTTTGACTGGGGCGGTGGCGGTATCTTCGTCCAGGGAAACTCGAATGAGGGTATGGAAAAGACCGCTGGTAGATTATTTGTATACAACTCGTACATTAGCAGCAATACCGCTGGCGGCTATGGCGGCGGCGTAGCAGTCTGCCCCACGGGCAAGACGTTGGTAACGAACACTGAGGGCACGGCAATCTTTGGCAATTCGTCTGCTGACAGTGATCAAAATTTCAAAGAATACAATCGGGTAGATGGTAGTGGTAATGATGGTACGCCCCATCTTTCAGCTGGTGGTGCTGAAGGTACTAATAAGACTGAAGATAGAGATGCATACGATTCGGAGACGTTTCGCACGTACGGTCATGCCGATTTCTTCCTCGCAGCGACAGGTCACACAACGCCGGTTGCAGTGGTAAGCGGCAAGATGCTTGGCGATATAGACGCCAAGTATTCGGGAAGCATTGAGCTAAATGATCCCATTACCATCCCCGCCAACGGTGTTGCTCAGGTAAAAAATAGCATCGGTCTGACTTCGGCTGTTAGTGCCACGGATAAAGCGGTGACTGAGGCAGTACAGAAAAATAAAGTGACAACTTTCATCACGGACAACTATTCCTGGAACCATGGTGGCGGCATCATGTCGAATGGCGACCTGTACTTGGGTCAGCCAGCAGACACGTATGTCTATCCGAGCCTTAAGCTGAAGGCGACCAAGGCGCTGTCCGGCCGCAAGATCAATAAGGGGGAGTTCTCCTTTACGGTCTACCGCAAGGATTCGGTTGATCCTTTCGCTAGCGGGGTATTCAATCATGACGTTTGCACCCCGGTTGGAACTGCAAGTAATGTTGACGGAGGCAACATCACGTTTAACCTGGGTGAGCAGTCTGCAGCGAACGGTACGGCTGGCACGATTACATACTACCTAGTCGAAAATGCCGGAAAGGTTTCCGGCATCACATACGACCCCGCCGTGTACGAGATTAAGGTGACAGTCGAAGACCACTCGACTGTGCTCATGACTGTTCCGACTCGGAACGATCCGAACAAGACCATAGAGATCAAAATCCATAACTACGAGATCAAAAATGTGAGCGCGGTCGAGCATTCCGAGGGCAAAACTGACCACCGGAACGCTGATGTGCAACTAGATGCTATTGGGGGTTATTATTCGATTGACGGCCCCGACGGGGGAAAGACCTTCACCAACAAGTACACCCCTAGTGTTTCCTGGACTCCTATGGCGACTAAGATCGTTGAGGGTGGCGAGATGAAGAAGTTTACACTTCAGCTCGCGACAGACAGCCGCTTTAGAGACACAGACATCATCGGTACTGCCGAGACCACCTCTGGTAAAGATACGAAGCAGACGCTTTCGTTCAAGGACGCCACTGATAAAGATAAAACGATTGAGTTCAAGTACTCGCTCTCTGATATCAGGAATAATTCCGACGACCCGGGCGGCTCCACGGGTGGCTCTTTCAAGACCTTTACGTACTATGTGCGCGAGAAAACCAACGGTTCGCAGTTCTCGCACTACACGTACGACCAGTCGGTCTATAAGTTCACGGTTGTGCCAACGTATGACACCGAAAAAGGAGAGATCAACTGTAGGGTGACCTACATGAAGGGATCCGTTGACTCCAAGGGCGATTGGACAGCAGACCCCAATGCCAAAGAACGGACGTTCATTGACACCTCCGCCCCCAAATCCACCGACACCTCCATCCCCATCTTCACCAATACCTACTCCACCTCTTTGCCCCTTTCTGGTATGTCGGGCGTCACTCTGACGTACCTTGCCGGCGCGGCGGTGCTTTGCGCTGCTGCGGCCTGGATGCACATTCGTCGCAAGGCGAATGCGAAGGGAGGCGAGCGTCGTGAATAAGAAAGTTTGCTCCTTCCCGATCTTGTTTGCGCTGCTTGCCCTCCTGATTGGCACCTGCGCGGCTGTGTTCCCCGCATCCGCGCAGGCCGTGCCGACCTCGACCGGTTCCATCACGGTGAGCGGCACCGTGGCGAGCAGCTACGACGCCTACCAGATCTTTAGCGCCAACGTTATCGACGACAGCGGCGACGCCAAGATCGCCACCGACCTCGCCTGGGCAAGCGACGCCGCGCGTGACGCCGCGCTGTCTGTGCTGCACAGCGCCGGCATGCCCAATTCCCAGACCACCGCGCAGGAAGCTGCCGAGTGGCTCAACACCGATTCTCACCTTACGAGCGCGTTGAGCGCACAGCTCGCTCGTTCCCTCCAGAGCTCTGACGCCGTGCCCCTTAACGCGGGCAAGACGGCCGAGCTGTCCTGCGGCTACTGGCTCATCGTCGCCGACGACGGCGCCATTTCCCAGAACGAGGCCGGCACCGCGCCGATCATGGCCCTGGTCGGCGGCGGCGCCGTCACCGTCAAGCCCAAGGCGGCGACGCCCAAGGTCCAAAAGCATGTGCTGGAGGACAGCACCGCCGCCTGGCAGAAGGCCGCCGACGCCACGGTCGCCGACGACCTGTGCTGGCGCCTCTCTGCCACGGTCCCGGCGGGTCTTACCGCCTACGATACCTATACGGTGCGGTTCGTCGACACCATGAGCGCGGGGCTCGACCCCTCCAAGGTGGCCGCGAGCATGCGCGTGTACGTGGCGGCGGGCGCGGACGGCGGCTTTGACGCCGTCTCGGTCGGCAGGGACGGCCGCGCCGGCACCGACCCCGCGAAGGGCTGGACCGACATCACGGCCCAGTGCGGGGTCTCGGTCGACGGCAAGACCTTCACCGCGCGCACCGGCGACCTCATCGCCGCGCTCGGCGGGGCCGACGCCTTCGCCGCGGGCGCCCGCGTGGTCGCCGTGTACAACGCGCCGCTCAACAGCGCGTGCAACCACGGCATCGCGAAGGGCAACCCCAACGAGGTCTACCTGCGCTACCCGCGCTCTCCCTTTGCCGACCAGTCCGGCGACGCCGGCTTCACCCGCACGCCGAGCGACGATGCGTGCGCCTACACCTGGGATCTCGCGCTCACCAAGCGCGGCAGCGACGGCGACAAGCCGCTTGCCGGGGCGGTCCTGAGCATCGCCGACGACCGCGGTCGTACGTTGGCGGCCGACGGCACGTGGGATGCGGAGGGCAAGGCCATCGTCACCACGGGCGAGGACGGCCGCGTGACCGTCTCGGGCGTGGACTCGGGCAAGCTGGAGGTCCGCGAGCTCAAGGCGCCCAAGGGCTACACCGCCTTTGAGGGCACGCGCTCCGTGACGGTTAAGGCCGAGGGCCTGGACGTCGACCAGGTGGTCGCCGCCAAGCCCAAGCTCAGCATCACGGCCGAGTCGCCCCTGCGTGCCGACAGCGCGGACGGGTCGACGGGCAGCCTGGAGGCGTCGCTCATCAACACGCCCACCGGCACACCCCCTAGCATTACCACCGGAGGCTTTATGCCCTCGACTGGCGATATGGCAATGTACGCCGCGGCCGCCGCAGCGGTCGCCGGAGCCGCACTCATCGTGGTCGCGCTCCTGGTCAAGCGGGGAGGTGGCAGCCATAAAGAGTAGCTGGCAGCCCCACAGAGAGCGGGGCGAGACGTAGCGAAGTAGATGCTAAGACACAGACAGATGATGACCGATCGAATGAGAACCAACCGGAAAACGGAGGAAAAGAAGATGAGCATGAACAAGAACATCGCACGCCTGGCAGTAACCGCCGGCCTCACGGCAGCGCTGAGCTTCGGTGGCGTGATGGCCCCGGTGACCATGGCGTTTGCTGAGGGCACTACGACGCTTCCGAATAACAGCATCACCATCACGCAGTCGGAGGGCAACGCATCCACTCAGTTCAAGGCATATCAGATCTTTAAGGCTGATGTCGTGGACGAGCCCGGCAAGACGGACAAGGTCGTTTCAAATGTTAAGTGGGCAATTAATAACGTTGAGACTCAGAATGCCATTATCGCGGCGATTAAAGCGGATTCGAAGTATGAGGCTTCTAATCCCAAGCTGCCTGATGAAACTACCGCCCAGGACGTGGCCGATTGGTTGACTAAGAACGTTACCGGCACTACTGCTGAGACTGTTGTTAATAAGGATCACCTTCTCAACAAGATTGCCGCTATTGTTAAAAAGGACGTTGGAGCTACGGGCAGTTCGTTCTCGGCAGGCGATAGTTTCACTGTGCCTACCGATGATAAAAATTCCCCCAAGACGGGTTACTACCTGTTCCTGACCGATGAGTCTTCCCTTAGCACTTCCGAAGCGGCAAAGAAGAACACGGGTACCTCGCCCATTTTCGCCGTTGTCGGCGGTCGCAGCGTGACCGTTGCCGAGAAGACCAGCATTCCTACCGTCAAAAAGGAAGTTCGTGAGGGCGAGACATGGGGAAAGCGGAGTGACTCGCATATTGGCGAGGAGGTCGAATATAAGCTGACTGGCTCCGTTGCGAGCAACATCGACACCTTCACCAAGTACGAATATACGTTCCATGATCATCTTTCAGCTGGACTGGAGGCTAGCGAGAACTCCGTTAAGGTGAAAATTGACGACACCGTTATCCAACCTACAAATGGCTACAAGGTAAATCTTGCGGACACTACGGACGCCTCTGGGCACCCCACTGGCGGTCACGACCTGACGATTTCCTTCTCTGATCTTAAGGCTGCTGCAACAAACGCAGGCGTGACGCTTAAGGGCGACTCTAAGGTCGTTGTGACCTATAACGCAAAACTGACCGGTGAGGCTGAATACACTGCCACCGGCAACACCAACGAGGTCAAGCTTGTCTATTCCAACAATCCCATGACTGGTGATAAGGGCACTTCTGAGTCGGATGAGGTCACTGACTACGTCTTCGGTCTCGATGTCACTAAGACCGCCTCGGATAATCCGAAAAAGAAACTTGTTGCCGGCTTTAAGGTCAAAATGACCAAGGAGGGTACCACTCCTGTTAATGGCGAAAAATGGCTGACGGAGACTGGTGGACTCACTGACGATTCAGGCAAAGCTGGAGTGTTTAAGACTAAAGAGACTGACAGCAAGGTCTTTATCCCTGGTCTTGTTGCAGGTGAGTACGAGATTACGGAGTGCGAGACGCCCGCGGGTTATAACTCCATTAGCTTTACCATTGTGGTGACGCCTACATACAATGAGACGACCGGCGAACTGACAGGACTCAGCGTAACCCCCAGCTCTAAGATGGTCACTTCTCAGCTCGGTGAAAAAGTTACCTCGACCAGGATTCCCATCACCATCGTGAACAAGAAGGGTTCCGGCCTCCCGCTCACCGGTCTTAACGGCGTGACCTTCACTTGGATCGCTGGCGGCGCGGTGCTTGTCATTGGCGTGGCGCACCTCATCCGCAGCCGTAAGCAGGCTGAGGAGTCCGAGCAGGAGTAACGCTCGCTCACCCATCCCTTTGGCAGGTGGGATATGATGGCCATGAGACTTGCGGACACTTTTCTCGTCCATCCACGTTCTTGCTTTGCCATTCTCTTTTCGGGGCAGACTCCACGCTGGAGGCTGCCCCGTTCTTTTGGGATAACGCAGCCAGCCTTCATCGTCCGATGCGGGCACGTTCGTCATCGCGTTTCTTGACTCGTATGAGGTTCGGTTTAAGGTCCGTAGGCGCACGCGCGGTGCGGACGGTAGAAGGCATTTGCGCCGCAAAAAGCGCAAATAAGAATGCCCGGGGTTAGAGGCCCGGGCATTTAACAACGTCGGAAACTGGTCGCCCGCACTCCTAAGTACTTACGCGGGGTGCGTCGTTTCCTGTAGTTATTGTATCCCGAATCGCCCCGCCGATTTGGGACATTTTGAAAACTCAAATGCTGGCTTATCCTCGACTGGACGGTGCAGTCTAGCTGCGTTGTCCGGCGTGGAAGCTTGCTAATCGGCTATTATTTGTTTAGACAACTTGAGTTGTAGAGGAGTGACCGGTGATGGTGCAGGGCGCCAAACACATGAAGAGCAATAACGCCGCGGCCAACGGCGGCTCAAGCCCTCAGCCCAAACCTCAACCAAAGCCTAAGCGCCGTCGCAAGCGGCTGCCGCGCTGGGCCGACCGGCTCATCACCATCGTCATCATCCTTATTGGCGTGGGCCTTATGACCTGGCCGTGGATCTTGGACCGGCTCGAAGCCTCGGGCGTGTTCAACCAGATTAGCACGGTGTCCAGCACCGTGGACGCGCTGTCTGCCGAGGAGCGCGAGCGCATCCTGCTGCAGGCGCGCTCCTATAACGAGCAACTGGCGGGCGAGGCCACCGAGCTTCCCGCCGACCAGATCGAGCCCTACGCCCAGCAGCTCATCTTTGACCGCGACCCCATGATGAGCTGGGTCGATATCCCCTCAATCGACGTGAGCATGCCCATCTACCACGGCACGAGCGAGGAAGTCCTTATGGCGGGCGTCGGCCACCTGGAGGGCACGAGCCTGCCGGTGGGCGGCACCTCGACGCATTGCGTGCTCACCGCGCACTCGGGCATGCGCAACCTGAGCATGTTCGACGACATCCACTCGCTGGAGCCCGGCGACCTGGTGCTGCTGCACACCATGAACAAGACGCTCGCCTACAAGATGGTGGACTCCGAGGTGGTGCTGCCCGAGGAGATGGAGTCGCTGACCATCGAGCCGGGCGCCGACAAGATGACGCTCGTCACCTGCACGCCCTACGGCGTGAACGACCATCGCCTGCTGGTGCATTGCGTGCGCACCAAGTACAGCAAGAAGGATGTCGACGAGCAAAAGTCGCTGGCCGGCCGCCACTGGGGCAAGCGCGAGTTTGCCGTGCTCATCGTGGTCGTGGCCATTGTGCTGTTGCTGCTGGACATCGTGATCCGCGCGGTCCGCAAGCGCCGCAAGGCCAAGGCCTCGGCATAAGACATTCTCCAGAACCACCACAAAGGGGACAGGCACCTTTGTGGTGGCCGGGACTTCCAGACCATCACAACATTCGATGAAAATCTCGATTTTGGCGAAAAACGTCGAATGTTGTGATGGTTTTCGTTGTGGGCGAGACGGTTTTCGCTATGGACGGTGCGGTTTCGCTGCAGAACCGCCAGCCCGTCGCCTGCCAGCTACCACCCTCGTTACGTTTTCGCTGCATTTGGGTAAAGCACCTGCTCCAAGCGGCGTTGCCTTGTATACTAGAGCGGTTTATCTGTTATGCGGAAGGGAGCGCCTATGGCACTCAGCGAGAAAGACGTGCGCGGCATCGCCGAGTACGCAAAGATCGCACTGACCGATGACGAGCTCACCCAGATGACGTCCTACATGAACGACGCCGTCCAGATGCTCGAGCCCGTCTTGCAATATGACTTGCCCAACGTGGAGCCCACGTTCCATCCCATCGGAAGCCTGTCCAACGTGATGGGCGATGACCTGCGCGAGCCCGAGCGCGATCTGCCGCTCGACGTCGCGCTCGAAAACGCCGGCAGCGTGCGCGACCGCTACTTCCGCGTGCCGTCCATTTTGGGAGAGGGGGAGAGCGAGTAATGGCGCTAAGCTTCGATTCCCTTACCGCTGCCCAGATTGCCGCGGGCGTTGCCGCCGGCGACCTTACCGCTACCGAGGTGGCCCAGGCCTCTCTTGCCGCCATCGAGGCGCGCGAGGGCGGGGTCCAGGCATTCCTGCAGGTGGCGCCCGAGCTTGCGCTCGAGGCCGCTGCGCGCGTGGATGCCGACCGCGCCGCAGGCAAGCCGCTGCCCCCGCTCGCGGGCGTGCCGCTGGCCATTAAGGACAACATGAACCTCGTGGGCACGCGCACCACCTGCGCTTCCCGCATGCTCGAGAACTACCAGAGCGTCTACACCGCCACCTGCGTCCAGCGCATGCTCGATGCCGGCTGCCTGCCCATGGGCAAGGCCAACATGGACGAGTTTGCCTTTGGTAGCTCTACCGAGAGCTCGGCCTTCCACCGCACCAACAACCCCTGGGATACCGAGCGCGTGCCTGGCGGCTCCTCGGGCGGCTCTGCTGCCGCCGTCGCCGCGGGCGAGGTCGCTCTCTCGCTGGGTTCGGACACCGGCGGCTCCATCCGTCAGCCGGCGTCGCTGTGCGGCGTGGTGGGCTTTAAGCCCACGTATGGCGCCGTGAGCCGTTACGGCGTGGTTGCCTTTGGCTCGTCGCTCGACCAGGTGGGCCCCTTTGGCCGCACGGTCGAGGACGTCGCGCTGGCTATGAACGCGCTCACCGGTGCGGGCCACGATCCGTACGACTGCACCAGCCAGGATTGCGCCGTCGACTTTACCGAGCATCTCAACGACAGCATAGAGGGCAAGCGCGTGGGCATCATCCCCGCGTTTATGGAGGCCGAGGGCCTGACGCCCGAGGTCAAGGCCGCTGTTCAGCGCGCCGCCCAGGAGCTGCAGAACCAGGGTGCCGAGCTGGTCGAGGTCGACCTGCCGCACCTGGACGCCGCCATCGCCGCCTACTACGTCATCGGCCCGGCCGAGGCGTTCTCCAACCTGGCCCGCTTCGACGGCATTCGCTACGGCTATCAGGAGGAGGGCTGCGCCAACCTGTCCGACCAGAGCTCGCTTTCGCGCGCCCACGGCTTTGGCGCCGAGGCCAAGCGCCGTCAGATGCTCGGCGCCTACCTGCTGAGCTCGGGCGTGTACGACAAGTACTACTACGCCGCGCAAAAGGCCCGCACGCTCATCACGCAGGACTACGACGCCGCGTATGCCAAGGTGGACACCATCCTCATGCCCGCTTCGCCGCGCACGGCCTTTAAGTTTGGCGAGATCAGCGACCCCACGCAGATGTACCTCTCCGACCTGTACACCATTTCGCTCAACATTTGCGGCAACGGCGGTATCTCGGTGCCGCTGGGCCTGGGCGAGGATACTCAGCTGCCCGTTTCTGCCCAGCTGGTTGGTCCGGCCTTCAAGGACCGTCAGCTGCTCACGTTCGCCCGCGCCCTGGAGCGCGGCTTTGCCGATGCCGCCACGGGTGCGCCCGCGCTTTCCGTCGCGCCCGATTTTGCCGGGAAGGGAGGCGAGCTGTAATGAAGGAGCTTTCCGAGGTCCTGCAGGATTGGGAGGCCGTGATCGGCCTGGAGATTCATACTGAGCTCACCGCACTCGATACCAAGATGTTCTGCAACTGCAAGCTCAGCCACGATGACGAGCCCAACGCCAACGTGTGCCCGGTGTGCCTGGGCCTGCCCGGCGCCCTGCCGGTGCCCAACAAGCGCGCCATCGAGAGCATCGTCAAGGCCGGTCTCGCCACCAACTGCGAGATTCAGCGTCACTCGATGTTCTACCGCAAGCACTACTTCTATCCCGATATGGCCAAGAACTTCCAGACCACGCAGGGTCCGGTCGCCTTTGCCATGTACGGTCACCTGGACCTGGACGTGACCGGTCGCGGTGCGGCCGAGCGCCCCGATTGCGCGTTTGGTGAGGCCGAGGCCCAGAGCCTGGCGAGCGCCTCGGCCAACGCCGAGGGCCTGTCCACGTCCATGACGTCGACCATGCGCGAGGGCAACCAGCGCGCCGGCCATCTGGCCAGCTATGACGCGTCCAACCTGCAGATGCCCGAGCGTCGCGAGGACGGTTCCTACACGGTGCCCATCCGCATCCTGCGCATCCACATGGAGGAGGACGCCGCCAAGATGGTGCACGTGGGCGGTGCCGAGGGCCGCATTACCGCCGCGGCCGAGTCGCTCGTCGACTACAACCGCTGCGGCACGCCGCTGATCGAGCTTGTCACCGAGCCCGATCTGCGCACGCCCGAGGAGGCTCGCCTGTTTATGGAGAAGCTCCGTCGCATTTTTGTGACGCTGGGCATTTCGGACTGCTCCATGGAGAAGGGTTCCATGCGCTGTGACGGCAACGTGTCGCTGCGCCGCCGCGGCGAGACCAAGCTGGGTACCAAGACCGAGCTCAAGAATCTCAACTCGTTTAAGAGCCTGCATGACGGCCTTGCCTACGAGATCTGCCGCCAGGCCGAGGTACTCGAGGAGGGCGGCATCATCTATCAGGAGACCCGCCACTGGGAGCCCAGCCGCAAGCGCACCGTGGTCATGCGTGTGAAGGAAACGGCAGACGATTATCGTCTGTTCCCCGATCCCGACCTGGCGCCGTTCGACCTGGACGACGAGTTCATCGACCGCTGCCGTGGCGAGATCCCCGAGCTGCCCGATGCCAAGCGCGCCCGTTTTGAGGTCGACTTTGGCATTAAGGCGGCCGATGCCGAGCAGATCGCTGGTGACCCGGAGTTTGCCGAGTTCTTTGAGGCCGCCGCTGCCGGTATGGCTGGCAAGGAGGCTCAGACGGTCGCAAACCTGCTGGTGAACGAGATGATCGCCTACCTTAAGGGCGCAGGCGTGTCGCTCGCCGAGTCCGGCATTGCACCGGCTCAGGTGGCAGCTCTTGCCAAGCTGCTGGCGACTGATGTCATCAGCTCCAACCAGGCTCACGAGGTCTTTGAGGCCATGGCCCAGACCGGCGACAATCCCAACAAGATCGTCGACGAGCGTGGCATGCGTCAGGTGAGCGATGCCGGCGCGCTGCAGCCGATCGTGGACGAGGTGCTTGCAAACTGTGCCGATCAGGCGCAGCAGTATCGTGACGGCAACCAGAAGGTCATCGGCTTTTTGGTGGGCCAGTGCATGAAGGCGAGCCGCGGCAAGGGCAACCCGAAACTCTTCAACGAGTTGCTGAGAACGTCGCTCTCGTAAACGGGAACCCGGGAGCCCCGGCAGGGCGGGTACTTCCTCAAAATTTCGAACAGTCCTGCGCAAGACGAAGGCCACATTAAGTGGCCTTCTTTGCGTGCGGAACTCGCGATCAATCAAATATATTGCGGGCGGGCACGCGGCCCTCTCGGGT
>OIWQ01000264.1_pt1 | contig 67898 bp, 38 predicted proteins | sample 1587571 | NCBI WGS metagenome assembly OIWQ01 (sample SAMEA3888910, study PRJEB22519) | human gut metagenome | biome: human gut; feature: human-associated habitat; material: faeces | place: Denmark | collected 2010
TTAAACCACATGTTCCTCCGCTTGTGCGGGCCCCCGTCAATTCCTTTGAGTTTCATTCTTGCGAACGTACTCCCCAGGTGGATAACTTATCGCTTTCGCTTAGTCACCGACTGTGTATCGCCGACAACGAGTTATCATCGTTTACTGCGTGGACTACCAGGGTATCTAATCCTGTTTGCTCCCCACGCTTTCGTGCCTCAACGTCAGATATAGTTTGGTAAGCTGCCTTCGCAATCGGTGTTCTGTATGATCTCTAAGCATTTCACCGCTACACCATACATTCCGCCTACCGCAACTACTCTCTAGTCTAACAGTATTAGAGGCAGTTCCGGAGTTAAGCCCCGGGATTTCACCTCTAACTTATCAAACCGCCTACGCACCCTTTAAACCCAATAAATCCGGATAACGCTTGAATCCTCCGTATTACCGCGGCTGCTGGCACGGAGTTAGCCGATCCTTATTCGTACGATACTTTCAGTCACCTACACGTAGGTGAGTTTACCCTCGTACAAAAGCAGTTTACAACTCATAGAGCCGTCTTCCTGCACGCGGCATGGCTGGTTCAGACTTGCGTCCATTGACCAATATTCCTCACTGCTGCCTCCCGTAGGAGTCTGGTCCGTGTCTCAGTACCAGTGTGGGGGGTTAACCTCTCAGTCCCCCTATGTATCGTTGCCTTGGTGAGCCGTTACCTCACCAACTAGCTAATACAACGCATGTCCATCTATAACCACCGGAGTTTTCAACCCGGAGAGATGCCTCTCCGAATATTATGGGGAATTAGTACCAATTTCTCAGTGTTATGCCCCTGTTATAGGTAGGTTACATACGCGTTACGCACCCGTGCGCCGGTCGCCACCAAAGTATTGCTACCTCGTGATGCCCCTCGACTTGCATGTGTTAGGCCTGCCGCTAGCGTTCATCCTGAGCCAGGATCAAACTCTCCATTGTATAAAATTATAAATGTTTTGTTAGAGTCCTGACTATTCGTTTATCCTTTATAAAAGGAAATTGACAGATAAATACTACATTTCTTTTCTCTCAAAATATAACCAGTAATTCAAAGAACCAGTTTGAAAAAGTCTCGCATTTTGTAGTGCGAAAGGACTGCAAAGATAAGTCATCTTTTTTAATCCTGCAAATCTTTTTTCAAGAACTTTTGCATCTTTTGAAATTTTGCGGTTTACGCGGCTTTCAGCTCCTTTATTGTAAACTTTCAACCTTTGTAAGAACCGTTATTTCTCAAACGCGGATGCAAAGGTAGCGACTTTTTTTGAATCTGCAAATAAATCCGAATCTTTTTTCAAAAAATCATTCATTTTATCCAAAACAGACCCCGACACCTATATATTAATAGACAAAAAAGCGGCAGGTCCCGAAAGACCCGCCGCAAGCCTATCGGACGGACAGCCCCTTAGAGCCAGCCGCCGTTGCCGGCCAGGTTGGGCCGAGAGACGATGGCGAACTCCCGTTCGATAGTCGTATCGCCGGCCTTAGCGGTGACCGTAAGCAGCGAGGCGCCCGTCTTAGGGCAGTTGAACGTGATTTTCGTTCCTACGACCGATACCGAAGCGGAACTTAGTCCGAGATTGCCAGGAGAAGCGAGTTTAGCAGTACTCTCCAATGTCACGACGCTCTTATCGCCGCCGAAATAACGGGAGAAATCGACCGTCACAGCCTCCCCGGTTTTGACATACACGGCCGGAGTGCCTTTGATCGCGAGCAGCAGTTTCAGGGCATCGATACAACCGCCGCCCATCTTATTCTTATAAACAGAGAGATCGGGAACAATCACACCGCCCCCCCTTTTTGAACCCGTAAAATAGTCGTCGATACCGTAAATGGAACTCAGCAGCAGCGCTTTGAACTCGGAAGGCGTGTACTTCTTACCGTTCTGGGCCGCATAGGCAAGCCCCAACGCCGCCACGCCCGAGACGTGCGGGCAGGCCATCGACGTCCCCTGCATAAAGCCGTATCCATACCAATAATCGTCGTCTTTACGGCCGTCCTGATAATCCATCGTATCGTCGCAAAGAATGGTGCTCATCACCATCCCGTTCGTATAATATTTCTTGTCGATAACACTTTGGGCTGTATAGGCATCCCCGCCGGGAGCTGTGATATCGACCCACGAACCGTAATCAGTATAGTAGGCCGGTCGGAAGCCCCAGTCCATCGAACCGACGGCGATAATCGGACTGTAAGCTGCCGGATAGATCGCAGCGTCCCCATAAACGTCTCCATCATTGCCGGCGGCAAAGATAACCAGTCCGCCCTGCAACGGGGAATCCGGATTCTTGGCCGCCGCTCCCCGGATAAACGTGTCGATCGCATCGCGCATCGCGCTGAAATTCTGACCGTTCCATTCATTTTCGAATTGTTCCGGAGGTATCGGATTGCCATCTTTATCTTGAAGGAGATACCCCCAACTGTTCTGCGCGATTATTGCGCCATTGGTCCAGGCATATTCGAAAGCCTTGATGTTTTTATTCCCGGTTTGGGCGCCCTCGCTGTTCCCCATGATCTGACAGGACATGATTTTCACGCCGCCCTGATTGCTCCGGCCGCCGGCAATGCCGCAGACGCCCCGTCCGTTGTTGTTCACGGCGGCGATCACACCGGCCACATGCGTCCCGTGATCGGCATAGCTCTCCGTGCCGTCCTCCTCCTTGGCGGGCGTCTTCCAGTCGAGCACCGAAGAGTTGTCCCAGAAATTGAAGCCGTGTTCCTGCGAATTTTTCGGATTGCTCCAGATGTTGGCCTTCAAGTCGGGGTGGTCGGTCTGCACGGGCTCGTCGATCACCGCCACGATAATATCCTCACTGCCGGTGCAGAGCTGCCAGGCATCGAGCAGATTGATGTCGGCACCCGCTTTCGGCTGATCGAAATACCTATCCGGCCCCGGATTATCGAAATGCCACTGATAATCCAACAACGGATCGTTCATCGTCGTCGCAGCGCGCGTTTCACCCGTCTTATGAAGATTAGCTCCGGAAGCCGGGATGACCGGGCCGACGCTCATCGGACGGATATATTGAGGATTGATCTGATACTCCACGACAGCGACGCCGGGCAGCGCGGCAAAACGGCTGCCGATCTGGCCGAGGTCGGCGTCTTCGTCGAACGAAACGCTGTACCAACGGTTGATGCCGGTCTCATCGTAAATAGCCTCCCACTCGGGATTATAGGTGATGATCCGTTCGAAATGCTCCGCGCCGATCTCATTCAGCAGGTCGTCGATCGTACCGACTCCCGAACGCGTCACGGCCCCGCCGCGGGTGGCAGGAAGCTGTGCCTGCGCCGTTGCAACGGTCTGTGCCATTTCGGGCGTGAGCTTTATGGAGATCGCCCCTTTCAGGGCCAGTCCGGAAGTAGGGGTTCCGACGATCCGGGGGAGGGTCGGGCCGGAATCGCCGCCGGAGAGTTCCGCCGGTTCCTTCGTACATGCAAACGCCGCAAACAGGCACCCGATGAGTAACAATCTCTTCATAATCCATCAAATATTAGATTTTTCAAAGATATAGTTTTTCTGTCAAAAGCGTGTCACACGAATGATAAAATCGACCCGAGGCCGTCAAAAATGAGATTTTTTACTACTTTTGCCAAGACAAACCCCGGCCCCGAGAGGCACTTCCGGCAAAATCCGGACCATGCCCGGCGGCGGACCGGCTATATACGATCTTTACGACGGAATACCACGTATTATGAATTTCAAAAAAATATCACTGCTTATCCTGCTGCTGCTCGTTGCAGACCAGGCGCTCAAAATCTGGGTCAAAACCCACATGCACCTCGACGAATCGATCATGGTCATCCCCGACTGGTTTCAACTGCGGTTCATCGAGAACAATGGCGCGGCCTTCGGCATGCACATCGCTTCACGCGGCGGCTTCGACTGGGGCAAACTGCTGCTGGGGATCTTCCGGATCGTGATGGTCGGATTCATCGGCTGGCTGATGTACCACCTCTCCTGCAAACGCAGGGATACACCCAAAGGGGTGATCGCGGGACTCGCGCTGATCTTCGCCGGAGCCATGGGCAACATCCTCGACAGCGCCTTTTACGGACTGATTTTCTCCGAATCGACTCCCTATACCGTAGCGCATTTCGGAGGCCATTACGCAGGCTTTATGATGGGCAAGGTGGTCGACATGTTCTATTTCCCGCTGTTCCAGTGGAACGGCGTGCCACGCCTGCTGCGCTTTCTGGTCGACAGCAACAACTACTTTTTCGGCGCCATATTCAACCTGGCCGATACCTACATCTCGATAGCTGTGGTCTATCTGCTTCTGTTTCAATATAAATTCTTCAGCAAGTAGATTTTTTTCGGAAAAAGAGTTGGCAATTCAGAAAAAAGTATTACTTTTGCACACCGCAATTCCAGAAATGCCCAGGTGGCGGAATAGGTAGACGCGCACGTTTCAGGTGCGTGTGCCGCAAGGCGTGCAGGTTCGATTCCTGTCCTGGGCACCAAGGAGAGAAACCCCGATTGATTGAAAATCAGTCGGGGTTTCTTGTTTTTACACTTGCACAAACACATAAGCCCCGAAAACCGGAGAGTCAGGGATCAGTAAAAATTGCCTGCCAGACAACGATTAGCTCCGGATTTCACCGTTTTTTTGTATATTCGGGCGATGAAAAAACTCCTGAAATCCCTGTTGCCGCTCCTGGCGGTCCTGGCAGCGGCCTGCGGATCGCAGACGCCCGACCTGAAAAACTATACGCTCACCGTCTACGCCCCGTCGCATGCCTCCGGCTTCGAAATCGTCGGCGCCGAAGGGCGGCAAAGCACCCTGCTGAAAGTCTTCAACCCGTGGCAGGGCGCCGAGAACACCGAAACGGTGCTCTTCATCGCCCGCAACGGCGAAAAGGCCCCGGCCGGATTCACGGGACAGACCGTCGAAGCCGGAGCGAAACGCATTGTCTGCATGTCTTCGACCTATGTCGCGATGCTCGATGCCCTGGGACAGGCCGACCGCGTGACCGGGGTTTCCGGCCGGGACTACATCACCAACACCTATGTCACAACACACCCCGACGCGGTGGCCGACGTGGGTTTCGACGGCAATGTGGACTACGAACTGCTGCTTGCACAAAGGCCCGACCTCGTGCTGTTGTTCGGTGTGAGCGGCGCCAGCGGCATGGAGCCGAAACTGCGCGAAATGGGAATCCCGTTCGTCTACATCGGCGAATACCTCGAGGAGTCGCCGCTCGGCAAAGCCGAATGGCTGGTCGCCGTCTCGGAAATCACCGACAGCCGGGCAAAAGGCGAAGCCGTTTTCACCCCGATTCCCGAACGCTACAATGCGCTCAAAAAACGGGTCGCCGCAGCCTCGGCCCCCGATCCGAAAGTGATGATCAACACGCCCTATGCCGGATCGTGGTTCATGGCCTCGACAGAAAGTTACGTCGCGCGGCTGATCACCGACGCGGGCGGTGACTACATTTACAAGAAGAATACGTCGAACCGTTCCCAGCCGATCGACCTCGAGGAAGCCTACCTGCTCACCGCACAGGCCGATATGTGGCTCAATGCGGGCGGCGCGTCGTCGCTCGGCGAACTGAAATCGCAATACCCGAAATTCGCCGGAACGCGGTGCGTGCAGGCCGGCGCCGTCTACAACTGCAACAAGCGGCTCAACGCCGCGGGAGGCAACGACTACTGGGAATCGGGCGTCGTACGCCCCGATGTCGTCCTGCACGACCTGATCGCGATCATGCACCCCGAGGTGCTGGCCGACAACGACCGGGAGCTGTACTACTACCAGCGGCTCGAATAACCGCAGCGCGCTTCAAACCGGGAGATTTTTATCCTTGCACTTTGCAAAATGATTTTTTTCATGCGGATAAAAATTATATCTTTGGATAATCATACGCCCGAATGACGCTCCCGGCCCGACATATAACCCGCGAATTTTTCGACGGCTTGTACGCTGATTACAAGCCGCGTTTCATCCGTATCGCCCAGTCATACGTCCGTGACGACATGGTGGCGGAGGACATCGTGACCGACAGTTTCCTCTATTTCTGGGAACACCGCGCGGAGCTGACGATCACCACGAGCGTCCCCGCCTACGTGCTCGGCGCCGTGAAGCACGGCTGCCTGGAGTGGCTGCGCAACGAAAAGAACCGGCTGAACATCCGGCAGAAGATCCACACGACGGCTTACCACAGCCTCCAGGCCCGCATCGCGGCGCTGGAGGCCTGCGACCCCGGACAGCTCTTCGCCTCGGAGGTCGCCGCGATCGTGCAGGAGGAAATCGGCCGCATGCCCGAGCCGATGCGGGGCATATTCGTCGCCAGCCGTTTCGAGGGCAAGACCTATCAGGAAATCGCCGACACGACGGGCATCAGCGTCCGCAACGTCAAAGCCGCCATCCAGAAAGCGCTGGGCATCATGCGGGAGGCTCTGAAAGACTATCTTCCAGCCTGGATGATTGCGCTGTTTATCAACCAGATGCGTTTTTAATAAAATTTATTTAGCCCGAACCTCCCTTTTTTCGTGTCCATCCGGCGCGCTCATGCACCTTTATGGACGTATGGAGAAAGAGTTGTTATACAAATATATCGACGGCCGAACCTCGGAAGCAGAGGAACAGGCGGTCGTAGATTGGCTGCAGGCCGATCCCGGACACCAGCAGGAGTTGAACGCCCTGTGGTTCGTCCACAATACCACCCTCGTCAACGCACAGCGCCCCGAAAGCCGGCCGATGCCCGCCGCACGGCCGCACTGGTACCGCCTGCCGGCCGTGCGCCGCTGCATGCAGGCCGCCGCAGCCCTGCTGCTGCTCGCGGGGACCTGGTACGCCTCCCGGAGCGTGGTCATCGAAAACGCCGCCAAACAATACCTCTCGATCGCCGCACCCGCCGGACAGCGGGTGGACATCACGCTGCAGGACGGCACGACCGTCTGCCTGAACGCCGGGGCCCGGCTGGACTACCCGGTGCGGTTCGGTAAGACCCGCCGGGTGAAACTCTCCGGCGAAGCGATGTTCGACGTGGACCACGACGCGGCGCGCCCGTTCGTCGTCGAGACCTTCGCCTGCGACGTCGAGGTGCTGGGCACGAAGTTCAACGTCGCGGCCGACGAAGCCGCCCGCGAATTCTCCACGGCGCTGCTGCGGGGAAAGCTCCGGGTCACCAACAAGCTCACCCGTGGCGACGAAATGACGATGAACACGAACGACTTCGTCAGCCTCAGCGGCGACCGCCTCGCCCTGCGGAGCATCGAGAACACCGACGATTATCTCTGGCCGGAGGGAATCTTCAACCTGGCGGGACATAATTTCGGGGAGATCATCGCACGGCTCGAAAGCCTCTACGGCGTGCAGATCACCGTCGAAAAGACGGCGAGCCCCCAACTGAACATCATCCGCGGCAAGATTCCCGTCGCCATGGGGCTGGACTACGCCCTGCGGGCGCTGCAAAAGATCACCCCGTTCGAATACGACTCGGCGGACAACGGCACGATCACCATCCGGTGAATCCTGAAACCTTAAAAACAAAGATAGCCCATGAACGACAGCTGACCCACGGTATGCCGCATAAAAAAGCCCGCAGGCGTTGCAACCACCCGCAGGCACCGCGGCCAATAGAATTCGAACCAATCCTAACAACCACTAATTGACAAATTTATGAATAAAATTTTTATTCAGCAAATTAAATGCCTGTTTAAAATTTTACTCATAAGCTGCTCCTGTTTTTCCGCCCGGGGGGGGGGAAGTGCTGGCCCAGAATCCCAAGCTGACGCTCAAGCTTCACGACGTCCGCATGGAGCAGGTTATGAATGAAATCGAGAAACAAATCAATTACTATTTCATCGTAGACAAAGGGGTCGACATCAAGCGCACCCTCACGATCAACGTCACCAACAAACCGCTGACTACGGTGCTGGACCAGCTGGTCGCAGGGACCGACACCCGGTACAGGGTCTATCAGCAAAACATCTACCTTTCGGTCGTCAAGCGCGACGCCTCCAAACCGGTGCGGATCAACGGCAAGGTGCTCGACACGCGGGGCGAACCCGTCGTCGGGGCCTCGGTGGTCGTCCAGGGCACGACGCTCGGCACCAGCACGGGACTCGACGGCGCCTTCTCGCTCCAAATCCCCGCACCCGCAGAGACGGACGAACTGCACGTCAATTTCATCGGTTACGAACCGGCCGTCGTCAAAATCGGCTCGCGGACCAGCTTCGACATCACGCTCCGCGAATCCGCCGAGCAGATCGACGAGGTTGTCGTCGCGGCCCTCGGCCTCACCCGCAAGGAGAAATCGCTGGGTTACGCCGTCACCAAACTCGGCGGCGACGCGCTGAACAACACCGTTTCGAGCAACTGGCTCAACGGCATGGCTGGCAAGGTCGCCGGCCTGAACTTCGATCAGGCGGGGCAGGGTCCCGGCGGTTCGATCCGCGTGACGCTGCGCGGCGAGTCGTCGCTCACGCACGACAACAACACGGCGCTGTTCGTCATCGACGGCGTGCCCATCTCGAGCGACATGGAGTCGTCGAACTCGGGCTCGCAGGCTTTCAACACCACGGCCCCGATCGACTACGGCAACGGCGCCAGCGACCTCAACCCCGAGGACATCGAGTCGGTCTCGGTGCTCAAAGGCCCCGCGGCGACGGCCCTCTACGGCTCGCGCGCGGCCAACGGCGCCATCGTCATCACCACCAAGTCGGGCCGCCAGACCCCGGGTCTGGGCATCTCGTTCAACTCGTCGGTGACTTTCGAAAAGGCCGGTTTCTGGCCCGATTTCCAGAGCGAGTACGGCGCCGGCAACGGCAACAGCTCGAACCTCGACCAGCAGCGCAACTACAACTACTGGAGCGTCCCCGCGGCCAACGCCGAAGACGGCATTGCCAGCACCGGGCGCATCTATTCGCGCGTGGCCTTCGGCGCCAAGTTCGACGGGCAGCAGTTCTACCAATACGAATCGCGCAACTGGGACACCGACATGTACCGGCGCCTGCCGTGGGAGTACCGCGACTGGTACAAGGGTTTCTTCGACACGGGCGTCACCTACAACAACAGCATCGCCTTCTCCTACAACAACGGCAAAGGCACTTCGGCGCGCTTCTCGGTGAAGGATTCGCGCAACAACTGGATCGTCCCCAACACGGGTTCCGACAGCCAGAACTTCAACATGTCGGTCACCAGCCAGCTCAACCAGTGGCTCCGCATGACGGGCAAGGTGACCTACTACCGCAAAAACTCGGACAACATGCCCATGTCGGGTTACAGCGCCGCTTCGCCGCTCTACACCCTGATCTGGAACCCCAACGTGGTCGACGTATCGTCCTACTACCGCGAATACGCCTACGGCCGCATCGACCAAATGTATGAGGAGGGCACACCCCACCTGCTCATCAACTCGACCTACGCGGACAACGTCTACATGCAGGTCTACGAGCAGCTCAACACCCTCGACCGCGACCGCGTGTTCGGCAACATGGCCCTGAACATCAACCTTATGAAAGGGCTGACCCTCGACCTGCGGACCGGCATGGACTTCAACAACGAGTTCCGCACCCAGCGCAAGCCGTGGTATTCGAACGGCTACCCCTACGGCTACTACAAGGAACAGACGGTCACCTCGCTCGAAGTCAACAGCGACTTCCTGCTCTCCTACACGCGCAAAATGGGCGACTTCGACATGCGGGCCTCGTTCGGCGGCAACAACATGCTCTGGAAGCGTCGCAACGTCTACTCCCAGACGGCCGACGGCCTGCTGGAGAAGAACGTCTACAAGATGGCCAACTCGATCAGTTCGCCCGTCTACCGTTCCTACCGCTACACCAAGTCGATCAACTCGTTCTACGGCTTCCTGTCGCTGGGGTGGCGCGACATGGTCTACCTCGACATCACGGGCCGCAACGACTGGTCGTCAACGCTCGCCCCGGGCTACAACTCCTATTTCTACCCCTCGGTCTCGGCCAGCGTGCTGCTCGACCAGGTATTCAACTTCAAAGAACACGCCCCGTGGGTCGATCTGCTGAAAGTCCGCGGCTCGTGGGCCAACGTGGGTAACGACACCTCGCCCAACAAACTGGTCTCGGTCTACTCCAACGGCAGCTTCCCCAGCTCGTACTACCTGAGCAGCGAAATCCAGAACTACTACCTCAAACCCGAGAACGTCGAGAGCTGGGAGGTGGGCCTCGAAGGCAAGTTCTTCAAAAGCCGCCTCAATTTCGACGTGGCCTACTACCACAGCGAGACCACCGACCAGATCATCACCGTACCGATCGACCAGGCTGTCGGCGCCACGTCGGTCGTCGTCAACGCCGGGTGCGTCCGCAACCGAGGCGTCGAAATCTCGGCGCGTTTCCAGCCCGTCAAAACCAAGGATTTCGAATGGACGATCAACGCCAACTGGTCCAAGAACTGGAACAAGCTGGTCGAACTGGCCGACGGCGTGGCGATGTGGAACCTCAACCCCAACATCACCGTCGGCGGCAACATCTACATCCGCGCCTACCCCGGCACCGAGCTGGGACGCCTCTACGGCCGCGGCTACGAGCGGGCTCCCGAGGGGGCGTTCTACGTCGACGCGGACGGCTCCTATGTCGACTGTTCGAACCAGATCGTCGTGGACGCCCAGACCGGCAGCGCCCGGCTCACCTCGACCGAAGCCGAGCTGCTCGACCTGGGGAGCATCTACCCCGACTGGACGGCGGGCATGAGCCACGCGTTCTCGTACAAAGGCTTCCGGCTGGGCATGTCGTTCAGCGCCCAGTGGGGCGGCAGGACCTACTCGATGACCCACTTCGCGCTGGCCTATCAGGGCAAGCTGAAGAATTCGCTCAAAGGGCGTTACGCCGGCATGATCGTCCCGGGCGTGAACCTCAACGAGAACGGCACCTATTCGAAGAACACTACCATCACGACCGATATCGTCGACCACTACACCAACTACGTCTACGCCCGTGAGAACGCCGAGGAGAACGTCTTCGACACGTCGTTCCTCAAACTCAAAGAGCTGCGTCTGGAGTATTCGCTTCCGCGGCACCTCTGCACCAAGACGCGGGTTTTCCAGGGCATCACCATCGGCGTCTACGCCACCAACCTCTTCTGCTGGACGAACTTCCCGCTCTACGACCCCGAGGCGGGTTACGCCGTGGGATCGTCCATTTCGCGCGGTATCGAAGCCGGTGCCTACCCGATGACCCGTACCTACGGCATAAACCTGAAACTGGACTTCTAAAACCGACCCGGCAATGAAAAACATACTACGATACGCTCTGACGATCTGCGCGGCGGGCTTCCTCTCGGGTGCCTGCACCTCGAATTTCGACGAGTACAACACCAACCAGAACCAGATGGAGATGGGCGACATACACCCGCTCAACCTGCTGGAACACATTCTCTTCACGGGAGCCGACGGCATGGTCTACCGCACGTGGCTGCTCAACAACGAACTCGTCCAGTACACCGTGCAGATGTACACCGAGAACGTCCACCGCTACATGATCCGCGACAGCTACAACAGCGGCACGTGGAACCACCTCGCCCGCTGGGCGGCCAACTCCGACCACATGATCGAGCAGGCCGTGAAGAACGAGGACGCCAACTCGGAGGCCATCGCCCTGACGATGCGCGCGCTGTTCGTCTCGAACTGGACGGACATCTACGGCGACATCCCCTTCAGCGAGGCTTTCCAGGGGCGCAACAACGTCCTCAAACCCAAGTTCGACACCCAGAAGGAGATCTACACCCAGCTCTTCGCCGACCTCGAACGCGCCAACTCGCTCTACGATTCGTCGCGGGCGCTGCGCTACCCGAACAAAGACCTGATGTACGCCGGCGACATCGCCAAGTGGCGCAAGTTCACCAACTCGCTCCACATGCGGCTGCTGATGCGGCTGCAGAACCACGATGCGGAGATGGGCGTGAGTGAAAAGCTCCGCGAGATCGTCTCGAACCCCACGCTCTACCCCGTCATGGCTTCGAACGCCGACAACGCGGCGCTCTTCTACACCAACGTCGACCCCTTCATCGGACGCTTCGGCACCATGACGCTGCAAAACTTCACCTCGAACTCGCACCGCATGGCCGAGCACCTGGTCAACATGATGAACAACACCAACGACCCGCGGCTGGGCATCTATGCCGTCCAGCAGAACAACGAATGGACAGGGCTGGTCAGCGGCTACCCCACCACGGAGACCAACGCCACCAACTGCGCCTACCTGAACAAGGACGTGCTGGGCGACTACACCTCGCCCTATACGTTCATGCGCTACGACGAGGTGCTGTTCATTCTCTCCGAGGCGGCGTTCCGCGGCATGGTTCCGGGCGGCAGCGGCGCGGCGCAGCAGTATTACGAGCAGGCCGTGCTGGCGTCGATCGACTACTGGGACGAAATCAACCCCTCGCCCACCTACGAGATCACGCAGGCGCAGAAGAACGCCTTCATGCAGATCGTGGCCTTCGACAACACGCTGGAACAGATCCTCAACCAGAAGTACATCGCCCTCTTCTGGGAGGGCTACGAAGCCTGGCACGAGTACCGCCGCACGGGCTATCCCAACCTCAAAATCGGCAAGGGCACGGCCAACGACGGCGTGCTTCCCACGCGCTTCATCTACCCGGTGACCACGGTGGACACCAACCATGAAAACTACCTCAAAGCGATCGCCAACCAGGGTCCCGACAACATGAAGACCCGGCTTTGGTGGGCACGCAAGCAGTAACCCCGAAAAACACCGAAACATGAATATCGAACGAATCATATCGCATACGAAATACCGTCTCGCCGGGCTTCTGGCCGCCTTTGCACTGCTGGCGGCGGGATGCACCGCGGACGAGGACACCGATGCCCCCTACCTCTACTTCGGCGAGGAGATCGAGTCGCTCTCCTACACGGTCAACGGAGGTTCGCTGACCGTCGAGATGTATTCGAACATGGGCCCGTGGGTCATCGAACCCGCCTATACGGGCGACGAGGAGTGGATCGACATCTGGCCCAACGAGGGCGACGACAGCGGCCGCTTCACGGTCAGCGTCTCGGCCAACGAAGGGGCCTACACGCGTTACAGCACGGTCAACGTCGTCATCGGCGGCCGGGTCGTCAAATCCTTCGAGGTCACGCAGTCGGGCGTCGAGCCCTCGATCGCCCTCGACATGGGTTCCGACCACATCACCGCCGCCTCGAAAGGCGGCACGATCATCGTTCCGCTGAAAGCCAATGTCAGCTGGAAGCCCCTGACGCTGGAGAGCTCCGCCGGATGGATCGCTTTCGGCGAATCGACCGGCGAGGCACAGGAGTTGGTCGTCTCGCCCAACACGGGCGACGAACGCACGGGCGTAGTGCGCTTCCAGGCCATCGGCACCAACCTGGAGAAGCTCTATGCCGACCTGACAATCGTGCAGTTCAACACGGCGCAGGACCCCAACAACGGCCAACGACTGACCATTGCCGACGCCGTCGCCCGTTACGCCAATGCGGGTAAGATCACCGACAACGTCTGGGTCGAGGGTTACGTGACGAGCAACCGCGAGAAGCGCAATTTCGACCTCAACGTCATGACGCTCCAGGACGACAGCCGCCGCGGCCTGCTCTTCGAGTTCGCCTCGACGAACGACAACACATACAAGATGAACGAGCGTCTGAAGGTTCACCTGCTGGGCCAGCAGTTGGTCACCGACGCGACGACCCGTTCGCTCAAAGTGGCGGCCTTTACGTCGAACTCCGTCTTCGAACGCGACGACCAGGGAGCGGGCATCGCCCCCGTCGAGCTGGAGAGCATTTCGGAACTCGCCAACTATGAGAATACGCTCGTGACGCTCAAAAAGGTCGAGTTCGCCCAGCCTGCGGGCACCTACTGCAACATCGACGAACGCTACACGCAGTCGACGCCCTCCTACGCGACGATCGCCTACAACGCCACGGCGATGCCCTTCTGCGACGGCAACGACTTCTACGGCCACCTGCTGCGCGACGAGGAGGGCAACACCTGCAAGCTCTACACGACGACGTGGTTCCTCGACCGCTTCGCGACGCTCATCCCCGAGGGTTCGGGTCCGCTGACGGGCATCGTCACCAAGTATTACAAGCAGTCGACGGGCGAGGTCTACATCATCCGCCTGCGCCAGCACGAAGACAACCGGGTCTCGGCCGACGCCTCGACGCGCATGTCCAAAACGCTGATCCAGTTCGGTCCCTTCGACGACGCGAACACCTACGACAAACTGACGCCGCGCATCGGCAGCGGACAGCTCACCACGACCATGTGGTCGGCGGTGCAGGCCGGCGCCGGCGGCATCTCGATGGACTGGGGATGGAGTTACGCCCGCATGGCCCCGGCCACGGTGACGGTCAAAGACAACGGTTCGCAGAGCATCTCCCCGGCGCTGTCGAACAGCTACACGAACTTCAACATCCTCGCCTGCGTTTCGTGCCAGTATTTCTGGGACTGCACCGCCTCGACGATGAACCGCACCGACGCTCCCGAAGGCTACAAGGGCGAGTGCTGGGTCTTCCACGTGAACGACTTCACGCCCGACGCGTCGAAAGACCTCTACCTCACCTTCGCCCTGGCCAGTTCGCAGACCGGCCCGATGTACTTCGACATCGAGTGGGGCGAGGAGGAGAACGGCCCGCTGTCGGCGTACACCAAGATCGGCGAGATCATCTCGCCCGACTGGTATTCGTGCCACCAGTTGCAGCAGTTCATCCTCAAACTCCCCGACGAAATGAAAAACAAGCAGAAGTTCACGATCCGCTTCCGCGTTACCGAGAACTGGAACGCCGGCAACGGCATGGTGAACGGCAGTTCGACGGAGAGCACGACCGTCGCCAAGGGCGGAGCCCCGCGCATCAGCTTTTGGCAGATCGCCGAGATATAAGAACCTCAAAAACGCAATGAACCATGATTAAACATAAAATCAGATACCGGATCGCAACGTTCCTCTCCGTGCTGGCGCTCCTGACGGCCGGATGCAGCGACGACACGACGGTCAATACCGCCCGGAAGGACCGGCTCGTCACCGACCAGCTGGTTCCCGGATCGACCTTCTACACCTCGACCACCAAGGAGCTGACCATCCAGGGCAAGGGCTTCGCCCAAGGGGACGCGCTCGCATTGGCCGACATCGCCACGGGTGCGGAAATCCCGCTCACGCTCAAGGAGGTCGACCACGCCTATGTCACCTTCGTCGTGCCGCAGGACATCCCGACGGGCTCCTACCGCCTCATCGTGCACCGCGGCCGGGAGAGTCAAGTGCTGGGCATCCTCAAATTCCGCCGCAGCCTCGACATCGAGATTCCCGACAAGGAGGGCATGAACGTCAAAGGCGTAGTCTTCTGCGGCTCGCTGCCCGTCGCGGGCGTGGTCGTCTCCGACGGCGAGGCCGTCACGACAACCGACGACACGGGCTGCTACTACCTCGCCTCGAAGAAGCACCACGGCTACGTCTTCATGAGCGTACCCTCGGGTTACGAACCCCAGTCGGAAAACTCCGTGCCCCTGATCTGGGGTCCGGTGACCCCCGGCGAGGAGACGTGCGAACAGGTCGATTTCGAGCTGATCGAAGCCCCGGGACAGGATGATTTCGACCTGCTGGTGCTGGCCGACATCCACCTGGCCAACCGCCTGGGCGACATCGCCCAGTACAAGGAGCTGATGCTGCCCGAGCTGAAGAGCTACATCGCCGCTTCGCCGAAGAGGGTCTACATCCTCAACATGGGCGACATGACCTTCGACCTCTACTGGAATTCGAACAAGTACAACCTGGGCGACTACGCCAACACGCTCAAGGACTCGGCCATCCCGGCCCTGATCTACCACGTTCCGGGCAACCACGACAACGACGAGTACGCCAAGGACGACTACACCGCCGAACAGCCCTACAAGGACAACCTCGGGCCGACCTACTATTCGTTCAACATCGGCAAGGCGCACTTCATCATGCTCGACAACACGGTCTACCTCAACGCCGGGGCCGACGCCGCGACCCGGACGCCGGGCGACCACTCCTACAACTCCGCCTTCACGGAGATGGAGCTCGCGTGGCTGAAGGCCGACCTGGCGACCGTCAAAGACAAGGACGCCCCGCTGGTGATCGGCACCCACTGCCAGGTGTTCTACTACAACTCGTCGCTCGACATCACCCCCTCGATGGCCTACGGACACTCGACGATGCTCGACCAACTGCTCACCGAGTTCACGGACGTGCACATCATCTCGGGACACACCCACAACAACACGACGATGAAGGTCCGCGAAGGGCTGATGGAGCACAATACGGGCGGTTCATGCGCGACGTGGTGGTGGACGGGCTATTACAGCAACGGCCACATCTGCAAGGACGGCGCACCGGGCGGCATGGGAGTCTACGAATTCCGGGATACCGACCTCGAATGGTATTACAAGGGCTACGGCGAGCCGCGCGACTTCCAGTTGCGGACCTACGACATGAACAACGTCAAAACGTTTTTTGCCAACAATTCGGTCATCCGCAACATGATCCGCTACTACCCCAACCGGAACGACTATGTCAACGTGGGCAACAACGTGGTCTACATCAACGTCTGGGGCTGGGACCCCGAGTGGAAGGTTTCGGTGAAGGAGAACGGCGTGGAACTCAACCCCACGCGCGTCTACATGAAAGACCCGCTGCACACCTACGCCTACGACGCCACGCGCGTCTACAAGAACTCGAACAACACCTATACCGAGGTGCTGACATCGAGCAACAACTACCACCTGTTCGCAGCGAACGCCTCGAGCGCCACATCGACGCTCACGATCGAGGTGACCGACCGTTTCGGCAACAAGTACACCGAGACGATGTCGCGTCCCAAGGAGTTCGCCGCGCAGATCGAAAACCTGTAAAAGCGAGTAACCGATGAAAAAACTGCAAACATATCTCTCGGGCATCGTCGCCGTGCTGCTGCTGGCGGCGCTCGGCGCCTGCGCCGACGACGACAAGACGCTCAGCGACGTCTATCTGGAAACCGACGCTTCCTATTACAGCGCCAATGCGCGCGGCCTGACCTACAACGGCGAGGAGGTGGTCATCCACATCCAATCGAACACCTACTGGATGGTCACCTACGACAAGGGAACCGGGCTCGAAGAGCCCTGGTTCACCCTTGCGCAGGAGGCCGGCAACGGCAGCGCGGACCTCGCGGTGACGGTGCAGCGCAACGACGGCAACGCCCGTTCGGCCGAGCTGAAACTCGTCACCAACCGCAACGTATCGACGACCGTGACGCTCTCGCAGGCCGGAATCGGCGAGTTGGTCTATTTCTACGGCGACGACTTCGGCACCGGGGGTGCAGGCGCCTCCGTCGCGGAGTTCGACGGCTGGAACCTGCGCGGCATGGGCGTCGACGAGACCTACTACGACGGTCAGAACGCCACCCTCGACGCCGGTTCGCCCTCGACGACCTACGACGGGGCGTCGGGCGGCAACAACGTCCTTTTGGGCGACGACGGCTGGTTCACGCTGGGCGGCATCGCCACCAAGGGCGACTACAACTTCATCTTCTCGTTCGGCGTAAGCAACGACACGAAAGCGCCTTCCGCCGACGAGCTCAAACTCTGCATCAGCCAGGACCGAGCGCAGTGGACTCCCGTGGAGTACACGCTTCCTGCCTCGGCGACCGAAGCCGGAAAATGGAGCATGGTGCGCATTCCGTTCTTCATTAAGGAGGATTGTCCGGCGGTCTTCTTCCGCTTCGAAAGCGCCTCGGCAGGTTACCGCATCGACGATCCCGCACTCGAAGAGGGCGACGGAACGGGCGAAACGATCACGTTCCTCGAAGATGTCGTCAACTACATCCGGACCGTGCTCTGGGAGGACGACTTCGCATGGGCCAATAACGCCGCCTACGTGAAGAGCGACGCCTGGACAGGTTCCGACGGCACGCGCATCGACAAATGGAGCAACTATCCCTCCTCGACCAACGGCTGGACGATCGAATCGGGCCGTGCAACCTCCTATCCGCGTTCGGCAGGCTCGGCCAGCGCAACCGGATTCCTCAAAAGCGGCTGGGCCGACGGCGGCGCGGGACTCTTCTCGCCCAAATTGGAAGCCATCGGCAGCGAGGCCAGGGACGTCACCGTCGAACTGACGCTGGCCAGCTGGACACTGAACAACAAGCCCGACAACGACCAGCTGTGCATCCGCGTCCTCGGGGGCGGCACGATCGGCAACGCATCGAGCACCGAGCAGGTCTTCAGCGTCGGCAGCTGGAACGAGTGGGCTGTCCACGAATTCGAAATCTTCGGAGCCACCGCGGCAACGCAAATCTATATCGGCTCGACGGCCGAGGCCAACAACCGCTGGTTCATCGACCGCTTCCGGCTGATCTACATCACCGAGAAACCCGGCGACTTCAAACCCGAACTCACGACCGACCCCGAGTCGCTCGAATTCGTCACCGCAGGCGAAGACAAACCGGTGAAGGTGACGGCCAACGCCGCCTGGAGCGTCCGCAGCGAGGCCGCATGGCTGTCGTTCGCACCCGAAGGCGGCGATGCGGGAACTTCGACGGTGACGATCACCGCCGGCCGCAACCAGACCGGAGCCGAACGCCCCGCGACGGTCGAGTTCCTCATCGACGGCGAAGTGATCGCAACGCTCGGCGTAAAGCAGAGCGGCGAGGAGATTCAGTACGCCCCGTCGCCCCTCAATCTCACGGAACTCGACGCGTCGGCCACCGTGCTGACGTTCGGTTGGGACGAACCAGCCGAAGCGACGCACAAATACCGGGTGGCGCTCTTCACCGACAAGGAGGGCGAGCCCGTCCAGCAGTTGCCCGAACTCAAGCTGGATGCGAAATTCCCCGCACTGATCTTCACCTTCGGCGGTCTCGAACCTTCAACGACCTACCAGCTGGCCGTCCGGACGATCAGCGCCACCGACGGCGTGGAGGATTCGCCCTACGTCTTCCTCGAGAGCCGCACGACCGCCGCGCAGACCGCCACGCCGGGTGCACTGGTCTCGATGCGCTTCGACCGGCTGAAATGGTGCGGCGACCACTTGCTCAAGGCATACGGCCTGCGTCCGTCGAGCGTCGGCGGCACCGTCGCTCCCGACGCTGCGGCGAATGCCCAGACCAACGCCAACACGGGCGGTTCGTCCGACGTCTTCAACACCCACAACGATGCCTTCCGGGCCGACCGGGAACTGAGCGACTGGTACGGACTTCGCGCCTACGAATATCCGGGTTACATCAAACTGGGTACCGCCTCGAAGGCCGGATTCCTCGTGACGCCGAAACTGAGCGGACTGAGCCAGCCCACGGATGTGCGCATCTCGTTCCGCCTCGGCAACTGGAACGAGCCCAATGCCGACGGCTCCGTCTTCACCGTTGACAAGGCGGTCATCCGGGTCGGCATCGTGCCGGAGAACGTCACCGACGCCAACCTCAAAAGCTATGCGGATGGCTATACGCTGACGACCAATATCCCCTTCACAGCCGACGAAGCACCCGTATCGGCAACTCCGCAGACGTGGACCGACGTATCGTTCGAGGTGCCTGCCGTGAAACCGACCGACCGCCTGATTATCTACGCCACGGTCGACGGCACGGAAAAAGGCGGCAAGGCCCGCTACGAGGTGGACGACATTGAAGTCGTCCCGGGCAGCGTAAAACCCGTTACGGTCGTCTTCGAGGATACGTTCGACTGGGTCACTCACAACAACGACTGGGTCAACAAACAGGATAACGGCGGCAAATGGACAATCGACAACCGCGTTTATGCAAAGGATCAATGTATCCAGTTCGGGACAACGAGCCATGAAGTAGGCATCACCTCGCGTACCCTGACGGAACTGGGCGCGACTCCGACCGACATCACCGTCGAAGCGCAGCTCACGGGCAACGCGGCCAACAAGCAGAGTGTCTATTTCCAACTCGTCGGAGCAGGTTCATTCTCGGCAACCGAAAGTGTTGCGGAGACCACAATCCAACTCGATGGCTTCATGCCGGATGTCAACAACGCATCGGGTAAAGATTTCGACGGCTGGGAGACCAAGACGCTGACGGTCTACGGTGCCGACCAGACCACGCAAATCCGCCTGGCCTGCGTGAAAGTCGGAGGCGTGACCCAGCAGTTCTGGCTCAACAGTTTCCGCGTAACCAAATAACGGAAACCTATCCACGGCAAAAGGCCCGCACGGTTTCCGTGCGGGCCTTTTCGGCAACTATCCGTCGGAGGGTCACTCCTCCCAGCCGTCATTCTGTCCCAGCGCGGGGTTGATGACACAAGCCGTCTTGGGAATGGGATGGAGGTACTTGCGGTCCGCCCACATACGGGTTTCGTTGTAAATCAGACAGTTATTTTTATCGAGCGTGTACTGGCCCTTGCTCAGGTCGATGTAGAATACGCCCTTTTCCGTACCGGGCTTGCCGTCCGTGACGCAGACGTCGTTGATACCGTCGCCGTTCAGGTCATAGGCCTTCTCTTTTTCGGGAATGTAAATCCCGGTCCACTCCTTCTCGAGCAGGCTGCCCAGTTTCCAGCGCATCAGGTCCTCGTAACGCAGGTTCTCGAGCAGCATCTCGATGGCCCGTTCGCGGCGAATCTCGAGAATCCACTTGTCGGTGGTCTGGTTGGCGTAATAGTCGATCAGATAGGGGTCTGCGGCCAGGGGAACCTTGCTGTTGACACCGGCCCGCTCGCGCAACAACTTGATCGTCTGGTTCCACTCCGTCTCCCCGAACTCTCCCAGCTCAGCCTTCGCCTCGGCATAGTTGAGCAGCACCTCGGCAAAACGGAACACCGGCAGCGAATTGGTGCTGTTGTTGGTCCCTTCGTAGCGGTCGTCGTCGAGCGTCCATTTGATGACCTGATAGCCCGTGAGCGTCAGCGAGAAATCGGGAGCTTTCTGAGTATCCACCCCGGCGACCTTCTTCGAATAGCCGGGCGTGATGACCGACTGCATCAGGCGGTAATCGCGGTTCTTGACCTCCTCGGTAAACTCCGTCTTCTCATAGTCGGCACGGTCGGTGAAGCGCGAGCCGTCGAGCATCAGGTAGGTGTTCACGAAAGCCTTCGAAAGCGACCAGCGTGCGCCGTAGGAACCCGACGTGAATTTCCAGGTCGCGGAGTGGAACCGGAGCAGGTCCTCGCTAAATTCGTTGGCAAGGATCACCTCCTGGTAATCGATCTCCTGACTGGTGAAGAGCTTACGGTACTGGGTCTTCAGGCTGGCCGGGCTGTGCACGAGCGAATAGGGACTTTCGTTCATCAGCGTCTCGCAGGCCGAAACTGCCTCCCGGAGCCATTTTTCGGCCGACGACTCCAGCCCCAGCTCCGTATGATACTTGCGGTAGGTTCCTTCATAGAGGCAGACACGGGCCTTGAAAGCCAGGGCCACCCAGCGGTTGATCTGCGAATTGTTCACATACGCCTTGTCCGACAGGCAATGGGTCGTGGCAAAATTCAGGTCCTCCAGAATCTTGTCCATGACGAACTCCCGGCTGTCGCGCCCCTTGTAGAGAGCCTCCTCGTCCTCGGGATCGATGGGTTTGTCGTACCAGGGCACCGGACCGAAGGTCTGCACCTTACTGTAATAGAGCCAGGCACGCCAGAAACGGCCCACCCCCTCGTAATGTTTCATCCTGGAGTCGTCACCCACGGCGGAAGCCGCCTCGTAGAGACGCGAAAGGAAATAGTTGACGTTGTAGATATTGGCCCAGTCGCTGGTCTCCCAGCCCGTCTGTTTCTCGGCGCTCCACGCCGTTTTGAGAAAATCCGAGGTGCTGTTGACAGCCATCAGGTCGGAATACTGGTCGCCGTAGGTCAGCGTCGTGTAACCGGGCATATTCTTTTGCAGCAGGCCGTTGACGTAGAGCACCACATCCTTCTCCGAACGGAAGAACGTATCGGCTCCCACCTGGGAGAAGGGTTCGCGTTCGAAAAAGTTGGTGCACGATGCGAATCCGAGCGTCAGCAGCGCCAGCAGCGATATGGTCTTATAGTTTTTCATGGTCGTATCCGATTTAGAAAGTGAGGTTGATTCCGAGAGTGAAGCTCCGCATCATGGGATAGCCGTAGCCGTCGCCCTCCTTGCCCGCGGACGACGAGAAGTCCTGGTCGCCGGAACCGATCACCTCCGGGTCGAAATTCTTGGCGTATTTCTTCAGCGGAGTGAAAGTCAGCAGGTTGTCGCCCGAGAAATAGACCTTGAGGGACTCCATGCCGATCTTCCGCGAAATCTTCTTCGGGAAGGTGTAGTCCACCGTCAGGTTCTTCAGGCGGATGTACGAGGCATCCTGGATGTAGCGGTCGTTCGACGTGGACATGATGCCCTTGGCCTTCTCGGCGATATAACCGCGCATGCGGGGCCAATAGGCTTTCGAATTCTGGTTCTCCTCCGTCCAGCGGTGGCTCTCGTCCTGCCACGGCAGCGCAAAGCCGTAAGAACGTCCGTACTGTCCCCAGAAATAGGAGGACTCCTTGGCCGGGAACCAGTCGCGCTGGCCGACACCCTGCCAGAACATGCTCAGGCCGATCCCGTTCCAGTTGAAACCGACATTGATACCGTAGCAGTAGCGCGGCGTCGTGTTGCCGATCTTGCGCAGGTCGCCGTGGTTGTAGATCGTGCCGTCGCCGTTGTTCACGGCGCCGGAATCGTCGAGGTCGGCGAATTTCAGGTCGCCGGCCTGGTAGATCTCGCTGTTGTTGTTGGTGAAGGTCGCTGTCTGCCGGGGGCCCCAGTCGGCCGCCTCGGCATCCGTGGCGAAAAGACCCAGCACGTGATAACCCCAAATCTCGCCGATGGTCATGCCTTCGTAGTAGTTGTTGTCGTAAAGCGTCGGAAGCAGCCCCTTCTTGCTGGTATACTTGGTGATCTTGCTCAGGTTGTCCCAGACGGAGACCTTGAGGTTGTAGTTGAAATCCTTGCCACCGGCTTTGAAACTGTCGCGCCAGCCGACGCTCAGTTCCCAGCCGTCGGTCCGCATGCTGGCATAGTTGCCGCGCGGAGCCGTATAACCGGCGACAGCGGGAATCTCCTTGCCCGGAGTGAACATATCGGTCGTCACACGGCGGTAGATGTCGGCCGTGAAGTTGAAACGCCCGTTGAACATATCCAGGTCGAGGCCCAGGTCATAGGTCGTCGCCGTCTCCCAGGTCAGGCTCTTGGGCTGCATGCCCGGAGCGGCCGTATAGGAGAAATACTGGCCGTCCATCAGCACCGAACTCTTGTTGATCGACATGATCGAGAGGTACTTGTAGGGGTCTACGGCACCGTTTCCGGCGCTACCGACCGAGAAGCGCAGCTTCAGGTTGTCGAGCCATGTGCGGGCGCCCTCCATGAAACCCTCCTCCGAGATGCGCCAGCCGGCCGAGGCCGAAGGGAAGAACCCCCACACCTGATTGCTCGGGAATTTCGACGAACCGTCGTAACGCCCGCTCACCTCGACGAGATATTTGCCCTTGTAACCATAGTTCACGCGGAAGAACGCACCGGCGAAACCCCATTCGTAGCTGCCGTTGTCCTTCAGGGTGATGTCCGTACCGTCCATCAGCGAGAAGTTGGGTTTCGAAGAGTCGAGCAGTCCCGTCCGGTAAGCGAGCGTCTTCATATACTGCTTCTCCTCGACGTTCCAGCCGGCAAGCATCGAAAGCGAGTGGTTGTCGCCCAACCGGGGCGAATAGGTCAGCGTGGCGTTGGTCGCGTAATAGTTCGTATTATAGGTGCGGTTCTCGTAATCGCTGTACTCCTCGCGGATGCCCGTCATGCCGGGACCGTTCGAATAGGAGTGCTGGTTGTTGACACGGTCCTGCTCGGAATGGTTGTAGAGATAGGTGAAATCGCCCTTGAACGTAAGCACGTCCTTGATGATGTCCACGGTCAGGGCCGTCGTGTTTTTCATGTCGAACTTGAAATTGTCCTGATAGGTGTCGCCCTCCACGAAACCGGCCCAGCCGATATAGGCCGCCGTGTTGGTCCACGTTCCGTCGGGATTCTTGACCAGGGTCACCGGGTAACCCTGATGCTCGAGCATCCGGTTGATCGTGAGCAGGCGGTTCTCGAACGTGGCGCTCACGCGCGGCTGACGGTTGGTGCGGCGGACGAAATCGGTGCTGTTTTCGATACGCATCCATTTGAACAGCTTCAGGCTGCCCTTCGCACGCACGTTATACTGCTTGAATTTGCCGTCGCCGGCGTTATAAATATCTTTCTGTTCGAAGAAACGGCCCGACAAATAGTAATTCGCCACGTCGGTGCCGCCCGAAACGCTCAGGTTGTGCTGGTGGCCGGTGGTGTAGTCGCGGTAAACGACCTTGTGCCAGTCGGTATTGCCGAAGTATTCATACTCCCCGTCGGAATTCACGCGCCATTTCTCGAACGAAGGATCGGCATCGCGCCGCGCCAGCTCGGCGGCCCACGCCGCGTTGTAGGGGAAAATGTTGTTGATCGAGGAGGGTTCCTTCCCGAAATAACCGACATAGGACTCCATGTAGGAGTTGAACCATCGCAGACCGTTGGTCTCGGTCTGGGGTTCGACCGTCCGGTTCAGGATCGAGAACGAACCGTTGTAATTGATATGCACCTTGCCTTTCACGGGATCTTTCGTGGTCACGAGCACCACGCCGAAGGCACCGCGGGCTCCGTACACCGCCGTGGAAGAGGCGTCTTTCAGGACCGAAATGCTTTTGATATCGTCGGGATTCACGGCTGTCAGGTCCCCTTCCACACCGTCCACCAGCACCAGTGCGCTGCCTCCGGCACCGATGCTGCTCACTGCGCCGCGGATTTTTATGTCCGCGCCGCGGGAAGCCTTACCGTCATTCATGGTGATATTCAGACCGGCAACCTGTCCCTGCAGCGACCGCACGGGGCTGGGGTTGGCACGTTGTTCGAAGATTTTGCCCGAGACCTGCTCCACGGCACCCACCACGTCGCGTTTCTTCTGCGTACCGTAACCGACCACCACGACCTCCTCCAACTGGTTGGCCGCCTCTTTCAGCGTCACATCGAGCGTCGTCTGGTTCCCGATACGGAATTTCTGCGGCACATAGCCGATAAACTGGACAAGAAGCGTCTCGCCGCTGTTTACGGCGATCGTGAAAGCTCCGTTCACATCGGTGGTGACTCCGCGCGGAGTCCCCTCGACGACGACCGTCGCCCCGAGAACGGGTTCGCCCGACTCACTGCGCACCACGCCCTTCAGATCATAGGTCCGGGCCAGCGCAGAGAACGAGAACGAGACACACAACAGGAGCAGAAAGAGCCTCCCGCAACCGGCCAGACGCCCGACCGGCTTGTTTTCATAGGAACATTGTTTCATCTCAAAAAGGTTTGTGTTTGTTGGTTGTAATTTTCCCCCGGGCGTCCGTCGGTTTCGAAACGGGTCCGGTCCGGAAGGAAATGCGCAAGTTTCCCAAAACAAACAGCGACAAACCTCAGCTTACATGCTCCGATACATTAATATATAATAAAGTTCATAAAAATGCCGCTTTTCTCTTTTGCAAATATAGATATTAATTCTTAAAAACAAACTTTTTGCTTTCTTTTTTAATCAGAATTTCACATAAAGGAAATAAAAAGTGCATTAAAATAAAAAATAAGACCCCGAAAGTTTGCATATACAAAAAGAATGGCTACCTTTGTTGTGCAAGTTTTACCCATCCGACAAACCAGCGACACCCGCAACCGAATACGGCCTTGCGGCATGCCGGCCTGTTCCCGACCTTAAAACTTTGAAAACATGAAACTTGCGTCTATTCTGTTCGCGCCCTTAGTCGCGGCAGCGCTCTTAGCCCCCGGCTGTTCCGACGATCCGGACGTCTCCGTGACCCGGGATACGGACGAACTCAATTTCGCTTACAGCGTTTCAACCCAATCGTTCACCGTCCGCACCGACGGCAGCTGGAATCTCTCCACCGAAGACGACTGGATCCATACGGACCCCGCACAAGGGGTCGGCAACGGGCACAATTACCAATATATAAATGTCACCGTCGACCGCAACACGGGTGAAAAGCGGTCGGGCGAGATCACGATCCACGCCGCCGGCCGCGACCTGAAGGTCTACATCCATCAGGACGACGGCATCTTCGCCATGAAGCAGGCCTATGTGCTGGGTACGCTGCTCGAAGGCGAGCAGATATCCGGCATCTACGTCGCCATTCCCTACGAAAAGGCGTTGGGTACCGAGCTGATGGATGTCGAGGTGGAACTCGACGGCGAAGGCGCCCCCGGCATCAAATGCGAACCCGTCGCGGGCGAAAAGCTTCAGGAGGGCGACGGCGAAGTGCTCGTGGCTCTGAGCGGCACGCCGCGCTCGATGGGCGACATCGACATCAGCGTGACCATCCGCCTCTCCACCCAGGAGACGCCGGTGGTTCAGGAGACCCGGAGCTTCGTCTCGTCGGAGAACATCATCTACGAGATGACCTTCGACAAACTGATCTGGGGCGGCGACTATGTGGCCAACAAGACCGGCATGTATCCCGGCCACCAAAACCTCACCGTCACCCCCGACACGCCGGCAACGACCGTCGCAACGGCGGGTCAGGACGGCAGCGGCGACTTTTTCAACGCCGGGATGAACCCCGCGTTCACCGCCGACCGCGGGCTTGCCGAATGGGCCGGATCGAAAGTCTACGAACACCCGGGCTATCCCAAAATGGGTACGGGGTCGGCATTGGGCTGGATCATGTCCCCGGCCCTGAATTTCCAGGCCCTCGGACTGACCGAGCCGCAGAATATCTTCGTCCAGTTCGACTACTGCCGCTGGGACGGCGAGCAGGACGACATCGTCGTCACGGCCGAAAACGCCGGTTCGATGCCCGAGACCCAGCTGGTGAAGGACCATCCCAAGCGCACGTGGCAGAGCATCGTGTTCAAGGTGACGGATGCAACCAGCGAGACGCGTATCAAGATCAGCGGCACCAAGGCCGGCAGCAACCGCTTCTTCATCGACAATTTCCGGGTCTATGTCTCACAAGCGGTACCCGTAGAGGTCACCTCCAAACTCGAGACCCCGACGAACCTGAGCTGCACCGAACAAACGCCCTCGTCGCTCAGCTTCACCTGGAAACGGGACTACGACGCATCGTCGTACACCGCCGAGCTCTATCGGGCCGACAATGAATCCGTCGCCGTGAAGAGCGAAGTCGTTTCGGGCAACCAATGCACGTTCGACGAGCTCGACCCGAGCGCCGATTACAAATTCCGCGTGATGGCCAACTGCCAGCCCAAGCCGGAATTCAATTCCGACTACTCGGCCTTCCTCGCCTGCCGCACGCTCGATCCGGTCGCCATTCCTGCGCCGCAGGTATCGCTTTACGAGGCTTCGCGCGGTTTCCTGGTATTCGAATGGCCCCGCGACGACACCTACCCGCGCAAATTCATCCTCGAACTGGCCGAAACAGCCTCGGGCGACGCCATCCGCACCGTCGAGTGCAAGGAACCTGTCAAAGGACAAGGCTTTTATGCCAACTACCCCTACAACCGCTTCGTCTTCGGTAACTTGCAGGCAGACAAGACCTACTACTGCCGGGTGAAAATCCTCGGCGAAGGAGTCTATACCGATTCCGCATTCGGCATCGGCGAAGGCAAGACCTCCCCGATGCCCGCGCCGGGCAGCGAGGTCCTGCTCTACAAGGATTTCGACGATTTCTGGTGGGGCGGTTACTCCATTGCCGCCGCATTCGGCATCTGTCCCTCCTCGGCAGCCCAGAAACTCCCCACTACGATGAACATCGCCGGCAGCGTCTTCGCCGATGACGACACGACAGTCGTCGGAGAGCCGTCGAAGAATGCCGACGACACCTTTGCCACCGTCGGCAAGAACAATGCGGACTACCTCGCAGCCCGCTGGGGCGACGGCGACTGGGACACGGCCAACAGCAAGAAAATCTACGAAGTCTGCGGCCACCTCAAGTTCGGAACCGGATCGGCCGCCGGAAGTCTCGTACTCCCGCACCTGACCAAACTCGGAGCCGCAACGGCGGATGTCGTACTGACGTTCCGGGCCTGTCCCTATACCGAACCCAAGGCCGTGAACGGCGTCTACACGATCTACGGCAACCAGGACCGCAAGGACTTTACGGTCAGCATCGCGGGGGGGGGGTACGTTCGAGGACGGAACGACGAAAATCACCCTCACCAACGAAGATTCGGGGCGCGACAACAACGGACGCTTCGCCTGGACCGACCACACGGTAACCGTCAAGAACGTCACCGCCGAAAGCCGGATCACGATCGCCACGATCGAGAAGCGCATGTGGCTGGACGAAATAAAAGTAGTAAAGAAATAAGCAACCGACCATGAACACAAAACAAACATACGGCAAATCGAGAATCCGGCCCCTGCTGTCGGGCCTGCTCCTCCTGGCGGCGACCGCCGCATTTTCCTCCTGTTCCGACGACGGAGAGGAGAACGACGTGCTGAGCATTCTCTTCGAGAAATCGTCGGTCAGCGTCAGCGTCAGCGGCTCGGAGCAACTCCGCATCAAGGTCATCACCCCGGGAAGAGGGGTTTCCCAGACCGACTGGTACGACCAGGCGGCGAACCCGCTGGGCATAGTCTGGAACTCGGGCAATGAAAACGCGGTCCGTGTCGACGCCCAAGGCGTCGTCACCGGAATCGGAACCGGCAACGCGCCGGTGACGGTAACAGCCCCCAACGGCGTATACGCCCGGACATCGGTCTCGGTATCCAACGACGCCATCTTCGAAAAAGTGGCGGCCGGACTGACCGAAGAGATCGTTTACAGCAAGGGTATACAGCTCGAGCGCAACGCCGTGATGCAGTGTTTCGACGTGGATTCGAAAGGAGAACTCTACTACGTGCAGATCGCCGGTTCGGATGCGCACAAGCTCCATGTACTCCGGGGCGGGGCGAATCAGTCGCCCGCAGATTTCATGACCCTGCGCTGGTTCGGCCACGGCACCAACATGGCCGTCGAGGAGCAGGGCGCTGACCGCTATATCTGGATCAACAGCAACGCCAACAAACTCGACGACAACAGCTACAGCCAGAGCCAGACCGTCTCGCGCATCAAGTACGAAGCGGGCAAGACGCTCGACAAATACAGCGGCGAAACGTTCTACCTTCCGGGCAAACGCAACGTGCACCCGGCCGTCGATGCCGCCAGCGACCTGCTGGCCATCACGGCCTCGACGACCGGCGTCCGCGACTTTTATGTTTACAAACTGAGCGAAGCCCTGGCGCTCCCCGTCTCCGACGTTTCGCTGACGGTGACCTGGGGCGGCGAGGACGGCACGCAGAAAACGACGGAAACGCGCGTCGTACAGGTCCGCAAACTGGACCAGCTCACCCCCGTCGGCCAATTCTCCGTCAACACCGGGAAAACGGCCGCCGACCTGGGATACTACGATTTCCAGGGATTCGACTGCACGAACGGCATCATCTATTTCTACGAGGGTACCGGCAACAACAACGACGGCAAAACGGCCTCGGTCGCCTATGTCACGCTGCTCGACCTGAAGGGTGCGCAGGTCTATCCCCGCACGAAGGTCGGGGCCATAGCCGACATGCAGGCGCTCACGACAGCCGGCATCACATCCACGGGCTATATGGAGGCCGAGGGCATCAAGATGAAGAACGGCTCGCTGTGGCTGGGCTTTGCCTCGAAGTCGACCGACGACATCCGCCGCGCCAACGTATTCCGTTATTAAACAAGATCGGTTTTTGGTTCGACAGTCCGCACGCAATGCGTGCGGACTGTTTTCGACTCGCTAAAAGAGAAAGGCAGCCCATCATGGGCTGCCTTTCTCTTTTGAAGCTGTATTTCTATTATAAGGTCAATCCTCCAGAGAGGTCGTTTCAAGAGGCGTATCGCGAATACAGCGGATGCTGTACGCATTGGTACGCTGGTAAGGATTCACGATCACCTGTCCGCTCATGAAAAGCAAGCGGTTCGCATTATTGTAGTTATCGCCTTTTTTCGCAGCAGAGGAGTTCGTCCAATAAACACCGCGCAAATTTCCGTTTTCCGTATTTGCGGACGATGACGAGTAAAGCATATCACCGGATGAAGGCAAATGCAGGTCTGATTCTGCGAATACAGTATTCGGGTCATTGATCGAATATTTAGTATTATAGGTCAACTTCGTATTCAGGATCGCTCCCGCCATGGACAAGAATTCGTTGACAGTCGGCACCCGGTAACCGTCCGGACAAGGATTGTTCATGTTCGTTTCATCGGCCATAGGCGCATGCCATTCATAATCGGTATATTTTCCGCCCCAGAGCCCCGTTTCCTGCGTCGAAGACTGTGAAGCCCAGTCATTGGGTTCTGCATTCGTCGGAATAAATTTGTTATGCCCAGCATTCGCCCGGTCGGGAACACGCTCATTAATCGGAGTGATACCATTCACCAAGGCCCCTACAGCAGCATCAGACCATGAGGTCTTTTCATGCCCGTCGGCCTTGCGCGACCACTGGAACAGCGAACCGTAAGCCTCGTAATCGCCTTTCGATTCGGCGACCTTCTTCGCTCCCAGATTGCGGTCGAGCCAAGTCTGCGTCGCTTTCGTTCCGTCGGGAAGCGTCACTTCGATATTTACGGGGAAGTAGATCAGTTTATAATACGCATCCGGACCGTCATAGTTGCGGTCCTTAACTCCGGATACCGTCACCTTACACTCGGCTTGCTGCTTGCTGCCGTCGTTGGCCTTGGCCGTAATGACGGCGCGTCCGTGTCCGACAGGCGTAACGACACCCTCCTGCGATACGCGGGCCACCCCTTCGTCGGACGAAATCCACTCCAATGTGGGGATCGACGGATTTTCGGGCATAACGGTCGCAGTCAGGGTGATCGGACCGTCGGTCACAAGGAAATCGTGAGAGATCGAGCTGAGCGTAATCGAAGTAATCGGCACATCGGCGATGAACGGCGTAACCGTCACCTCCACCTCCGCCGTACGGCGCATGTCGCTGGTCTGGATGCCGATGGTGGTCACACCTTCGGCCTTAGCCGTGATGACACCTTCGGAACTGACCGTCGCAACGTCGGGATTGGTGTTGTACCAGGTGATTTTCTTGTTGCCGCAGTCTTCGGGAGTGAAGATAATCTGCAAGCTGTACGTTTTGGTTTCGGGAAGGCTGAGCGTCGGAACGTCGAAACTTACACTCTCCACATGCACGAAATGCGGAGGCGTATCCTCCTTCTCCATACAAGACGAGAGCGACAAGACCGCCGTCAATGCCGTGAATAGACAGAAAAATCTTTTCATATCGGTTGGTTTAGGTTAATATTCCGATCGGAAGGCCCCGCAAGAGCCTTGCAGAAACAAATATATTCGGAATAAACCTTTTTCGGGGGCCGGCGGCGGCAATAAATCAGCGGGAACGGTTTCGGGAACGGTTTAATCTTTCGGAATCGTTCCCGAAAAGGAGCATTACGGAGGTGGGAGGAAAGAACGGAACTACTCGCCGTCGAGCATCTTGGGATCGCTCGAACCCCGAACGTTGAGCAGTCCTTCGAGCACGACAGTTCGATTTTCCGACGCAGGGTCCTGGATCTTTTCCAGCAGGAGCCGCGCTGCGGTCTCCCCCATCTTATCCAACGGCTGCGCCACGGAGCTCAGCATGGGTTCGGTGACCAACGCCGACTGCGATTCGGTGAACCCCATCACCGAAACCTCCTGCGGAATGTGGAATCCCTTGCGTTTGAGTGCCTTCATAGCCCCGATAGCCAACTGGTCGTTGAATCCGAACAAGGCGTCGGGCACCATTCCCTGCACGATACAGCGGTTCATCATCCGGAGGCCCTCTTCACGGGTAATGGATTCGCAACGAATGACCAGCGACGAATCGACCGGAAGACCATGTTTGCGCAGAGCATCGGCATAACCCCGGTAACGCAGTCCCGAGAGGTCGATCTCCGAAGGACCCTGAAAATGCATGATGCGCGGCATCGGCTGGCCCATCTCGCGGCGGATGTTTATCAGGTGCTCCACGGCAAAGAACGCCCACTTATAATCGTCGATGACAACGCGGCTGGCAGCGACGTCCGAGGCCGCGCGGTTGAAAAACACCAGCGGAATGCCGCTGCCGATCAATTCCTTATAATAATCGGTATTGCGTCCTTTCTCGGTAACCGAGATCAGGATACCCTCGACCATGCTCTCCTCCAGCAGTTGCAGGTTGCGCCGTTCGGCCTCGGCGGATTCGTTGCACTGGGTGATGAGCACGTGAAAACCTTCACGTTCGAAAACCTGCTGTATCTGAATGATGATCCGGGCAAAAAACGAGTTGATAAACTCCGGAACTACGACTCCGATAATCTTCGTGCGCCGTTTTATTAGGTTCTGGGCGAACGGATTGGGCCGGTAGTGCATCTTCTCCGCCATCTCCATCACCGCCTTCTTAGTTTCGGGCTTGACATCGAAACGGTCGGCAAGCGCACGCGACACGGTGGACTTGGAAATTCCGAGCGCCCGGGCGATGTCTTTTATCGTGGTATTTTGTGCCATGGATACGAAAAAATTTGAAGCAAGATACACAGTTTATATCAAAAATCAAATTCCATGCCCGGTAATTCCGTATTTCCACGAACCGCAAAAGATGAACCGGAACGCCTATGGGAGCGGTTGCATAAAATGGGAGCGTTCCCGAAAACGTTCCCGACGATTTTATGAACCCCGACTGGGGCGGAAACGGTCCGAATGGGATATATTTGTTCTGGGCTAACCCGAAAACGACCTAAATGAGAACCGATCCATGGGTACTTTAGACTATGTAACCATTTTGCTGTTTGCCGCGGGCGTGATGCTCGCCGGCGTCTCCTTTTCCTCTACGGGCAAAAATATGAAGAGTTTCTTCGCGGGGGGGGGTAACGTTCCCTGGTGGATCAGCGGCCTTTCGCTGTTCATGGGATTCTTCTCGGCCGGCACATTCGTCGTGTGGGGCTCGATCGCCTACTCCCACGGATGGGTGTCGGTGACCATCCAGCTCACGATGGCCGCCGCGGGCCTCGCCGTCGGATTCTTCATCGCCCCGCGCTGGAACCGCACGGGCTGCCTCACGGCTGCCGAATACATCACCCGCCGCTTCGGCGTATCGACGCAGAAGATGTACACTTATCTGTTCCTCTTCATCTCGCTCTTCACCACCGGAGCCTTTCTCTACCCCATCGCCAAGATCATCGAGGTCACGGCCGACATTCCGCTCAACACGAGTATCCTGCTGCTGGGGGCTTTCAGCATCCTCTATGTCACGATCGGCGGCCTGCGCGCCGTCGTGGTGACCGACGTGTTGCAGTTCCTCATCCTGTTCGCCGCCGTCATCATCGTCATTCCGCTGTCGCTGATGAAGGTCGGCGGAACCGAGGCTTTCCTCGCAAAGGTCCCGGAGGGATTTTTCCAGACCGTATCGGGCGACTATACCTGGGTGTTCATCATCGCCTTCATGTTCTACAACCTCTTTTTCCTGGGCGGCAACTGGGCCTATGTACAGCGCTACACCAGCGTCAGCACACCCCGCAACGCCCGCAAGGTGGGATGGCTGTTCGGCATCCTCTACCTCGTCAGCCCCATCCTCTGGATGCTGCCGCCGATGATCTACCGCGTCTACAACCCCGGCCTCGAAGGGCTGGAAGCCGAGAATGCCTATCTGCTGATGTGCAAGGAGGCGATGCCCCCGGGTCTGCTGGGCCTGATGCTCGGCGGCATGATCTTCGCCACGGCCAGTTCGCTTAACGCCACGCTCAACATCTCGGCAGGCGTCTTCACCAATGACATTTTCAAACGCCTCTCCCCCTCCACTTCGGAGAAAGGGCTGATGCGGATCGCACGCTGGTCCACCATCGGTTTCGGCGTGCTGGCTATCGTCGTGGCGCTGCTGATCCCCCTGATGGGCGGTATCGTGAACGTCGTCATCAGCGTCGCGGCCCTCACGGGCGTACCGCTCTACCTGCCGCTTATTTGGTCGCTCTTCTCGCGCAACCTCAACGGGCGGGTCATCCTCACGACGACCGTCGCGAGCCTTGCGATCAACGCGCTGTTCAAATTTGTTACGCCGCTCATGGATTTCTCGCTCGACCGCGCCGAAGAGATGCTCGTGGGCGTACTGGTTCCGGCTCTGCTGCTGACAGGCTACGAAATCTACCACCGCATACGCCGTCCCGGCGAGCAGGTTCCGATGATCGAAAAAGCCCCTGCCGCCGTCGAAGAAGAGGGTGCTGCCAACAACCGTTTCAGTGTGATGGTCATCGGTATCGGCGCCATCCTCGCAGGATTGTTCATCGCCGTACTGGGAGCATTGGCCAACGAGCACAAGATGATCCCGCTGGGCATGGGACTGCTGTTGCTGGCAATCGGTATCACAGCTTATTCATACAGCAAAAAGAAATCCTGATCCAACTATGCTTACCTGCAATTTCGAAAAACAAAGGGCTTTTCGCCACATCTCGCTCCGGGCCGACTACGTAATCGCCGGAGGGGGCATGACGGGCGTATGCAGCGCCATCACCGCAGCGAGGGCCGGCGTCAAGGTCATCCTGGTCCAGGACCGACCCGTGCTCGGGGGCAACGCCTCGAGCGAGGTGCGCCTGTGGGTACTGGGTGCCACCTCCCATATGGGCAACAACAACCGCTGGTCGCGCGAAGGCGGCGTACTGGACGAAATCCTCGTCGAGAACACTTTCCGCAACAAGGAGGGCAACCCCGTGCTGTTCGACATGGTACTGATGGACAAAGTGCTCGCCGAACCCAACATTACGCTGCTGCTCAATACGGTGGTCTACAAAGTCGAGAAGAACGACAACCGCACGATCAGCCGTCTCACAGCCATCAATCCCCAGAACGGCACGGAATACACGCTCGAAGGAGATCTGTTCGCCGACTGTACGGGCGACGGCACGCTGGGCTACCTCGCCGGGGCATCGTTCCGCATGGGCGCCGAGGAGAAAGAGGAGTACGGCGAAGGATTCGCCCCCGACAAACAGGAATACGGCGAATTGTTGGGACACAGCATCCTTTTCTACATGAAGGACACAGGCCGCCCGGTGAAATACACGGCGCCGAATTTCGCCATCAAGGATGCGGAGCGCCACATCCCCAAATTACAGAATCCCAACTATTTCAACCCGGCCCAGCACGGCTGCAAATACTGGTGGCTGGAATACGGCGGCCGTCTGGACACGGTGACCGACACCGAGCAGATCAAATTCGAACTCTGGCGCGTGGTTTACGGCGTCTGGGACTACATCAAGAACTCCGGCAAGTTCCCGCAGGCTGAAAACCTCACGCTGGAGTGGGCGGGACTCTTCCCCGGCAAACGTGAAAGCCGCCGCTTCACGGGACTCTACACCATCACCCAGCAGGACATCATCGAACAGCACACCCACTACGACGCCGTGGCTTACGGCGGCTTGTCCATCGACCTGCACCCGTCGGACGGGGTATTCAGCCCCAGAAACGGCTGCAACCAATGGCACAGCAAGGGCGTCTACCAGATACCCTACCGCTGTTACGTGACCCCCGACCTGGACAACCTCTTCGTCGGAGGCCGCATCATGTCGTCGAGCCACGTGGCCAACGGTTCGACCCGTGTCATGTGTACGGCGGCACTCGGCGGACAGGCTATCGGCATGGCCGCAGCGCTCTGCCTCGAAGAAGGTTGCAAACCTGCCGATTATGCAGCCCCCGAAAAGATCATACGCCTGCAATCCGAACTCGTCAAACTGGGACAGTTCATCCCCGGGCTCGACATCTCCGACGGTCGAAACCTGCTGGACAAGGCTTCGCTGCGCGTGTCGAGCGAACTTCAGTTGGACGAACTGCCGCATGACGGCACGTGGTTCCGGCTCGAATACCCGGCCGCGCAATTGCTGCCCGTCAACGGACGCATGCCCCGCATCGATACCGTCGTCGAAGCCGAGGAGGCCACCGATCTCCGCGTCGAACTGCGCAGCTCCCTGCGCCGGGAAAACTACACCCCCGACCGTACCGACGCCGTCGAGGTCGTGCAACTCGTCCAAGGAGAAAACCGCATCGCGCTGGACTTCGGCATCGAATACGATACGCCTCGCTATGTCTTCGTCTGCTTCATGACCAACGACAAGGTGCGCCTGCCGCAAAGCGGACGCCTCGTGACGGGCCTCACGTCGGTCTTCAACCATATCAACCCCGCTGTCTCGAACTTCGGCCGCCAGACGCCTCCCGAAGGCATCGGCGTCGACGCGTTCGAGTTCTGGTGCCCGAAGCGCCGCCCCGAGGGGAAGAATTTCGCCCTGCGTTTCACCCCGGGTCTCGCCGCCTTCGGCGCGGAGCAGTTGCGGAACAGTTATTTCCGCCCCTACCTCGCTCCCAACGGCTGGGCCGCCGCTGTCAACGACACCGCACCCGAGCTGGAAATCGCCTGGGACGAGCCCCGGACTTTCTCGCAGGTCCGGCTCTTCTTCGACACCGACGCCGATCACGCGATGGAGAACGTGCAGATGGGACACTACGACTCCGTAATGCCCTGTTGCATCCGCGACTACATTCTTTCGGACGACGCGGGACGCGAACTGGTGCGCGTCGAAGGCAACCACCAGACCGTCAACACGCTGACATTCCCGGAGCCGGTAACGGCACAGGAAATCCACCTACGCCTCATGCGTCCGGAAGGCGACGTCTGCCCGGCACTGATGGGCATTGTCATCGAATCGAAAACAACGAAATAAACCAACCAACTTCAGAACCTATGAAAAAAATCTACATGACCCTGGTGATGCTTTTCGCGATCGCGGCATCCATGGCACAGCCCAGGGAGATCAAGGGTGTAGTGCACGACGAGAACGACAAACCCATGTCGGGCGTCACCGTGTACGTGCAGGAAACGGGTGCTGGAACGATCACCGGCAGCAAAGGCACGTATTCGATCAAGATTCCGGGTCCCAAGAGCGAAATCACCTTCTCGTTCATGGGCTACAAGACACTCAAACTGAAAGCCGACGACCCCAAGGCCAAGTTCGACATTATCAAACTGCTGCCCGACCAACAGATGCTCGACGCCGTCGAAGTCGTACAGGTGGGTTACGGCACGCAAAAGAAAGTCAATCTGCTGGGATCGGCAGAGAACGTGTCGGTCAAGGACCTCGAAAACCGCCCCATCACCCAGGCCTCGATGGCCCTGCAAGGAACAATCTCGGGTATCGACGTGGTCCAGAACTCGGGACAGCCGGGCCAGGACCAGGGTTCGATCCGCATCCGCGGCGTGTCGTCCATCGCCAACAACAACGAGCCGCTGGTGCTGATCGACGGTGTCGAGGGCGACATCAACCAGATCAACCCCAAGGACATCGAATCGATGTCGGTGCTGAAGGACGCCTCGTCGGCGGCCATCTACGGTAACCGCGCGGCTGCCGGCGTCGTGCTCATCACGACCAAGTCGGGCGAAGGCTCGGGCGAACTCAAAGTGAGCTACAACGGCAGTTTCTCGCTGCAGGAGACCACGGCGCTGCCCAAGCCGGTGAAAGTCCTCGAATGGCTCGACCTGAAAGAGGAGATGTTCCTCTACAACGGCGAGATCAAAAGTTACGACAGTGACCGCGAAAAATATATCTCGGGCGAGAAGGTGTCCGTGAACTATTACCTCCGCCATTTCCGCATCGCCCCGATGCACGACCACTACCTGAGTATGTCGATGGGCGGCAAGAACTACAACGGCAGCGTCTCGCTGGGCTACGGCAATCAGGACGGCGTGCTGAAGGGTACCGACAACGAAAAGATCTCGTTCCGCTCGAACCTCAGCATGTACTCCACCAACCGCAAGTTCTTCACGACGCTCAACCTCTCGGGCTACCGCAAGGACATGACCTCGACGGCCATGGGCACCAACCAGACCATCCAGGACATCCACCGCGCAGGCCCCACCAGCATCTTCAAGGCCTACAACGGCCTCTACGGCTTCTACGGACGCCACATGGGACAGCTCGAAGCCGGAGGCCGCACGAAGAACGTCTCCAACCAACTGACAGCAAAGATCAGCGCCGGGGTCGAACCGGTCAAAGGATTGAAAATACAAGGTTCGTTCGCCACGGTCTACTTCAATTCGCGCAACGACCAGTTCGTTGCCCCGATCTACACCGTGGGCGACCTCTACGGCGACGTGCAGAACAAAGCGGCCAGCTTCATCGAGATCAAAAACTCGACGACCCTCTCGACGACCACCGAACTTACGGCCAACTACAAGAAACGCATCGACCGTCATGACTTTTCGGTACTCGTCGGCGCTTCACAGTACTGGTGGCGCAACGAATGGGAGATGGCGCGCCGTGACAACATGTCCTCATTCACCCCGTCGCTGAACATGGGCGACCCCGCCACACAAGTCAACGACAATGCCATCAACGAACGTGCGACCCGTTCGCTATTCGGCCGTGTGAACTACTCCTACGACGACCGCTATCTTTTCGAGGTCAACGTCCGCTACGACGGTTCGTCGCGTTTCTACAACAAGAAATGGGGGCTTTTCCCGTCGGTGGCCGCCGGATGGCGCATCTCCCAGGAGAGCTTCTTCAAGAACTCCGGTGTGACCGAGTATATCAACAACCTCAAGCTGCGCGTATCGTGGGGACACCTCGGCAACGAGTATATCTCCTCGAATTACACGGGTTACCCGACCCTTTCGACCGACAGCTACTACGACTTCAACGGTACGCAGGTGGCCGGAGCGGCCATCACCGAACTTTCGAACAAAGACACTTCGTGGGAGACTTCCGAGCAGACCAACATCGGTCTCGACATCGGCATCTGGAACCGCTTCTCGCTGACGGCCGACATTTTCTACAAGAAGACCACCGATATTCTGATGAAGCTGCCCATCCCGCCCTCGCTGATCGGCAACGTGAACGGCGGCCCCTACCAGAACGCCGGCAGCATGGAGAACAAGGGCCTCGAACTGACACTCAACTACCGTCAAACCTACCGCAACAAGATGTACGTCGACGCCACGTTCACGACCACCTTCCTGCGCAACAAGATCCTCGACCTGAAGGGTGTCAGCCCCGTGATCCATGCCTCGCTGCCCATCGTCCAGATGGAGGGGCACCCCGTGGGAGCCTACTACGGCTACCGGATGGCCGGTGTCTACCAGTTCGACGACTTCACGTGGCAGAACGACAGCGACCCCTCGGTGCCCCTGCAGGACCGTGTCTACAAGCTCAAAGAAGGACGGCCCGTGCCGAGCGAGGGCAGCCCGCGTCCCGGTGACCTGAAATTCGCCGACCTCTCCGGCCCGGACGGCAAGCCCGACGGCAAGATCGACCTCGACTACGACCGGACCATCATCGGCGACCCGTTCCCCGACGTTTCGATGTCGCTGAACCTCAACTGGGGCTGGAAGGGTATCGACTTCAATATGTTCTGGCAGACGGTGCTGGGCCGCGACATGTACAACCAGGGTCCGATGGTCGTGCCGTTCTACAACGACAACGGCAACGTCTGGAAAGACATGGTCGACAAGCGCTGGACGGCCGACAACCCGACCAACCGCCACCCGCGCATGAACTACGATTCGAAGACGGCCAACACCCGTTCGAGCTACTATATCTACGACGCCTCGTTCCTGCGCCTGAAAAATATCGAACTGGGTTACACGCTCCCCGTACGCTGGACGGCCAAACTGCACATGTCGAAAGTGCGCATCTATGCCGGCATCCAGAACGCCTGGACGCTCACGAATTTCCCGGGATGGGACCCCGAGCGCCCCTCGACCAACATCGCGTCGGAGGTCTATCCCCAGATACGCATCTACAACTTCGGCCTCAACATTGGTTTCTAACCCTAAACACGGACAAAGATGAAAACTTATCATAAAATAGTCGCATTCGTCGGTTCGGCGCTCATGCTGGGTTCCTGCGCGGATTACCTGATACGCGAGCCGCAGGACGCACTCGACCCCGCCACCTTCTTCTCTTCGCAGGAGAACGCCGTCATCGCCGTCAACGGCATCTACAACGCCGCCCTCGAACCGGTGAAGGGCCGCACCTACGCCATCGACTTCGACTGCATGTCGGACAACATGTACAACTACTCGCGCAACCAGAACACGCAGGAGTTCGGACAGGGCACCCACGGCTCGTCGAGCGTCTATGCGCTGAATTTCTGGAGCCGCGGCTACCGCGGGATCTCGCGTGCCAACACCCTGCTGGCCTGGCTCGACCACTGTTACGAAATAACCGTCCCGGCCACCAACATCAAGGACCGGCTCCGCAGCGAGGCGCTCTTCCTGCGCGCGTATTTCTACTCGGAGCTCATCGACTTCTTCGGAGACGTGCCGATGTACCTCGAACAGGTCGACCTGGCCGACAGCAAACCCCGCACCCCCAAGGCGCAGATCGTGGAACAGATCCTCGGCGATCTGGAAGAAGCGGCCGGATACCTGCCCGTAACTTATGCCGCCGAGGATACCGGGCGCGCCACACGCGGCGCCGCACTGACCCTCAAAGGCAAGATCGAGCTCTACAACGGAATGTACGCCCAGGCAGCCGAGACTCTCAAAGAGGTGATCGACCTCAAAGACGAGAACGGTGCACTCCGTTACGACCTCTATCCCCTCTACCGGGAGCTGTTTCTGCCCCAGAACGAGAACAACTGCGAGGTGATCTTCGACATCCAGTACATGAAGAACGCCTATTCGCAGGGGCTTTCGCACCAGCTCTATACCTTTACCTACGAGTGGAACTCCTATTGCCCGACGGCATCACTCGCCGAATGCTATTACACCAAGAACGGCTATCCCGTAAGCTGGGACGCCGAAACGCAGCTCTACAAGAGCGCCGACCCGGCTTTCGATCCGACCTACCCCTACAAGGACCGTGACCCGCGTCTCGACCAGTCGATCATCATGCCGGGCACGGACAACGGCCGCGGCACGATCTTCCTCCCGAGCTCTTCGAACCACACGGGCATGAAGATCCGCAAGTGGAACGACTACACCGAGACCGAGAAGAACAACTCGGAACACAACATCATCCTGATCCGTTTCGCCGACGTGCTGCTGATGCGTGCCGAGGCGCTCGTGGAATCGGGAATGTTCGACGAGGCCGAAGTCCGCGGGCTGATCGACCGCGTACGTCAGCGTCCTTCGGTGATGATGCCGAAGGTCGAGGACGTCGAAGGCACGGAGCTCGATGCCAATGCGCTGCGGGCCATCATCCGCCACGAACGCCGCGTCGAGTTCGCGTTCGAAGGCACCCGCATTTCGGATATCCGCCGCTGGCGGATCGGTCCCGAAATGATGACCGACGCCTATGGCTACAGATACCAGGACGTGCGCCTCAACCCGCCGAAGTACATCCCCTACAAGGTTGACACGCGATCGTTCAATCCCAACCGGGATTACCTGTGGCCCATCCCGCAGAACGAGATCAACACCAATCCCTATATCAACGCCCCGGACCAGAACCCCGGCTACTAAACGCCGCCTCACCGAACGCGCAGACAAGCAGTCCCGACCCGGCTGCTTGTCTGCCATAAACCCGAACAGCCGCAACGATGAAAAAAGCGCTCTGCATACTCGCCCTCCTCGGCCCGCTGACCCTCTTCGGAAGCGGTCCGCGCATCGGCGATTCCCGGATCGGCATTTCGTGGCAGAAAAGCGGCGAAGGCTGGAAGCCCCGGAAAATGGAGCTCCGCGACGAAGGGCAGACGTTTGTCTGGGGCATTCCCGACGACGGATACACTGTGCTCTACACACCGGAAAGGCCGCCGACGGAAGGCGAGATCGTCGTCAACCGGGGCGGCGACACGCTGTGCTTCGACATCGACCGTTTCCACTGCATCGCCCCGAGCTACCGTAAAGCCACCTCCTCCGTACCGCTGAACCGTGCGGGCGAAGCCTTCCGGCTCGTGCCGCAGGAGATGCACCGAAGCGGCGATACCCTCCGTTTCGAAGCCACAGGTAAACCCGGACGACTCACGGCCGAATGGTGGGCCGACGCGGCCCATCCGGGCGACCTGTCCGTGCGGATGACCTTCACCGCAGCACGGGCAGGCTATTATTCCCTTTCAACGCCGGCCACGGCCACACTCCCCGAAGAACAGTTGGCGTGGGGATGCATCCCGGGATTCTTCCAGGGCGACGCCATCGAATCCGACTTTCACCGGGCCTACATGTACGGCCAGGGATTGCCGCACCTGCCGGTGGTCTGCAACGAAAACACCGTGACTACAATGGCCTCGCTGCTGACCGACAGGCAAGGGCTCACGCTGGCCGTCATTCCTGAGCCGGGTTACGACCGGAAACCCTACGCGGGCGACCGGCGCACGCACGGAGAATGCTGGTGCACGGGACTTTCGCACATGACACGCGACGGACAGCTTTGCCCTACGGCCTGGCACCCGGTGCTCGGCGAGGAGGATTCATGGCTCGAAGCAGGCGGCCAAACCCGTTTTGCGTTTCGTTACACGCTGCGCCGCACCGACTGGTACGAAGTTTTCAAACACGCCGTTTACGACATCTACGGGCTGAAAGAGGAACTCGCCCTGCGGCGTTCCCGTTTCTCGCTCACCGACCGGCTCGAAGCAATCTACCGCTATGTCTGCGACGACTCGCTCTCGCTCTGGCGCACGGAACGCTGCGAAGGGATTGAAATCGGCGCACAGGCCTATCTGGGCAGCGTCGTCGGCTCGGAGAAAGACGCCATGAAAAACGCCGACGCCGGGGCGGTGTGGATGCTCGCGGCGATGACCGGCGACAGCCTGCTCCGGCACGGCCGTCTGCCTTACATCCGCAATTTCAAACTCATGCAGCAGGGCGGACACGGCGACCGCAACCGCGGCGCGGCGCTCGGGCAGTACTACCTTTCGAAAAAGGGAACGTTCGTCGAGGAATGGGGCAACCACATCGAGCCGATCGGCATCACCTATTACACGCTGATCGACATCGGCAACATCCTGCTCTTCGAGCCTCAGGACACACTGCTGCGCGAGAAACTGCGCGAAGGCGCCGATCTGCTGCTCTCGCTGCAACATCCGGACGGCAGTTTCGACGTGGCCTATGACAAACTCACGGGCAAGGCGCTCTTCACCGACCTCGAAGACCTGCGCCCTACGTTCTACGGACTGCTGGTCGCCCACCGCATCCTGGGCGAACGGAAATACCTCGATGCGGCGCTCCGCGGCGCCGACTGGTATGTCGGGCACGCCGTCGACCGGGGACGGTTCCTCGGCGTCTGCGGCGATGCCCGTTTCATCAACGACTTCGCCACGGTGCAAAGCGCCCAAGCGCTGCTCGAAACATACGAAGCAAGCGGGAACGAACGTTATCTCGAAGCAGCCGTTCGTGCAGCACGCATCTACGCCTGTTCCATTTACACCCACCCGCAGTCGAAGAATGTGCCCGTTCGACGGAAAGACTGCGAACTGCGCGACTGGCAACTGAGTCAGACGGGACTTTGTTTCGAACACGGCGGAAGCACGGGATCGGCAACCAAGAGCGGTCCCATTCTGCTGACGAGCCATTGCGGACTCTACACCCGGCTGGCGGCAATGACCGGCGACAGCCTCTTCGTCGATCTGGCGCGCACGGCGGCCATCGCCCGGGAAGAGTTCCTCAACCCCGACACGAAGATCGCCACTTACTACTGGTCGCAGTTCGACCGCGGCCCGGGACCTTTCCCGCATCATGCCTGGTGGCAGCTGGGATGGATCGTCGATTACCTGCTTTGCGAAGCCGAATGCCGCAGCGAAGGGCTGATCGCCTTCCCACGGGGCTTCGTGACGCCCAAGGTCGGGCCGCAGCGCATCACGGGATTCGCACCCGGACGCATCGGGCAACACGAAGCCGACCTGATCCTCCGCCCGGGACTCGTCCGGACGGGGTGTCCCGATCTCGACTGCCTGACGGCGCTTTCGAGCGACGGCCGACGGCTTTACATCGTTCTGCTGGGCAGTTCGGCACACGAAAACCGGGGCCGGATCACCCTCGATGTCACGAAACTCGGCTGGCAGAGTATCGACCGGGTCCGTGCCCTGACACCGGAAACCGAACGGCTCTCGGACACGGAAGCAACCGACTGCACGATCGACGGATTCGGACTTAAACTATGGGAGATAACACGCAAATAAGATGAAATACAGATTGATGGCAGCGGCATTCGCCGCAACCTTATGGCTCGCCGGCTGCGGCTCTTCGATACACCTTCCGGCGACGAACGGCGATGTCAGCGTCGCACCCAACGGCACGATCACCTTCCGGACGGAGGGCACGAAAAACAGCTATGTCCCGGTCTTCACGATCATCCGCACGCCCCGCGACCCGGAATTGAAAATGCGCCCCGCAGGAATCGAAAACGTACTCTACAACGCCGCCACCTGGCGTTCGGAAAACGGCGACGTGCGGCGCGTCGAGCGCACCGACGATCAGGTCGGCGACGGGTTCGACGCGAGCATCCTCGAAGGCGCCGTAGAATCCCGGACCTTTTCGCTCTTCAACATCGGCGAAAATATCGAAATGCGTCCCTCCGGAGCCGTTGCCGACGGCGCAAAGGTCCGCTTCTCCTATCCCGAACACGAGCTTTTCGCCCTCGAAGCCGAATTGGGCGTCGACTCCGTGTCGGGCTACCCGATGCTCTCCTGCACGCTGCGGCCCAAGGCCGGCGGCTACTATTCGGTAGGCTTCACCGGCTACGAAGCGGCTGACACGGCGCGTGTCACGGAGCTGTGGCAGCCGATGATCTGGCAGGAGCGCCGCTTTCCCGACCGCAGCTACGCTACGCTGGCGTTCCGCTGCCCGGTACCCTCGGCCTTCGTCACCACCGACGGCGTAAGCCGTGGCATCGTGGCCCATCCCGCAGAATTTCCCTTCGACCCGCTGCCCACCGCGGAAAACAGCCGCTTCTGCGTTGCACTCCGCACCGCCGACGGCAAAGCCGCACCGATGCTCTTCGCCCCCGTTCCGGGCGGCACGGAGTCGGAAATGGCGGCAGGGGACACCTACCGTTTCAACGCACTGCTGTTCGCCTGCAAAGGAAACACAACCGACGCCGTACAGCGTACCGCCGAGCGCATCTACGCCTTCCGCGACCTGCGCCACAACGACATCTCGACGCTCAACAGCACCATCGCCAACATCATCGACTACACGATGAGCCGTTACAGCTGGTTCATCGACGAACAGAAGGGATGCGCCTACTCGACCGACGTGCCGGGCGCCGTGAAGAACGTCTCGGCGCTCAACCCGTTGGAGATCGCCCTGCTGAACGACAACGAAGCCGTTTACGAAAAACGCGCCTACCCCATTCTGGAATACATGCTCTCGCGCGAAAAATTCCTCTTTTCGTCCGACTCGACGCAGCGCATCCAGTACCCGTCGCGCAAGCTCGACGGCCCCTGCGCACCTATTTCGGAACTGACGACACTTTACAACGTCTTCCAGCGCAAAAACCCGTTCCTCGTGCGCCTCGCCGGACAGGAATACGGCAAGAGCCGCGTCCGGAACCTCGATGTCCGGGAAGAGGGCCGCACCTGGAAAAACGCCCTGCATCTCTACCGGGCCACGCTCGACACGGTCTATCTGAACGAAGCCATGCGTGGCGCCGACGCCTATATCGCAGCCCGCATCGACACCCCGGCGGCCGACTTTTCGGACCCGGCGGCCGGAGGCTTCTTCTTCTGGACGGGATTCGCTCCCAAGTGGATCGACCTGCTGGAACTCTACGAAACGACGGGCGAAAAACGTTACCTCGAAGCGGCGCACCGCGGCGCACGGCTCTACACCCAGTATATCTGGTATTGCCCGGAAGTTCCCGATACAAATATCGTCGTGAACCCCGACGGCAAAGCCCCGCATTACGCCTATCTGAAACAGAAAGGACATGCCCGGATGGACGCCCCGCGGGAAGAGGCCCCCGCCTGGCGGCTCTCCGAAATCGGGCTCACCCCCGAATCGTCGGGGACCTGCACGGGACACCGCGCTATCTTCATGGCCAATTACGCCGCTTGGTTCGTACGACTGGCCCACTACACGGGTGACGATTTCCTGGCCGTAATCGCCAAAAACGCCATCGTCGGGCGTTACCGCAATTTCCCGGGGTACCACATCAACACAGCCCGCACGACGGTCTACGAAAAGGAGGATTATCCGTTGCGCGGACACAAGGAATTAGGGGTCAACTCGTTCCATTACAACCACATCATGCCGCAGGTATCGCTGCTCTACGACTATCTCGTCACCGACGCACTATACCGCAGCCGGGGCGCAATCCGGTTTCCCGACGAGTTCATCGAGGCCTACGCCTACCTGCAAAGCAAATTCTACGGACATCGCCCGGGCGAGTTCTACGGCGAGCAGGCATGGTTATGGATGCCTGACGGACTGGCTGAAAGTTCCGACATCGAACTCAACTACGTGGCCGCCCGCGGCGAAGATGCCCTCTACCTCGCCTTCTCGAACCAATGCGGCCGCGAGGTCGTCTCCACGGTCCGACTCGACACCGAACGGTTGGGCATCGGCCGGAACACAACCTGCAAAGTCCGCCTGCTGAGTCCCGAAGGCTCGTGCAAAGACGCGCACGGAGGTGAATTCGAAGTCACCGTCAAACCCAACTCGCTGACCGCCGTGAAGATCGAAGGCGTCCGGCCGAAAGTTGCCGTCCAACAGCGTCTTCTGGCGGTTCCCGAGGCATGGAGCAAGGATTATGCGGCCAGCGGCGACGACCGTGTGCGCTGCATGGTGCTCAACACGGGCAAAGACGACTGCCACGCCTACATCTATTTCAACATCAGCGACACGGAATACGCTTCAGCAACAGCGGAGGTCAACGGCAAACGCCTCGGTTCGGGGAGCTATCCCTACGAGTTCACGTTCCCGGCCGACGCCGAACATCTCGAAATCCGGACCTCGGCCCGGAAGAAGGACGGCTCCATAACCGAATGGGAAACCCTCACGCTCGAAAAATAGCCTGCCATGAAACCGCTCCGTCTTCTCATCCTGACCGTCCTGCTCTCCGCCGCCTTCGGCGTACAGGCCCAGAAACTCGCTCCGGCGCCCTACCTCTGCGACAGCATGGTACTTCAACGCGGCATACCGCTTCCATTGGAAGGCACGGCAACCCCCGGAAGCACCGTCGAGGTATCATTTGCCGGACATACCGTCACGACGGAAGCCGATACACAGGGAGTATGGCAGGTCACGATTCCGGCTCTGGAGGCCAGCAGCCGGAACCGCACGATGGAGATCCGGTCCGGCGGCGAGGCCGTGACGATCCGCGACATTCTGGTGGGCGAGGTCTGGCTGGCCGGGGGACAGTCGAACATGGCCTTCAAAGTCCGCGGCATGGAGTTCGACGACCGCCTCGCCCTGATCCGCGATGCCGACTACTCCGACATCCGCTGCTACTACCGGGCCAACGTCGTCAGCGGCGGCAAACTGCTCGACACCTCCGACCGTCCCTGGTCGGGAGCCTACGGACGGAACATTTACGACTGGAGCGCCGTAGCCTACCTTTTCGCCCGGGAGCTGCACCGTGAACTGGGCGTTCCGGTAGGCATCGTCAACTGTTCGCACGGCGGCTCGACGGCCGAAGCATGGATCAGTCCTGAAGCGTTCGCATCCGATCCGGCGCTGAAAGCCGCCGTCGGCAAGGTCTACGACGGCATCGGAAGCCATTACAAAAATCCTTCGGTGCTTTACGAAAAGATGCTCGCCCGTTTTCGCGGCCTGACCGTTCGCGGCGTCATCTGGTATCAGGGCGAGAGCAACGGCTATTTTCCGGAACAATACGCCACCCTGTTTCCGGGGCTGATCGCCGACTGGCGCCGCTTTTTCGGCAACGACAACCTGCCCTTCATCTTCGCCCAGCTCCCTTCCTACCGGGTTCCGGGCGACAAGAGCGGCGAACGCTGGGCCCGCCTCCGCCAGTCGCAGCTCAACACGGCCCGCACGGTCCCCCATACGGTCATGGTCGTAACGGCCGACTGCGGCGATGCGGAGAATATCCATCCCAAAAACAAATACCCCGTGGGCATACGGTTCGCCGCAGCAGCCAAAGAACTCGTCTACGGCGGCAAAGACCCCGGAACGCTGACGTTACACGGCCCCGCCTCGGTCGAGGGCCGCAGGGTCGAAATTTCCGTCGGCGGCATCCGCAACGGTCTTACCCTGCGCGGCGGGGAATCCGGATTCGAGCTGCGCGATACGGAAGGAAACTGGCATAAAGCCGACCTGCACATCCGGGGCAACCTGCTGGAACTGTCCTCCGCGGAAGTACCGGTCCCGACCGGAGCGCGTTATGCCTGGGGCAACGTAAACACCCCCACGATCTACCACAAGAGCGGCCTTCCGCTGCCGCCCTTCACCTTCGATACGGAACTTAAAACCAAGAAACGATGAAAACCTTCACGATCACGGCTTTGCTGGCGTTGTTCTGCTCGTTCCCGCCGGTCCAGGCCCAGCAAACCGGGGAGATAGGCGGCGAAGCGCTGCAACTGCTCTCCCGGACCGACAACGGAAAATACGACCGTTATGTCACCGAATACAAACGCATGTATGCGATGTACGCCGGCGACAACTCGTTCGCCGATTACCTGACCGACGGCAAAAAGTACACGGTAATCGTCCCCGACAACACCGGTATCGAGGTCTACTACCGGACCGAAGGCTATGCCAACGGCAATCCTCCGCGCCTGCGCAATACCCTAAAATACAACATTATAAAAGGAAAATTCGCACCCGAATCCTTCCAGGACGGGCAGACGCTCTACACCCTTTTCCCGAGCCATCCGCTGACCGTAACAGTCAAAAAAGACAAGGTATACCTTACCGACAAACAGGGAAACCGGGTTCGTCTGGACAAATCCTTCGAATCGGGCGACATCATCTTCTATCCCGTAAAAACACTGCTCAGATACTAAACGGCCATGAAACGACTGCTCACACTGCTTGCGCTCTGCTGCTGTTCCGCGGCTGCGGCTGCGGCTGCGGAAACGCCGCTCGGCGGAAGATGGAGTTTTTGCACCGACCCGCTGAACGCAGGTCTCCGGGAGGCATGGTACGCACCCGGGCACGACCGCAGCGGATGGGATGAAACGGAGGTTCCGGGATGCTGGAACACCCGCCTCGAATACGCCGACTATACGGGTGCGGCGTGGTATGCCACCACGTTCGTCCTGCCCCAGAAACCCGCGGAATACGATATTCTGCTCGACTTCGAGGCGGTTTACGCCGACGCCGACGTCTGGCTGAACGGCGAACACCTGGGCAGTCACGACTTCGGGTTCACCTCCTTCGGATTCGACATCACCGGCCGTATCGCGCCGGGCGCTGTGAACCGCCTCGTCATCCGTGCGGAAAACAGTTTCAAACTGGGCGCTACATGGAACTGGGGCGGCATCCGCCGTCCGGTCACCTTGCGCACAGTGCCCCGTGAGCGTATTGAAAGCGTGTTCGTCAGCGCCGAACCCGATCTCCAAAAAGGCAGCGCCGAAATCGGCGTAAAGGTCCTTCTCAACGGTACGAAACAAGGCGTCGTCCGGGTTTCGATCTCAGATCCCGAGGGCCGCATCGTGGCCCGGGGCGAAGCCCGTGCCGCCGGACGCGGTGAGGCGCTCATTCCGCTCCGCATCCGCAAGGCCCGGCTTTGGGACTTCGACCACCCGCATCTCTACACCGTCACAGCTACCTACGGCGATGGAGAGCCCGTCACCGAGCGTTTCGGCATCCGCAAAATCGAGATCGACGGCTACCGCCTGCTGCTCAACGGCGAGAGCGTGCGGCTGAACGGCGCGAACTGGGTTCCCTACGATCCGTTCCACGGCAACACGCTGCCTCCCGAAATCTACCGCCGCGACATCGACCGGATGAAGAGCTGCGGCGTCAACATGGCGCGCCTGAGCCACCTGGCCCTGCCCAAAGAGGTGCTGAACTACCTCGACGAAAAGGGGATGCTCATCTTCGAGGAAATCCCGCTCTGGAACAAGAACCACTATGTCGAAGCCGACCATCCCGTGCCGATGCGCTGGCTCACGGAACTTATCACCCAGCGCTACAACCATCCCTGCATCATCGGCTGGAGCGCAGGCAACGAGATCGGCCGCCTGAGCGACAACCCCGACATCGAAGGCTATCTCGCCTCGGCCTTCCGCCGCATCCGCGAGCTCGATTCCACGCGCCTGGCGGTTTATGTCACACACACCGCCGCCAAGCAATACGACGAACCGGTGCTGTTCTCGGACATGATCCTTTTCAACCAATACGGCGCGCACGGCGAACGGGCCGACGAGGTGCACCGCCGCTACCCGGGCAAACCGATCTTTTACAGCGAGTACGGCACCAAAGCCAACAGCGAGGACCCCAACAACACGCTCTCGGACTATGCCGCCATGCTCTCCTCGATGCGGGGGCGCGAGCACCTGATCGGCGCTTCGGTCTGGACCTTCAACGACTACCGCACCAACTACCGCGACAGCGGCACGGCGGCCACAGGCAACCGTCCCTGGGGTATCGTGGACGTCTACGGCACGCCGAAACGGGGTTTCCGCGAACTTCAATGTCAAAACTCCCCGCTCGCCGAATTCGGCCTGACGCTCACCGAAAACGGCGCCGGGATCGCCCTGACTCCGCGCGGACGGCTCGATTTGCCGGCTTTCCGGATGGAGGGGTATACCGTACGGCTCAGCGCACTCGGTGCAGACGGCGACACCCTGCAACGCGCCGTGCGGACGCTGCCCGTCATCCAACCCGGCGACAAAGCGTTCAGCCTGCAACTTCCACTCCCGACCGCCGGAGCCGCAAGGATCAGCGCCGAACTCGTCACCCCGACGGGCTATGCCGTACACGACGCCGTGCAGAGCCTCGCCACGCCCGCCTCCCCAATCGTCACACGGACCGAAAGCGGACAGGAGATCATCCGCATCTGGTTCGACCGCGGATTCACGGCCGACGAATGGTATGTCCGTTACGGCACCGACCGGCTCGAAAACCGAAGCGCCCCGACCATCGACGGATTCATCGAACTGCCGAAACTGGAATACGGCAAAGAGTATCAGATTCAACTGGTCGCCGTGAACGACGCCGGGGAGACTCCTGCCGCCGAGATCGTCCGGGTCCGGACCCGCGCCGCCGAACTGCCTCCCGTCATCCGTCACCTGGCTCAGGAGGGCGGGAACATTCAGGTCGGCTATGCCTGCGATTTCGGAGATTTCTGCTATGAATTCGAATACGGGACGGTCCCCGAAAAACTCGACCGACATATCCTGACGACCGAGACGGGTGCCTGCAACCTGCCCGTCGTCGAACCGGACGCACAGCACTATCTGCGCATCCGCAAACGGCTTCGTTACGGCTACGCCAGCGATTGGAGCCCCGTATATCCTGTTAACACCGTACAACGATGAAACGAATCATCCTCTTAACCGGCCTGATCGCCGGAGCGATGGCCCTGCAAGCCGCACCCCGCGAGCCGCAGCAGATGACAGCCACCTTGCAGAAAGGCACTGTCGTAGTCACGAACGGCAAAGCCCGGTTCACATTCCGCGCCGACTTCCGCCTGTTCCGGACCGACAAAGACCCGAAAATGGAGCTTCGCACCCTGCCCGACTGCCGCTTTTTCGCCCCTTCGTGGATAGCCGACAACCTCGCACCGGAGAAAGCTATCGCACAGATCAAACAGAGCAAAAGCATGGGCGGCGACGGCATCGACGATTCGGTGAGCGGATCGGTCAAAGGCCGCACGTTCGATCTTTTCGCTGCGGCCCCGTTTACCGACCTCACCCCCTCGAAAGCAGAAATGGCGGGCGACACCATCCGTTTCAGCTACCCCGCCACGGCGTGGGGAACGCTCGAATGCCGCGTCTGGGCCGTCGACGGCTCGGCGCCGGGCATGGAGTTCCGATTCACCCCGACGCGCGAAGGCTACTATTCGGTAGGATATCTCGGCGCCCCGTCCTTCGACCTGGGCCGGGTAGAAGCGCTGTGGCAGCCGATGGTCTGGCAGCGGCGGATCTTCCCCTCGCAGCCCTACATGTCGCTGGCCTTCACCTGCCCGATTCCCGCCACGCTCGTCCATGTCGGCGGCGCGACGGCGGGCGTTGCGGCCGACAGCCGGGAAATGCCCTTCCAACCCCTGCCCACACGCGACAACAACCGCTTTGGCGTGGCCCTGCACAACCCCGAAGGAAAGGTCCAGCCGATGCTCTTCGCCCCGGTGCTGGGACATGTCGGTTCGAAGATGGAGCCCGGCAAACCCTTCGCTTTCCGGATGCGGCTCTGGGTCGAAGCGAATCCGCTGAACATCGCCTTTCAGACCATGGCCCGCAACCTCTACGATTTCCACGACTACCGCAGCAACGCCATTTCGACGCTCAACAACACCATCGACAACATCATCGACTACACACTGAGCCCTTACAGCAACTTCATCGACAGCCTGAAAGGCTGCTCCTACTCGACCGACGTGCCGGGTTCGACGAAAAACGTCAGCTCGCTCAACCCGCTTTCGGTGGCCCTGATCGCCGACGACGGGGAGCTCTACCGCCGCCGGGCCTACCCGATCGTCGAATATATGCTCTCACGCAAGAACACGCTCTTCTGCCTCGACACGACGCAGAAGGTGCAGTCGCCCTCGCGCGAACTGGCGGGTCCCTGCGCGCCCGTCAGCGAACTGGCCGGGCTCTACCGCCTCTCGGGCGGCAAAAGCCCCGTGCTGCGCTATTTCGCCGAGGAGAAATACTACAAGCACAAACCCGCCGAAAAACGCATCCCGGGAGCCGGCGGCAACTGGTACGACGCGCTGGAAATGTACCGTGCAACGGGAGAAACGGCCTACCTCGACCATGCGAAGAGACAGGCCGACATCTATATCGAAAAATTCATCCGCACACAGCCCGAAAAATTCCAGAACGCCTTTTTCTGGAACCGTTACGCCCCGTTCTACATCAACCTGCTGGAGCTCTACGAAGAGACCGGCGAACGGCGCTATCTCGAAGCCGCCCACGAAGGGGCCCGCGAATATGCCATGTTCGTCTGGATGGTTCCCTCCATCCCGCAGGAGAACGTCACGGTCAACAAGGGAGGTCTGGCCCCGTGGTATTGGTACCTCAAAAGCCGCGGCATTCCCCGGCAGCACTGCCCCGAGGAGAGCGTTCCGGCATGGCGGCTCTCGGAGATCGGCCTCGTGCCGGAGAGCTCCACCACCTGCATCGGCCACCGCGCGGTATTCATGGCACACCATGCCCCCTATATGCTGCGCATCGCCGACCTCACGGGCGACGGATTCCTCCGTGACATCGCCCGCAGCGCCATCGTGGGACGCTACGCCAATTTCCCGGGTTATCACATCAACACCGAACGCACGACGGCTTACGAGAAACCCGACTTTCCGCTGCGTCCGCACGACAGCATCAGCGTCAACTCGTTCCACTACAACCACCAGTTCCCGCTGCTGTCCGTCCTGTACGACTATCTGGTGACCGACGCGACGAACAAGTCCCGAGGCGCCATCGCTTTCCGCGGCGACTACATCGAAGGCTACGGCTACCTGCAGGCCAAGTTCTACGGCAGTCGTCCGGGACGCTTCTACGGCCGGGAGAATGTCTGGCTCTGGATGCCCCGCCGCCTGCTCGCCACCTCCGACGTGGAATTGAACTACCTCGCGGCCCGCGGCGACGGGGAGCTGCTGGTGGCTTTCACGAACCAGAGCGCCCGCGCAGTATCCGCTGAAATCACATTCAATCCCGAACTGCTGCCGATGCTTGCCGGAAAAAGTTTTACTGCCGAAGTATGGCGTGACAACCGCCGGACTGGTGAGCAGACCGTCACCGACGGCAAAACCCGCATCGAGGTATCGCCCGAAGGTATCACGGCCCTTATCGTCCGCGGAGTCGATATTCGCCCCCGCTTCCAGCAACAACTGACCGACCGTGACACCGAAGGATGGCGCCACGACTACGGCGAACTGGAATTCGGACGCGCCCGGGCCATGCTCCTCAACCTGGGCCGGGAACTAAAGACCTGCTACATCTACCTGCAGGACGACGACAGCCGCTTCCGCAACGTATCGATGACCTACAGCATCGACGGCGGGCGGCCTCTGGCGCTGAACGACACTTCCTACCCCTTCGAATTCACCGCTCCCGTTCCGGCCGAAGCCCGACAGATCGTCATTGAGCTTTCAGGCGTCACCACCGACGGACGGCTCGTGCGCAGCGGAACGTTCAAACTATCGAAAGACTAAAACAACCGCCTTATGAAACTGAGAGCATTTCTGCTGATCGCGACACTGCATTTCGCGGTGCTGGCCTCCTGCGCCAAAGAGACTCCGGAAACACCCGCCCGCCCGGGAGAGGAGGGCTGCAAGACCATCGACCTGAACGGCTACCGCCTGATCTTCTCGGACGAGTTCGACGGCAAAAAGATGAACTGGAATATCTGGGCCTCCGAGAATCCCGACAACATCAAGCACGAAACCAGCCGCGGCCCCGAAGCCGTGGAGGTGCGCGACGGAGAGCTGCGCCTCAATGTCCGCAAGGTCAACCGCAGCGAGAAAATCAAATGGATCGCGGGCTATGTCTATCTCAAAGAGCCGCTGGAGAACAACGTCTACATCGAATGCCGGTTCCGTTCGGGGGCCTCGTCGGGCGTGAACAACGCCTTCTGGCTCGCCTGCAAGACTCCGCCCAACAATACCTGGTGCAACAAATACGAGGTCGATATCGTGGAGGCCCGCAAGGATGTCCGCACCGGAAAGGGCAACGGTCATCTGGCCTATCACGACTGGAAAACTTATCCCTACGCCCTCGACAAGAACGGCAACAAGTGCGATATCGCCGCCGGAATCGCCGTCGAACACGATTTCGACAAATACCACGTCTGGGGACTGTGGTACGGCGAAAACGAAATGATCTACCATCTCGACGGCGAAGAGGTCTGGCGCGGCAGGACCAGCAAGACCTATCCCGACCAGTACTACACGGGCGTCGGCAAAGCCCCCGTATGGAATCCGCTCGAAGAACAGCGCGCCTACGGCAAATACGGGCAGGAGGATTGGAACTACCTCGGCGGCTACAACGGCGACAAGATGCACATCATCCTGGCCAATATTCCGTGGGGGTCGGCCTGGTCGCCGCTCGTGGACGAGGAAGCCGACGGAACATGGATGGCCGTGGATTACGTGCGCATCTACAAACCCGAGGCGCTGCTCGACCCGACGCCCGACACCGACCTCCGAGAACCGCGCGCCGAAATCGCCCTCGACAAGACTTACAGCCTCGCCGAAGACGGCTGCATCTATTTCAGCGCGGAAATTACCAAGAAACCGGGCGAAGAGCTGACACTGACTTTCACCGACACGGACAATGCCCCCGTGGGCAAGGTGATCGTCGATGCCGAAGGATCGCTGCTGACCGGTATCACGCGCCTCACGTCGAGCAAGGCGGCCGCCTCGGTCGTGCAGGGGAAACAATTGGTCAAAGACAACGAAAAGACGCTGCTCGTCTGCCGCATCACGGCCAAAGCCGCCCGCGGCAAATACGACAAGGACGCCATCAGCGTATGGTGCGCCCCGGCAGCCGATGCCGCCAAAGCGCCGGAGCCCTATTTTTACCCCAATCTGGACGAGAACGGCAACACCTCCGCCACGCAGGGCTGGTATATCAACCAGAAGGGCTATTCGGACGAAGTCATCCGCCGTGTCGCCTTCATCTCGACGACCGGAGAACTCTCCTCCTTCGGACGTTTCCGCGCCGGACGCAACTTCCTTTGTGTAACCCGATAAACACGACCGAAAAAATGAAACACTGGATACCGGGCTGCCTGCTGTTGCTGGCAGGATGCTCCCCGGGAGCGATGACCGCCCCGGCGGGAAAACTCTCCGCCGAAGTCTTTACCACACCGAACGGCTCCCTGGCCTACACCGTGTCGTACGACGGCAGGATGGTCTGCGACACCTCCTCCATGGGCGTCACGATCGACGGAATCGAGACCTTCAGAGAAGCATCGCTCCGGCTTGCCGCAAGCCGTGAACGCAACGAAAGCTACTCCGTGCGAGGCATACACGACCTCGCCCGCGACCATGCCCGCGAATATATCTGGGAGGTGACGCACCGCCCCACGGGATACGTCTACACCCTCGAAACCCAGCTCTACGACGACGGATTCGCCTATCGCTTCATCCTCCCGGGACAGGGTGTCCGCCACATCGGCGGCGAAGCGGCCGAGTGGCGGCTGCCTGCCGACAGCCGGGTCTGGTTCGCCGAGCGGAACTCGGCGTGGAAACTGCTGACCTATGCCGGCGAATGGACTTCTGCCCCGGCTCCGGAACTGGCCACGGTATCCTCTCAGGGACCCGTACAGACCATGCCGCTGCTCTACGAAACTGCGGACGGACTCCGTCTGATGGTCACCGAGGCCGCACTCTACGAATACAGCGGCATGCGGCTGCGCGCCGGCAAGGACGGCAGTCTGCACGCCGATTTTACCGAAAAGGAGGGATTCGACCTCCGCGACACCGTCACTACGCCGTGGCGCGTGCTGATCGTCGCCGAGAACCTCGACCGGTTGGTCAATACGGACATCGTCACCAACCTCAGTCCGGCGCCCGACCCCGAACTTTTCGGCGACATGTCGTGGATACGCCCCGGGCGGTCGCTTTGGAGTTGGTGGAGCGGCCTCGACGGCCGTTACATGACCGTCGAGGGAGAACAGGCCGTCATCGACCTCGCCGCCGAAGTGGGATATGAATATTCGACGCTCGACGAAGGATGGGAGGACCTTGCGGACAAATGGACGACGCTTCGGGAAATGGCGGATTACGCGGCCGGAAAGGGCGTCGGGCTCTTCGTATGGCGGCATTGGGAGAAGCTGAACGATCCGGCGGAAGATTACTTCCAGATGCGTTCGTTCATGGACAGCGTCGCCGGCTGCGGCGTAAAGGGTTTGAAGATCGACTTCATGAACGGCGAAGGGCTCCGTCAAATCCGCTTTACGACGGCCGTGCTCGAAAACGCCGCCCGCCGCCGTCTGCTGGTCAATTTCCACGGATGCCAGAAGCCCTCGGGAGAGATCCGCACCTATCCCAACGAACTCACCCGCGAAGGAGTCCGGGGCATGGAACTCAACCGAATCACGGCTAATTACCTCGCACGCATGCACGCCGCGGGAACATCCGTCGCCGACCGTCCCTATGTTCCGGGCAACGAAAACCAGAACATCCCGGCCTCTCACAATGCCGCGCTGCCTTTCACCCGCTGCGTGGCGGGTCCCGCCGACTACACGCCCGTGGGCTTTTCGATGCCCGGCGAGGTTCTTCCGGCCCAACAACTGGCCTGCGCCTATCTGATCACCTCGCCGCTGATGACGCTGGCCGAGAATCCCTTCTACCTCTTCCGTGAGGAGCGCCTCCGTCCGGCGCTGGAATTCCTGCGCGAACTCCCCGTCTGCTGGAACGAAACCGTCGTGCTGCCGCAAAGCCGCATCGGCAGCCTCGCCGCCTTCGCCCGCCGCAGCGAAGCCACGTGGTATCTGGCCATTACTGCCGCAGAAGCCGCCCAGGAGACGTTTAAGTTAGACTTTCTCGCCGAAGGGAATTACACGATGGTCCTGCTCGAAGAGGACGGCAAAGGGGGACTCCGTCGCACGGAACGTCCCGTCGCAGCCGGAGACTTGCTCCCGCTCGACCTGCCACGGAACGGAGGAACTGTCGCCCGCTTCATCCGCCGATAACGAAAAGCGCCTGCAATGAGCAGGCGCTTTTCGTTCAGAGAAATCCTATTCGGAATCGGCCGCCGGGCGATTCAGCGGAAATTCGTGCGTGTGGACAACCTTGCCTTTGGGACCGACGATCTGCACCCGGATCAGGCCGTCCGAAACGTCGCAGCGGGCATAGCTCTTGTTGTCGTTGATTACGATCGGGAACCGCGCGCCCCGCTCCCCGGCAGGATGGACCGAACAGCGGTGTTCGTGGCCGCAGAGCATCAGGTCGACGCCCGCCTCGTTCAGCACCGGCATGAAAAGCTCGTTGAGATGGACGTTCCCGTGCCATGTCCCCGTCGTCGGAGGCACGTGCAGCAGGACGACCCGCGCCGAGGCCGAACGGAACTCCTCCGACTGCACGGCCTTTTTCAGCCATTCACACTCTTCGATGCGGTAGGCGTCGTAATCGGCCAGCCCGTAATACTCGACGTCGCTGTCGGGCTTGTCCTCCCCGCAGTCGAGCATCAGGATGCAGACGTCGCCATAGCGGTAAATGCCGTAAAACTCCCCGCTGCGGGTCGGGAAATAGTCTCTCAGACGGTCGGAATAAACGCCGCGCGTCTCGTGGTTGCCGCGGTTGTAGAGAATCGGCGTCCCGGAGGCGAACAGCGCCGCCGACGCGTCGATATAGTCTGCAAAAAGCTGCTCCCCGCTCTCGACGCTGCTCGACATGTCGCCGTTGAAGACCACAAATCCGATCTCACTGAAATCGACCTTCTTACAGAGGTCCTTCATGTAGTCGGCCCTGCCGTGAATGTCGTTGAGCATAATGAACGAGCAGTCGGCGCCCGAGTCGGGAAAGGTCCGGAACGGATAGGGCTTGCGACGGAAAACGTCACTTGCGACAACACTCCCGTAGGTGGCTTTGCCGCGCTGCGGCCATGCCGTGACCTCCTGCGAAAAAATGCGGTAACAATAGTCGGTGCCGGGTTTCAGCCCTTTGAGCCGCACGGCATGAAGGGTTCTGTCAGCCAGTCTGCGGCCCGCGACGGTCTGGTAATGGCGTGCATGCTCCTGCGCATAGAAGCTCCGCCCGTCGTCGGGCGCGACCTCGACCCACGAGAGGGCCGGTTTGCTGGTGGTCCAGACGACCGTGACACCGTCCCGGGTCATATCGCAGAGATAAGGACCGTGCGTGATTTTGAAATCCTGCGCCACGGCGGCCAGCGAGAAAAGCAGCCCGGCCAGCGAGAAAAGGAGTTTTTTCATTGTCGGAAAGTGTTGATTGTTTCGGGATGCAAGATACGGAATATTCCGCAGAATCCCGTGCCGGAAAACGAAAAAGCGGGCGTATTCCGCGGGGGGGGGCGGGGCTGTCCGGACCGCCGGGCTCCGTCCCGTTGGCCTTGGGCATTTTAATACATCCCGCCAGCACCACCGCGGCGGCGAAAACGAGCGACAGGGAGCTCTTCGAACGAAACATCATTCGGCGAAGGCGGCAAAAACCCCTGAAAATCACCGCTTTTTTCGCGCTGTTTTCTTTTTGCGGACCGACCATCCGAAATGTCCCAACGCCTCGCCCAGCGCAAAATACTCTCCGTGGGAATAGACGATCGGATCGGCGCGTTCGAGGCAGAAACGGCCCGTCCGGGGATCGATATAGGCCTCGTCGGCCTGCACCCCGACCACCTCGGCCAGAAACATATCGTGGGTCCCGAGCGGCAACACCTGCCGCACGCGGCACTCGATATTCACGGGAGACTCGGCGATGACCGGCGCGGCGACCCTCTCCGACGGAACGGCCGTGAGCCCCATCTCGCGGAACTTGTCGTAATCGCGGCCCGAGCGCACGCCGCACCAGTCCGCGGCTCGCGCCAGCCGGCGCGTCGTGAGGTTGATGACGAACTCGCCCGTGCGGCGGATGATTTCGTAGGAGTGGCGTTCGGGGCGCACCGAAATATAGCACATCGGCGGATCGGAACAGACCGTGCCGGTCCATGCCACGGTCAGCAGGTTGTACTCGTCGGGCGTCGCGCCGCAGCTCACCAGCACCGCCGGCAGGGGATAAAGCACCGTTCCCGGTTTCCAGTTCTGTTTCATCTCAATTCGTTTTTCGGGACAAAGGTAACGGTTTTTGCGTATATTTGGCGTCATAACGGCACGAATGCGATCCGGTTTTGCAGCGTGTCCGGCTTTTATGTACCTTTGTTTCGTATGCTCGCCAATTTCACCCGATACCTCGAAGCGGAACGCCGCTACTCGCCGCTCACCGTGCGCAACTACCGCCACGACGTCGAGCAGTTCCTCGCATGGCTGGGGGTCGGCGACGCCGATTTCGACCCGTGCCGGGTGACCACGGAGGATATCCGCGAGTGGATGCTCTTCCGCACCGAGGAGGGACATCTGAGCGCCGCCTCGATGAACCGCGAGATTTCGTCGCTGCGGGCGCTGTTCCGCTGGCTGTTGCGCACGGGCGCCGTCAGCCGCGACGTGACACAGCCCGTGGCGTCGCTGCGGACCTCGCGCCGCCTGCCCGCGTTCGTCCCCGAAAGCCGCATGAGCGGGATCGTCAGCGAATGCGAACAGGACAGCGAAGATTTCATCCGCGAACGCAATTCGCTCATCGTGCTGCTCTTCTACGCCTGCGGCCTGCGGCTGGCCGAACTGGTCGGCATCGACCGCGGGGACTTCTCGGCGGACTACACCTCGCTACGCGTCCGGGGCAAAGGCGACAAGGAGCGCATCGTACCGATTCTGGAATTCGTCCGCGAAAAGATTTTGCACTACATCGGGTTAATTGAGCGGCAAAATATTTGCATTTCACCGGAAAAAGCGCTATTTTTAACACACAAAGGAAAACGCATATCCCGGACGGCGGTTTACCGGACGGTGCAGGAAGAGCTGGACAAGGCGGGTGTACAAGGAAAGAAAAGCCCCCACGTGCTGCGCCACACTTTCGCAACGCACCTGCTGAACGGCGGAGCCGATATGCGCGAGATACAGGAACTCCTGGGACACGCTTCGCTGCAGGCCACACAGGTCTATACGCACAACAGCATCGCCAAGCTCCGGGAGATTTATGCAAAAGCCCATCCCCGTGAAAAGGGTGGCGAGTGATTAACTTTTATAATATAAGGCTATGAACGTACAGATTCAATCCGTGAAATTCGACGCCGACAAGCGGCTGATCGAATTCGTGAATGCCAAGATGGCGAAGTTGGACCGCTTTGCGGAGCGCTCGACAGGAGCCGAGGTCATTCTCAAACTCGATAAGGACCACGAAAAAGGAAACAAATTCGCAACCATCACGCTGCACATGCCGGGCGAGGACCTGGTGGCCTGCCACCAGTCGAAAGCCTTCGAAGAGTCGGTCGACGAAGCCATCGACGCCCTGAAACGCCAGTTGGAGAAATTCAAAGCGAAAACTGAGAAATAAACCCCACCAACCTTAACCTTAACTAACTGAACGCCGCGACGGCCGCCTTTTCAAAAGGCGGCCGTCGCATTCTTCAGGAACCGGGCGAAAAAATCCCGGGACGAAATTACCTAACCTACTCACCACCCCGCTCCCTGCGGGTCTCGTCCCGGGAATACTCATGCCGGCCGGATCACCGGCAATACGGAGAAGGGCTACTGCGCCAGCGTCAGGTGGAATTTCAGCGTCTCGACGCTCTTCTGTTTATCGGCGTCGATGACCGTCAGCACGAAATTGTGGTTCGAATCCTGATTGTAGATCATCGCGATCATCGGCACCAGCTGCGAGATATTGATCGACAGCGAGGTCTTGTTCTTCACCTCGTCTTCCACGGGAAACTCGAGTTCTTTGAGCCCCGCAGCCATCTCCGCCGTGGCCGGGTTCACCAGATTCATCGTCTGCGCAAGCCCCAGTTCACCGAGCACCTCGGCCGTCAGGCAGGGCGATTCGATCTTCACCGTGAGGTCGGAAATGCCGGCGGGCGCCGTCACGTCCACCACGACCGACATGGTCGGTTGAATCTCGTGGACCGCTTTGATGTCGCCGCCTTTGAGCGTAAGCGTCGGCGCGGCATGCTTATCCCCGTTGTCATCGTCATCGTTGCAGCCCGTGAGGAATGCAGCACTCATAGTCATGGCCACAGCCATGAACAGGCATAATACTCTCTTCATAATCACTTAATTAAAAAATCCCAAAAATTATAGTCGCCATAAAATTAGGCTCCGGGAACGACGACGGCAAATAAATTCAACGAAACGGCATATTCTGCCAACCAAACAGCGTATTTTATCAACGCAGGAAATCCGGAACAGAAAAACGGCCGCACATGCGTGCGGCCGCCCGACCTGGTCGTGGACAGGGGGTCTCATCCCCGCCACCGGATTAAACGAAAAACGGCCGCACTTGCGTGCAGCCGTCCGACTTGGTAGTGGATAGGGGATTCGAACCCCTATGTCATGCGTGAGAGGCATGTATCCTAACCCTTAGATGAATCCACCGGTTTTGTGGTGCAAAGATAAAGCCTTCTTTTAAATCTGCAAAATTTTCCGCCGAAAACTGCGTTTTTTTTCGCAAAAAGCCCTCCAAACCCACTTTTTGACTATCTTTACCTGAGATAAAATCCTTTCCGCCATGAAAATCCGCATTTCCCTGTTTCTCGCCGCCGCGCTCCTTGCCGTCGGCTCCTGCACGAAACGCCCCGTACGACCCGACCTCGGAACCACCGCCATCGACACGCTCATCAGCAACAACGGCCTTGCCTGCAAAGTCGAATACCGCTTTGCTACAATCCGCAATGCCGCAGCCTCCCCCGCCCTCGAAGCGATCGAACAGACGAACATCGGCTATTTTTTCCTGTTGGAGGGATTCTCGGGAACACCCGAAGAGGCCGCTCAGGCATCCCTGCGCGAAATCGCAGCCGAATACCTTCAGGATATTCCCGAACAGAGCCACACCTATGAATACTCGATCGACAGCGAAATTTCCGTCACCGACACCCTTCTGACGTGCGTCATCAACCGCTGGAGTTACTTGGGCGGCGCCCACGGAATGTACGGCACCGAATGCCACACCTATTCACTTGCGGACGGCTACGAATACGAGCTCGCGGACCTTTTCAGCGAAGAAGAACAGCAAAATCTCGCGGCAGCGATCCACGCCAAACTCTGCGAGGAGTACGAAGCCGCGGACGACGAGGCGCTGAGCGAAGCGGGGTTCTTCCCCGAATACATCGCCGCGACCGAGAACTTCATCCTCACGCCGGAGGGCATGACCTTCCATTTCAATCCCTATGAGATCGGATGCTACGCCCTGGGAAGCATCGAAGTCAGCCTTACGAACGAAGAGATCGGACAACTCCGAAAATAGCTCCCGCCGGCCTGAGCGGCAAAAATGAAAAAAGGTCCGAGTCTCACGACTAGGACCTTCTTTTTCGGCGGGAAACCATCCCCTCCGAAAATGAGGTTCAATCGGAGGTATTCGACTCATCAAACGAGTACCGTTCTTAAGTCTTAGCAACGAATCATTCCGCTGCAACCTGCCGATTTCCTCAACCAACCTAAAACTACTAACCTAAATGAACCTTAAAACTTCTCTGCAAAGATAAGACGAAAAAACAGACCTTGCAAGTTTTTATTAAAATAATTTTCAAATTTATTGATATTTTTTAATAACACCCCTGCATCAGCGAAATACAAGTGTTTGATAATCAACGCCGACAACCGTTCCGGCGATAATCCGAAAGATTTTTCGCCGGAAAGCGTGCAGTATTTCGGAAATACGGCATTTAAAGAATAAAATTGTTATATGCTGCTCGTAACAGATAAAATTGCTACTTTTGCCAAATGATTTCGACAGCCTCTATTGCAACCGCGCTTTCCGGCAAAATCCCGGCTGAGATTTTGCGGAATCGACAGTGCCTTACCCTACAACCTAACCAATTTATACCAGTACGATGACTGTATCGTTGATCATTACTACTTACAATTGGCCGCGGGCGCTTTACCTGTGTCTCGACAGCGTGATGCAGCAGACCGTCATGCCTTCCGAAATCCTGGTTGCGGACGACGGATCGGGCATCAGCACCCGCGATGTCGTGAGGCACTTCCAGAACATCTCTCCTGTTCCCGTGCACCACATCTGGCATGAAGACCGGGGATTCCGGGTCGCAGCCATTCGCAACAAGGCCATCGCCGCCAGCTCCGGCGACTATGTCATCCATGTCGACGGCGACCTGATCCTGCAGCGCAATTTCATTCAGGACCACATACTCTTCGCTCGGGAAGGCTGCTACGTTTCGGGCTCCCGCGGCATCATCACCGAAATGCTGACCCAGAAGGTCCTCAGCGGCGAGATCACCTCGCTGACGGCGCTGACCAAGGGCGTGCGCAACAGCAACAACGTCATGCGCGTACCCATCATGGCCATCGTCTACCGCATGATCGCGCCTTCGCAGGCGCCCAGAAGTTGCAACCTGGGGTTGTGGCGCCGGGACCTTATCCGCGTCAACGGATTCGACGAGGCATTCGAAGGATGGGGATACGAAGATACGGAACTGGGACTGCGCCTGAACAACAGCGGTGTACAGCAGCGACGCATGAAATTCCAGGGCGTCGCGTTCCACCTCCATCACGACAAAGCCTCCCGTGACAACTGCGCCATCAACGAACTGCGCTACCTGGAGAGCATCCGCGAACACCGCATGCGCTGCGAAAAGGGCCTCGACCGGCACCTTACCCCGAAAATATCCTACCTCGGGGGGGGGTCTGCCGCCGTCGTCGGAGGCTGATTGGCCGGCACTTCCTCTGCAAACTACTTTTCAAACGATGATTTTTCGGGAAACAGCTTCCCGAGAAATTGTCGTACCCGGAGGCGGTCCTCGCCGGTCATCCGGGCGTCGTCGTTCAGGCAGAACAGCGACGGATCGTACTTCTCCATCACCGAATCCAAATCCGGCGTATAGGCGGGAATGCAGCGCGAGTCGCTCCCGCAGCCGACGCCGAAGAGGGCGCGAAGCCGCTGCACGGGAGTTTCGAGTTTGTTATACCGTGTGACCTCGCGCAGCGAAGCCTCCCCGCGGGCAAGGGCGTAATAAAGCACCAGCGAGCGCTGCCAGTCGTCGCGCGAGCGGAAGCGGTGGGACTCCGTGGGCGCCAGCTCGTCGCGGAACGCTTCGAGGGCGGCCAGGAAATCGCTGCGGCGGTAGGCATCGACGTTATGATGGGGCGCCAGTTCGGAGCAACAGCCGCAGCGGGCCCGCACCAACTCCTGCATACGCAGGATCGTATGGCAGTAAATGTCGTCGTCGTGCCGTTTCAGCGATTGTTTTTTGAGCCGCACGACAGGGCGTCCCCCTTCGTCGAAAAAGAACCCGGGATCGACGGGACGGCTGAAAAACATATCATCGTTGGCATAGAGGAAATGCTCGGCCAAACCGGGAATCCGGGGCAGGAACAGCTCGATCGTACAGGAGTTGAAGACGGGCAGGATTTCGGCAGGCATGATCTCACGGTGGGAAACCACCCGCACACGCGGGTTCGACGTGTCGAGCCATGCGGGCGTCTGGTCGTCGGTCAGGATGTAGATGCGGCGTATCCACGGCGCATAACGCTCGGCCGAACGCAGCGAATAGCGCAGCTCGTCGTTCTCGACGAAGCGGCACTCCCCCGCTGCTTCGGGGTCCACCTGCCTGTCGGCAGGCAGGTAAGCGTTCTTTTTCGCCAGCCACACGGGATCGTTGCCGTCGACCCAGAGGTATACCAGATCAATCTCCATAGTCGTACTTATTTGTCGGCGGCGCGGCGGCGCCAGACCGGGATCAGGTCGAACAGCCGGAAAGTCTGCCGGTCGCCGCACTCTTTGAGTTTCAGCCACGTGATTCCCCAACGGTCGTACGTGCGGCGGGTGATGTGCCGGAACCGCGCGTCGAGATGCAGCCCGTGCGCCGCCATATAATCGACAAACGCTTTGTGGGCCAAATATTTATCCTGCTGTTTTTTCGGCGTCTGGCGGCTCTTGGTGATCGAGGTCGCATTCACCGCATACCGGTAAACCACGCCGGGCACCGTCACCACGTCCCCGCCCTCACACAGCACGCGCATCGTGTATTCGACATCCTCGTAGCAGACCCTTTCGCGGAAACGCAGCCCCAGCCGCAGCAGCATCTCCCGGCGCAGGAGCTTGTTCATCACGTAGAAGTCGGGCGGACAGCGGCAGACGCGGAACTTCTCCTGCGTCCCGGCGACCACCTGCCGCTCGGTGTAACGGATCGTCCATTTCGAATAGGACGGACGGATTTTCAGCATCGAAGCGCAGGCCACGTCAGCCCCCGTCTCCCGGGCCGCTTCGTAGAGCCGCTCGCAGTAGGCCGCATCGATCCAGTCGTCGGAATCGACGTAGAGGACGAACTCCCCCGCCGCCGCGTCGAACCCGCGGTTGCGGGCGCCGCCCAGCCCGCGGTTCTCCTGCGAAATCACGCGGATACGCGCATCTTCGGCTGCATAGCGGTTCAGAATGTCGATCGAACGGTCGGGACTTCCGTCGTCGACGCAGATGATCTCGATGTCGCGCAGGGTTTGTCCCACCACGCTGTCCAGGCATCGGGCCAGAAACGGCTCGACGTTGTAGACCGGAATGATAACACTGATTTTCGGTTCCATCGGCTATCGGATATAATTTTTTACCGCTTCAGCGATTCGTTCGCCGTCGAGCGCCGCAGAGATGATGCCGCCGGCATAACCGGCCCCCTCACCCGCGGGGAACAATCCCTCCGTTTCAGGGTGCATCAGCGTCCCGGGATCGCGCGGCACGCGCACGGGTGTCGAAGTCCGCGACTCCACGCCCACGATGAGCGCTTCACCGGTCACATAGCCCCGCATCCGGCGGCCGAAAGTCGTGAGCCCCTGCCGCAACCCCTGCGCAATGAAACCGGGCATCCAGCGGTCGAGCCGCGAGGGCGTGACACCGGGAATATACGAGGTCGCGGGCAGCGATCCGCTCGCGCGCCCCGCCACGAAGTCGGCGACCCGCTGTGCCGGGGCGATCTGGTGTTCCCCGCCCTCCCGGCGGGCCAGCTCCTCGAACTGCTGCTGGAATTTCAGCCCCGCCAGTTCGCCCCACTCGCTCCGCAGGTGTTCAAAATCCGCCAGACGCACCTCGGTCACCAGTCCGGAATTGGCATAAGGCGACGTACGGCCGCTGGGCGACATGCCGTTGACCACCGACTGCGCAGCGTCGGTCATGGCCGGGACGATAAAGCCGCCCGGGCACATGCAGAACGAGTAAACCCCGCGGCCGTTCTCCTGGCTCACCAGCAAATAGGAGGCTGCCGGAAGGTATTCGCCGCGCGTTTCGCAATGATACTGAATCGAATCGATCAACGCCTGCGGATGCTCGATGCGCACCCCCATGGCAAACGGTTTGGCCTCGATGCGCACGCCGCGGCGGTGAAGCAGTTCATAGATATCGCGTGCCGAATGCCCCGTAGCCAACACCACGGCGGCACCTTCGATCAGGCTGTCGCCGCACCACACGCCGCCGATGCGGCCTTTTTCGATTTTCAGGTCCGTGACGCGGCTCCCGAAGCGGAACACACCGCCCGCATCGACGATCGTCTGCCGGATACGCTGCATGATGCCCGGCAGGCGGTCGGTGCCGATATGCGGATGCGCCTCGTAGAGTATCTCGGGCGTCGCGCCGTGGAATACGAGCGTTTGCAGCGCCTTGTTGTAGTCGCCGCGCTTCTTGCTGCGCGTGAAGAGCTTGCCGTCGGAGAAAGTCCCGGCCCCGCCCTCGCCGAAGGCATAGTTCGAATCGGGATCAACGGCCCCGTTGCGGTTGATCTGCGCGATGTCGCGCTTGCGGGCCGAGACATCACGGCCGCGTTCGAGAATCACGGGCCGCAGCCCCAGTTCGATCAGCCGCAGGGCGGCAAACAACCCCGCAGGCCCCGAGCCCACGATCACCACCTCCGTACAGCCTTCGACCGACGGATAGTCGAAATGCACCGGCCCGGGCTGCGGCTCGCTGTCGGCGTAGATCTCCAGCGTGAGGTTTACCTTCACCTGCCGCTGGCGGGCGTCGATCGACCGTTTCACGACCCGCGCCAGGGCGATGTCCGTCTCGCGGATACCCATGCGACGAGCCGCCTGCGCGGTGTAGAATTTCGCATCGGCAGCCTGCCGGGGAGTGAGCGTGAGGGTAATCTGCTGCGGCATATTATAGAATTTTGTCTACAAAAATAACCAAAAAACCCGGATAATCCCCGTCACCGATTGCTATTTGTGAATTTTTGCATACCTTTGTCTTACCGATGCGGATATGGTGTAATTGGTAGCCACGTCAGACTTAGGATCTGATGCCTTACGGC